>JAABUO010000769.1_pt1 | contig 51661 bp, 39 predicted proteins | sample 5559291 | NCBI WGS metagenome assembly JAABUO01 (sample SAMN10711878, study PRJNA513372) | rock metagenome | isolation source: Antarctica rocks | place: Antarctica: Victoria Land, Finger Mt sud | reverse complement strand
CCGCTCCTCCAGCGAAACATAGCTGAACATCCCGTCCTGAACTCGCTCGTCTCCACGCATACTCCATAGACGAACGCAACTTTAATCAAGTCGCAAAAGGAACTTACTTCTTCAACAAGTTCCTAGGTCAGGTGCAGCCTGTGGGCAGCTTCCATCACGAGATGATGAAAGGCGACGCGCCGCCCATGACACCCGGCTTTGTGCTCGGGGCGATGAAGCAGCATGCGGTGCCGTGGTGGCTGACGACCGAAGATCTTCCCGATCCGAATAATCGCGTCACGCTGCACAGCACCACCCCAAATTTTGCAGGCGATTCGGTCGATGCCGCGAGTCCAGGGGTCGAAGGTCCGCATCCATCCGGCGACACCGGGCGAACAAACCAGAGCGCTGAGACGACAGTGGCCCCGCCGCACCGGATTCAACTTTCCTACACGCCCAACAACGTGAAGAGCTTTGAGCGCCTGAAAGACCGCTGGGTCGATACGCTCAAAGAGGCCGGACACGCGACCACCTCCATGCCGCTGCATGCTTACTTCAAAAAACGTATTCCTATCGAAGGCGTCGGCCACCAGAATGGAACCTGCCGCATGGGCTTCGACCCAGCAACCAGTGTGCTGGACGCGACCTGCAAGGCGCACGATCTGGATAATCTTTACGTCGTCGACGCGAGCTGTTTTGTTTCAGCGTCAGCTGTCAATCCGTCGCTCACGATCATTGCGAACGCTCTGCGCATTGCCGAGCACCTGGTGTCGATGCGGCTAAATTAACAGGCCGACCTCACAGGCGAGTGATACTTGTCGAGGAACACAGGAACCGAAGCCAATGGCGTGGACGACGATGCTGACGATGGGAGCTCTAGCGATGGCGGCACTACCAACAGCAGCACAGACACCAACGGTGACCAAACTCGACTATCCGACGGCGCACGTCTCCGATCACACTGATGTGTACTTTGGAACCTCGGTGGCCGATCCGTACCGCTGGATGGAGGAAGTCGATTCGCCCGAAGTCAAGCGCTGGATAGACGCCGAGAACAAGCTGACACAGAGCTTCCTCGCCGACGTCAGCTCGCGGGACCAGGTCCATGCGCGCCTAATGGTCTTGAACGATTTCGAACGCGTCTCCGCGCCTGCACGTGAGAGCGGCCGCCTGTTCTTTACACGCAACAGCGGTTTGCAGAACCAATCCGTTCTCTATTGGCAGGAGGGCTCGAACGGGCAAGCGAAGATCCTGCTGGACCCGAATACTTTGCGCGCTGACGGAACCGTTGCGCTTGAAACCTCCGCTGTTTCTCACGATGGCAAGCTGCTCGCGTACTCGCTGGCCGAGGCAGGCAGCGACATGCAGACGATCCACGTCAAGGAGGTCGCGTCTGGAAAAGAACTTCCCGACCTCGTCGAGTGGGTGAAATTCTCGAGCATCAGCTGGCTGAAAGACGGCAGCGGCTTTTTCTACTCCAGTTATGGCGTGCCCCGCAATGAGGCAGAACGGGCCGAAGCCCTCAAGCGCGTAGGCAGCTTCCACAAGGTTTACCTCCACAAACTGGGCACTGAGCAGACTGCGGATATTGTGGTCTTCGAGCGGCCAGACGACAAGGAGATGCTTTCTTCGGGGGATGTGACCGAGGACGGCCACTGGCTCGTCGTTGGACAGAGCAAGGGCCACACCAACGCGATCACGCTTAAGGATCTGACCAGACCGGGCTGGGATCACATTGGCGGAGCCACGATTCCGCTTGCGCCGGTGGCCGACGCAATCTACAACGTTATCGACACGCGGGGCCATGAGGCCTGGGTTTTTACCAACAAAGACGCACCCAAAGGTAAGGTAGTCAAGGTTGACCTGGAGCATCCGCAGCAAACGAACTGGCAGACGATCGTTCCTGAAAGCGCGAACTCGATAGACAGTGCCGTCACTGCGGGCGACACGCTCGTGATCACCTATCTGGTCGATGCGAAGAGTGAAGTAGAGGTGCATGCGCTCGATGGCAAGCTGACCCGCAAGGTCAGGCTGCCCGGCATCGGGGCCGCGCACGTGAACGCAGCGCACCACGACGATGCGGATACGTTCTTCACCTTCACCAACTACACCACACCTCCGACGATCTACAGGCTGGACCTGAAGTCGGCCGAAGCAAGCGTGTATCGTGCGCCGAAACTGCGCTTCAACCCTGATGATTTCGAGACCAAGGAAGTATTTGCTACAAGCAAGGACGGCACACGCGTTCCCCTCTTCATCACGCACAAAAAAGGCACTCCGCTCGACGGCAACGCGCCCACGATTCTCTACGGCTATGGCGGATTCAACATCTCGCTGGGACCCGCCTACAGTGCATCGCGCCTGGCGTGGCTCGAGATGGGCGGTACGTACGCCGAAGCAATCCTGCGCGGGGGCGGCGAGTACGGCGAGGCATGGCACGAGGCAGGCACGAAGCTCCACAAGCAGAATGTCTTCGACGACTTTATCGGCTGCGCGCAGTACCTGATCGCGAATAAGTACACGTCCCCGGCGAAGCTTGCGATCAACGGAGGCTCTAACGGTGGCCTGCTGGTCGGCGCCGTCGAGTTGCAGCGGCCGGAACTGTTCGGCGCCGTGCTGGCTCAGGTGGGTGTGATGGACATGCTGCGCTTCGACAAGTTCACCATTGGTTATGCCTGGAAGTCAGATTACGGTTCTCCGAGCACCAACGAGGACGAGTTTCGCGCGATCCTGAAATACAGCCCCGTCCATAACGTGCATGCGGGAACGCACTATCCACCGACGATGATCCTGACGGCCGATCATGACGACCGCGTGTTCCCGGCGCACAGCTTCAAGTTCGCCGCAGCCATGCAGGCAGCGGCGGAAAAGACTCCCGGGTCCGCGCCGGTGCTGATTCGAGTGGAGACACGCGCAGGTCACGGCGGCGGTATGCCGCTGTCCAAGCAGCTCGACGTAACTGCGGATATGTATGCCTTCCTGGTTAAGGAATTGAAGATGCCGGACGCGGGAAAGAATCAAAGCCAGATTCGCTAATCCTGTAGCGTCGTCATCCTGAACGCAGTGAAGGATCCCTGTATTTCGCCGAGCGCCACAACCCCATTCACCGTCTCGCAGTCAGCTACGGTTTCAGGCGATCCGACCCATGCTTCGCCCGCGGCAGGTGTGATTCGGCTGAACGCGTGCGACCATAGATTATGGCCAGCGTACGCGAATCTTTCTCCCCCGATCAGCCCTTGCGCATGGGCGCGCCGCATGCGCAGGGACCTGCGGTCACTATCTCGCGGCGTGCAGCGGACCGTCTGCGCGAAGGCTCGGTGTGGGTCTACCGGTCGGAGATCGAGGCGCTGCACGCACTGGTCGGCGGTGATGCGAGCATCGTCCCCGGCAGCGTCGTCACGGTGCTCGATGCACGCGGCATTCCGCTAGGCAGCGCGTTGTTCAGCTCGGCATCGCAGATTACCCTGCGCCTGTTCTCCACCAACGCGGGCCTTGGGCGTGCAGACTGGCTTACCCTAGTCGCGGAGCGCACGGCAGAGGCGCTCGCCTTGCGCCGAGACGTCGCGCCTGCCAGCCTCCAGAACAATTCAGCGCGACTCATTTTCTCCGAGGCTGATCGCCTGCCCGGCATCGTTGTCGACCGCTACAACGACGTGATCGTCGTGCAACTGCTGACGCAAGGGACCGCGCAGGACGACGTCCGTGCAACGCTGACCCAGGCCCTAATGCAAGCCCAAGACAGCCACCCGGTCGCGTCCATTGTCGAGCGATCGGACTCAAGAATCCGCAAGGTGGAACAGCTTGCCGAAGTTCCTTCAGAGCCTCTGTTCAGCGCCTTCGGAGAGCCGAAGCTCGAGACAGTTTTCACGCTCAACGGTTTGCAGTTCGGATATGACGCCACGTCTGGACAGAAGACTGGAGCCTTCCTCGATCAGCGTCTAAATTATGCGGCGGCAGCCGCCCACGCGCACGGAAACGCACTCGATGTATGTACTTACCATGGCGGCTTTACCCTGCATCTGGCGCAACGTTGCGAGCGCGTGACGGGTGTGGACGCAAGCCGCGCCGCGCTCGAAGTGGCCGACCGGAATCTCGAACGCAATCCGCATCTGAGCGCGCGCGTGGACTGGATGGAAGCCGACGCATTCGAGCTCTTGCGCGAGTATCAATCCTCGGGTCGCCGCTATGACACCATCGTGCTCGACCCGCCGGCGTTTGCCAAATCCAAACGTGCTGCCGAAGGTGCTGCCCGTGGGTACAAGGAACTGAATCTGCGCGCGTTGGGCATGCTTTCGCCAGGCGGAACGCTGGTGACCTGTTCGTGTTCGCACCACGTCGATTTGGCAGAGTTCACCGGAATCCTGGCCTCTGCCGCAAGCGACGCAGGCCGCCGGGTGCAGGTGCTGGAGACGCGCGGTGCCGCACCCGACCATCCCTCAATCCTCGGACTTCCGGAGACCAGCTATCTAAAGTGCCTTCTCTGTCGCGTCTTCTGAGCGTCTCAACGTCGAGGAGTATCCAACTATGTTGCTACCCAGAAGACAGCACACAAGCATGCTGCTGCTGCTGTTTGGGCTCGTCCTTTGGCTCCCATCTGCCGCGCACAGCCAACAAGCGGAAGCAGCGGCGCCGCAGCAACCGGCACTCCTCGGGCCATTCACGGCCAGGAGCTTCAACTTTGCCGATCGCTACGGCACCCATACTCCGTTTCAGTTCGAAATTATCGATTCCTCACGCGTCACCAACAACGATCACTTTGGCGGCGTCTCGATTGCCCGCACCATCTTGTCGGGCTCGGAGAATTTTCTGGCACCGCCGGGCCACCGGCTGGATTGCGGGGGCAACGGCTGCTCACGCTTTGAGAATGCCATGGCGCTGCGCCTTGCGCTGGTCACGCACGCGCCGGTGCAGATTGGCGGCATGGTCGACGCCCTGACCCACAGCTATGCACCCGGCGACAGCATCAGCATGACGTTTGTGAATCGCTACACGGGCATCAGCCGTGGCACCGATGAAGGCGCGCACCTCCTTCGCACGGAGGTGACGCCCTCGCTCGAGCGCTGGGGCGGGAGCATTGTCAGTCTCACCAAAGAAACGTCGCCGAGTGCGAACGTGGGTGTCGTCGTCAAAGGCTGCGACGGATGCACGCTGGACGCCTCGGCCGAAGGCGGCGCGCCGATCATCAATCTAAGCCGGCCCATGCCGCTGGGGAACGTTGCGCGGGTCGAAGTCTACGCGCCGGACCCGCGCTTCATCGTGCTCGCGCTGGACGACTCGGCGAAGCCTCTTCCGGTTTCGCACTGGACCAGCCTCACAGCCGCCCTCGATTCCCGCATCGGTGGCTCGTCCTGTGGCTCGGAAGCCGTAGCGAAAGCAAATGTCCAGTGGCCAAGCAACGATCCGTTTCGCGCCGACGAGGCCGGTCATGGCAATGACACGGTGAGCCACTGCTTCGCTGTAGGATCGACCGACGGTCTCTCGGCCGGAACTGTCGTTGTGATCGGCGGCGAAGGCCCTGAACTCGAAACGACGCGGGTGGAGCGAGTCGTCGATCGCACGCACTTTATCGCCAACGCGCGCATGCCGCACCCAGGCCCAAGTCCGGCTGGCGTTCACCCGGCGATTGCCGGCGATGCGGTGACCTGGGGTGGGCTCGCCGGCTATGCCGCAGGTTTCGCGGCCGACACTGTTGCGCCGCGATCCATGAGCGAGCAGGATCGCAAGCAGCGCGGTTGGCTTCCGCTCGTCTGCGACTTCGACGAATGCAACACGGTGCCGCTTTACCTGACGCCGCTCGTCATGGCTTCGCTACCCGGCAACAAGGTGGTGGTCTACATCGACTTTGAAGCGGCCGGACACACGTTGAACACGGTTGGCCTGATGTCCAATCAACCCGTGCGGCCTGCGCGTTTCGCCGCCCGTGTCGTCGGCGGTAAAGTTATCAGCCTGCGCGCGGTAAGCACAGGGAACTACCGGCCAGAGTTCAACAAGGACGTATCGCTCGGCATCAACTCCGGCCAGACGCGCCTGCCGCCTCCGCGCATGACCTTGGCAGGTTGCCGCGTTGAGCCGCGAATCACATCCGCCCTGGCTGACGGAAAGGTCACAGACACCCGGCCGGGCGGTTCGGTCGATCAGCTTGGCGGCGGCGTGATAGTGTCGGCGCAGGTCGACCCCGCTCAGCCGGGCGCAGGCTGTCCCGATGGGGACAATGTTCCCGTGCAGGTCGAAAGCCACTACGCCAATCCGCTGGTCGCGTACCCGGCCGCGCTGGTTTATCGCGCCATTCGTCCAGGCGAGCAGCGCAGTGACCTGAACAGCGCCGAGGGTTATCAACTCTGGATGCCGCCCTCAGGCGAGTTCCAGCCTGGCGACAACGTGCTGGCATCAACCTGGCCACTCCAGTTCATGGGCGACATCCAGTTCTTCGGGCGCAATCTCGGCTACAACTCTTCACGCTTCGGGCCCGTACACCGCTGGATCTTTCGCGGCCAGAGCAATCGCAATCCCATGATCGACATCATGGACCAGACGTCGCCCTACACCTTCTATAGCGACGCCGCGCATGGCTATTCGCCGACCGCAGATGGTGGCGGGTTTACCGATGCGCCAGCGGGCATTGCATTCACCGGGGCGTACTCGAATATCTTCAACGTGGAAGGTGCGCCCCGGCGCGACGTTCTGGGCACCCCGGGGTCGTTTGTGGATTTCAGCTGCTATCAAGGCTCATCCGTGGAGACGCTTTGCGAGCACAACGTGGTCAACGCGTTCAACCTGTTCACCGTCCAGCCGGTGCTGGGTGGCGCGTTGAATCATGCTGGTCAGAACTTTCTTATCGACCCGGAACACCACCGTTGGGAGCTCCGGCTGAATGCGCCGGACGGAGTCATCCGGACCGACGCACGCATTGAAACTCCCGCCCTGCAGCTTGGGCAGGGAGGCTGCACGGGATGCACCCTGGCAGGAGAGACCGAACTCCTGGGAGGAGACCCACTCGCGGCTGGTGCATGCGCCACTGGCACAGTCAACGTGCGTGATGCGAAGGTGGGCTCGCCAGTTCTTGTTTCGGCAAGCGACGGCGCATTGCCCGGAGGCTCAATCAAACTGGATGCGGCGGTGGTCAAGCCCTCCACCGTAGCGGTGGAGATCTGCGCGCTGACTCCGACAACTCCAGCCCGCAGACGCTACCAGGTGCGCGTGAATCCGTAAGATTTCACGCAGCGCTTGAGGATGCTAGGGTGTCCATTCACCACGTATTTGAGGGTGTTGCCGACGTAGATTCCCATGCTGGCAATGCCTTCGTCGCAGCCCGTGGTGGCCGCATCGGCGATATACGTGGTGGGCGAGGTGACGGCTGAACCGCTGGCAGGCGAGGTGACTCTCACGCTGTCAGCAGAACCCTTGCCGCTGGCGAAGAGGGGTGCAGCGAAAAGCGAAACCAGGGCAAGCCTGGCGGCGGGAGAAAATCTTTTCAAATTCATCGGGGCTCCTGGGGAGGGGAACTCGAGCGTGCAGAGGGTGCTTTGGCTTAGACCGAAACAGAATCTAAGTCCGGAGGGAGAATCTCTCTCCCGAGGAGGGGAGGGATTTGAAGTACAGATGGCGTGTTCCTACAGTTGCGTTGCCCAGGCACCTCCCGGCGTCCGTCTTGGCAGCCAGCCCCTAAAGGCGTATCTGCGCCACGCGATCTGGGTAGACTTGATCTATGGTGCTCCGTGCTTCGGCCCCGATCCTCGACATTCCGGCGTGGCTGCGCGGACTCCCCAAGGCAGAGCTGCATCTGCATCTCGAAGGAACGATTACGCCGGAGACGCTGGTTGAGCTTTCGCGGCGCAATGACCAGCGTCCCCTGACCCTGTCTGCGGCGCGCGCCTTGTACGTCTATAAAGATTTCCAAGCGTTCCTGATGGCCTTCAAAGCGGTGTCCGAGCGTCTGCAGACGGCGGACGACTTTGCCTTAATCACCTACGCGATGATCCGCGACCTGGCGGCGCAGGGCGTTGTGCACGCTGAAGTTTATATCTCGTGGGGCATCCTGCTGCGCTTCAAACCGCAGCTTGCCGTTCAGGACGTAATGGACGCAATCGAGGGTGCCAGGCGCCAGGCCGAGCGCGAGTTTGGCGTGACCGTGCTGTGGATCATCGATGCTGTGCGCCACTTCGGAGCGGACGAAGCCGCCACGGTCTTCCGTCTGGCGGCGCAATGGAAGCAGAAGTATCCCAGTATCGTTGGAATCGGGATCGGCGGGGATGAAGCGCGCGGTCCTGCGGAGCAGTTTCGCGCCTCCTTTGCAGAGGCCAAAGCGGCCGGGCTGCATCTTACGGCGCACGCCGGAGAATCGACTGGCCCCATCGCAGGGCCAGCATCCATCTGGTCCGCGCTCAACATCGGCGCTGAGCGCATCGGTCATGGTCTGGCCGCGCAGCACGATGCCGAGCTTCTCGAAGTCTTAGCCAAGCGGCAGATCCCAATCGAGATCAACCTGACCTCGAACGTCCGAACCGGATGTTGCGCCACCTACGACATGCACCCGTTGCGCGAATACTTCGAAGGCGGTCTGATGGTCACGTTGAACTCCGACGATCCGCCCATGTTCGGTTCGAATCTGCTCGATGAGTACATCTTGGTGCAGAAGCAGTTTGCATTTTCCCTTGAACAGATGCGCGAGCTGGCGGCGAACTCCGTTGAAGCCAGCTTCCTTGGACCGGAACGCAAGTTGAAGCTGCTGGCGGCCATCGAGCAATCCCGATAGGCCAAAGCTCTGCGCAGCAATGGGCATCGGTTTTGGGTGGGTTGGGCAACAGGGCGGCTGGTCAGAGACGTCAGAAGAGGACTGTGCGGCGTGTAGGTTTGCTGCGCAGAACAGGCTGGCGCGGCGCTCCGTCGCGGGATCCGGCTTTCCGAGGAGGAAATATGGCAGATCAGACTACAACCCAGACACAGGCCAACCGGCGCAGTGACGAGGCGGACCTAGATCCGAATCAGTTAAGTCAGGGAGACGATGCCGCGCTCTACCGCAACGCAGACGGCGCGCAGAGCGGGGGGACGCGGGCGTTCAATGCGAATGCCAGCGACAACGACCTGCCCAACGTGTTGCAGGAGTCTGCGGCCATGACCGGTAAGACCGGGACGCGGACACCGCATGGGGAGGGGCAAGGGATCACCAACCATCCACTTGAAGTAGAGAGTGCGCGGCAGGAAAAGGTGGTCAGCGAACGTCCGGATGCGCAGGCGGGGGTGGACCTGACGGGCCACTCAGTGCCGAAGGATCGTTAGTGCAGATGTTCCAAATGGCTGTAGAGTCGTCATCCTGAACGCAGTGAGGATTCGTGTGTTCGGGAGTGCCCGACACCATGCGCGATCACGCAACCACTTAAGTGCAGATTCTGGAAGGATCACTGTATTTTCTGAAGGAAAGCCCATCCCGTTTTGGTTGTCATTCCCGAAGGAAATCTGCGTTTGTTCTTGCTGTTCCGGTTCTCTACACCATCTGTAAATCCGCTTTAGATTCGTTTAATCCCAGTCGGCGTCGGGGTCCACGTCCGCTGCATTCGGTGCGCGTTTGGCCATGCCGCGCCGCAGAATCTGTACCGTCACGATGATTACCACCAGCCCGACCACACCCATGACCAAGCCTGCGTGGTGGCGTACGGTTTTCAGCAGCAGCCCAAGAATTGCAGGCCCATAAATGATGACCAGGATCGACTCAATTAGGTAACGGACCGTTTTTCCAGCGGTTACGGCCAGAAAATAGGAGACCGGCCTCATCTCGAAGACGCCCGCTGCGAACTCAAACAGCTTCAAGGGCATGGGCGGAGGGCTCATGGCGGGCAGCATAATAGCGAGAAATTCCTGCTTTTCGAAGCGGTCTCGCAACTGCTCGTAGCGCTCGCGGTTGATGCGCTTCAGCAAGAAGAGCTCACCGCCGGCGCGGCCCAGATAATAAGGCAGCAAACTGCCTACAGCCGATCCCAGGGCCGCCATGACACAGAACAGCGGCATGCGGGTGTGGTCATGCACCCCGTAGGAGACGATAAGCGGGTCAAGGAACGGCAGCGGGATGGCTGCCGCATCGAGCAGCGAAAGCAGAAGAATGCCCCAGGCGCCCAGCGGCTTCAGCACGGCGAGTATCCAGAACTCGGGCTTCAGCAGCCAACCCCCGAACTTCCTCCAGGGAATGCCGAGCAGGGCCAGGGGGAGTGCGGAGAAGTTCACGGCGTTTCCCCGGGGCGTGGACTTGCATGGTCCGTGTGCCCGGCCAGCAAATCGAGCGCGTGGGGCAGCAAAGGAAGAATGGCCTCGAGCGAAGCGGCAGCACCTGCGGGATTCCCCGGAACATTAATAATCAGGGTTCGGCCGGCACATCCGCAAACAGCGCGGGAGAGCGGGGCGAGCGCGGTCTGCTTCAGGCCTGCGGCGCGCATGCGTTCGGCCAGGCCATCGACTAGGCGATCGCAGACCAGGCGCGTGGCTTCAGGGGTGACATCGCGTGCTGCCAGGCCAGTTCCGCCAGTGGTTACGATCAGGTCGGCGGAAGCGGCGAGAGCACGCAGGTGCTCGACAATGGCGTCCAGATCATCGGAAACAGCTTTTTGCGCCACGAGCGAAGCGCCTGCGCGGGTGAGCAGGCTCACCAGCGCGGGGCCGGAGAGGTCCACCTGAGTTCCCGCGACGCAGCGATCACTGACCGTTAGAACGGCCGCCCGTACAGACCTTATAAAGCGTGGTTCAGGCTCAATCACTGTGCCAGTCTACCTGCCTGGCGGTTCGGCCTTTGGATCAGCGATCCATTCCGGCGCGAAGAGCTATCGGCTACACTGAAGGGCGGGTCGTGAACTAAAGCAGAAAGCGTGCGGACCCGGAAACGTTTCTTTCCCGGTCCGCGTCTACCAACGAGACCCGTAACCTTTGAACCTTGCTAATCGTTCGCGATTGCGCGAGTCTCGGGAGTTCCGCACGTTTTGGGAAAAGCCGATCCTGCCCAGCCCCGACCCTACTCCCCATGCCTGAACTCGAGTCTCCCTCCAAACCGTCCAGTACGCCGCCCGTTGACGGTCTGGTCCGGACCGGGCGGTTCGGCGAAATGGAACACCATGAGCTGATCCGGCTGCTCGATACGTTGGACGATGAACGTTCGAAATCGCGTTTTCGCGAGTCCATCTATATTTCTATTTTTATCTACCTGGCGCTGGCCTGGTTTGTCCTCTACGGGCCGAAAATCCTGTTTCATCAGGGTCGGATCATCAACCCGGCGGAGGTGCTGAAACAGCACGACGAGCATCTGGCGTATTTGAATCTGCCCAAAGACCTGGCTAAGCTGCCGCCGCCCAAACACCCTAAAGCGATCAGCGATCACACCACCCGCGCCCAGACCGCAAAGCCGGCGCTGGATAAGAAAACGCTGGAGCAGTTGCAGGCGATGCAGCGTGCAGGCGCTCCCGGACGCTTAGCTCCTCCGGCACCTGCGCCGCCCCAACCTGCCCCGCCGCAGCCGCAGCAACAAGCTCCTCCTGAACCGCAGAAGCAAGCCGCCGCCCCTGTACCGGCCGCGCCCACGCCGCAGCCCTCAAACATTCCCGATTCACCGCGGCCCACGCAATCTACGCAGCCCAGCTTCGCAACGCCGGCAAGCCCCGGCGATAGTATTCGCCAGGCGGCCAACGATGCGGCGCGCGGCGCAGGAGGCGAATTCGGGGCGAACGCACCGCGTGCTCACAATGGCGCCAATACCGGTTACGAGGTGCTCTCGGACACGCTGGGCGTAGATTTCGGACCCTACATCAAGCGCATTCTGCGGATGATCTACAACTCCTGGGTACCGCTGATTCCGGAAGAGACGCGTCCTCCGCTGAACAAGGAAGGGTCCACCCTGATCCGCTTCACCATCGGCAAGGACGGCATTGTGACCTTCATGGGGCTCGACGCGAGCACACACGATCAGGCCATCGATCGCGCAGCCTGGGGCGGCATTCAGGGTGTCGGGCAGTTTCCGCCGCTACCAACAAACTTCAAGGGGCCAAACCTCGAGCTGCGAATCCAGTTCTCCGTTACCCACGAGAAGCGCAAGGCTGAGTAGCAACTCCGAGCCTCAAGAGACAAGCTGGCCGCTGTGGAGATAAGATGTGCGGGCATCCTGTTGCGTGTTTCTGGCGCATTCAAATCTGAGGAGTTTACCTTGAGTCAATCGTTTCACCTCTTCGCTCTCCGTTCTGGATGCAGCTCCGTTTTCAGTGCGCTTTCCTGCGCTGTGCTGGTTGCGTGTGTGCCTGCTGGTTCCGCGCAGGGTCCGCATGCTCTTACCCCAGCCGAGCAGCAACAGATCGACACCATGGTCAAGGGCATGAGCCTCGACCAGAAGCTCGACTACATTGGCGGCACCGGATTTGCTGTGCGTGCTGTTCCCGGATCGCATCTTCCGGCGCTCGAAATGTCGGACGGGCCGTACGGTGTGCGCTCGAATGCAGGCTTTCCGTCGACCACCTACGCTGCCGGAATCAGCCTGGCTTCAACGTGGGACCGCGACCTTGCAGCCAAGGTAGGCGCAGGCATAGGACGCGACGCGCGCGCACGCGGCGTGAACTACATGCTCGGCCCAGGCGTGAACATCTACCGCTCGCCGCGCAACGGACGCAACTTTGAGTACTTTGGCGAAGACCCGTACCTGTCCGGGCAGATCGCGATTGGCTACATCACGGGCATGCAGCAGCAGGGCGTCAGTGCGACCGTCAAGCACTACATCACGAACAACTCCGAGTTCATGCGGCATGATTCAGACTCGATTGTCGGCGAGCGCGCGCTCCGTGAAATCTACATGCCCGCTTTCGAAGCTGCGGTAACGAAAGCGCACGTGGGCGCGGTGATGGACAGCTACAACCTCATCAACGGCGAACACGCGACGCAGAATAACTACCTCAACACGGAAGTCCTTCGCAACGAGTGGAAGTTCCAAGGCACGTTGATGTCCGATTGGAACGCGACCTACGATGCAGTGGGCGCAGCCAACAGCGGACTCGATATCGAGATGCCTACGGGCAAGTTTATGAACAAGCAGAACCTGGAAGCTGCGGTGAAAAGCGGCAAGGTCTCTGAAGCGACCATCGATCTCAAGGTGCGCCATATCCTTGCGACCGCCGAGATGTTCGGCTGGCTGAATCGCGACCAGCGCGACCCTGCGGTCTCGGTCATGAGCGCGGAGAGCAACGCCACTGCGTTGCAATCGGCGCAGGAAGGCCCGGTGCTGCTGAAGAATACGGACAGCCTGCTCCCGCTGAACAAAGATGCGGTCAAGACGGTGTTGGTCGTCGGTCCGGATGCTTACCCCGGCGTTCCCGTCGGGGGCGGAAGCGCGGGCGTGGTTCCGTTCCACCCCGTCAGCCTGCTGGAAGGTTTGGGCAATGTTGCGGGCAGTGGCGTCAACGTACTCTACGACCGCGGTCTGCCTTCCTTGACGGATCTGGCGAATCAAACCAACTTCATGACGGCAGAGTCCGGCGGCAAGCCGGGACTGCTGGAAGAGGAATTTGAAGGTCAGAATTTGCAGGGAACTCCCAAGCAGGGCAGCGCACGCCATGTGAATGTTAGCGGCATCGGGTGGGATGCGATCTCGGGCGATATGGAGCAGTTGATCGCAGTCTTTATGGCTCCGCCGAAAGTGACTTCGCATCGCTACACCGGCTACTTCAATGCGTCCTCCGCCGAGCCTTACCTGATCGCGCTGGCGAACGCAGGTGAGGGGAATGGGGATCGCGTAACCATCGACGGCAAGGTTGTGATCGACGACTGGAGCAGGGTCGTGGCCTTCGAGCCTCACCTCACAATGCCGCTCTCCGCCGGAATGCATAAGGTCGTGGTCGAATCCTGGCGGCGCGGCGCGATCGGCGGTAAACTGCGCTTCGCCATCGCACCGCTCAGCAAGGTGGTGAGCGAACGCGCGAAGGAAATGGCCGCGAAGGCCGACGTCGTGGTTGTGGCCGTTGGCTATGGCTCGTCCAAGGACAATACCAGCGAAAGTGAAGGCGGCGATCGCACCTTCGACCTTCCCTTCGGGCAGGATGCGCTGATTGAGGCGATGTCCGCAGCCAATCCCAAAACAATCGTCACGGTCACTTCAGGCGGCAACGTCGATTCGCAGAGCTGGATCGACAAAGTTCCGGCGCTGATCGAAGGCTGGTACGGAGGCCAGGCCGTAGGTCAGGCCATGGCCCAGATTCTCTTCGGTGAAGTGAATCCCTCAGGCCACCTGCCTGCAACCTTCGAGCGGCGTGCTGAAGACAATCCCACCTTCCACGACTACTACACCCAGCCCGGCACTAACAAAATCGACTACAAGGAAGGCATCTTTGTCGGCTATCGCGGCTACGAGAAGAACAACGTCAAGCCGCTATTCCCGTTTGGCTACGGCCTTTCGTACACCACCTTTGGCTTTGCGAACCTGAAGGTGGACGGCGCTGCCAAGGGCGCGCTGACCACGGTCACGTTCGATGTGACCAATACAGGCAAACGCAAAGGTGCGGAGGTCGCGCAGGTGTATGTGTCCGACACCCATGCTCCGCTGCCGCGCCCCGAGCGTGAACTGAAGGGCTTCGAGCGGGTGGAGCTTGCGCCCGGTGAAACGAAGCATGTCTCCGTTTCGCTGGACGCACGTGCCTTCGCCTACTACGACGTGAAGGCGAAGCGGTGGACGATCGATCCGGGCAAGTTCAACGTGGAAGTAGGTGATTCCGTCGAGTCGCTTCCGCTCCAGGGCACGGTTGACGTAAGCGCAGCCGAAGCTGGCGGCGCTCAGTTTGATCTGCCAAACGGTCCCGCCGACTTGGAGAACTACCTGCGTGTCAAGGTGAACGGACGTGTCCAGTAGCCCAGGTCGCGTACCCTCGCACCATTGCTTCGAGGTCGCGTTGATATTCCGGCAGCAGCCGCTCCGGGCTATCCGACTCGACCAATTTGCGGCTCACGCCCGCGATCGCGCCCAGCAGCATACTGCTCATCAGGGCTGCATCGGCTATGCGCTGCGGCCCCGTGCGAAGCAGTGCTTCCATGTCCGCCCGCATGGACTCTCCGACCTCCTGCGCGATCGGCGTGCCCTGCACATCCGAGCTCACTTCGTACAGCGCCACACTCCCTCTCGGTTCATGCAGCTTGGCCTGTAGGAACGATCGCGCGACCCCCGCGCAGATCTCCTCGACTGCCCTTCCTTCCAGCTCACGCATGGACATGCGCACGACATCACGCACGCCTTCAAGATGCCGCCGCAGCGTCGCCTGTAGCAGTGAGCTTTTGTTGGGGAAATACTGGTATAGCGTTCCAACGCTTACACCCGCGCGCTCGGCCACACGTGTCGTCGTCAACCGCTCCTTACCATCCCGGACCAGAACCTGAAGGGTGGCATCGAGCATCGCCTCGACGCTGGCGCTCGAACGGGCCTGAACAGGCGATTTACGCGGCTTCAGCGCGGCAGGAATCGAGGTGGCCAAATGCGAACTCCCAAACGGAATTCCGTTTCATCTAAAACCATACGTGACCCGACCGGTCACGAACACTCTTTGTAAGAGATCCCACCCACCATGCCCGCATCCTCTACGAACCTAGGCGGCACCTTCACCTTTCCCGGAACCCAGCGCACAGTCAACCGCATGGGCTATGGAGCCATGCAGCTCGCCGGCAAGGGTGTCTTCGGTCCCCCACGTGACCGCGCCGAAGCCCTCGCCGTGCTTCGCGAAGCGGTAGACACTGGAATTAATCACATCGATACCTCCGACTTTTACGGCCCGCACGTCACCAACCAGATCATCCGTGAGGCCCTGCACCCGTACCCCGATAGCCTGACTCTCGTCACCAAAGTAGGTGCACTCCGGGGCGAGGATGCCTCCTGGAACGCCGCCATCGGGCGTGACCAGCTTATCGATGCCGTTGAATCCAACCTGCGCAACCTCGGCCTCGATGCACTGCCCATCGTGAACCTGCGCGTTGGCCCACCCATCCTGCCGCCCGACGCTTCGCTTGAGGAACCTTTAACAGTCTTGGCCGAGCTTCAGCAGCAGGGCAAGATTCAGCACCTCGGTCTCAGCACCGTCTCTGCGGGACAGGTCGCCGAAGCTCAGCGCATCGCTCCCATCGTGTGCGTGCAGAACCTCTACAACATCGCCCACCGTGGCGACGACGCCTTGATCGACTCGCTGGCCAGCCAAGGCATTGCCTACGTCCCGTACTTCCCCCTCGGCGGCTTTAGCCCGCTGCAATCGTCCGCGCTTGAGGGCATTGCCCGGTCCATCGACGCGTCACCGTTTCAGGTCGCGCTCGCCTGGTTGCTGCACCGTTCGCCAAACATCCTGCTCATTCCCGGCACTGGCTCCCGTGAGCATCTGCGTGAAAACATCGCTGCGGCCTCGCTGGAGCTTCCGCCAGAGGTGCTGGAAAAGCTGGATGCTCTCGGCGACACCTACAAGTGGCAACCACCCCACGGGTAAACACGGAGTTTGGCGTGACTGGTCAGGTCCTGCGTTTCCAGCAAAACAAGCCATGCTCAGTCGTTCTGACGCTACCTTCGCCGCTCAGCATCTTCCTGCGCTCTGACCCGGACGCGTATTGTCCTTGCCCCTGAGCAGTGCTAGCGTGGAGAGCATGTTCGGTTCGCGGCTCCAACGCAACCTCGGAACTCTCTTGGCCACAGTATTTGCCTCAGGGCTGTGCTCAACTCCGATGCGCTGTCGAGCACAGGAAGAAGCAGGGACCGGCCCAGGTACCTTCGTTCTGCGCGCGGGGACTCGCCTGGTCGTCGAGGACGTGCTGGTCATGGACGCCAACGGCGAACCGGTACACGGTTTGCCGAAATCGGCCTTTCACGTCTTCGACGAGAACAAACCGCAAATCATCAGGAACTTCGAAGAGGTTTCTCCCGCAAAGCAGGCGGAGATGCGGCCTCCGGACCTGCCGCCCGGTGTCTTCAGCAACAACAGTTACCTCTATTCTTCCTCGCTGGTCTCGGATGTATTTCTGATTGACGCAGACGGGCTCGAGCTCGTCGACCAGATGTTTCTTCTGCAACAGCTCCGGCGGTCTATCGACGCGCTCCCTCCGGGCGTGCAGGCGGCTGTGTTTTGCGAGACCCACGGACGGACGGTAGAGATGCGCGGCCTTACCGCGCAGCATGCCAATCTCAAAAGCGGAGTGGCTGAGTGCATTCCCAGGCTGCCCACTACGGGCCTGGACGCCTTTGCCTCAGGAATCCAACAACTGCTTACGGTGGCGGCTAACCTGCAGCCCCTTCCCGGTCGCAAGAACATTCTTTGGTTTTCTGGCCCCTTCCCCCTGGTACCGATCAATAACGTTGAGGGGGTAAGAGCGGGCATGTCGGCTGATTACCGAGCCCAGACCGAGGCTGCCCACCAGATGCAGAACCTGCTGGCCGAGGCGCGGATTGCCGTCTTTCCCCTCGATCCACGGGGGGTGACCGGTGAGGGTATCCTGGCTCCCGGGGATGAAGCACTGGACGTTGGCGACCTGCAGGACGGGTACCGCTCCATGCAGGAGTTCGCAGAGGCCACCGGCGGTACTTCTTCCCATCTCAACAATCTGGAGCAACAGGTTAATCGTGCTGTTTCCCTTGGACAGGACTCCTATACCCTGTCCTACTCACCGGCAGGCTACACGACCGACAACTCGTGGCACGCCATCCGGGTCTCCGTGGACGGACCATACCGACTCTCCTATCGCCGCGGCTATCTCGCTTCGTCGACAGGGCTCGGTTCTCCCGGCCCCGGCCAAGGCTCAGGCGCAAGGCTGTTGACCGCCGGTGCCAGCGCTCACCCGGTCAACCTGGCACCAGCCCTGGCCGACAAGCCTTTGATCTTCACCGTACAAATCGATGAACCTGCTACCGTGCGCTCCGTAGCTACGTCATCTGCGCAGCCTCGGGCTCACAGGGGCGATCGCGTCAATGTCTCAGTGCACATTGCCGTGCAGCAACTCGGCTTTACCCATGAGGACGGCAAATGGCAGAGCAGTGCCACAGTAGCCGCCTATGCCTATGACAATTACGGAAACCTAAAAGGCGGAGAGCGGCAGGAGCTTAACTCCGCTCTGAGCGATGAAAAGTGGCAGACTGCGCAAACGTCCCAGGTCACAACGCACCAGGCGTTCACCATACCGCGTTCCGCGAAGTATGTCCTGTTCGTCGTAACGGATAAGGCCTCCCGCCGTCAGGGCACGCTTATGATTCCAGCCCGAGCGCTTCGTCCTAACTCCTAAAGGCGCCGCGAACCTAGGCATCTAAAAGATTTATTGCAGAACACCGATGGTGACCAGCCATGTGTCAACCAACTCAGGCCACGCGGTAACCGGCAGGTTGGTGCGCCTTAACCCGAAGGCATGGCCGCCCTGTGCATACAGGTGCATCTCTACCGGCACACCTGCCTTCTTCACGCCTATGTAGTAAGACAATGCTTGTTGCACCCCGTCTACGTTGTCGTCTTCGTTCTGGAGAATAAACGTGGGTGGCGTTTGTTTGGAAAGATGAGTCTCAATATCGCGCTGGAGAGCGAAGCTGTTCTCATCCACGGCGAGGTGGCCCGGATAGATTGCTATGGCGAAGTCAGGGCGGCAGCTGACGTCATCCGTCGCATCAACCCGTTTGTAAACACGCCTTTCAAAATGAACGCTGGTGGCTGCTACGAGATGACCGCCCGCAGAGAAGCCGATCACGCCGATTCTGCGTGGGTCGATGTGCCACTCCATCGCATGTTGCCGCGTGAGACTGATGGTTCTCTGGGCGTCGTCCAAAGCCTGTGCAGCCTGCGGGTAAGCACCAGATTTCGGACGCTTCGCTGAACCTGGAACGCGGTATTTGAGGAGCACGCATGTGATCCCTCGTGAGGTCAACCAGTCGCAGACCTCAGTGCCTTCGAGGTCCATCGCCAGGATCTGGTATCCACCGCCGGGGAAGACGATCGCCGCTGCTCCGGTGTTCTTTCCCTTAGGAGCGTAGACCGTCATCGTGGGTACAGAAACGCGCTCATCCGACAGCCACGGTTTGCCTGCGACCAACTCATCCTTGCGATCTACCTTTTGGGAATATTCGGGTCCGTCGTAGGTGACAGCATTGGGTGCTGCTTTCGGCCATATAGGTATCTGCCTGTGACCCGGTGTCGGCTGCCAAGGTGGAAGGTGCTGTTGAGCAGTTACGGTTAGGCAGAAAACAGCAGCCGTGAACATCTGCACGGCCAGCAAGCGGATGGAACGCAGCATGAGAGGTACCTATGCAACCCGCGCTTACCGAACTGGGAGTTGCTTCTTTGTGGAATTGATGTGCGGCCAAGAGGTGCTCGCATCCTAGAGATTACGTGGCCCGCATGAGGAGGTTTAGTACAACGCTGATTCTGGACTGTGAATAGTTGAGCTTAGGCGGATCAATCTGCCCTGCGGTTACGGTTAGTCACACTGGGGCATTCGAACCGGAAGTCGTCACCAGGCTATCCCCGCCGAGAAGTTGTCGCCAATAAACAAGCGAACCATGCGGGATATAAGAGCAAGTCAAGAACTGCGTGACCACCATCCGGAGGGTAATGATGGCCAATTACCGGCAGAAGCTGTGTATGCGCGGCATAGAAGCTGAAGCGAGAATAGTTCGACGCTGAACTCTGAAGGTAAGGTAACCACCAATCGAAGAAGTGAACGCCGACCCATAACCCGAGCAGCATGACGCAAACCCACATTCCAGCTCGCCATTGTCGGAGGAACGCTGATAGGAAGAAGATCAGCAGCAGGCCGATCACGATGTCCGGGGAGAACTGATCATTCTGAACCGGCCAGCGGAACTGCCAATTCCATCGCCCAAGGGGTATCCACCGGTAAACCTCGTAGTAGATCAGTAAAAGAAACAGCAGAACCACTGCAACTCGATGCTTCACGCCCACGTGGTTCTCCTGTGTGCAAATTGTAGCGGTGTTGGATCGACGTTGGGCCACTCTGTTAGGCGACTCGCTAAAAGTCGGCTTCTCGGAAGTGCCCTGGGTCAGGTACGTTTGAGAACGCAGCGGAGGCCGCTTGACTCGGAGAACGAGTTGTCCTGCGGTGTGGCTTGGGGTTTGGTGCTTCGGCTGGATCAGCGAGGACTATACTGGGGACGTTCGGGCGGTATCGGCGCAGCTTGCGGAACCGCACTGGAGTTGACGTATGAGCCTCACCACGCCGCGTTCCGCGCAGGCTGGCAGCCGTGCCCAAAAAATTACCGTGCAGACTCTGCGCGAGAGCAAACGCCTTGGCCGCCGGCTGTCCACGATGACCGCTTACGACTTCCCAACCGCACGCATCGTCGATGAAGCGGAGATCGATCTGGTGCTGGTAGGCGATTCGCTGGGCATGGCGGTGCTGGGGTACGACGACACGCTTGCGGTCACGCTGGAGGATATGATTCACCACGCGCGGGCTGTGCGGCGGGGCACGCACCATGCCTTCATGGTCGTCGATATGCCGTTCGGCAGCTTCCATGTCTCGGATAAGGAGACGGTGCGCAATGCACTGCGCCTCGTCAAGGAATCGGGTGCCGAAGCGGTCAAGATTGAAGGCGCGCGCCTGAGCCGCATCACGGCCGTGCTTGCAGCCGAAATCCCCGTGGTGGGACACCTTGGGCTGACACCGCAATCGGTCCATGCCATGGGCGGGTACAAGGTGCAGGGCCGCACCCATGCCGCCGTCGAGCAACTCGTCGAAGATGCCCTGGCGCTGGAACAGGCCGGCGTATGCGCTCTGGTGCTGGAAGGGATTCCGCGCGAAGTGGCTGCCCGGATTACGGCGTGCCTGGAGATCCCCACCATCGGGATCGGCGCGGGACCTGACTGCGACGGACAGATTCTGGTCTTCCATGACATGTTCCACCTGACGTTTGCACCAGCAGCCAAGTTTGTGCGGCGCTTTGGCGATGCGGCTGTGCTGTTCCGCGATGGCATAGAAGCCTATCGGGCTGCGGTGACAGACGGCACGTTTCCGGCCGATCAAGAGAGCTATCATCTGCCTGCCGCAATGCGCACTCAAACGAACCAAGCCGGAGAGGAAGCGAGCCAGCGGGCCGCGGACGCGCAGGCACTTGCCGCAGCGGGTGCAGGTTGATGCGTATCTTCAGCAGCATTGCAGGCATGCGCGCTGCCTGTCGCGAACGGTTCCGCTCTGCGGGCGAACCCGCGCTGCTGGGTCTGGTGCCCACCATGGGCGCGCTACACGCCGGACACCTTTCGCTGGTGCGTGCGGCCAAATCGCGCTGCGGGTTAGTGGCTGCTTCGATCTTCGTCAACCCGCTTCAATTCGGTCCAAGTGAAGATCTGGCGCGTTATCCCCGGCCCTTTGCGGAAGACTGCGCGCTGCTCGAAGCGGAAGGCGTGGACCTGCTCTTTGCACCCTCTGCTGAACAGATGTACCCCCACGGGCAGGGCAGCACGTTTGTCGAAAGCGCCGGCATCGCTCAGCGCCTTGACGGACGCTTTCGCGACGGACACTTTCGCGGAGTCGAGACGGTCGTCACCAAGCTCTTCCACATCGTCGAGCCGGACATAGCTTTTTTCGGCCAGAAAGATGCTGCACAGGTAGCAGTGCTGCGCGCTATGGTTCGCGATTTGGATTTCGCTGTCGAACTCGCCGTCTGTCCTACCGTGCGAGAGCCCGACGGCCTGGCTTTGAGTTCGCGCAACACTTACCTCAACGCGGAGGAGCGGGTGCACGCCCGGGCGCTCTCACGCTCACTCTCGTGGCTCGCAGAGGTCGCAGCGTCCACGCAACCCGCGCAGATGCAGGCTCTGCTCGAGCGCTGGCGAGAGCAGTTGATGGCGGCTGAAGATGTCGAAGTGGAGTATGCAGAGATGGTGGATGCGAACACGCTTGAGCCACTCCAAACTCTGGCGCAGGGTGGCCTTGCCGCTGTCGCCGCACGAGTGGGGCAGACGCGCCTGATCGACAACCTTCTGCTCGAACCCGTGTTGGAACCGATAGAGCACGCGCGAACGCTGGAGGAGACGCTGCCATGAAAGTTCTGCTCGGGGTTTCCGGCGGCGTCGCTGTCTACAAGGCGGTCGAGCTGGTGCGCGAATTGCAAGGCCGGCAGATCGACGTGCAGGTCGCGATGACGGCAGGCGCGGAAGAATTTATCCGTCCGCTCACCTTCGCCGCAGTCTCGGGTCATCAGGTGCTCACGTCCCTTTGGCAGCCCGAGGTCAAGGTCACGGCTGAAAGTGATCCGGGCGACTTCGCCATTGAGCACATAGCGCTCGCGCAGGCGGTTGATGCCATGGTCCTGGCGCCTGCGACGGCCAATCTTCTGGCGAAGCTGGCGCACGGCATCGCCGACGATCTGCTGACGACGATTGCGCTCGCCACCCGCGCGCCGATTCTGGTTGCACCCGCCATGAACGTGAATATGTGGGACCATCCGGCCACGCAGGCGAACGTTGCGCTGTTGCGCGGACGCGGCGTGCAGGTAATCGAGCCTGGGTCAGGCTATCTGGCCTGCGGGATGACGGGCGGCGGGCGGCTTGCGGAAGTTCCAGCCATCGCCGATGCGGTGCAAGTGACGCTGGCAACCACACGCGATCTCGAAGGGGAGACGCTGCTGATTACAGCCGGCGGAACGCGTGAAGCAATCGATCCAGTGCGCTTTCTCGGCAATCGCTCAAGCGGGAAGATGGGCCATGCTTTGGCCGAAGCAGCACTGGCGCGCGGGGCGAAGGTCATTCTCGTAACGGCTGCGCTGGGCTCGCCTGCTCCTGCCTGCGAGATCATCCGTGTTGATACGGCAGAACAGATGCGCGCGGCCGTGCTCGAAAACCTGCCTCGCGCATCCATCCTGATAAAGGCCGCCGCAGTAGCCGACTTCCGCGTGGCGGAAGTCTCTACGTCCAAACTGAAACGAGGCGGCGACCTGACGCTGCATCTGGAGCCCACGCCCGACATTGTCGCAGAAGCAGCAGGGCGCCGCAGTCCAGGCACCCTGATCATTGCGTTTGCCGCAGAGACCCCTGGGTGCGACGGCGACCTGGCCATTCGCGCCCGCGCCAAGCTTGTGCGCAAGGATGTGGACGCGATCTTCGCGAACGATGTTTCCGTCGCGGGAGCTGGTTTCGATTCCGACCGAAACGCAGGCATTTTCATCACATCCACACGTGAGGTGAAGTTGAAGGAAATGCCCAAACGGGAGCTGGCAGGACGTATTCTGGATGAGGTGAAGCGCCTGCGGTCGGCGGATCATCCAAAAGGCAGGACCCAAGCGGACGCCGTCCAGCGTGAGGCTCGCAGCCTCCGGGCCGCCCAAGAGGAACAGCATGATGCAGTCAGTGGATGAGTCGATTCAACTCGTCAGGATAAGCGCGATGAATCCGCAGGCGGTGCCGTCCTCGGCGTCCGGAGCCAGCGTGTGTTCGTCCGCGCTGGCGGAGGACCCGTGGGTCTTCGACACAGGTTTTCCCGCGTATGGCCCCGGGGCATCGATGGCGGACAGTATCCCATCCGCCGCGCCGGTTCAAGGGCGTCTCCCCGATGAGTACCGGACTGCTTCGGCCGCCGAACTGGACCTGCGCATCCGCGCCGCCAAACACACGCTGGGCGACCACGTTGTGGTTCTTGGACACTTCTATCAGCGCGATGAAGTGATTCAGTACGCCGACTTTGTGGGCGACTCCTTTCAGCTCGCGCAGGCAGCAAAGACGCGGCCTGCGGCCGAAGCGCTCATCTTCTGCGGCGTGCATTTTATGGCTGAGACTGCCGACATTCTTTCGCATCCCGACCAGGCTGTCATCCTGCCCAATCTAGCCGCAGGCTGTTCGATGGCTGACATGGCAGACCTGGATTCCGTCTCCGAGTGCTGGGAACAGCTGGAAGATCTGCTTGGCAGCGACGCCGATGCGAACGGCCGTGCGCCGGTGATCCCGGTCACCTACATGAATTCCTCTGCCGCCTTGAAAGCTTTCTGCGGCGAACATGGCGGCATCGTCTGCACCTCGTCGAACGCCGCGCGCGTGCTCGAATGGGCGTTCAAACGCGGTCAGCGCGTCCTCTTCTTCCCAGACCAGCACCTGGGACGCAACACCGCCAAAAAGATGCGCATTCCGCTCGACCAGATGCCGCTCTGGAACCCGCGGAAACCGCTCGGCGGCAATAGCGCGGACAGCATTCGCAACGCACGCGTTCTCTTGTGGCATGGATTCTGTTCTGTGCACAAGCGCTTTTCTGTCGAGCAAATCGAGAAGGCGCGTGCGGAGTTTCCCGGCGTACGCGTCATAGTGCATCCCGAGTGCCCGATGGAGGTCGTCGACGCAGCCGATGAATCCGGTTCGACCGACTTTATCGTCAAGGCGATTGCGGCCGCCCCGGCGGGTTCCACGTTCGCCATCGGCACCGAGATCAATCTTGTGCAGCGTCTTGCCGGGCAGAATCCGCAGCACACTATTTTCTGTCTCGATCCGGTCATCTGCCCTTGCTCGACGATGTACCGCATTCATCCTGGCTACCTGGCCTGGGCGCTCGAGTCGCTCGAACGCGGCGAGATCGTGAATCGCATCGTAGTTCCGGAACGAATCGCAGTGAATGCACGCATTGCGCTCGAACGCATGTTGAGCCTTGCCCCGGCGTCTACGCCCACTATCTCAGGTAAAACGCAATGAAGCACGCTCACGTTATTGTCGTCGGGAGTGGAATCGCCGGCCTGATTGCCGCGCTTGAACTCAGCCGCGAGTTCAGCGTTACACTGGTCACCAAATCGCGTCTGGCGGAAAGCAACACACGCTACGCGCAGGGCGGCATTGCGGCCGTCATGTTCCCCGACGACAGCGTCGCGGAACACATTGCGGACACCCTAAGCGCAGGCGCAGGTCTCTGCAATGCCGCAGCAGTTGAAGCTTTGTGCGCCGAGGGCCCGCAGCGGATTCGTGACCTTATCCGCCTCGGGGTTGAGTTCGACCGGACCGGAGCGGAGTTTTCGCGTGGGCTTGAGGCCGCCCACTCCTACGCGCGCGTGCTGCATGCCGGGGGGGACGCCACCGGGCTGAATATCGAGCTTGCTCTGGTCAACGCCGTGCGCGCGGCCAGGGTTGAAGTGCTCGAGCACACCTTTGCCTGCGACTTGATGATGGAGGCGGGCCGCGTCCGCGGGTTGGAGGTTCTGTCGCCCGGAGGTGTACGTTCCGTGCTGCCTGCCGAAGCTGTGCTGCTCGCCAGCGGTGGCGCCGGCCAGTTATTTGCCCACACCACCAACCCAAAGGTAGCCACCGGAGATGGGTTCGCGATGGCGTTGCGCGCAGGCGCTCAGGTCGCGGACACGGAGTTCTACCAGTTCCATCCCACCGCGCTTGCAGTCCCCGGAAGCTTCCTTATCTCCGAAGCCGTACGCGGCGACGGAGCAGTGCTGCGCAACGAAAAGGGCGAGCGCTTTATGCAGTGCGTTCACCCCGATGCGGAGCTTGCGCCACGCGACGTTGTCGCCCGCGGCATCGCACGCGAGATGGCCCGGCAGGGCGGCAGGGCGGTTCTGCTCGATGCGACTGCGCTTGGAGCGGAGTTTCTTGCCCGGCGGTTCCCCACGATTGACGCGGGCTGCCGCAGTCATGGCTTCGAGTGGGCCCAGAGCCCGATTCCCGTGACGCCTGCGGCGCATTACTGGATGGGCGGCATCCGCACCGACCTGTGGGGTCGCACCTCGGTTCCCGGTCTGTTCGCTGTCGGTGAGGTCGCGTGCACAGGAGTTCACGGAGCCAATCGCCTGGCTTCCAATTCGCTGCTGGAAAGCCTGGTCTTCGCGTGGCGCTGCGCGGGCCTGTTGCTCGAGCAAGGTATCCATGCAGGCCTTCCGCAGTGGGCCAGCGACCACGTCTCCATCATCGCGCCGGATGAAGATCAGCGCACCGAATCGCTCCCGCGGTCAGCGCTTCAGCAGATGATGTGGAATGCGGCAGGCATCGAGCGCAGTGGCGACGGTCTACGCGATGCGGCGCAGCGGCTGCGACGCGCTCGCATTGAGGGAACGTCCGTCGAGTCTCTGGAATCTGCGAACCTGCTGCAGATTGCCTGCGTGATGGTTGAGGCTGCGCTGGCCCGCGAAGAAAGCCGCGGCGCGCACTTCCGCACCGACTTTCCTGAGACGCGCGAAAGCTTCCGGCACGATTCGATCTACGCGCGCGCACCGGCAGGTGGCCACGTGCCGGCTGGGCTTGAGCGTGAGGCAGCCCTGCCGTGGCGTTGATGTCGATTCTTGCTCCACCGGATGCTGCGACGCTCGAGCGGCTGGTTCGAATCGCGCTGGAGGAGGACGCGCCGTGGGGCGACCTCACCTCCGACACTCTGCTTGCCGCAGACACGAAGCTCTCGGCAAATCTGGCCGCGCGCGAGGATGGAATCCTGGGGGGCATCGATCTGTTTACGACAGCGATGCGCATGGTGGACCCCACGATGAACATCGCGGTGAACGTCGAAGATGGCCAACTCTTCACGTCCGGCACAGTTCTCGCTTCAGTGACAGGGAGCGCACGCGCCGTGCTCAAGGCCGAGCGTGTGGGCTTGAACTTCGTGCAGCATCTGAGCGGGATTGCAACGCTTACCGCGCAGTATGTGGCCGCTGCCGCAGGAACAAGCGCACGCATCGTCGACACACGAAAGACTACGCCCGGACTGCGCGTGCTTGAGCGCTATGCGGTTCGTTGCGGCGGCGGACGCAACCACCGCTTTTCGCTGTCGGATGCCGTGCTGGTGAAGGACAATCATCTCGCTGCGGTGCTCGCCGCTGGTGCCGCAAACGTGACGGATGCACTGAAAGAGTTGCGCCAGCGTGTTCCTCACACAACGCACATCGAAGTCGAGGTCGATCGCCTCGACCAGATCGACTCGGTGCTGGCGGCGGGTGTGGACACCATCATGCTCGATAACTTTTCGCTCGACGACCTGCGCCGCGGCGTTGAACAGATCGCGGGCCGCGCTTTGGTCGAAGCCTCGGGTGGTGTTCGCCTGGAGCACATTGCGCAGATCGCCGCTACCGGCGTTGACATCATCTCGGTGGGCGCACTCACACATAGCGTGCGTTCACTCGATCTGGGGCTTGACTTCACCTCGACCGCGCGGGTGCCTGCACCGTGATCTACCTGGACACGGCCGCCACAACGCCTGTGCGCCGTGAAGTGCTCGAGGCCATGTGGCCCTTCCTTACGGGCGAGTTTGGCAACGCGTCCAGCCAATCAGGATTGGGCAGGCGCGCGGCTGCGGCACTGAAAGATGCGCGGGAACGTGTAGCCGTCTGCCTGGGCTGCCGCGCCAGCGAGATTATCTTCACCTCAGGCGGCACGGAGGCAGATAACTTTGCTATCAAAGGAATTGCGCTGGCCAATCCACGCGGACGTCACGTGATCACTTCGTCGATTGAGCACGAGGCCGTGCTCGAGTCGTGCGCCTATCTTGAGCGCCACCATGGATTCGATGTCACACGTCTTGCGGTCGATCACCTCGGCATGGTCCCGGAGGAAAGTTTCCGCGACGTGCTGCGCGACGACACCACACTGGCGACCATCATGCTGGCCAATAATGAGGTGGGCACGGTGCAGCCCGTGGCTGCGTTGGCGGCCGTCGCAAAGTCACGCGGCTCGGCGTTCCACACCGATGCGGTGCAGGCCCCCGGTCTGCTCGATGTGGAGGTGAACACGTTGGGCGTGGACGCGCTCAGTCTCTCCGGCCACAAACTCGGCGCACCCAAGGGCTTCGGGTGTTTGTACCTGCGCGGCCGTGTGCAGGCAGAACCGCTGGTACACGGCGGCGGCCAGGAGCGCGGACGGCGTTCCGGCACGGAGAATGTCGCGGGCGCGGTGGGCTTCGCGCTTGCGCTTGAGCTTGCCACCAGAACGCACACCGAGCGTGCAGCACGGCTCGGGCGTTTACGGGACCAGCTCATCCACGGTGTCCTCACTGCGGTTCCACAGGCTGTGCTCACCGGGCATGCCACGGCGCGTCTGGCCGCGAACGCCTCATTCTGTTTTCCCGGAACCAGCGGCGAATCCATGCTGTTGCAGCTTGAGGAGCGTGGCATCGTCTGTTCCAGCGGATCAGCCTGCGCCGCAGGACGCGACGAGCCCTCTTACGTGCTGCTGGCTATGGGGTACATGCCCGCAGTTGCCCAGACTGCTGTCCGATTTAGCCTGAGCGACGCAATCACCGAAGCCGACGTTGCGACAGTGATTCATGCTGTGGGCCAGAGCTATCGTGCGATTGCAACTTTGGGCGCACACTGACCCTCGGCCAGCGGCGTGGTAACGGCTCAGCCGTCCAGCGCGCTTCCGGTATCCTGACAGGACGCGAACCAATGCCCGCACAAGGCAGCGTGGGGTACGCCGAGGAGCCGAACAGATGAGCAAGACCGTAGTTGTTACGGGCGCTGCTGGGTTTATCGGGCGTAACGCTGTCGCAGAACTGAATCGCCGCGGCATGAATAATCTTCTGCTGGTCGACGACCTGGGGACGGACGAGAAGTGGAAGAACCTGCGTGGCCTCAGGTTCGAGGACATCATCTCCCCTGCGCTGTTCCTATCTCTGGCAGAACGCAATGTCCTCGACGACGTGGAATCCATCATTCACCTGGGTGCGTGTTCGGCCACGACAGAAAAGGACGCGGATTTTCTGCTGCGCAATAACTACCGCTACACCCGCAGCCTTTGCGAGTGGTCGCTCGCGCATGACGTGCGATTCATCTATGCATCTTCCGCCGCAACCTACGGCGAAGGCGCACAGGGATACTCAGACGCCGATGCGGGCACGCCGACGCTGCGCCCGCTGAATATGTATGGCTACTCCAAGCACATGTTTGACCTGTGGGCTCTTCGGCATCAGATCTTCGATCGTATCGTAGGCCTGAAGTACTTCAACGTCTTCGGGCCGTATGAAGATCACAAGGGTGATATGCGCTCGGTGGTCTCAAAATCTTATATCCAGGTGCGTGATTGCAAGCAGGTTCATCTCTTCAAAAGCTACAAGCCGGAGTACGAGGACGGCGAACAGAAGCGCGATTTCATCTATGTGAAGGATGTAGTGGACGTTACGCTGTGGTTCCTGTCCAATCGCGTGGGAGGTCTGTTCAACTGCGGTACGGGAGTTGCGCGGACCTGGAAAGACCTGGCGAAATCGGTCTTCGCTGCCATGGATACGGCGGAGAAAATCAGCTTCATCGATATGCCTGAGAGTCTCAAAGGCAAGTACCAGTACTTTACCCAAGCCGACATGAGCAAGCTGCGCGGCGCAGGCTACGAGCGTCCCTTTACTTCACTCGAGAGCGCCGTGGAAGATTACATCCGCACCTACTACGTTCCGCTGGAGAGCCAATGACGCAGCCTAATCCATCGCTTGAGAAAAATATCGCGGCTGTGCAGTCCATGCTCGCCGGTCTGCACCTGCTCTCGGGGCAGGTTGACCGTGCGGCCGATGTGATCGCGACGGCTTTGCTTGGCGGCAACAAATTGCTTGCATGCGGCAACGGAGGCAGCGCCGCCGACGCCTCGCACCTGACGACGGAGTTTGTCTGCCGCTTCGAACGCGACCGCCGCCCGTACCCGGCAATTTCGCTCACAACCCACGGCGGCGACATATCTGCAATCGGCAATGATTACAGCTTCAACGATCTTTTTTCGCGGCAGGTGCAGTGCTTCGGCCAGCCTGGCGACGTGCTCGCAGCGTTCACGACCAGTGGGCAAAGTGAAAATGTTCTGCGTGCGCTCCAGGCTGCACGTGAATGCGGTGTCCTCTCAATTGCGTTTCTAGGACGTGACGGGGGCCACTGCGCCGGACTGGCGGATGTCGAACTGATCGTGCGCGATCAGGCGACTGCGCGCATCCAGGAAGGGCACAAGATTCTGCTCCATACTATTTGCGAAATCGTGGAAGAGCGCTTCGCCGCAAGCGCAGGCTAAAGTGGATTTGCAGATGGTGTAAAGCAAGAACGAACGCAGATTCCCTCCGGGAATGACAACCGGAATACGGGAGAGCCTTTCTCCATCCGCTTACTACCTGTTGTCAAGCCGACCTTCCATTCCTGTAGAGTCGTCATCCTGAACGCAGTGAAGAGCCTGCCCTATAAGGGATCCCTGTATCCGCCGAACGCCGCAATACTGTACACATTACGAATCAGCTATAGAGACAATGGTGAAGGCAAGGCAAACGCGGCTTCCCTTCGGGAATGACAGCTGAAAAGTAGAGCTGATTGCGTAATGGTGCGCTGCGGGTGGCGCAGATTCATTGCTGCATACGACGCGCGGCCGGGCCCAGCATCGCAGGGTCGATTGCCAAGAAGAACCCTTTGGCGTGAGCGAGAACGAGGCCTTCGGGGCTGATCAGTTCCGCTTGATGGAAGAGCTTGCGGGTTCCTTCGCGACGCAGATGAGTTCCGACCAGAGTCAGCGGAGCGAACAGAGGCGAGGGTCGAAGATAGTCCACCTCCATGTTGCGGGTCATGGCAATCAGACCCAGCGGAACATTCAGCTTGCCCATCGCTTCGTCGAGCAGAGTCGCGATGATGCCGCCATGGATGTATCCCGGCGGCCCCTCATGCAGGCGCGTGAGCTGGACGGGCGCGCTGACCCTGGGGTGCGCGGGATCGGACGTGTCGAAGGTGAAGACGAGATGCAGACCTTGCGGATTTTCCACGCTGCAGCCAAAGCATTGGTTTGCGGTCACCTCGGCGGCGGACTGAAGCTCCGGCGAAGAACCGGAGGGAACGTGATCTTGACTCATGAATCTAATTTACTGTGTGGTCGATTTATCGAACGCGATGACCTGCCGGGGCTTCAACGCGCATAGCGGACCTCGCCGAGTCACTGGCGCAAATGTGGAGGAAAGGAATGGCGGGCTACCCGTCAGTTTTGGAGATTTTCGAAGATGCCGGCTGCGCCCTGGCCACCGCCGACGCACATGGACACCATCCCGTATCTTAACTTACGGCGCTTCATCTCACGCGCGATCGAGGCAAGCAGCTTGGCCCCGGTGCAGCCGAGCGGGTGGCCGAGGGAGATCGCCCCGCCGTTCACGTTTACTTTTTCGGGATCCATGCCCAGAGACTTGATGATGGCGAGCGACTGCGTCGCAAAAGCTTCATTCAGCTCGATCACGTCAATGTCATCGAGCTTGAGGCCTGCAAGTTTGAGCGCTTTGGGAATCGCGTAGATGGGGCCGATGCCCATCTCTTCCGGCATGCAGCCCGCGTAGGCGAAAGAGACAAAACGCAACAGAGGATCGGCACCGATCTCCTGGGCGCGCGAGTCGGACATCACGACCGTGGCCGCTGCGCCGTCGGACATCTGTGAGCTGTTTCCTGCGGTCACGACGCCCCTGGCATGGAATACGGGGCGCAGCTTTGCCAGTGCTTCTAGCGACGTGTCCGCTCGGGGGCCTTCGTCCACCTTGAACAATTTTTCCTGCTTCTCCAGCTTGCCCTCGGCAGACCGGACAGACGTGAAGACGGGGACGGGAACGATCTCATCGTCGAAGCGTCCGGCGGCTATTGCGGCAAGCGACCTCTGGTGACTGCGCAGTGCGAACTGGTCGCATTCCTCACGAGTGACGTTGTAGTGGGCGGCAACGCGCTCGGCGGTCAGGCCCATTGAGATGTAGGCTTCGGGACGGTTCTCCATCAGCCACGGATTGACCGCAACCTTGTTGCCGCCGCCGGGCATAAAGGACATGGACTCCGTTCCGCCCGCGACGATGACGTCGGCGCCACCGGAACGGATGCGCTCGGCGGCGAGCGCGACCGTCTGGAGACCGGAGGCGCAGAAGCGATTGACCGTCATCGCTGCAGCTTCAACCGGCAGACCGGCACGGAAGGAGATGAGGCGCGCCACGTTGCCACCCTGCTCGGCTTCAGGCATCGCGCAGCCGATAATGACGTCTTCTATCTCTTTGGGGTCCAGTTGCGGAACACGCGCTACAGCCTCTTTCACCGCCACTGCGCCGAGGTCGTCTGGACGGGTATACCGCAGGGTACCTTTGGGAGCTTTGCCGACGGCCGTGCGCACCGCGGAGACTACGACTGCTTCTTTCATCGCTGCCTTTCTGACGAAGCTTCTTGTGATTCGTAGTGTTCCGTAGGGCCCACGAAAAGGTTCGGTGACAAAGCGTTCAGTTGCGGAGCGGCTTGCCTGTCTTCAGGGTAAACAGGATGCGCTCCTGCGTCTTCGGCTCGCTAGAGAGCGAGAGGAAGGCTTCGCGTTCGAGATCGAGAAGGTCCTGCTCGGAGAGCAGCGTGCCGGGCGTGACGCCTCCGCCTGAGAGGATGTGGGCCACGTGGTTGGCGACCTTGACGTCGTGCCCGGAGATGTACCCGCCTTCGCGCAGCATGTAGACGCCGAGTTTGAGGGTGGCCCGTACGGTGTCGCCGGGCGCGAGAATGCTGGTGCGCAGCGCGGGCGCAGAGTAGCCGGCTTCGGCGAGCCGCACGGCCTGGGCGCGCGCGTCGGTGATGAGGCGGCTGCGGTTCATCGTAATGGCGTCGGCCCCGTCGAGAAGACGCAGACTGCGGGCCTCGAGCGCGGAGGTGGAGACCTTGGCCATGACGATCGTCTCAAACGCATGCTTGATGGTTTCAACCACTTCGACCGATTCGCCGCGAAGGTCGGGCCGGACAATTTCGGCAGCATCGAGCGCACGCAGCAACATCTCTTTACAGCCGCCGCCTCCGGGAATGAGGCCGACGCCGGTTTCGACCAGACCGGCGTAGAGCTCAAAGAAGGGCTGGCGGAGGGCGGAGTGCAAGGCGATCTCAGTGCCGCCGCCGAGGCACATGCCAGACGGCGCGCAGACGACCGGGACAGGCGAAAACTTGATCGCCTGAGACATGGCCTGGAAACCCCGGATACCCTGCTCGATCGTGCCCCAGGCCTGCGCGTGAACACTCGTCATCAGGGCGGCCAGATCGGCCCCCACGGTGAAGTTCTGCGCGTCGTTAGCGAGGATGAAGCCGCGAAAGCTGCGCAGGGCTTTGCTGCCTGGACGAAGCTGCTCCGCGATGAAAGAAACGATGTCTGCATCGAGCGCGTTCATCTTCGAGTGAAACTCGAAGCAGGCAATGCCATCGCCGGCATCGACCAGCGAAATGCCTTTATTTTCCGCGAAGATTCCGTTGCTTCCCCTGGCAGCCCGCTTGTAGCTGGCGACAGTGTGGAACGCGGCGTTTAAGGGAACGGGAAGATACCTGCCGGACCGAACGTCAAAGTACTCTGTGCCGTCCACGCGATACCAGGACGTGCCTCCGCTGGCGAGAAGCGTTTCCGCGGCTGCAGGGATCGAAATTCCTGAGGTGCGCATGCGCTCAACCGTGGCGGGGACGCCAGCAGCGTCCCAAAGCGCGAAAGGTCCGAGTTCCCAGTTGAAGCCCGAGGTCATAGCCAGGTCGATGTCAACGATGGAGTCCGCAACCTCCCCGATGCGGTTGGCCGCGTAGGCCCAGAGTTCGGGGAGAGCTTGCCAATAGAACCTTGGAGCGCGATCCGTTGCGGGATCGAGTGCCAGCACAGCGCGGAGGCGTTCAGCGGCGGAGATCTTGGATTTAAGTTCGTCTACGGTCGGGAAGAAGACGACGGAAGGGGCCTCATATTCGAAGGTTTCCATGCGCAGAACGGCGCGGATCTCTTTGCCGGCAGCGTCCTGGGACTTTTTGTAGAAGCCCTGCTTGGATTTGTCGCCCAGCCACTGCCGCTCGACCAGATGCTCGAGCGCTGCGGGCATGGTGAGGTCGGAACGCTCGTCTTTCACTCCGGCAAGGTAATTGCGTGCCGTGCTCGTCATCACGTCGATGCCGACCAGATCGGCCAATCGAAAGGTGCCAGTCTTCGGCCAGCCAATTATGGGCCCGGTGAGGAAGTCCACCTCTTCAACCGTTAGGTGCTGCTCCTGCATGATCCTGAAGGTGTTCAGCATCAGGAAGGTTCCGATGCGGTTGGCGATAAAGTTGGGAACGTCGTTGGCCCGGACAACGACTTTTCCAAGCTTCCGGTCAGCGAACTCGGAAATGGCCGCCACGGCGGCAGGATCAGACTCAGGTGTGGCAATCACCTCAAGAAGACGCATGTGCCGGGGCGGATTGAAAAAGTGGGTTCCGAACCAGCGTTTGCGGAGTTCCGCGGGAAGGTTTGCCCCGACCTGCGCGACCGGAAGGCCGCTGGTGTTAGAGGTCAGAATGGCTTCCGGGTGGAGATGTTCAGCTACTTTGTCGAGGAGCGCGCGCTTTATCTCCAGGTTCTCCGCGACCGCCTCGATGATCCAGTCGCAGTGCTTCAACGCGGAGAGATCGTCCTCGAAGTTGCCCACCGTAATGCGTGCGGCGACCGAAGGCGCGCCGAGGGCGGGTGGTTTGGCGGAGCCGAGAGCCTTCAGAGCACCCGCCGCGAGGGCCGAGCGGTCGCCCTGCCCGGCTACCCGGTCCAGCAGAAGAACAGGCAGCCCCGCATTCGCCAAGTGAGCGGCGATGCGTGCGCCCATGGTTCCGGCGCCCAGCACTGCAGCCCGGCGAATCGTGAATTCATTTTTTTTTGCGGCCAAGGCCTGATTCCTCAGACAGCGATTGTACAGTCGATGGTTCGCGCGCCAAGGTCGCTTCTGCGCTGCCCGCCGGGCGGCACGCTGCTGGCTTGAGAGCCAGCCCCGCTGAGAAGTGACAGGTCCGCTCGCCGCCTCCTGGCTCATTTGCTCAGATCCCCGAGCGGGAGCACGCCGAATCCTCTAAAGGTGACAAACAACAGCCACAAGCAAGAGACTGGATGCTATGGGAACTCTCATCATCGTCCGTCATGGCCAGGCGTCCTTCATGGCGGAGAACTACGACCGGCTTTCCGCACTGGGACAGACGCAGGCACAGTTGCTCGCACAGGCGTGGGCGAGCGCTGGCTTGCGCTTTGACCGCGTGGGTTCGGGTCCGCGTGAACGCCAGAAACATACGGCGCAGGCCGTAGCTGCGGCGTATGCGGCCGTGGGTCTGGAATTCCCTCAGATCGAGAGCTATCCGGAGTTCGATGAGTACCAGGCGGACGCAGTTCTCTCTGCCGGTTTGCCCATGCTGTGCGCGCGCGATCCGTGTGCGGCCGAGTTGGAGCGGAAATTCACCACGGCTGGCGACATGGGCGCGCGACACGCCGCCTTTCAGCAGATGTTCGAGTACGTCATGGTGCGCTGGGTACGCGGTGATCTAGTGCTCAACGGCGTGGAAAGCTGGGCCGAGTTTCGCACGCGCGTGAATACGGGAATCGATCGATTCCTCGCGGACAACGAACCATCGGGACGCATGGCAATCTTTACGTCGGCCGGGCCGATGGCTATAGCGGTGCAGCGGGCGCTCGGGATCTCTGACGAGAGAACGTTGGCGTTGAGCTGGATGCCACGAAATGCGTCCTGGAGTGACTTCGTCTGTACGCCTGAGAAGTTCACGCTTAGCACATTCAACGCTTACGGTCATCTGTTCGATCCCGCGCACCTGACTTATCGATAGGAGCAGGAACGCAGAGTTTCGCGGACGCTGATCGCACACCTGTTTCGCGGCTGCTGCCGTAGGTTTATGCTGGGAGATGCCCTTGTTGGAGGCTTTCCGGAGTGCGGGCCATGGCTCAATGCGATCGCGTTAGGCCGGAATGAAACAATTTGAGAACACGGCTTAGCCGGCCACCTGAGATGCGCGGCGAACTGACCATAGGTTCAAGCAAGGTTTACCAGATATGCGGCTCACAGTGTGTGGCTCGCTGCACAGGCGAAAGGGACAGGGTTGATGCGGATTCTCACAGTAGTGCGTCAGGTGCTGGACGCGGAAGAAAGCGTGAAGCTGAAGGACGGCAAGGTCGATCTGGCCGGGAGCAAGCTGGTGATCGACACCATGGACGAATACGGGGTCGAAGAAGCACTGCGCTTTCGCGAGGCTGGAACGGACGTCGAGGTGGTTGCGCTCGCTGTAGGCCCGGCCCGGCTCGAAGAAGCGTTGCGCAGTGCGCTGGCCATGGGTGCGGACCGGGCGATTCTGGTAGAGGCGGATCAGACTCTGGATGTGATTGCGTCTAGCAGCGTGGTAGCGCAGGTGGCGCAGAAGGAAGACGTGCAGCTGATCTTCTGCGGCGGCCAGCAGGCGGACTGGGATAGCCATGCACTGGGCGCGGCGGTTGCCGAACGGCTGCACTGGCCTCAAGCGACGTGGACCAGCGCGTTGTCCTTAACCGGGCAGGAGCTGACTGGCACGCACGACGCCGATAGCGGAAGCGAAACCTTCACGGTAGCTCTGCCTGCGGTGATTACGACCCAGCAGGGCCTGAACGATCCGCGCTACCCTACGCTGCCGAACATCATGAAGGCGCGGAAGAAGGAGTTACGGAAAGAGTCGCTCGAAAGCTATGCCGTGTCTGCGAAGTTGCATCTGGTGGATGCCCGGGTGCAGGTGAAGGAGCGGCGGCGCACCATGCTCGACGGCAAGGATCCGGTAGAGGCTGCGTCACAACTGGCTAATCTGCTGCGTACGGAAGCGAAGGTGATTGGATGATTTTGATTGTGACAGAACATGCGAACGGCAAGCTGAGCAAGAGCTCGGCCGAGATGACGCAGGCGGCACGCGATCTGGGACGCGAAGGGCCGATCACGCTGCTGGTGCTTGGCTCCGGCGTGACCTCAATCGCCACACAAGCCGCGCTGCTCGGCGATCAGGTGCTGGTGGCCGATCTTCCCGCACTGGCTGAGTATGACGTTGAGGTCTGGGCCGCTGCCGTCGCGCAGATCGCGAAGGAGGGCGAAGCCCATACTGTGCTGATTGGCGGTGGCCGCAGCGGACGCGAGTACAGCCCGAGGGTTGCAGTCAAGCTGGACGCGCCGCTGATCGAAGATGCGATCTCCTTGCAGTCCGAAGGCAACGCGCTCGTCGCCGAGCACTATACGTTTCTCGCACGTGTGACGGAAACAGTGAAGGCGGAGGCGAGTGTCGTAGTGGTGACGGTGAAGTCGGGCGCGTTCGCCACGGCGACTCCAAACGCCGAGCCTGCGGAGCAGTATGACGTCGAGCTGGAGTTGCCGGCACGGCGCTTCCAGGTCACAGGACGCACCAACGAGAAGAGCGAACGCGTGGGGTTGGCGGACGCGGACATTGTGGTCGCGGGCGGACGCGGCGTGGGTTCTCCCGAAGGATTTACCGAGCTGGTCGAGGGGCTTGCCGATCAACTGGGCGCGGCCGTCGGTGCAACCCGCGCCGTTGTGGATGCTGGTTGGCGTCCCTACTCCGAGCAGGTTGGGCAGACGGGTAAGACCGTGCAGCCGAAGGCTTACTTTGCAATCGGAATCTCCGGTGCCGTGCAACATTTATCGGGCATGGGCAAGAGCAAACTGATCGTGGCAATCAACAAGGACGGAGAAGCGCCGATCTTCAAAGAAGCGGACTACGGCATTGTGGGCGATGTAAAAACGATTGTGCCCGCATTGATTGCTGAGTTGAAGAAGACAACCTGATTGGTATTACTCATAAGAAATGGCAAATCGGGTCATAAAGAGGTAGTAAGTGGATGTAGCAAGACTTGCCCGTCTTCTGGTTGTCATTCCCGAAGGGAATCTGCGTTTGTTCCTGCTGTTCCCGGATCTCTATACCATCTGTAAATCGGCTTAATAAAAAGCGCGGGTGCGCCAGATGCTTCCTCCCTTACAACAAATACTTTTCCTGCTGTTCGCAATTGTTACCGGAGCCCTGGGAGCACGTGGGTTTTATCGCCTCTACCGCCGGATAAAGGCTGGACGGCGCGATACTGAGGAACGCTTCGACCATCTGCCCCGGCGTATCTGGTACGCGCTGGTTACGTCGCTTACCCAGAGCAGAACGTTTCGCAAGCGGCCCACGGTCAGCTTCTTTCACTCGTTCATCTTTTACGGCTTCGCATTCTATCTGCTGGTCAACTTGGTGGATGCGGTGGAAGGGTTTGTCCCGCTATCGTTCGCATCGCTCGGGCTCGCAGGGAATCTTTATGTACTGGCTGCGGATGTGTTGAGCGCGCTGGTGCTGGTAGGTGTGATTGCGCTGGTAATCCGGCGTTTTCTGATGCCCAGCCGGTATGACTTTACCTTCAACGAGCGCACGCTGCTACATCCTGAAGTGAAGCAGCGGTACATCACGCGCGACTCCGTCATCGTGTCGGCGTTCATCCTGTTTCATGTGGGCAGCCGGGCGATCGGTGCGGGCGCGAAGATTGCGCTCGACGGGCCGGACCGGTTTGCGCCGTTCGCTACCCTTCTCTCGAATCTGTTCAACCCGCAGAACGCGCTCGACTGGCGAATCTTCGGCTACTGGGGCGCGCTGGGGAGTGTGCTGCTGTTTCTCGCTTACTTTCCTTACAGCAAGCACCTCCACATCTTCATGGCGCCTGCTAAGTACCTGGTGGCGCGAGAGGCTCCTTCGGGCGTGCTGCCACCGCTCGACCTCGACATGGAAGGCGATGCGCCCCGGCTGGGTGCGGAGAAGCTTGAGGACCTTGCATGGCCCCGGCTGCTCGACGCGTACGCGTGTATTCAATGCAACCGTTGCCAGGATGCTTGTCCTGCAACGGTTACTGGCAAGTCACTGAGCCCTTCGGCGCTCGAGATTAACAAGCGCATGGAACTGAACGTACTCACGCGCACGCAGCCCTCGTTTGAAGCGGGCGCGCCGAGCCCGAATCCGCTGCTGAGCTTTGCGCTATCTCCCGAAGCCGCCTGGGCCTGCACCACTTGTGGAGCCTGCATTGAGGTCTGTCCGGTGCAGGACGACCCCATGCTGGACATCATTGACATACGCCGCCAGCAGGTAATGCTTGCGGGTGAGTTTCCCGCGCAGTTGCAGAGCGCATTTCGCGGCATGGAACGCGCGCAGAATCCGTGGGGCATCAACCACGACAAGCGCATGGACTGGGCTGAGGGCCTGAACGTCAAGACAACGGATGAGAATCCTGAGCCGGATGTTCTGTTCTGGGTAGGCTGCGCAGCGAGCTACGATCCGCAATCGCAGAAGACAGCGCGTGCGTTTGTGCAGTTGCTCGATCATGCCGGCGTGGACTTCGCGGTGCTGGGCAAGCGCGAGTGCTGCACCGGTGACAGCGCGCGCCGTGCAGGCAACGAGTATCTCTACCGCCAGCTTGCGGAAAAAAATGTCGCGACCCTGAATGAGATCAGGCCGAAGCTGATTGTGGCGACCTGTCCGCACTGCATGAACACGGTAGGCAAGGAATACGCACAGTTGGGCGGCGACTATAAGGTGATGCACCACACGCAGTATCTAGAGATGCTGGTGCGCGATGGGCGCATCGCGGCGGATAGCTCAAGTTCCAAGGTTGCGTATCACGACCCGTGCTACCTGGGACGGCACAACGGCGTCTACGACGCGCCGCGCAATGTGCTGAATATTTTGAGCAACTCCGTGGTGGAGCTGCCGCGCAATAAGGAGAACTCATTCTGCTGCGGGGCCGGGGGAGCGCAGTTCTGGAAAGAAGAAGAGCCTGGTGAGGAGCGGATCTCGGACAATCGCTTCAGGGAAGCTCAAGCGACCCTGGCGGGTGGCGAGGACAAGGTGCTCGCCGTCGGCTGTCCGTTCTGCAAGAGCATGCTACAGAGCACCCCGGCACAGGGTGAGAATCCCATCGCGGTAAAGGACGTGGCCGAGCTGCTGCTGGAAGGCGTTCAGCGGCGCTCGCCTGGGGCGTTGGGCAGCGCGGCGTTGCCGACAGCTTCGGCTCGCCCCGGACCACTGCTTGCTAATCCAGCAGCGGACGAGCAGGTGATTGCGTTGGTGGCGCAGGCGAACATGGTTGAGGTTCCAGCGCTGGTGGCAGCCGCGCCGGCCACGTCGGAAACACCGGGAACTGCTGCTACGGGACAGAGAAAGAAGTGGAAGCCGAAGGCGGCTGAGGCGGAAACCTCGGTGACGATGAATGAGCCCGCTGAGATCGTGCTTTCCACTGCGGAAGGTACAGGGCTTCCTGCGCCCACAGCCGCCGCTTCTGACTCCCTCAAAGTGCAGCCTAAGCGCAAAGCATGGAAGCCGAAGGGAACTGCACAAACGTTGAGCTCCTCACCTGACGAGTCGGCGCAAGCTTCGATCGGTGAACCCGCAGGTGACATGGAATCGGCGACCCTTGCAGCACCCGCCGCTGCCGCGCCCTCCATCGAAATTGCCGGTGAACCGCCAAAGCGGAAGGTCTGGGCGAAAGGTCAGGTCGTCGAGACGTCCGCCGCACTCCCTGACCACACGCATGCGTCTGCCGGAGAAACAACGGCTGACCAGAGTTCTCCTCAGCCTTCCACGCCAGCAGGGCGCGAGCCCTGGAAGCCGAAGAAGGATCCGCCTCAGTGAACCACGGCGGCCGACAATGCTGATTTGGTAGTGGCGTACAGTGTCGCGGCGTTTAGCGAATACAGGGATCCTTCACTGCGTTCAGGATGACGCCTCACAGGAATGGGAAATCGGGTCAACAAGATAGTTTTGTCTTCTGGTTGTCATTCCCGAAGGGAATCTGCGTGGGGCTCTGTGTTCAGGATGACGACTTTGCACGAATAGCGAATCTGGTCAGAGCGTCGGAACGCCTTCTTCAACGACCAGCTCATCCACGGCAATGTGCATGGCTTCCCCCAGCTGCTTGTAGGAATCCTTCCACTCCTTGGACCAGTAGGTGGGGTCGATGCGGTGCAGGAGATCGTTCCAGATATTCTGCGCCTGCCAGATGTTGACGTCGAAAGGCATCAGCCGGAGGATGTCCGCAACCGCAACTGCATCGTGCAGTGCGGCAATGGCGGCGCGCGGATGGCCTTCAGCGGCGGCTTCTTCCAGGATGCCCATGGCGCGCTTCATGCGCTGGCCAGCCGCAAAGGAGAGCTCCGCTACATTCAGTTCGATGTGCTCGCTTTCAGCGCGGGCAATCATCTCTTCAATCACCTGAGGGTCAAACGGATCGGCGGCCAGCGCGCGCCTCAGACTCGCATTGAGCGCGAAACCGGCTGCAAGGGCAAGAGCGGGCGGAGGATTCATGCCGCTCTCGGTGAGGAAGCGAAGCAGCGAGGCGTGGTCCTCATAAATTTTGCGCAGCGAGTCTTCCATCTCGCCCATGGTGCGATTCAAAATGGTGCGCAGGATACGATGCTGCTCGTCCGCGAACAGAGACGTGAGGGAGTACGCGATGGGTGTGCTGTGGATTGCTCCCGGAGGCGGCGCTTCCACCGGATCTATCGTGTGGGCGATGCCGGAGGCTACAGCGCCGGGAACGTTTTCACGCTGGCCGGGCTGCGGCTGGGTGGGATCGAGCGAAACGTGCGGCACCGGATCCGGCACGGACGCGGATACTGCGAAGAAGTTGTCGATCAGGCGAATGACCTCCGGCAGATTGGCTTTGCGCATTGCGGTGCGGATGTCGGCGGAAAATTTCTGAAAGGCGTCGAGCTCGTCGGCAGCGTACGGACGCACGGCGGCGGAAAGATTCTGGTCGCCCAGATGCAGCACGGCGAAGCAGATGTCTTCGCTCTCTTCGGTGATCCGCGAGCGCACCTTGGCGAGGCCGAGCGCGACCTTGCCGCGGCCCGAGGTGAAGACCTCATGCGCGTCGCGGTGGAGGTCGAAACAGAAAAGTTCGCCATCCTCGGGATAGGCCCGGAAGATGGACGAGATGGCATAGTGTGCGCCCACCTGTTCGAGGCCGATCTTCATGCCCGTCACATAGCGGGTGTAGACCTCGGAGCCATCTTTCAGGTCAGGCACGTTGGGTTTGGCGCGCGCGAGATGTTCAAGAAAACGGGCTTCGAGTTCGCGGCCTTCAGGACCAAAGAGACCGGCGGCAAGCTGAAGGACACGACCTGCGTACGCGATGATCTGCACGGTCTCGATGCCGGAGATCTCGTCGAAAAACCACCCGCATGAGGTGTACATCAACTGCGCATGACGCTCCATCTCCATCAGTTCGAGGACGGTCGTGCGTTCTTGTAATGAGAGCTCGCGGGCGCCATGGAAGTAGAAGAAACGCTCGATCGCGGTCTGGGAACGGCTTGCGGATTCGCGGGCAAGGATGACGTGAATGTAGGCGTCCCGGGCAGCCCAGAGGTCTTTGAGCAGACCGTGCGCAAGCCGTTCAGCCAGCGGGGCGGTAGCGTCGCGGAGGTAGTCGAGCGCATCGCGCAACGGGCCGCGCCAGGCCTGATTCCAGCCTGGCTTACCGCCGTTGCAGCCGCAGTCCGAACGCCAGCGTTCCACGCCATGGGCGCAGGACCAGGAGGTGTTTTCTTCTACCTCTGCCTCCCAGGTGGGCGGAAATTTTTCCAGGAATTCTCCGTAGTTCGTTAGGTGCGCCAGACCCTGCTCTTCGATCCAGTGGACAGCGAAAGACAAGGCCATCTCACCGTATTTGTGGTGATGTCCGTAGCTTTCACCATCCGTGGCAACGTGCGAGAGCTGGGCTGGATGTCCAGAGGGCGAGTTGGGCCGGAAGGCGGAGATCAGGCGTGTTCCGAACTTCTCACCCGAGTCGAGCAGACCTTCGAACGCGATCGCGCGCGAGTTCGGGCCGTCGTAAAAAAACGCGGCTATGCTGCGGCCCTGGTCGAGCTTGACCAGATAGGGCTGGCTGGAGTCGACGGATGCATTCGGGGTGTCGGTCCAGCCATGCAAGGCTGAAAAACCTTCGCCGGCGACTGCCTGGGTGGTCTGCAGATGCCGCACACGAGCGCACTGGTTGGGCGCGAGGATGGTGTACTTGATCCCTTCGGCGGCCATCAGATCGAGCACTTGGCGATTCACGGCGGTTTCGGCGAGCCACATGCCCTCGGGCTTGCGGCCAAAGCGCGCGACGAAATCGGCGATGCCCCAGCGAATCTGCGTGATCGCATCGCGGGTGCTGGCGAGCGGCATGATGATGTGGTTGTAGACCTGGGCGAGCGCGGAGCCGTGGCCGGAGTAGCGCGCAGCCGACGCGCGGTCTGCTTCGAGAATCATGTGGTACGTGCGCGGCGCTTTTTGGTGGAGCCAGCTCAGCAACGTGGGCCCGAAGTTGAAGCTCATGCGCGCGTAATTGTTGACGATGCGCGTGATCTGGTTGTCGTCGTTTTTGATGCGGCTGGCACCGTTCGGCGCGTAGCACTCCGACGTGATGCGATCGTTCCAATCGTGATACGGCGCGGCGGAGTCCTGCACCTCTACGGTTTCAAGCCACGGGTTTTCGCGGGGCGGCTGGTAAAAGTGTCCATGCACGCAGACGTACCGCTGCGCCTGCTGCTGGTGCAGGGTTGGGGTGGAGGCGCTTGGGTCGCCGTTTGGGTGCGGGGTCTTGGCCATGAGTCTCCTAAGGCAATGCTACCGGATGAGGCAATCGCGCGGAAACGCTGTATGCGCGTAATCAAGTTTCCCAATTCGGGTCGGATTGGTTACTCTCGGAAAGACCCGCTGCAGGTAAATGGATGAGCTTGCCGCAAGGGCCGCTAGCACGGAGCGCCATGCTTTCTCTTCGCCGCCTAGAGCAGTTTGCGGCCGGCCCTACTGGGACGCGCAGATGCTCTCCCAGCGCTGTGAACCCGGCCGTGGCGTTGGCTCTGCGGATCGCGTTCTCAGCGGCACTGGTGTGCGCCGGGGCGAACGCGGGTGCGGGCGTCCTTGCGAGCGCACAGGATTCGGTCACGGGCGCTGTGCATGGTGTGGTTCGCGATGAAAGTGGTGCGCCAGTAGCGGGCGCGGCGGTAACGCTAAGAACCACAGGAAACCAGGTACTCCGCGAGACTGCGACCCAGGAAGACGGATCGTTTCTGCTGCCCGAGTTGGCTCCGGGAGACTACACGTTAGGCCTTGACGCTGTCGGGGCTCCGCTGAGCTTGGGCAGTTCGCAGCGGGATGGCCTGCGCCTGCGGCATACCGTGACGGTGCGGCTGGGCGAAACCGAAGATCTGCGCCTGCAGATGCGGCCCGTGGCGGCGGGTATTACCGTGCTGGCCGAAAGCCAGGATGAAGCTGCGCCGCTCGATGCCGGCACCGGGACGACCTTCGGACGGGCGGAGTTGGCTTCTGTGCCCACAGAGGGTCTGCGATGGCAGGATTTTGCGCTGCTGGCACCCGGTGTGGGTCCGGATGAGAACGGGGACGGTCTGGTGAGCGTGCATGGGCTCGAGGCTAACGAGAATACCGAGCTCATCGACGGAGCCGACGACACCCAGAGCTTCAACGCCGTGCCTGCGGGAACCGGAAGCCTGGCGGCTGCGTCTCCAGATGACGATGCCGATGCGGCGGAACACAGCGTGGGCGCGGGTGAGGGCCTGGGACGTGGGCGGCGCGCCGGGGCGGCGTATGGGTTTTCACTCAGCGCTGTTCGGGAGTTCCGCGTCTCGACGCAAAGCTATACGGCTCTCAGCGGACACGCGGCTGGCGGCGTGATTACAAGCGTTTCGCGCTCCGGGTCAGACAAATTCCACGGGTCGGCCTTTTTTATTCTGCGTTCGAGTGCGCTGGCGGCCAGAAACGGACTCTCGGTCGCGACCAGTTATCGCGACGGCGTGATTACAAGCGGGGTGGTGAAGCCGCACGATCTGCGCGAAAACTTTGGCGCAACCTTGAGCGGCCCGGTGGGAAGATTTCGTGCGGCGCAATTTTTCTACTCCTACGATCAGCAGCGGCGCGGGTTTCCGGCAATCACATCTCCTGGAAATCCTAACTTTTATCGCCTGACGGCTGTGCAGCATGCGTTGTTGGCCAATCGCGGAGTTTCTGCGGCGGCGACCAATGCGGCATTGAATTATCTTTCTTCGCTGACCGGGCCAGCGGATCGAAGGTCGGATCAGACGCTGAATTTTGGCCGATTGGACTGGCAGGCGCGTCCGCGAATCGGGGTGGGCGTGGAATACAACCGGCTGCGCTACAACGCGCCTGCAGGTCTGATCGATGCGCCGGTTGTAACGCGGGCGCGCAACAGCATCGGCAACGCGTACGGGTCTGTGGATACGGTGCTGGCGCGGCTGTCCGCGTCGCATGGTGCGGGATTTGTCAACGAGGCGAGAGTCGCGTGGACGCACGATCTTCAGTTCGAATCTGCGCAGCCTCCGCTTGCGCAGGAGCCGGCCGTTTCTCCGGTGGCGAGCAATGGGCAACCCCAGGCTCCGGAGGTGGTGATCGGCCCCAACGGGCTGCTGTTTGGGACGCCAGCAAATCTTTCCCGGCAGGCTTACCCGGATGAGCAGCGCGTGCAGGTGAGCGATATCGTATCGGTTGTGCATGGCAGGCATCTTGTACAGCTAGGCGGCGAGTTCGCGCTGGTCGATGAGAGGGTGGCCGCGCTCGGCAATGCGGCAGGCAGCTTCCACTACGACAGCCGCAGCACCCGTGGTCGTGCGGGTGGGCTGGTGGACTTTATCACGGATCAAACCTTCAACGTGAATGCCTATCCCAACGGCGGCTGCCCCAGTATTTTTTCGCCGGTTCACCTGTTTTGTTTCACCGGATATACGCAGAGCTTTGGCGTGCAGAGTGTACGGTTCCAAACCCTGGATTGGGCGGGATTCATCGAGGATACGTGGCGTCCGCGCGCGGGGCTGACGCTGCATCTGGGCGTGCGTTATGAGTACACGCGTCTGCCGCTGCCGCAGGCTCCGAACGCTACGCTCGATGCGGTATTTCGAAAGCTGCCAGGAGCGGGAGGCGCGAGCTCGGTCTTTCCTGAGGATCGCAACAACGTCGGGCCACGAGTTGCGGCGGCGTGGCGGCTGCCGGCGCGTGTAGGCGGGTCTGTGCGGACGGGCTATGGTGTCTTCTTCGGACGGCTGCCGGGAACGACGATTCGCAGCGCACTCACCCGGACTGCGCTGCCAAGCTCGACGACGCGCATCCGGCTGACCCCTTCGGCAGTGGTGGACTGCCCGCAGGTTGCAAACCAGGGTTTCGGCTATCCATGCGCGTTTTTGACGCAGCCGTTTGGTACGGCTTCTACAACGTCGGCCATGGTGTTTGACAGGCACTTTCGTCTGCCAGCTATCCAGCAGGCGAGCCTGTCCTACGAGCGCACTCTCGGCCCGCGTGTGCGCGGTTCGATCGGCGGAATCATGGACATTGACCGTCAGCTGCCGGGGTCGACCGACCTGAACATAGCGCCGGCAACGGCAACGCGTCTGTACCAGCTTGTAGGCGGAACTGGAGCGCAGGGCGTACGCGATGGAGAGACGTTTGCGCTGCCCATCTATACCGCGCGGCGGACGCCAAACTTCGGGCCCGTGACGGACAATCTTTCCAATGGCAACGCCAGTTACTTCGGGCTGGTGCTGTCGCTGGATGCCAGGCTGCCGGGTGCCTTGACTGTGCGGGCAAACTATACCCGCTCGCGCGCGATCGACTATGGCGAGAGCGCCTCCGGCACGCCGCGAACCAACGGGCAGCTGGATCCGTTTACCAATGGCTACGACAAGGGACTGTCGTCGCTGAACTATCCGCAGCTTTTTCACGCTACGGCAGTGTGGAGTCCGCGCAGCCGCTTTGAACGACCGGTGCTTCGCCAGGTGGCGCAAGGCTGGCAGATTGCGACGCTGGTGCGGGCACGCAGCGGAAGACCGATCTCCTATGACCTTGCGGGTGGAACACGCCTCCCCGGGGGACACCAGAGTCTGAATGGATCAGGCGGCGCACTCTACCTGCCCACGGTTGGCAGGAACACGCTGCGTCTGCCGCCCTCGGTCACGATGGACCTCCGGGTGGCGCGCAGCTTTGCAGTGGAGCGCCGGGTACAGGTGCGGGCGTCGGCGGAGGCTTTCAATCTGCTCAATCATCGCAACCTGTCTTCCGTGAGCCAAAGAGCGTACCTGGTTGGAAGAACGGTCGGTGGTGTAACTCCGCTGATTTTTCAGGACGCCGCCACCGTAGCGGCTGAGGGCCTGAATACGCTGCCGTTTGGGACGCCCACTGCGGCGGGGACTCGGATTGCGCAGGAGCGGAGAATCCAATTGAGTCTGCGGGTGGAGTTTTGAGGGGTGGAGGCGTGATGCGTGGGCATCAGAAGCGGCCTTATAGCTGATTCTGTAATGGTGTACAGCGTTGCGGCTTTTGGTAAATACAGGGATCCTCACTACGTTCAGGATGACGACTCTACAGGAATGCGAGATCGTTTCCAGGACGTAGTAAGTGGATGTAGAAAGGCCACTTCCGCGCTCTGGTTGTCATTCCCGCAGGGAATCTGCGTTTGTCTTGTTGTTCCTGTTCTCTACACCCTCTGTAAATTCGCTTTAGAGAAGCGGGATAACGACCAGACAAGGGGCCTACAGGCCGGGTTGCAGTTTGCGGCGTTCCGTTTCGAGGAAGGTGTAGCGGATACGGTGGACGACCGTTAGGGTGGAGAAGAAAGCCAGCACCCAGAGCGCGGGTGCCATCACTCCCCAGCGGTTGCACAGCGCACCCAGGATGACGCAGACGATGCGCTCGGGGCGTTCCATAAAGCCGACCTTGCAGGAGCCTATCAAGGCTTCCGCACGCGCCCGGGTGTAGCTGACCATCAGGCTTGCGGTCATGACAAACGCCACTAGACCGACGTAGAAGAGGCGGTTGCCGCGGGCGTAGAAGACGAGCAGACCGAAAAAGATAACGACGTCGGAGTAGCGGTCAATAACGGAATCAAAAAACGCGCCGAAGATGGAGACCTGATTGGTCTGGCGCGCTACGCGGCCGTCCACCATGTCGAAGACGCCTGCGGCGATGATGGTAAGCCCGGCGTAGACGAAGAATCGATTCGCATGATCTCCGCGCGCGAAGCCGAAGAAAAGCGCGGCGATCAGGTTGATCACCAGACCGATGAAGGTGAGGATGTTGGGCGAAATTTTTGAGATCGCCAGCCCATTGACAATCTTCTGCAGCAGCCAGCCGCTGCCTTTGCCGAACTGCCCGGTCCAGGTCATCGCTTCGTTTACCCCTGGACCTTGGCGGCACCCGCTTCTTCAAGCGCCACGTCGTGAATCGTCGCAAGCTTCAGGACTTCAAGTTCGCGTTTGCCGTTCGGGGTGACAACCATCACCATGTCCCCAACTTCCTTGCCTAGCAGGGCCCGGCCAATGGGTGAGGTCGTCGAAATGAGTCCCTGCGAGACGTCTGACTCCTCGCTGGTGACCAGCTTGTAGACGATCTCCTCGTTTTTGGTCGAATCGAAGACGTTGATGCGGGAGCCGAAGCCTACCTTGCCGTGCGGGATGTTGGCCAGGTTGACCATGGCGAGCTCACCCATGCGCTTCTTCAGCTGCCCCAGGCGTGCGTTGACGAACTCCTGACGCTGTTTGGCGGAGTGGTATTCGGCGTTTTCGCTCAAGTCGCCCAGCGCGACCGCCTTTTTGATCTCTGCGGGAAGTTCGGTGGTCAGCTCGTACTCGAGAGCCTTGATCTCTTCGGCGAGCTTGGCTTTGATGTGTTCGGGCATAAGGCTGGTGATCTCCGTGCGGACAGACTCCCGCTCTGCGTCTTTGGGCCGAGGGGCCGATGAATTGATCAAGTGAGACGCATTGCACACTCGACGGAACTCGAAGTGCATGCAGGCCCGGGCCGAAGACAAACCTAGATTATACGTCCGGTCGTTTACAGCCCGGCTGAACCAGCTCTGGGGAGGACATGAAGTGCCTGGATGCGCATGCCGCGTTTTCCTTGGCAGCCAGCTGAAGGTGTTCAAATCCGGGTGCCAAGCAAGTGTTTCATTTCGTGCAGCTTGTCTCGGTTCTCCAGCTGCGAACCGTGGTTTGCGCCGAAGTCTGCGGCCGCCGTGTGGGAATGTGGGATAAGCAGGGCAGGCGACCGGGATGGGTGCCCTGCTTTCCAAGCGCTTCGGTCCGGTGAGGCGCGATTTCTAAATCGAGACAAGCACGCAAACGTCTGAAATTGTTGACTCTGGGCGCAGTATCCACATTTCAAGCGACAACGGCTACTACTTCTATTCTTTGCTTCTCTTTCATACAGTTTCTTAGAAGCTAGTCGCGTGGGCAGGGTTCTGGGCAGGGTTTCGGTATGCGAAGGGAGTGCCATCGTTGACCACACAGGCGGCCCTTTTCCCACAGCAGATTTCTACGGCGCAAATTGCCCGGCGACCCTAGAATCGAGGAATCCGGACGATCCTTGCCAGGCTGAACAGGACGTCCGAAGCTGCACCGTGGAGGAAAAATCGTGAGCGCAGACACGCTGGAACGCAAAGCCGAGCAGGATTCGGATACGCTGAAGTCGGAGACGACGATGAACGACACGCCTGCTAACGATGCGGTTTCCACCACCCCGGCCCCTTCGGGCAATCTTGAGCTGACCGTCTCGCGCGCCGAGTTGCTGCGGGAGTTAACGGCGGCGCAGTCGGTCGTCGAGCGCAAGACCACGATTCCGATTCTTTCGAATTTCCTCTTTGAAGCGTCGGGCGAAGGCGCGAAAGGCCGGCTGACGATTACCGCGACGGATCTGGACCAGAGCCTGCGCACCAGCTGCTCGGCGAAGGTGAAGAAGCCGGGTGCCTGCACAATTCCGGCGCGCAAGCTGTACGACTACATCCGCCTGCTGCCTGAGGGTGAGATTTCGATCAAGCTGATGGACAATCACTGGGTCCAGATCCGCGCCGGCAGATCGAACACCAAGATGGTGGGGATGGCGCGTGCTAATTTCCCCCAAGTAGCCGAGTTTCCGGCCGGTGGAGGAACGAAGATTTCTGTTGCTTCGCTGAAGAACATGGTTTCCAAGACCATCTTTGCAATTTCGAACGAGGAGTCACGCTACACCCTGAATGGCGCGCTGCTGGTGTTGAAGGCAGAGTCCATGGCCATGGTCGCGACCGACGGACACCGGCTGGCTCATGTGGAGAAGATGGGCGAGACGCTGGACGGCATCGTCGGCGAGAAAAAGACACTGATTCCGCGCAAGGCATTGAGCGAACTATCCAGTCTGCTGGGCTCGACCGACAGCGAAACGATGGACTTTGCCGACGACGACTCGACGCTGTTCTTCCGCGTGGGCGGACGTGTGCTGACCAGCCGCAAGCTGACCGGGCAGTTCCCCAACTACGAGGCTGTTCTGCCGCGCGACAATAACAAGTTCGTGATTGTGCGCTCGGAAGACCTGATGGGTTCGATTCAGCGCGTGGCGCAGTTTGCCGACGAGCGTTCAGGTGCGATCAAGATTCGGCTGGAGCAGAACGAACTTAAGCTATCGTCGCAGTCGACCGACGCGGGGGAGTCCGAAGACACGATCGAGACGCCGTACAACTACGATCCTCTGGTGGTCGGGTTCAACTCGCAGTATCTGATTGATTTCCTGAAAGCAATTGGAACCCAGGGCGAGGTACGGCTGGAATTCAAGGATGCACAGTCAGCGGGCCAGATGCGGCCTGAGGATGGGAACGAAGACGTGCGCTACCGTTACATCCTCATGCCAATGCGCATCTGATTGCGCTGAATGCACGACAACGGAATATTACCAAGGAGGCAAGCCCGGAGAGTGTCCGGGCTTTGCTGCGTACGGGTTGCGGGAGAGGCTGGGTAGGTGACGTGGGTCTGCAGTGGTGTCAGAGGTGTTCGAGAAATTTGACGATGGCAGCTCTGCGCAATTTGGCTGCTGGCGTGCTGTTGTTGTCCATGGCCACGCTGATCGTTTCGGGGTGCCGCGCAGGACACTTCTCGGCCACGGGCGTGGTGAGCAGCGATGGCGGGTCGCTGGGGCGCTGGAGTCTGCGCCCGGACGGCTGTAGCCAGGCGCCGTTCGACGGACTTCCTGCGGGCAAGTCAACCAGTGTGGCGGAGATGATCTGGGAACGGCGCAAAGTGGGCTGGACGAAGGTGGGCACCGACAAACTACGTTGGAACAAGCTGCCGTATCTGCTGGACCTTTCGCGCAGCCCCGATGAGCTGTTCGGCGTTTTGACCATGAACCCGGACGATGAGCGTGTGCCTCTCAATGGTGCGGTCTGCAGGACCTTGCGCCTGGATTCGAACCCGGGACAGCCAGCCGTACCCGGTGGACCGGCTTCGCTGGACGGTCACCTGGTGCTCGATTGCACAGTAAAGGGCAGCCACATCACAGGAGACGTCCACTTCAGGAATTGCCTGCTTTGAGCGGTCTCGCTGGCTGTATACGACGTAGTCGCGAAAGCGATGCTCTAGACTGAAAACACGGAGTCCAAGCGTGAGTGCGGCAGTCATCGGGGAGAGCAAAGAAAAGCAGGCAATCAAGGCGGCCAAGCGCCGTCTGCTGCTCCGCGACAGCCTCACCTTCCTGGTGCTTTTCACCGTGGCCCTGGTCCTATTTGGTGTGACGTACTTCCTGTTTCGATCGTTCGAGTCTCACCGTGACGATCTGGGACAGCGCTGGGCCCAACGTGGCGAAGCGGCCTTGCGCGCGCATCACCCGGAGCAGGCAGTGGTGGCCCTTCGCGCCGCACTGAACTACGCTCCGGATGACCTGAACTACCAGCTTCTGCTGGCCCAGTCGCTGGCCGATTCAGGACACACGGATGAGGCGGCTGCTTACTATCTCAACCGCTGGGAGACCACTCCGGGAGACGGATTCGTCAACCTGCAGTTGGCACGACTGGCGCGTCAGAAGGACAATTCGCAACAGGCGGTGGAGTATTACCGGGCAGCGATCTTCGGCGACTGGGGAGCCAATGGCGCGGACAAACGGCGTCAGGTGCGGATGGAGTTGAGCGACTACCTGATTCAACGCAGAGACCTGGCAGGGGCGCGCGTGGAGTTGCTGATTGGCGCG
>JAABUO010000766.1_pt1 | contig 51832 bp, 9 predicted proteins | sample 5559291 | NCBI WGS metagenome assembly JAABUO01 (sample SAMN10711878, study PRJNA513372) | rock metagenome | isolation source: Antarctica rocks | place: Antarctica: Victoria Land, Finger Mt sud | reverse complement strand
TAAGTGTTCGAATCACTTATTCCTTATAATAGTGTTAGGCGTTAGTTTAGTAATCGCTATAATAAAAAATTAGGCTAAACAAAAGTGACATAACTAAAAAAGAAATTAGAGATATAAAAACAATGATCCATTTAACAAGAACTAATTTTCAAGCCCATTCTTTTCATTTAGTCTTCCCTTCACTCTGGCTCCTTTTCACAAGTTTTACACTTTTAACTCTAACAACTAGCTTAGTATTATCTATGCATGGCTTTATTTTTTCACAAAACAACTTTTTTCTAGCATTATTTTCATTGGTATTTATCATGTCACTTTGATTTAAAGATGTTATATTTGAAGCTACATATATGGGTAATCACACTTTAGCTGTGCAAAGAGGATTAAATATGGGAGTGGCATTATTTATTGTAAGCGAAGCTCTCTTTTTTTAGCTATTTTCTGAACATTTTTTCACAGTGCATTGTCATCTACTATCGAATTAGGTGCGCACTAACCTTCAGCAGGTGTAGAAGCAATTAATTCATTTGAATTATCGTTACTTAATACAATAATATTACTTTCAAGTGATGTTATAGTTACTTATGCTCACCATTTGGTGATACAAGAAAATAGAAATGGAGCTTTAAATGGATTACTTTTAACAGTAGTGCTAGCTATTATATTTACTGCCTTGCAAGATGTAGAGTATTCAGTATCTCAGTTTACTATTGCAGATGATACGTTTAAATCTTGTTTTTATTTTGGAACAGGTTTTCACGATTTTCATGTAATGATTAATACTGCATTTATAGGTGTTGAATTATGACGTGTTTTAGCTTATCGCTTTACTAAAAATCACCATCTAGAACTAGAATCTAGTATATTATATTAACACTTTGTTGATGTGGTTTAATTATTCTTGTTCATATCTATTTATTACTAAGGATCATAATTAATGAAAAGAAACAGAAATATGACTGAATTTGAGTAATTAGTACACAATAAAAAGAGATTGCTGAATTATAGAAAAAGTAATTTATACACTATATATTAACATTCTAAAGACGTTTCTACATTGATAGAAGCAAAAACTATTGCTAAGAAATTAGAGAAAGAGGAATATATTAGTGATGAAGATTATTAAAGTTTTTTTAGGATAATGATGTTACAAATAAGGGTGGTTTGGATTACATATGAAAGAGGTTATTTCCTACATTACAGATGAAAAAAAATCTTATATTAGCAAAGATTTTAAATTAAAAAATGAAATCTAAATCTTAGATGCTAAAGTAAAAAGTAATAAACCTAGTGACAACGCTAACAATCTTGCGACAGTTAAAGAAGATAAAAAGAATTCCTATGATCATACAGATCTAAATACAGAAATGCCCGATTTTATGAATTGACTGACAAACCATAACGGCCATAGGTTAATGGTAGACCTTTCGTCTTCCAAACGATTTGTGTCGATTCTAATTCGACTGACCGTAGATAAATAAGTTAAAGAGTTAGTAGTTTAATTGATAAAATACTTTCTTGTCGAGAAAGAAGATGCCGGATCGTAGTCGGTCTAACTCGCATATATCTCAGATACATGAGATAAAAGAAAAAGTTGCCATTGTTGATAAAAGTTTGCGAAATTTAAAAACACTTAAAATTCGCATAAAATAATAAACTAAGACTATATTTTAATAGAATCGACTTGTCGTAAATTTATTAATATGTTATAATTGCTTATAATATATTTTAGAAATTCAATTAAAATTGTTATAAAAGAGCATTTAAATAGCTTTGCGTAAAGCTTGTAAAAACGTAGTTTATTAAATATTTAACGTACGCAATCTTAGTGTCTCTCTTATATCTTAAAGTAAATCGAAATATTATTAAGATAAATTATACAAAGATAATCTATTAAATTTCTTAAGACTTTGTTGATTAAAATCTAGAAAATAGTCAATGTGTTTACTAGTTTAAACAACATTATTGCGTATTCGAAGTATTTATGTTGTGTTCGAAAGATCGTCTTTTACTTATTGTCTTAACAAATTCGAATTTAATAATAAGTATTTTTTAGATTTAATTTTGTAAAGTACGTGACGCTTATTAGACAATTTAGCGTCTTCTTTATAAAAGAAAGAAAACACTAGTTCTTAATTGTAATCGCATTAAGATTGCAATAATTAACGCATAATTTTAGACTTTTATTGCTCTTTAACACAAATAATATTGATATTTTAATTTAATTAATTAATTTGCAAATTCTATTTAAAATTAAGTTCTTCAAAAAATAATTACGTAGAACAATTAACTTTTGTTCGAAAAAAATATATAACAAGTTATAAGGCAATTTTCTTTTAGAAAGCAAATTGATCTTATAATTTTTCTCTTTGTGCTCAAAAAAAAAAAAAACATTTTTTAAATTAAAGATATTATTGTAGTTCTAAATATTCTTAAATATAATGTGCACTATTAACGTCTTGTTGACGTTAAGATTGCAATAGATTAAAGCAAATATTAAAATCTATTTCTTAGATTTTAGAAATTTTCTTAAGAACTTAACGACAATAGTATTCTTCGTAATTTAATAACGTCAAATTAACGTATACTAGTCGACGTAAAAATTAGCTTCTATTATTTAAAAAAGATTAACAATAATGTTATATTCGACTTTATCAAATACATAGAAAATCTATTTTAATATATATTTTTGTTTTTATTGTCGCGAATCTTGATTTTTGCGACATAGAATTTTACAAATTAAGTTTTTTAAATTGTAAAAGCTTTTATTTTAATTGCGAGTTATCTAATTTTTTTTAAATATTATATCTTTGTAAGACGTTTGTCGATGCAATTAACATAAGCGTCTCTATTAAGAAAATCTCTTTGTTTGTACTACTTTTTGTCGACAAATATTAATAGCTTTGAAAAAAAACTTTTGTCTTATATTTTTAATTCGCAATTGCAACTACAATTCTTGTAAACTTATCTAGTTTTTCGAATTATTAAAAACTTCTTCGATAAAAGAACATAATAACAACGCTTTTAAGACGTTTGTTTAAAAGCTCTTTTAAGAGCTATTAATTGTATTAACTTGCGAATTGTTTTTAACAAATCTAAAACATTTTTTTTAAATTTTTTTTTATTACAATTGTAACAAGTGCGCTTCTTTTACATATTCGAACTAATTTTATTAGAGTTACGTAAGAAAAGTTTTGTTATACTTTTTTAACAACTTTTTGTTGTCAAAACATCGCAAATCTTAATTGTCAATATAGTCTTTTTCGATTTATAATTATACAAATTCTCTTTAGAGTTATTGCGTAATCTCGAAAACAATTCTTGATTTAAGATTTTGTTCTTAACATTGAATTAAGAGAGTAAAGCGCTCTTTATACTTTATATTAACGCAACAAGAGCGTCTCTCGTCTTAAGAATTTAAGTTATGCTATTAATCTTTTTACAAAGATCTCTTTTTAGACGATACAAAAGATAATTACGTTGTTAACGTTTAATATATTTGTTAAGATTTGTCTTTAATATCTTAATATAAATTACGAAGTCGTTGACGTTTTAAAATTAACTTTGCTTAATCTTCTCGTATTTGCAAGAGAAAACAAAACAACAATTTTTCGAATTCTCTATAAAGTAAACTAGATATTGTGCAAACTATTTTTAATTTTATTTCTTTATTTTGTTTGTTTGCTTATTTTTATAATCTTTTTATTATATTGTTAACGTATCGCGAAAATATTATTAAGCTTAACAAATCTTTGAGTTCTTTGTTAAGAATTAATTTTTATTAGTTTCGAAGAAATTTTTTGTACTTCAAGTCTAGTTCTTTTATTCTTTAAAGTTCTTTTTGTAATAAAAATTTAATTAAGTCAATCTTATAAAACAAGCAAAGCGCTATCTCTTAAATGTTAATTCGCTAGTTTTGTTATCGAAGTAGTTATCGCAAGAATAACGTTAATTTGTTGCTTTAATCTCGTTTTTACGAAACAACTTTAAGAGAAATTTGTTTCTTGTTTGAGCGATGCGAAGCTCTCGCTTTGTCTAAAGTTTACGCTTTTTTATTTTCTTCTTAACTAGAAGCTTTTTGTAGTTAATATCTTCGTTAAATTGCAACAATTGTGCAACGTTATTACTTTGCAAGTCTTTTTCTTGTAATATAATATTAATTTTTCTAATACTATTAAAGGCAAGTTGATTATTTGCATTTTCGTCGTCTTAAGAGCGCTAAAAAGTTGCTTATTTTTCGTTTGTTTTTAAATTTCGTCTTGTATTGCATGTTAAGTTGATTATTTTGTCAAACAATTGCTTATAAAGATTAAGACGAATTAATATTGTAAAACTATGTACGAACATGTAACAAAACGTTGCTATATCGACGCACTAAAGACAAGACTACGTAGTATATAGAATTGCAATTTAAAGAGACATTAATTCGTAAAAATTCTAGAAAAGAATTCTTAAAGAGAAAACTCTACGCAATGTCAAGTCGTTACTACAATAACTTGACACTAGTAACATGTTCGTTAATTATTGGAAACTAGCATTACATTAATTTTAAAAAAAAATCGAGAAATCAAATCTTAATGTTCTTACGTAATATTTTTGATTTCTCGCGATTAGTCTATACATTACGAGAATATTTGAATCAATTTATTATAATATACTTAAACGACATTATAATTTACTCAAATATCTTAGAAAAATATATAGATTATATTTTTAAAGTACTAAAATGTCTAAATTGAAAAAAATCTATATTTTAAATTAAAGAAATGCAAGTTCTATTAAGAAGAAATTAATTTTCTTAAATTTGTTGTTAAACAACATAAAATACGCATAAATCTTAAAAAGCTACAAGCAATTAAAGAATAAAAATTATCTATTAATGTTAAAAAAGTTTAATTCTTTCCAAATTTCATAAACTATAACAAGAAATTTATAAAAAACTATTTTGTTAATGCAATACTATTAACGAATTTTACGAAAAAAAAGACGTTATAAAGATAAAAAAAAAAAAAAATTAATTTAAAATCTTAAGCTAAAATGCTTAAAGAAACTAGTACTAAAGATATACGATTTACGATTGTTAAACAAAATTAAAATTAACGAATTAAATTTAATTATTAATATATACTTTAATTAAAAGCATAAAGATATATAATATTTAATAATATATCTTTTGAAAAAACTCTTGTTAGTCGAACAAAACTATAATATTTATAATAAAAAGCTATTTGCTATTGTAGTCTTTCTAAAATTATAACAAATATATTTCGAAAAATTATTAAAACTTACAATTCATATAGATTACAAAAATCTTTTGCACTTTATTATTATTAAATAATTTAACAAAAAACAAATACAATAATTAGAGCAACTCGAACAATACAAGTTTAAAATACAATATATACTAGATAAAGATAATAACAAAGCGAACGCACTTAGCAAAAGAAATAATTATATAAAAACAAAAAAATCGTTTAATTATAATATACTTAAAATTAACAAAAACAAATTATTATTAATAAACAAATATAAATTAAATGCTATTTTACAAATATTTAAAGACAATAAGAAAGAGTTTCTAATAAAGAAAGAAAAACTTCAAATATTTATTAACAAAATTGACAAATATATAAAAGAATATTATAATAAATTATTACAAGAGCATTTAAAAGTAATTAAAATTCTTTAATTTTTATATTAACATTGTTAGTTTTCTTAAATAAGACAAATTATCAAAATATATATTAAATAATGTTTTAATTATTAGCAAAACAAACATAATATATACGAAAACTATAATAAAATTTAATATTAAAAATTATCTAAATTACTATAAGATAAAGTTACGATAAACTTTATTATTAAGTTGCTTATATCGACAAATCTAGCAATTAAAAACAAAAATAATTCGATACTAGTAATAATTGACAAACTTATTGCGAATTTATATATTATTGTATGCAAGAAGAAGTTTATAGTAGAATAACTAAAATACATTGTATTAAATTAACTTATACAATATTACAATATATTTAAAAAATTAATCAATAATAAAGACAAGCTCTTTACGTTTAACTATTAAAAAACATTTCTATTAATGTTAGAAACAAGATTTAGAATGTTTATTATCTATTATTTAATTACAAATAATTAGATAAAGCGAACAAATTAAAGTCTTAAGCAATATTTGCGATACTATATTAACAATACTTAAAACAATTAAGTATTACTATTATCTATAACTTAATTAATACTAAATGCAAAGATTTCGAATATTACTAAAATAACTTTATTCTTCGTTAACTATAATAAAGAACTTAATTTTTTCGAAAAAAGCAAAAGCATTTATTAACTTAATTAATTATTAAAAGAATAGCAATACTAAAAAAGATATACAACAAAATCTTGAAAATGCAAAAAAAGTCAATTAAGTACTAAAACAAAAAACGAAAAACAATATCTTAATTAAAGAAAAAAGATAAAATATATCTTTTTACAAAAAATGTTAAGACAAAAAGATTAAACAAAAAATTAAAATATGTCAAAGTCGAATTGTTTTTCGTTAAAAAAATAAAGAAATTAATCAATTACGAATTCGACTTACTTAAAGACGTTAAAGTATTTTTAGTATTTTATATTTTATTGTTAAAATTAGTCGATCTTAATACACTTATATAGAATTTTTTTTATTACAAAGCTTAAAAAGAAAGCAAATATAAAGTAAAGCAAATTTTAAAGAAGCAAGATCAAAACTATCTTATTAAGTAAAAAAATTCTTTATCTTAAAGAACACATAAGAATCAAAGAAGAATCTTAATAATTACTATAATTTTATTTAGAAGTTTCAACAATAACTAGCTTAAAAGAAAAGTTCTACAAAAGTTCTTTTATAGTTCAAGGAAATATCTCGAACAAAGCAAGATTAAACTTAAAGAACTTGTTAATAGAAGCAAAAATAACATACGAATCAATTTGTTTTTTCTTCTTTTTTTGTTTGTTTATCTTTAGCTTTAAGATGTTTTGCGCTTTTACATTATTTATTGCTTTTAACTTTTGCAATTATTATTTACGTTGCTTTTTTAAATAACAAACTTTTATTCAAAATTTAAGAATCTTGTTATTTAACTTCTTAATAACATTTATCGTCTTATTTATTTTTTTGTTCGAAGTGATCAAATTGCATTTTCGATTAAAGCGCTTATATTTAATGCAACAAAAGAACTTCTTAATAATTAAACATTTAATATTTCGATCAAACAAAGATTGCAAAAGCGCATCTTAATGCAACAACCTATTTGTTCTCTCTTTGCAATAGCATTAAATCGACGAATAAAGCTTGCAAATGTATTAGATATAATAGAAAAAAAAGTTTGCTTTCAAGACAAAAGTCTTTAAGAAAAAAAAAATATTACAATTCTATTTAGAACTAAACTAGTATAAGAAGTTTTTAGAACTTTGTAGTACAAAATATAAGTATATACAAATTTAGCATGTTTAATAATCTTAACAACTAAATATATTAAGCAAATATTTAAAAAGCTTAGTAAGTTTAGACTTTAAACATATTAAGCATTCTAAATATAAAGAAATCTTATTAGTATATAGATCTCGAATACAACTTTTTTATAAATTGCATATAATTTATTTTAAGTTTTAACTTATTGTTACGACTACAAAATTATAATTTCTTGTTATTAAGTAATTGCTTGCATTGTTTAAAGATGTTTACAAATCTCTTCAAAGTATTAAATCTTTCTTTGATATTTCTTATAAAAGTACTAGCATAATAATATTGTATAAGTTGATTTAATACAGTATATTTTAGTTGTTCTACTATAAACTTCTCTTTAAATATAATAATATATAAATACTTAATAAATTTGTTAATTATTACTAGTATCGAATTATATTTGTTTTTAATTGCTAGATTTATTAATTTAGACAATTTAATAATAAATTTTATTGTAACTTTATTCTATAACAATTTAGATAATTTTTAATATTAATCTTTGTTATAGTTTGCATATATATTATATTTGTTTTACTAACAACTAAGATATTGTTTAATATATATCTTAACAACTTATCTTATTTAAGAAAATTAACAATACTAATATAAAAGTTAAAGAGTTTTAATTACTTTTAAATGCTTTTCCAATAATATATTATAATATTTCTTTATATATTTGTCGATTTTGTTAATAAATATTTGAAGTTTTTCTTTCTTTATTAAAAACCTTTCTTTATTGTCTTTAAATATTTGTAAAATAGCATTTAATTTATGCTTGTTTGCTAATAGTAATTTGTTTTTATTAATCTTAAGTATATTGTAATTAAACAATTTTTTTGTTTTTATATAATTATTTCTTTTATTAAATTCGTTTGCTTTGTTATTGTCTTTATCTAATATATATTATATCTTAAACTTGTATTATTTAAGTTATTTTAATTATTATACTTGTTTTCTATTAAATTATTTAATAATAATAAAGTGCAAAAAATTCTTATAATTTGTAAGAATTGTAAGTTTTAATAATTTTTCAATATATATTCTTTATAATTCTAGAGAGATTACAATAGCAAGTAACTTTTTATTGTCTATATTATAATTCTATTTAATTAACAAGAGTTTTCTTAAGAGATATATTATTAAGTATTATATATTTTTATACTCTTAATTAAAGTATATATTGATAACTAGATTTAATATATCGATTTAATTTTGCTTAATAATTGTAAGTTATATATTTTAGTACTAGTTTCTTTAAATATTTTAACTTAAAATCTTTAAATAATTTCTCTTTTATTAGTTTTTATATTTATAACGTCTTTTTCTTTATCAGATTTGTTAATAATATTAGTGTAATCGTTGAACCAGGTCTAGTGTGATCGTTGGGTCGGGTCTTGGCACGAATTTTTTGTCCAACTCGAGGATTCGAACGGAATTTTTAACTTAACCCAAATTTTATTTAATTAATTGCGCTACGTAGACTAGTCCAAATCAAGTAATTTTTTTTGTTTGAAAGTGCGCTAAATTCTCTACAAAATAAAGTAATTTTGAAAAAATACGAGTAAAATACGAGGGAGTTATGTGGGTTTAAAATTTAAAATTTTTATTTAAATTTAGTTCTCGAGCCCGATTATATAAGAAATTTGCCACCGAAACCCGATCCAACGATTAGGCTAAGAATTATTACAAGTAATATTATAATAAGTTATTAATAAATAATGTCTTAAAAAACATAATAACAAGAAAAGTATAAACAAACTATAAATATTAAAATTATAATTAAATAATTGTAAATTTATTAAGACAAAATACATACATATTAAAGTTAACGCAAAAATAGCAATTTACAATTTAAGTATTAGTTTGTTGCAAAATATTAAATATTAGCAAAGTAACAACATTAAGAAACTTGTTATTTATTATAAGTTTTCTTAGAATTAACGCAAATAATAAAGACTTCGAAATAGATATTAGATACTAAGAAGTTAAGTTATAAAGAACATTTAAATAGCAAATCAAAACAAAAATATATTTATAAAAGTACATTAACGCGCTAGAATGCAAAATAAATAGTTAAAATTAAATTAATTAAAACTTGATTTAGATTTTAATTTAAATCTTAATTACAAATAAGAAATACTTACAAAATAATATTAATTTAAATAGCAAATTTAGATTTTTAAAAAACTTAATTAAGATTGTTAAGACAATATATAAATCTAAGTATTTATAGATATTCGAAGATCGTATATTTGAATTTTGAAAAACATATTATAAACGTAAATCTTTTTAAAATCGAAAGAAATTAATTTTAAATATTTAAGAAATTGCATTTTTTATTGTTAAAATTACTATTTAAGCAATAAAGCTTTAATATCTAGTTTCTAAAGCCATTTTGTTAAATTGTATTCGAACTTCTTTTTGCTAATACAACGTAATTTTAATAATATAGTTTATTTTATAAATATATTTAAAATGTAACGTTTAATATTAAGTTTTGTCTACAATTATATTGTAAACAAAGAAAGCTTAAAGTAACAATATTAAATACAATTAATAAAATCAATTATTATTGTTCAAGCTAAAGAGAATATATTTACTTTATTTCGAATTAACTTTTATCTTTCTAAGATTTTTAACTTTTCTTGTAAATTAATAAGCGCATTTGTTGTATTATTAATCTTATTAATATTCTCGCTTCTTTAACTCTTTATTGTATTTATTATTTTAAATGTTTTAGCAATAAAGTTTGTCTTAGCTTTCTAATTTTAACTAATTATGTGTTCAATTCTTGTTTTCGCATAAATAATATAATAAGTTATCTAATTAATGATATCTTAACAATAAGCGCGTTTAGATATGTTTGTTAAGCTTAAAGTTATAAAGTAACTTGTATAGAATAATTATTGTAGCTTATTGCAAATTTAAGTTTGTTTCTACAATTTTAGTTATCTTAATAAGAATATTTGATTAATTTTAATTCAAAAGTTTCTTAGTTTTTATATCTTTCTTTAGCATAAAAATATTTAATACTAGCTTGCGCTTTAATAGATTGTTATAGTATATTTAAGATTTGCAATTTAATATATAATGCTTACAAATATATTATGTAAAAGAAATTAATATTTGTTAATTACAAAGTGTATTAAACAATGTGCTTAATATATAAGATAAAGAAGACTTCGATTCTAAGAAATAAAAAAATTAAAATAAAATATCGATTTACGCGTTTTATTACAAGAGTTATTTTAAAGAAAAAAAATATTATAAGACTTAAAGTATTAAGATACTTTTTAAGAAATATTTTAATTGCGTCGAGTTTTAATATATTACAAATAATTTATATATAAAAATTTGTTAAAAAATACTTATCTTTTAGTTAACTAATAATTGAATTTATACAAATTCTCTTAACATTTACATTAATTTATTTTATTATATTTTTAAAAATAATAAAGGCGATAAAGACTAAATACAAAAGATTGTTAGAAATGCGAAAAAGACAAATTGTGTTAAAAACGCTCTCAATCTTTAACAATTTTAGTCTTGTTAAACATTGTTAAAGATAAACTTAAATATATTAATATTGACTTTATCTAGTTTACAAATCTTTAAGTTGTTTTATTTTTGTCTTAAATTAAGAGTTAATTATCGAATTGTATATTGCTAAATACTTTTTTAAAAATCTTATAATAATTAATAATTGTATAAGATTTTTAAAATTTACAAAATATTCTTTGCTCTAAAGATTTTTATTATAATGTTAAATTAAAATATAAAACAAAAGTTTTACAAAAATTAAACTATCTTGTTCGCTTCTTTTGTCGACTTCTTTGTCTTAATATCTTGATATCTTTTAATAATCTTCTTTATGAATTGTAGATTAATTGATCGAAAATTGTAATAAAAATATTTAAAAAAAATTTAAGACTTAAAGCTTACAATTTTAATAAAATCTAAACTAATAATTGTTTTTAACAAAATTATAAATTAAAATCGATATATTAATTTAAGATTCTTTATAAGATTAATTATCTTTTATAATTTTTTTTAAAAATTCTTTATATTATGCGATTTGTTAATTATAAAAAATTTACAATATAAACAAACAATGTTCTTTATCTCTATAATTGTCTCTTTCTTTTTCTAAAAATTGTATATATATAATTTTATAAATTTATTTTCTAGATATAACTTTTATAAGTTCTAGATTGTTAACAATTAAATAAAAATACTTGTTAAAAATAGAGTTTTATATTAAATTAATTAATTAATAAATATTTATTTCGATAACTTAATATTAAGATCTCGAATAATCTTAAGTTTATCTTTTAACATTTGCGATAATTGCACGTCGAAATTCTTAAAAAGTTTGTAGAGTTTTATAAATATAATATCAAGACTTTTAAAATTAACAAACTTAATTATAGTTTAATATTAAATACTAATATTAACTCTTAAAACAAAAAAATAATAGAATTGTTAATAAAATAAACTTTGTAAAACTTAAAATTTAATTAACAAAAACATATATTTAATTAAGAGTAAAAAGTATTTGCTAAAAAACAAAAAAAGAATTTCGATACTTTAAAAGAGCAATAAAGACAAATAACAAACTCTTGCTTTTATTTACTTTAAATCTTCTATTATCGAAGTTATAATTAATATCGAAAAATAGTAATAACAATAATTTTTATAATTTGCACGTAAATATTGTCAATCTTTATATTGTTTATTAGATTAATAGAAATTATTTTTTCTAAATTTATTTAGTCTTCTACAAGTTCTTTATATAGATTATCTTTAATTGCGTTAATTATTGCAATAAAAAAAGCAATCAATTATTGTTAATAAAATATAGATATTAGTATATTTAACAAGTAATACTTAACTTTATTGTGAATTGTAATTAAAACTATAAACACAAATTAAGTAATATATAATTAAATTTTATTAATTTTATATTTGCATAGCTAGAAATCTTAAGTTGCTTTAAATCTAAGATTTGCGTCAATAATATCTATATTCTTAGATTAATTATTGTTTTTGTTAATATTTAATTTCGACTTTTTAATATTAATAATCTTTACTTTTGTATTAACCTCCTAAAGTAAAGACTTAAATTTAGATAATTAATTCTTCTTTTTGTTTAAAAGATTATTAAATTTTTTTTTTTTCTTGTTTTTCTTCGATAAAAATAAAGAAATTATTAATTTCTTTTTATTGCTAAGTTCTAGATATTTAAATATAGAGTGCTTCGAATTTAAAGCAATACAATATTGATCTTAAAAAACATAAAGTATAAAAAATATTATAATATATTAACTAGCTTTATTAATTTTTTTCGACAATTTTGCTAAACAATATGTTAGAGTTTTTGTTAATTCGAAAACGTTAAAAGAAAGAAGATCGAACAAATTATTTTTAAAATTAATATTAATAAAAAGTCTTTGCGTTTTTTTGTTCTTTAATTAGATTTCAATACAAAAGCTAGAAATTAATTAATTTATATTATTTTATATCTAGACTAGAATTCGAAAATAATCATTATTTATTTGTTAAGTTTAATAAACTTTATTGCGCAAGTTATTGTCTTCGATTAACTTATATAGTTTTTTTAATATAATATACACTAAAATCTAGTTTATTTTGTCTATATAAATATTGCGCGTTTCTAATCGAACAACAAAAAAGCTTAAAAAAAATTGCTAAATTGCAAGTTAATATTGAAGACAATTATAAAAAGCTATTTAATTGTAAGCTTGCATAGAAGTATAAATATCTTTATTCGAAACAAAATGCAAATAAATTCGAACTCGCTTAATACAAATTTTAAGATAAACTAATAAAGAGAAAACAGAACAAAAAAGAGTAAAAAGACAAAAAAAACTGTCAATATAAAAAGCTTTTAGAGATTAGTATTGTAATTTTATTTTCTTATTCTTTTTGCGAATTTTTCTTTTATTACAATTTAAATATTGAAATTATTAATATAAGTAATTGTATCTTTATTAAAACGTTTAATAAATATAAGATAATTAGCAATCTTTATTAAGTTTCTTTTGCAAAATACAATTAATTTTTATTTGCTCTTAAATAAATATTGTTCTAAAATATAAATGCGCTTAATATACTTCTAAAGTAATATTGTATTAACAAACAAGTTGTAAGACTTTGTTAAAGAAGTTTTTAATAATATTTAAGTAATTAAGAGAATACGCTCTCTTTATATACGTTTGCGTTTAGACTTTTAGAGTTTTGTTATAACTAAAATTAAAAACAAGTAAATAAGATGCTATTATAAATTCTTGATAGATAAATTCTTAATAGTTAAACTAATAGAAAAATAACAAGAAAGAGAGAAGCAAGCAATAATATTTAAGATTACTATCAAAAATCTAAGAGCTTATTAACACATAATATATGCGTCGAATTTAATTTAATGATAGTAATTTACAATGCGTTATTATATAATCTATATATTTAAGCAAAATCTTAATTAGATCTAGATTAAATTTAGATCAATTTTCTAAACATAAAAACAAAAAAAAAGATCAAGTTGTCGAATTACAATATTTATATTAGCAAAGGAATTGCTATATATATAAAGATAGAGTTCAAGTAAACTAAGCTATATAAAGCAAAATCTAGAAAGCAATAAATTAAAATTAAAATGTCAAATTACAAATCTATTTATTTGCGAAGAACATATTAAAATATATATATAGATTAGATTTAAATTAATTTGAGCTAATATAAACAAGTTTTAACTTAAGAATAATCTATAAACAATATATATTTATAAAGAATTATCTAAGATACGCGCAATAGTAGTTAAGCAAAACAATTAAAATTGCAATATATATTACTAGAATTACAATAAAAATTATATTTTGTAATATTAAATATATGTTTTAACAAAACAAAGTAAATATAAACTATAAAGTTATTAATAAAACAATATTGCTATTGTAATTAAGAGCTAGCTATTAGTTAATCTTAAGTTATAATAGCAATATTTGTATCTTGAAGTTGACAAATCGCTTTCTCGAATTGTTAATATTATAAGAAAAGTTTGCAATAAATAATTTTACTTGTAGTTTAAATTCTTGCTTTTAATTTTATGCTTTATACTTTAACGCAATTAATTAACATGCTTAATATGCTTGAACTTTTATATTATTTGTAACATTTTTTATAGTTATAACGTTAATATTATTAGAACAATAGTTTTATAATAGTCTTTGCTAACGTTTTAAAAGTAAACTTTTTAGTTGTAGAATATTGCAAATAAGACTATTAATGTAAGCGAGTTAATAAGTAGTTGCTTTAAGAATTTTATAGACACTTGGAAAGCAAGACTTATCTCGATAACTATCTAGCGCCTTTGAACAAGCTTTAGAAATAATCTAGAAAGCGCGAACAAGCTCTTTGTTAATAATATTTGTAATGTTGTTTAGTTGAAGTTGTCTTGAGCAAAAGCTTTATTTAATTTATATTTATCAAATCTCAAACTTCGTTTCAATTAATTCGGAGCCTTTCTATTGCATGTTTATGCAACAGAAGAGGCGTTATTGGTTGTGAGAGAATGTGTCGCTCCCGTATGGATAGAAGCGTTAGCTCGCCTCGTACGCCCGTCTCGCAGATTCTATTATAGCCTTTTATTTGGGTTACACAATCAAAGTGTGCCTTCGCATTTATTTCCTGGTCTTATACGATATTGCCTTGGAAGAAATGCAATAGTTGTCTAAGTCTAGAACGTTACGATCGAGAGATTCTTGTCTTTTCGATCTCTTATCATTATAGATCAGTTAGGATCTACGGTTACTACGTCGTTATCGAAGAAAAGAAAATTGCCTTCTACCGATATCCGATTCACGAGTTTAGCTTCACGACGCTGTATGGCAAGAACAAATAGTTAGCGTAGAAAATTTACGAAGACTGTTTATCGGGTGTGGATGCCACCTCACTTCAAGAGATTTTGCTAATAACGATACTATCTCTTAATATTCGGTAGTACTGTAGATACGAGTGGCTTCAGTACCCCAATCAGCGTAGCCAAGTAGCCTCCTCCCGATTGGACCATTTCGTAGGACTGACGTATACAATTATGCGTGTTATGGTCCATTATCATGCGAAGTCATTCTTCCATCTATAGGTCTTATCCAAATTGATATCACGCCTACGCCCTTTCCCCCCCTTCCTCTTCCATCAAGACTCTCCAATCAACCTCGTTCGGCCTCCACCCCAACTCCCTCAATTTATGTGCTCGGAACCTCGCACCGCAACCCCACATGATATGCCCAAACGGATGAATCTCTTTTGCGACCTCTTGCGAAACCCTTTCCACTTCTCCAAAGCCTAAGCGCTTGTTCACAGCTTCAGCTCTCTCCATCAGACTCACATCCCCAGCCTGCACAAAGTAGTAACCTTCCTTATTGAGCCCTACCTGCCCTCTTCTTTCGTCCCCACTCATTACGGCCTGCTCCAACAAGAAGACCACGGCATCACCTAAATCTTCGATTGAAATCCATGACCATGCTGCTGAGCCATCACCGATAACAAAGGCACGTCCGCGTCTCTTGACCGCTGCGTAGTAGGTCTCGGCATGGCTCTCCTTCTTCAAAAGTCCTTTGCTTCGACCCCACAGCTGACCTGGCGAGAGGAGCATAGTGCCTACACCCTTGGCGATGCTGTGACGGATAATCTCTTGATCCGCCTCTGCATGCATCCGTTCTTTAGGAAAAGAGATTATCGTGTGCGCATCGGCAACATCGCTCCAAACTTTGCTGTTTGGGCTTTCGATCCCAGTGATGGGGACAGAGAGGTCGAGCAAGCTGCGAGGTCCGCTTATGCTGATGATTTGTGGCAAAGGCCTTCCAGTGGTGGAGGAGGATGCTAGTCCATCTATCATTGCGCACACGGCAGGGACGTTGTCAACTCCCATATGTATGACGAAGTCGACAGCGGCGGCATTGGACGTGAGGAGAGAGAGCGAAGAGAGCGAGCCAATGACGATCAAGAGATTCGGATAGACTGACTGAAGCTGTTCAGCATCAGACTCCTTACGGACCAAAGCTGTGATGTGAATATCAGGATGGGCCTTATAAAGAGAAGCGAGGACAGAGCCGCCGACGAAGCCCGTGACGCCGGTGACAAAGACGCGTGGATTTTTTGAGCCGGTCATTGTAGGCGATATGAAGAACAATGAACATTCATTCCAAGAGCAGAACAAATGAGTAGTGTGGCAGGCGGGCTGCAACTTATCACCCTGGCGGTCGGAAATGGCTGACCACAGTCTTGGCACGATTAAGGGTGGTATAACGGCGATCCAGCCGAGGCAGAGCAAAAGCACATGCTCGAGGAGGATAGCAAGATCTGACTCCAGGAAGAAAACGGACAACTAGTAGGTGCAGGTTCTGGTAGGTAGAAAGAATGATTGATTGCAGAAGCTGCAGGAGGACCTAAATAGTTCTCCAAGCCACTAGGAAAACTAGTCCTAAAACTACCTAGTTTGCAATCTTCTAATTACACTATCGACACTCAAAAGAAAAGTCTTTGCGATTTTATAAAGTAGTAGATCGTAAACTTGTAAAGTAAAGCAAAAGAAAAATTATAAAAAGCAATCTTCTTTCTTTTTATTAAAACGTTTTCAAGTCTTATTAATCTCTATAGTCTTGTTCTTAATCTCTTTCTTTGCGTTGATTACTTTTACTAATGTTGCGTACACTACTCGCACTCTCTAGATAACAATATTCTTAGAAGCGACATTAAAGATATTTTTTAATAAGTCGAGAATAGAGTTTGCGATAATAGTTTGTAACATAGAACTCTTTGTTATGCATACTATATAATTATTTTGAACAAATTTAGTCTTCTAATAGTAACTTTTTATAATTGCAATTATTTTTTGTACTTTGTTAATATTTATCTTTACTAATATCTTTGCAACGTTATAAAGAATATTTGTTGTCTTGTCTATATAGTAATTTAGAGATTTTGTAGACTCGATTATGTGCAAGAATTAAAGAAAGATTTGGTCGTAAAAGTAATCTATTATTAATATAATAGAAGTAAGTAATTTAAGAAACTTCTTAAAGTATTTACTATCTCGTAATAAGATTCTAGACTTAATCTTAATAATTTTTGCGACAACAAATATTTAATATTGCAAAAACTCTTTTATATTTGTCGAAATCTAGTAATTCTTGTTATTTTTGTCTCTCTTAATAGCTTCTAACTAATTGAACAAGAATTCTTGCTTAAAAGTTGCAAGTTAAGTTGCTATATTGCTTTTTATATTTGCAATTTCTTTTATAAACTTCTTAAACAATCTTTTAAAATAAAGTAATTTAGACGAGATTTATATATTTTAATCTATTAATTCTTTAAAGATACTATCTTGTTGTAATAACATAGTTTGATAAATTAGATCATTAATCTCTTAAATTCGCTTTTAAGCTTTTATCTAATTGTTAATATATATACTTCGAGCTTGTTCAATTGCTAGAAAAGACAATATATAATATTTAATAGAAGACTTAGTAGTTGCATCGAAGATTTTAGAAATTTGCTAAATTGCTAGCTAGATAGTTGATTAAATAATTGTGTTTAAAGCTTTATTTAATAGTAAGTTGCTCTAAATTGAATTAAATTAAGTAATAACTCTTATTAATATAATTGTAGTAAAAGCAACAATTGTCTTTGCTTTTTCTCTCTTCTTTATAATGTGCAAGATTAGCTCTTTTATAGTAGATATTCTATTGTTTTGTATTATATAAAGAATATTTTTGTTATTTTAAACTTTTTAATGCGCAACAAGACTTTTATATTTTTTGTGTTCTTATCTTTACAAAGCAAAACTTTATCTATTATTTTATAAAAAAACTTCTTAGAATTTTTATTCTTTTTCTTAATTGTATAATCTTTTAATTTGCAATTAAATTTGATAATTTTATTGCTATTAAAGTTCTTAGACTATCTCAAGACGTTCTCTTAATCGAAGACTTATATTATATTAATATAATAATCTTGTAAAAGCATATAGAAAGATATATCTTTAATTTTTGTTAAAAAGAAGTTAAAGATTTTGTAATTATATTAATATTAAACAATATTAACTAACTTAACTTTAGAACTATCTAGTTTTACTTAATTAATTAACTTTTCGCAATAACTTAATAGTGCAATTTTAAAGTTAACTCTATAATTAAACTTATTCAAAATCAAGAATTTGATTTGTACTACATAGATAGAGGGACTTTTACTAGATAATGTTGCATCGAAAGATATTGTTGTTATAACTATATTAACTACTTAATTGCACGCTATAGCGATAGTACTTAGAAATTTATTAGTTAGTCAATAGTTAATAAGATAATAGACGATAAAATAATATAATTCGAAGTAAGTAAAAAATAAATAATAGAAAAGTAAGAATTGCTTAATAGAAGATTTAATCGAATTTTCCACAAATTAAAGTAAAGTAAAATAAGATAAAGCAAGAAAAAAACTTACACAAATTTAAATATTAAGAAATAATAAAGATTTTAATCGAAAAATAGATTTTTATAGATTATAATTGTTAAGATTGTAAATATTAATATTAAGTATTAGAGCAAAGAAGAAGCAAGAATAGTATACTATAAGATAGAAGAGAAATTCTTTTGTATTTTCTTTTGTTGTTTAGATTTTTACAATAGTTAATAAATTATAGAAGAGTTGTTTCTTATTTTATTAAGAGCTAGATAATTAATTTCCAAAACAAACAACTTGAGATAATTTTTATAAAATATATCTCGAATTTTACGACTACTTATACTTAACTACTTGAGAGTATATAATATTTTATTATTTTTGTATCTCGATATTATAAAAGAATCTCTCTACTTAAATTTTAACTTAATAGTAATCTTCTAAAATATAAGAATTTAGTTCTCGAAATCGAACTTAGCTTTTACAATCTCTTAATTGTAGCAAATTGCTTTGCTTTTCTTTTAAGTCTTTATATTGACAATTTGAAGAAACAATCTATCAACTTCAAGATACAAATATTGCTATTATAGCTCTAGATTAGTTAACAGCTAGCTCTTAATTATAATAGCGATACTCTTTTATTAACAACTTTATAGTTTATATTTACTTTATTTTGTTAAAACATATATTTAGTATTACAAAATATAATTTTTGTTGTAACTCTAGTAATATTTATTGCAATTTTAATTGTTTCGTTTAACTACTATTGCGCGCATTTTAGACAATTCTTTATTAATATATATTGTCTATAAATTATTTTTGGGTCAAAACTTATTTATATTAGCTTAAATTAGCTCAAATCTAACTTATATATATATTCTACTATATTTTTCGCAAATAAAAAAATCTATAGCTCGACAATTTAATTTACTGCTTTTCAAATTCTACTTTACGTAACTTAATTTATTTAAACTCTATCTATATATATATAACAATTTCTTTGCTAATATAAATATTGTAATTCGACAATTTAATCTTTTTTTTTGTTTCTATATTTAGAAAACTAGTTTAGATTTGACTTAAATCTAGTCGAGATCTTACTTAAATATATAGATTATATAATAGCGCGTCGTAAATTACTATTATTGAATTAAATTTAATATGTATACATTTTGCGTTAATAAATTCTTAGATTTTTAATAATAATTTTAAATGTTATTGTTTATTTCTTTCTTTCTTATTATTTTTTTATTAATTTAATTATTAAAAATTTATTCACTAAGGATTCACAATAACATCTTATTTATTTATCTTCAATTTTAATTATAATAAGATTTTCAAAGTCTAAACGCAAACGTATATAAAAAGAGCGTATTCTCTCAATTACTTAAATATTATTAAGAATTTTTTCGACAAAGTTTTACAATTTATTTGCTAATACAATGTTACTTTAAAAGCGTATTAAGTGCATTCTTATTTTAGAACAATATTTATTTAAAAGCGAAAAAAGATTAATTGTATTTTGCAAAAGATTTTTTGAAACTTGATAAAAATTATTGACTATCTTATATTTATTAAACGTCTTAATAAAGATACAATTACTTATATCGATAATTTTGATATTAAAATTGTAATAAAAAAAATTGCAAAAAGAATAAGAAAATAAAATTACAACGCTAATCTCTAAAAGCTTTTTGCGTTAACAAGTTTTTTCTTTACTTCTTTTAATTTTTTCTTTATTCTTTCACTCTTCTTTGTTTTGCTCTTTTTCTATTAGCTTGTCTTATAACTTGTATTAAGCAAATTGGAATTTAATTGCATTTGGTTTTAAATAAAAATATTTATACTTCTATGCAAAATTACAACTAAATAGCTTTTTACAATTATCTTCGATATTAACTTGCAATTTAGCAATATTTTCTTAAATTCTTTTATTGCTTAATTGCAAACGCGTAATATTTTTATAAATAAAATAAACTAAATTCTAATATATGTTACATTGAAGAGATTATATAAGTTAATTAAAAATAACAATTTGCGCAATAAAGTTTATTAAACTTAACAAATAAACAATAATTATTTTCGAATTTTAATTTAGATATAAGACAATATAGATAAATTAATTTCTTATTTTTGTATTGCAATCTAATTAAAGAATAAAAGAAATGCAAAAATATCTTATTAATATTAATTCTAAAGATAATTTGCTCGATCTTTTTTTTTAACGTCTTCGAATTAACGAAAACTCTATTATATTGTTTAGCAAAGCTATCGAAGAAAATCAATAAAGCTAATTAATATATTATAATATTCTTTATACTTTATATTCTTAAAACTAATATTGTATTGCTCTAAATTCGAAGCGCTTTGCATTCGAATTAGTGTGATCGTTGGGTCGGGTCGAACACTTTTTTCTCAGCCCGACCCACCCTCTTGGGCCCCGTAGGGTTGGGCCAGGGTTAAGGCGCGAACCCGATCTTAGGGTCGGGTTTCGTCGGGCCAATGCCAAGAATCCAAGCTAACTTGGTCGCGTTAGCATCCGCTTATCTTATCTTATCTTATCTACGCGCTAGCCCGACTGGGCTAGCGCAGGGTCTACGCTAACCACATATGGTTAGCGTGGACCCTTGCGCTAAATGCTTTTATGCTAAAGAAAGACGTAAAAATTAAGAAGCTTCTAAATTAAAATTAGTCGAATATTCTTATTAAAATAACTAAAATAATAAAAATAGACTTAAATTTGTAGCGAGCTACGATAGTTATTCTATACAAGTTACTTTATAATCTTAAGCTTAACAAGCAAATACTTAAACGCGTCTATTGTTAAAATAATATTAATTAAATAACTTAGTATATTATTTATGCGAAAACAAAAATCGAATGCGTAATTAATTAAAAACAAAAAGCTAAAACAAACTTAATTGCTAAAATATTTAAGACCATAAATGCAATAAAAAGTTGAAAAAGCAAGAATATTAATAAGATTAATAGTAGAACAAATGCGTCTATTAATTTACAAAAGAAATTAAAAATCTTAGAAAAATAAAAGTCAATTTAAGATAAAATGAATATGTTCTCTTTAGCTTGAACATTAATAATCGATTTTATTAATTTTACTTAATACTACTACTTTAAGCTTTCTTTGTTTACAATATAATTATAGATAAGATCTACTATTAAACGTTACATTTTAAATGAATTTATAAGATAAATTATATTATTAAAATTACGTCAAATTAGCAAGAAGAAAGTCGAATATCATTTAATAAAATAGCTTTAAAAACTAGATATCAAAGTTTTATTACTTAAATAGTAGCCTTAACAATAAGAGACGCAATTTCTTTAATATTTAAAATTAATTTCTTTCAATTCTAAAAAGATCTACGTTTATAGCGTGTTTTTCAAAATTCAAATATACGATCTTCGAGCATCTATAAACACTTAGATTTATATATTGTTTTAACAACTCTAATTAAGCTCTTTAGAAAGTCTAAATTTGCTACTTGAATTAATATTATCTTATAAATATTTCTTATTTGTAGTTAAAATTTAAGTCAAATTTAAATTAAATTTTAATCGATTTAATTTCGACTATTTATTTTGCATTCTAGCGCGTTAAAGTATTCTTACAGATATATTCTTATCTTAATTTATTGTCTAAATATTCTTTGTAACTTAACTTCTTAATATCTAATATTTATTTTTAAGTCTTTACTATTTGCGTTAACTCTAAGAGGACTTATAATAAATAGCAAGTTTTTTAATATTGTTACTTTGTTAGCATTCGACGTCTTGCAACAAGTTAATACTTAAATTGTAAATTGCTATTTTTGTATTAACTCTAACGCGCATACATTTTATTTTAATAAATCTACAATTATTTAATTATAATTTTGATATTTATAGTTTGTTTGTACTCTTCTTGTTATTATATTTTTCGAATCATTATTTGTTAACAACTTATTATAGTATTAATTGTAACAATTCTTAGCTTTGTTAATAAAAACAATATATATATTTGAACTAAAATATTTATTAAGCGAATCTTTATTTTATTTTATAAGTATACTATTAAGCAATCTTTTATTTAAGTATTAAAGCTTGTTTAACAAAATAATATTCTTCTAAAGCCTAAAGAGACAACGCTTATTTCAAAATAATATTCGAGTTAAAGTGTATAAACTTTGTTTGTATTTTATAACAAAAATCTTAAAACTTTACAAATTATTTTAAACACTCTATATTTATTAAATATCTTAATAAATAGACTAATCGCGTTGATTTAAGAAATCAAGTTTGATTCAAGAAATCGAATCAAATTTTAGCAATTCGATTCGAATCAAATCGAAAGTCTTAACGATTTAGTTATATAATTATTGTCAAATATATTATTGCTTATCTTTATTAATTATATTTGATTATTTAATTTATAACTAGAGCATATATAAGCATTTAAAATCTTTGTAATATTTTTGTAAAAAACAAGATAAACTTGAAAAAAATAATATATGCTAGCCCAATTAATAATATAAAGATTAACAATATTTATTTACAAACAATCGAAACAATTGTTATTGTTGTTCTTTAAATTTATTTATAGCGTCGATTGAAAAATATTTTATTTAAGTAAAAAGTCGAATTTGTTGTTTATCGCTATTGTTTCTACTAAGTATTCAAGATCTTTACTTGTTTTTTAATTAATATTTTCGATATTTAATTAAACGTTTATTTGTGCAAACTTGACTTCGATTATTATAATTACTATTCTATTAAAAAATCAATTCTATCTGTAGTTTTAAACATTAATATTAACAACTAATATTAAATTATTATTAAGATTATCGATTTAGCAAAGCTAGATATTATGTTTCTATATTTTTATAAATTGTTCAAGAAATTTGCAATAGAATTTTCAACTAAGTTAAAAAATCGACTTTGAATAATTTAAGATTCTTATATTTACTTATTTAAAAGCTTAACAATTAATTATCTTAAGCAAAAAGAAATTTTAATCTTAACAAGCACTACAATATAATTGTCGATATTATATTATAACAATACATTATTTAAAGCTTCTAGAAATCTTATATTTACAATAAGATTATCGATATTTATAGCTATTTCTTGTAAAAAAATACAAAAAGAACAAGAAAAATACAATAGATTAATTGTTTTTTTTGCAACTTCTTTAATATTAATAAATTCTATAATATTAAGATTTCGAAAAAAGAATTTAAAAAATTTAACAACAAATAAAGAACAATAAATCGAAGTTTCGATTTTAACAAATACTTCTATTCAAAATTAATTAATACTTTGTTTCTATTATTGTTGCTAACTATAATAATATTGCGAGCTCTTAAACGTACTAGAGTCTCGAAGCATTTGCATTATATTTCTTAGTCAATTATAATAAAAACAATAAAGAAAACTATTAAAAAGTATCAAGTAACTATGAACAGAAAAATTAAAAAAGAAACAAATATATTTAATTAACTTTTTGCGAAGCTTGTGCTTTGCGTTATTATTTAATATTACAAGAAAAATTATTAATTCAAGAATTGCTTAATTAAGCTTAAAAGATTGTATCAAAGATTATTTTTGTTTTATTTTCGAAAAATCTTGTATTAACTATAGATAATTAATAATTAAGTAAAAGAGTATATATTTATAATAGCTTCAAGAATTGCAATTGATCTAAAATTAGAATTGTTATAAACAAATCTATTCTTAACAATATTTAAAGAAATTAACAATATTAGAGTTCGAAAGAGTCTAAAAAAAGTTAATTTGTTTTATATCTATAGCAATATATTATTTGTAATCGAACGTAATATTAATTTTCTTAAGCAAAAGATAAAATAGACAAATGCTAAAGTAGAGAGTATATATATAAACATAACTATTAATTGTTAGATTAATTGTTAATTCGATTTTCGATTCTAATTTTTGAAATCAACTTAAATCGACAATTCAACTTTAGAAATCGAATCGAAAATCGAATCGATTTTAACTATTTTAAAATTAAATTAAATCGAATCGAGTCGATTTTCGATTTAAAGATTAAAATCGAATCGAATCGTCAAGAACGTCAAGAATACTAAAAATAGTATAAATTTAGATTTTTTTAATTGTTTTCTAGGTAATGCACAATAGTAATGCATAATATAAAAACAATCTAATATATTTATTAATTAATTTAAATAGATTAACTATTTCTATTAAATTATTAATTAATTGTTACTAAAAATAATTAAATTATTACTAAAAATAATAAATTTACTAAAAATAATAGTCTTGACAATTTGATTCGATTTTTCGATTCGATTTTCGATTCAAAGATTGAAATCGAATCGAATTGTTAATTCCAATTTTAGAAATCGAATCGCCAAGACTTTTGATTCGATTCGATTTCTTGAATCGACGCGATTAGTCTATTAATTGAACAAGAAATTACTGCTTTTTAGCAAACTTTTATTTACGTTTTATTTAAAATGTCTCGAAATTAAAAGTTATCAAACTATTTCTTAAACTACATTTCAATACTTTAATATTTATTATATTTTTGTTCTTTAAAATAATACTAGTAGTAAAATGCGTAAGTCGATATTCTAACTTAGCTCTTTTATCTACAAGAGTCGAAATATCTATTATTTTATAAATTAAGCACAACGTTCGATATACTTTGTAATTAACAAGTATTGATTTCTTCTATATAATTTCTTTGCGAACGTCTTATATTAAGTTAATATACACAAATAAATTACGATAATTAAGCAAAGCGCAATGTAATTGTTAACATATTTATGCTTAAAAAGAATATAGAAACTAACAATATTCTAGTCTATAGTTAATTAGATACTTTTATCGATATAACAAGTCTTATAGAAACAATATTAAATCTTTAGCGAACAACAATTGTTACTATATTTAAATTTATTATTAACTTAAAGTTAAATAAACAAATTTTTAAGCTTGCTTATTATTAAGACAATATTAATAGAGTATTCTATTATATGTTCTATACAATAGCAAGAATTAAATATATAATAAACAAGAGATAGAAGATAAAATTCAACTTTATTGTCGATGCATTCAAGATTATAAATATTAAGAAAAAACAAAGAATTGAAGCTATTAAATAAAATAATACTTCTATAAATGCGCTTATTAATATTAAAGATATGCAAGAAATCTAATAATAATAAAAGTGTATTTAGAATAAAGTAGCATAAAGTTTTTACAATTAAGTGCAATAGAATTGCTATTAAGCTTCTTTTAACTTACGCGTTTATTTTGTAATTTTGTAATTTAGAGCAAATCTTAATTAGATTTTGATTAAATTTGACAAATCTAATTCTAAATATAAGTTTGTGCTTGCTTAATATCTTCTCTTCTAATCTATAATATAATTTTGTACTTAAATTAAATCTCGATTAGATTTCGATCAAATTTAGCAAATCTAATTCTAAACATAAGTTTGTGTTTGCTTAATGTTTTCTTTTCTAATCTATAACATAGTCTTGTATTTGAATTAGATTTCAACTATTTATTTCAAAGAACTTAATATTTATAAATATTGAATATTAAGCAATAATAAAGCGCATTTTTTTACTTTAATATTAATTTCTTGTTAATATTAAGAATTGCTCTAGAATTTAGAATACAAATAATTGTTTCGAACGCGTTTAAGCTTAAGTACTAATATACATAAAATCGATACTATTGTTAGAAAGAGACAATTATTAATAATAGAGATTATATCTTATACAATTAATCAAATATTGTCTAATTATTATTTTGATTAATTATAAATTATAGTAATCTAATTGTTAAACTTAATTTATATAAGAATATTATAATAGTAATTATCGATGTTTGTCTTAATATTTAATTAAATATAAATAAGAATTAGTATTTCTCTTATGTTATAAGTAAAGTAATAAGATAAATATAATTTATATCTTTTCGTATATTACAAGTTTTCTTGTTTCATTTTAGAGTATTAATCTATATATATTGCTATTAATTGCAATTTTATAAAATTAACAATACTTCTTCTCTATAAAGTTTAGCGTTAAACTCGAGATTTTGTAATGCGATTTGTTGTTTTTATTCGCAATTATCGATACATAATATGTAGACTATTTTGAAACGTTTTTCTTCTTGCTATATTAATAATTTATATATAGTTAAAAGTATTATTAAGACTAACAATTAAAGTATTATATTATATATTTGCAATACTTGCCACTTTAAAACAAAGAACAACGATAAGCTAACGCAATATCTTGACAAGTACTTAATAATTTAAGAGAAAAAGTGTCAAAAAGAATCTAAATCTAAGATAAAAATAAAAGATAAATTAAAAAACAAAGAGTTATATTAATTACGCAATAGTTTTCTTAAACTTAGACAAATTGCAATAAAGACTAAAATATCAAATCTATTAAATAAAATAATATATAACAAAGCTCTACAATCTTTCGAACTTAATTAAAATTATAAGAACTATTTTAATATTTATTTTACAAAGATTACAATTTGCTATTTTGCTATTTTACAATAAAACAATATTATTAACAAAGATTAAATTTTTAAAATATTTAATAACTTAATAAAAAGCAATTTTGTAATAGATTTGCAATCTATTGTCTTCTCTTTAATAATAAAGAAGTTTAATAAAGAGAAAAGAGTTAAAGAATTTAACAAGTTTATAGCTAAAAAGAATAGTTGTCTTTGTTAATTCGAAGAAAGCATAACAATATATTTTGAAGTTTCTTGTATAATATATAGATCTTTTCGAGATATTACGAACTAGAAGTTCGTGCAATAATTAATAAATTACAAAATTACAAAGAATACTATTAATATTTTTCTTTATAATATAGACTTCGAATACGTGCGCAAACGATACAATTATTATAACGTCAAAAAATAATATACGCAAATATATTGTATATTATACAAGATTTAAAATAACAATTGAATAAACAAGAACTTTACTATTAAGAGCACAATAAATAATCTTGCTATTGTTAAGTATGTTATATATTATCGAGATATAAAAGATGTAATACGCTTTCTACTAGAAAAAAAATCTTTTAAGAGAATCTAACAAACGCGTCTATTTAAGTTAGAACGACGATCAATGTGCGCGTTTATACAAAGATATATACAAGAAATTAATAATAAAACACGCAAAATTAAATATTAATAGAGACAATTATTGTTTTAATTCTTATATCTACAAATAAGACGCTAATAATATATTATTATAGCAATCAAAACTTGTAATCGATTTATCTTATTATTAATAATTTTGATTGCACGACTAAACAAAGTCAAATTCGATCAAAAATAATGCTAGTAAAATTAATTTTAATTGTAAAGATTAAGAAGAAATATTAATTATATTATTAAGCTATAGAAATAATATGTAAACGTAGATATTTCAACTATAATATATACATTCTTTGTATTAGTTTGATAAAGATTTCGAGAAATTTAAGAAGTTCGATATAAATATTTAATATATAAATAGTTTTACAAGAAACTATTATTTAGTTATTGAAAAATAATAATAAATTACAAAGAGCAGATACTTATTACTAATATTAAGAAGAACAAGTATTGCAATATCTACAAAAAGAATTTAATAAGCAAGAGAATTTTGCGAAGAAATAGAAATATCGAATTTCTAAATATACTTAGATTAAGCTTGTTAAACAAAATTTTAACTCAAAAGAGAGCAAAACAAATATAAAGATTTATCTTGTAAAGAATTAAATATAGAATTATAAATATTGCAACGTTTATATTTTAATAAATCTAAATATTTTTTATTAATTGTTTAAGATTATAGTTATAAGATTAATCGATTAATTTGTTGCTTTAATTAACAATATTATTTTTTATATTTGTTTCAAGAGATTAGCAAAGCGCAAAAAAAAAGAAAAACAATTATTAAATCGATAGATTTGATTTAACTTAACAAGTGTTTTTGTTAAATTTTTTAATTTATTAATTTAAAGAAATTTACGCATTTTAGCAAGATTTAACAATAAAGCGAAGTCGAACAAAAGATAATAATATTGTAATTTGTTTTTCCAATAATATCTTTATTGTTAGAAAAACAAGATATAACAATATATTGTGTTCGAGCAATTATAGACTTTGTTATATTTGCTCAATATATCTTATATAACAAAAACATATTAAGTTACTTAGAGTATATACTATATTAAATCGATAATTTAAAAACAATTTTTGTCAAATATTAATTACAAAATATTACGCATAACAAGAACAACAAAAATAAGATTTATTTTAATATTTTTAAGCTTTATATTTTAATATACTATATAACTTTTATTTAATTGTTTAATAATACTCAAAATTTTAATATCTTTTACAAAGAAACATTATATAAGTTTTTATTAAAGCAATCTTTTGTAAAAACAAACAAGACAAAGAGCTAAAATACGCAAATATTAATATATAATATTCGACATCTTAATATTGTTGTTATAAAAGATATAATATTATATTTAAAAACTCAAGCAATATCTATTGCGAAACAAAAGTTAAAGATAAGTATTACAATATTAGGTCGAAATTTAATAGATTTGTTAATAACTTTTCATTTTAATAATTACAACAATGCACAATTTATCGATTTAAACTAGAACAACTAATATTAACAAAAAGCTAAAAGACTTATTATCGAGAATTAATTTAAATGCTTTAACTTTATAGAGGTTTTAGCAATATTTATTTAAGAGAAACGCAAAAGAAGATGCGATATTATTAATTCGAATACTTAAGAACAAAATTTGTTCTAAGCAAAGAATTATTTTGTTAAGATTTACAAGTCTTTAATATATTAGAAACGAAATAAAAAAAATTATATTAATTTAGATCGACTACAAAAGAATATAATTTAATATATCTCTTATTAATACAATAGAAGCAATTAATAAAGAGATTGCGTATAGATGCAAAATAAAGAGTCGAACAAGAAATATCGAAACGACAAATTAACAATAGATAGTAAAAAATATATAAGAAGTATATAGTTTATTATTTTTGTGCTTGATTATAAGAAATTAAAGCGTAATAAGCAATTACAAAGATATATAAGAGCGTTTGTTAAATTAAAGCGCTAGATTAACAAAGAAACTATTTACAAGATATATAAAATATACAAAGTAATAAACTATTTAAAGAATATAAGTAAGAATCTTAGACGTCTACAATCTTGATATTTCTATAATATATTATATATTATTTGCAATATATATCTTGTATCGACAAATTAAAAGTGCACAAAGTACTACGTTAACAATTTTATTAACTAAAATTAATATAATACAATATATAATTCTTAATTTAAGACTAAGAGAATTCGAATTACAAACAAATAAACAAGATATTATTAAATATAAAACAAGACTTAAAGACGCAATTGCTAATTCGAATTGCACTTAATCTAAATTAATTCTTGTTAGAAAAAGAATAAATTAGAGAGTAAGTAATAAAAATATTATGCAAAATCAAAAAGTCGAAAATAAAAAAGAGAAATATTAATAAAAAAAAGAATCTATTAAATCAAAAACAATAGAACGAAGAAATAAATTACTCTCGAGCATAATAATATTGTCTTTTTATCTTTTTACAAGTCTTTATTGATCAACATTAGAATGTGCTACAACAAGATATTTGCAACTATAATTTCGAAGACAAAGAAAATAACTAATTTCTTTAATACTATATTAACTTTCTACTTTTAATATTGAAAACTTTGTTTTTTAACAAAACTTCTTGACAAATTTTTTAAAGTTGCTTAAAAAAACTAGCAAAGTTATCGACAAAAACAACAAAAGTTAAATATTAAGAAATTTTTCAAATGCGACTTTTAGCTTATTGTCGAATATTACAATACACAACGTATTGAAAAGAAAGTTCTCTCTACTATTAAAATAAAGAAAGTAAAGACGCGATTGAAGCGTCTTTTTAGTACTACTTATCGAACAAACAAAAGCAAAAAATTGAAACGTCTCACATTAAGTTACTTGAACTAGTTCGCAAACGCAACAAATATTCGAAGATAACAAAGTAAAGACTAAAATACTTCTTAATCGATTATTATTAATATTGGCATAGAGACTATTGTATTATTGTTGTCTAAACGTTCAAATCTAAGTCAATTTGATCTTCGAATATTAAAGGTTTTTTCTCTAAGAAACAATTGTTCTACGTCAAATCTAAATCAAGTTAATCTTCGAATATTAACAATCTTTTCTCTAAGAAGCAACTATTCTAAGTTAGATTAATTTTCAAATATTAGCGATCTTTTCTCTAAAAATAACTGTTCTAAGTTAAGTTAATTTTTAAATGTTAACAATCTTTTCTCTAAGAAGCAATAGCGTAACCGACGGGTTGGATTTCAATTCAAACGAGTTGACTTACCCAACTTTAACCCTGGGGCCGGGCAAAAGTTCTAGCCCAACCGGGTGGGTCGAACGCATGGGGCGCGTCGAGCGCCCAACACAACTTGTTCGATCACGTGACGTCACGTGACGCGCTAGCCATATGCGATTAGCGCGAACCTTGCGCTAGCTCAATCGAGTTAGCGCATAGATAAGATAAGATAAGACAAGCGAATGCTAACGCGACGAAGTTAGCTTGAGTTCTTGACATTGACTCGACGAAACCCGATCCTAGGGTCGAGTTCGCGCCTTGACCCTAACCCAACCCTACGAGGCCCAAGAGAGTAGGTCGGATTGAGAAAAAAATGTTTGATTTAATCTAACGATCACATTAAGAAGCAACTGTTCTAAGCCAAATCTAAGCCAAATCTAAGCCAAATTAATCTTCGAATATTATCGATCTTTTCTCTAAGAAGCAACTATTCTAAGTTAGATTAATCTTTAAATGTTGGAGATCTTTTGTCTAAGAAGCAACTATTCTGGGCTAGATTGTTCTTCGAATATTGAAGATCTTTTGTTTAAGAAGCAACTATTCTAGACTAGATCTAGACTAGATCTGGTCTAAATTTAACTTAGATTATTCTTTAAATATTGGAGATCTTTTGTCTAAGAAGCAATTGTTCTAGACCAGATCTAAACTAGATCTAGACCAAATTAATCTCTAGATATTGGCGATCTTTTCTCTAAGAAGCAATTGTTTTGGGCCAGGTTGTTCTCCAAATGTTAAGAGTCTTCTCTCTAAGAAACAACTATTCTACGTAATCCAAATTTGCGTTAGATTGTTCTTCAAATATTGAAGATCTTTTCTCTAAGAAACAACTATTCTATATAATTCAAATATAGACCAAATTGTTCTTTAAATATTAAAAATCTTTTATCTAAGAAGTAACTATTCTATATCAAATCTAACTAAAATCTAGATGAAATTGTTCTTCGAATATTAAAAAAAATTTGTTTAAGAAGCAATTGTTCTACGTTAGATCTAGCTCAAATCTAGATCAAATTAATCTTTAAATATTAATAATCTTTTCTCTAAAAAGCAACTATTCTAAGTCAAATCTAAATCAAATCTAAGTCAAATTGTTCTTCGAATATTAAGAATTTTCTCTTTAAGAAGCAATTGTTCTAGATTAGATCTAATTTAAATTTAGCTTAGATTAATCTTCGGATATTAAGATCTTTTCTATAAGAAGATTAAATCTAACTTAAATCTAAATTATCTTAATTTTTAAATATCAAGAATCTAATTTTTAAGAATATCTATTCTAGATTAAATTCGAGTCAAATATTAAGAATCTTGTTTCTAAAAATATCTACTTTACGCAAGATCCTAATTAATATTGCTAGCGTTCGAACTAAAGAAAAAGACAAACTCTCGAAACGCGAAATTTGAAGTGCAATTTCTATATTTCTTGATAATGCTAGTTATAAGAGCAATTGCGCAAAAAGAGATTGTTTCTTTTTTGTTGTTATTATTTTTGTTTGTAGCGAAAAGATTAATATAGATTAAAACATATCTAATATTTTTAATTGCGCTAATAGTAGAATTCTTAGTACAAATATTAAAAACGAGAGCAATGACGCAACTTTTATTTATATTAACAAAAGAATTTTTACGAAGCAACAAAGTTTCAAGATTAATTAATTTCTTAATTTTAAAAATTTTTAATTTTTAAAAACTTAAGATTTAATTAAGATCTAAACAAGACAATTATAAGATAATTAATTAAGAAAACAATAAGCGAGACTAAGCGTGTTATGGTATTTCCTTATTGGCATAACTTTTCTAATTGGTAGTTCTAATTAGAAAGGCACGTCTTGACGAGTCCTATATATTAGGCATGCTTTCTTTATAGCTAAAATTTACTTCCTTTACAATGTACATAACAATTAATAGCTTCAATCAAAAGGCTTGCAATACGACAAAGTCTACTTATTTACCAAGATTCTTGTTCTTTACTAATTAATTCTCTAACAATTATCAAATCGACCACAATATTGTCGCGATGTCTTGTGTTAGCAATTCTACTATCTAATAACTTACTTTTGTAATATCTAGATAATCAAGTTTATTAAAGCTCTTGTTACGATCTTTTTATCTTGTTAGAAATTTTTTATTCTTAGAAATTCTTTATTTTGTAGTTCTTCTACGAATCTTTACGAAAGCATCGAAGTGTCTATCGCAACAATCTTCTAAACTACAACAACAAAATAACTATATCTATTGTAACATTTTCTCTCTACTTGCTTACTTGAGTCTTTTAAATTTACAACTATTTAAAGATAGCAAACTTACTTTATCTTAATATCGAAATAGAAGTTATTGTTACTAGTATCGTAGACAAACGTCTTTGTCTTGTTATTGTTCGCAAGTCTACTAGTTAAATTATATAACAAATATAATCTTTTGAATTGCAATTATATCTTGTTGAGTAAATTGTTAATCAAATTTAACTTATCGCGAACATCAAGACTTTTGTAACAAAATAATATATCTAGAAGATACAAGTCGACGCGAATAAATTAGAGACAATAACATTATCTAGATCGAAAAAGTTTTACTTTATTAATAATATTCTAATTAATACGTCTTTTGCTTTACAAGAAGAATGTTATTATTTAATTACAAATCTAGACTTTGTTAATCGTCTATTAATATTTTCGATTAAAGTAGACAAAATCTTGTCTTGATATCGACGCAAAAACAAATTGATCGCAATTAATTATTAGAAAATAATAAACAATCTATGCAAGCAAATTCTTTAAACGCGTTAGATTTTTAGCAACAACAATGTTTATCTTTTTGTTTATTTAATAATTACAACAATTAGACGTAATTATAGCGTCAACAACAAAGTTGACGTGCTTATTATAATAAAGCAAACGAAAATAAGAATCTTAATTCTAATTATAGTAATTACGAAAACAATAATGTTTCGAAATTTTTAAAACAAGAGAAGCATAATATTAAAGAGCAATTTGTAGAAAACTTCGACTATAAATATTACAATTGAAATAATTACGACGTAAAAAAATATTTCTTGCAAATCTCGAAATCTCGTGTTCGTAATACTTATTATTAATAATATAACGAATTTTTTTTTTCTTGCAACAAACTATATAAGCACTTGTATTTCTATAAGATTAAAACTATTATTGTTTTAATTAAGACAAAAGACAATGTTATTATCATCGAATTATTTTTTAATAACACAAAGATAATATATTTCGTCGCTTTATCTAAAGAATTGCAAGAACTAAACTTTTGTTTCTAGCATTACGTTATTGTCAAAAATTCTATTAAAGCAATTAAGAACAATAATACGATTAATAATATAAAGAATATAAATAGTGCTTTTGCTAAATCAAAGAATAGCAATAATCTTACATTCGATTTCGAATGCATTATATTAATAATAGATTGTAACTTTCTAGCTAACAAGATTTCTTATTACATTATTAATCGCATTGCGCAATTAATTCGCATTCGCAATATTAAAGATATTATAATATTCTTATTAGAGTATACTTTTCTAGAAATTTTCATACTAGAAAAGTAAGATGCTTTAGAGAAAATTGTAATTAAGAAAATTTATTATTACGTTTACGTTGTCGATAATCTTAAGACAAATTTTTTATTAAAATAAATATTTTAGATCTTAAACAAATAATTATTAACTACAAGCAAGAAATACTTTATAATAATAGTTGTTGCGAGATGCAAATTTTTATAATAGTTATTCTTATTAAAAATAAGATAAAGAGAATAGTAAAAGTCTTTAGCAAGATTATTGTTGTTGCAAGTAGATTAACTGTCGATTCGACTTTCGATTCCAACTTTTGAAATCAATTCAAATCGACAATTCAACTTTAGAAATCGAATCGAAAATTAATTCGATTTCAACTATTTTGAAATCGAATCGAATCGAATCAAGTCGATTTTCAATTCAAAGATTGAAATCGAATCGAATCGTCAAAAATATCAAGAATACTAAAAATAGTATAAATTAAGTTTAAATTTAGATTTTTTATTAATTACTAAATAATGCTTAGTAGTAATACATTTATAAAAAGAAATTCCTAATATATTTATTAATTAATTTAAATAGATTAACTATTTCTATTAAATTATTAATTAATTGTTACTAAAAATAATTTAATTTACTAAAAATAATAGTCTTGACAATTCGATTCGATTTTTCGATTCGATTTTCGATCTAAAGTTTGGAATCGAATCGAATTGTCAATTTCAATTTTAGAAATCGAATTGTCAAGACTTTCAATTCGATTCAATTTTCTAAATTAAACTCGATTTCTTGAATTGACGCGATTAGTCTAGTTGCGAGTTCTAGCACTATAATTTTTATCCGACTTCGTAATAAGAAACTTTCTAAAAAACGTAATTTAATATTTATCTTAACAAAAGAATTTAATAGATTCGAGACTAATAATAAAATTTTATTTTATATTATTGACGTTAATCTTTGCGCAATTTAGATTAATAACATATCTTTTAAAGCAATTATTATATTTAAAAAATTTCGCCTTAATTTTGTTTATAAATACAAAGAAGAAAGTTGTTATATTGTTTTGTTAAAGTACGCTTATCTTGCAATTAAGTTTTCTTCGAAACTTAATTTATAATTTAAGAAAGCTCTAAATCTTAATATTGCAACTTTAACAATCTATATTGCATTCTTTACTACTATATTAATAGAATAAAAAACTAATACGTTATTGTTGTTAATTATAAAAGTATTGCTTGTATTTATAACAACATTCGTAATTTCAAGAAACAAAATTACTACTTTAATAAGATATATTGTCTACGAAACTATTAAAATAATAAAAAATTTAATTATTACAATTGTCAACAACTATTCTTTACTATAATAGAATATTAATAGAATAGTAAATATCTTCAAAAAAGATTAAATACTTATTACGTTTAAACTTAACGTTATTAAGATCAACGTTGCAAAGATTTATTTATTAAATCTTGCAAATCGAAAATTTGTTAATAAAGAATTTGATATATTTTATAATTAGAAACGTATGCAATATATTATTTAATCGACGCAATTCAAATAATCGATCTTTGTAATATAACAAATTATCGAATATTCTAATAAATTAACAATAAGAAAAGAACAAGTAGTAGTCGATATAAAAAATCTAAATAAAATTATTATTATTAATGCGTATTTTTTGATGTTGTAAGCGAATATTACAATTCTAGTTTTTAATTGTTTATACATTATTGTAATAGATATTGCAAGATTTTTTTATTAATAATTGATTCAAATTTTTGATCGAAATAAATTTATTGTCGTTTTATATCGCAATTAAAAACAATTCAATGTAACAATTATAAGATTCAAGAATTTCTCTTTTTATATATAGAGACAAACTAACAATATATTTCGATTTTATCGATTGTTTGCGCGTGTTTACGTAAATAATATTGTTATCTTTAACAAAACGTTTAATAAGCATATCGAATATCTTTATACAATATTTGACTTACTTGACAACAAAGAAGATATCTTATTGACGAAGAAATTTTATCTAGAATACTTTATTGTAATATTTCTAAATTAAAAAGTTAATATCTTTGATCTTATTATTGTCGCGAACAAGATTGTCGCTATTAGATTAATCGTCGAGCTAGATTTTGGTATTAACATTCTAACTTGATCCAAATACTTGATATTAATCTCTTGACTTAACTTGAAATCGACTTGAGTCAACGATTTTTTGACTCGACTCGATCGACTCGCCAAGCAATCGAAAATGACGTCAAAATGCCAAGATTTTCTATTTTTAAAAAAAATCGCATTATTTGAATTACTAAAAATAGTTTAAAAATAATAACGCATAAATAACGTACAAATGCATTATCTAAATGCATTACTATATAATATTATAAACAAATTAATTAAATTAATCAATTTGATTAAGTTGATTAATGCACTTTTTTAAAAATAATTTAAATTTTTCGAGTCTTGGCGAGCTAGGTCGAGTTATACGCTAAGTACTTCATATCTACCCTTTGACTCGACTCGAATACTTGGGTCAAGATTTTTGACCCAAATCGAGTCTTGGCGAGCTAGGAACCTGGCTCGAACTTGATGACTTAATTCGACGCGACCAGTCTAGTCGCTATTAAGACTATTGATTTTCTTTATAAGTTGACAAATCTAGAGCTTTATCTAGAATTAATTAAATAACTAGATTGATTGTCGATTCGATATTTGATTCCAAATTTGGAATTGAATCGAATTGTCAAGAAATTAAATGAAATCGAATCGCTTAAAGAAGCTAGCTTATTACTATAATAAGTTTAGCTTAGTCGAAAAGTTACTATTTTAAGCAATTCGATTCTAAAAAAAAATCGAGGAATCGAATCTTGACGCTCTCACGTGATATTTTCGGTTCCTCGCAATTAGTCTATAAATAACTTCGCGAATATATTTTTTACTATACTTAAAAGATAGAGGTCTTGCAACGTTGTAAAATAATGCTACTTCGCTTATTCTTTTCAAATAAGAGTAGAATTCGCAAGATCTATAGTTAAAGAACAATTCTAAAATTCTTTACTAATAATAAATTAAATTTCTATTGTTAGTTGTAGAAATTTTTCTTGCACGCAAACTTCTTGATTTATTTTGACAAAAATTGCATTTTATACATCGACATTAATATATCAAAGCAACAAGAATTTGATGCGATAATCTATTATTTAAAGATAGATGTCAATTTCGCGAAATCTTGTTGTATTGATATCAAACTTATTTCTTTTTTTGTTAATTGCTCAATTCGACAAAGTCAAGATATTAATCTACGAAATTAAAAATAACTAGTTTGATATAAGTAATAAAGAGAGCTCGTTACATAATTGAAGCGTTCTTAAAAAGTATCGTAATATTTACAAATTATATCGTTAATTTCTTTATAGTATATCAAATTATATTAAGTTCAAGTAATATAAACAAGCTTAATCTTTGTTTAATTAGAGCATTTATATACTTCTTACAATTTCGTTTGAATATAAAATATTGTCTTGATAAATTTTACGTTATTTCTAATGCATTATTATAACTGTTGACAAAATCTTCTATAAAAACAAATTCTAACAATCTCGAAACACTTGATCTAAATACGTATTATAATAAATGCATAGATTTAGAATTATCGAAAATATATGTTTATCAAGATATTCTAATTGTTATAATTTCAAAGTTTAAGAACAAGATTCTTAATAAATATATTAAGAAGAAATTATAACGCAATCTTCTTGCTATGCTTTACGACCTAGAAAGTTGTTTCTTAGAAAAACAAGAAAATAGTAACGTTAATTCTAATAATAAAGTAGTGTTGCGAAATTTTTTTATTAGTATTGACTTCTAGATTCGCAATAATCTTATCTACTATATCGCAAGTAACTAGTTTTGTCTATGCATTTCTTAAATCTTGAAAAAAGAAATTTTCTAAATCGTTTATAATTACAATTATTATGTTGATATTTATCGATACTTTAATAAAGTATTCGAGACACTATTTATTTCTTATTTATTGCGAAAAATTCGCATTTATGTAAAACATTGTTCGACTTATTAAATTAATCAAATTAAACGTTATTGTTCTTATAAAGAATTAACGTCAATTTCTACAATATCGCATTTTTTTTTATTGTTGTTATAAATTTCGTAATTAATTTTTCAAGTAAGTTTGATTGTTTACTTACTATTATTGACAAGTTTAGTTGTTGTTTGCAATTGCTTGTTAAGTACATTACAAATTTTATTGCAATTTAAGCAAGAAAAGTTTTAAAACGTCTACAAATCGTAAATTAAGAAATATCTTAAGCAATTATTTTTGATAGAGACTCAAAATTTATCTTCGACTTCTAGAAGAAAATATTTCGTCAACTTAAGACTTCTTTGCTTACTAGCATTGCATATTACTTTTAAACAAACAAATCTTCTTAACAATCTAATTAGACAATAAAGATTGTTATTAAATATTTAATTGTTAAGTATTCAAATATTAATTAATAATAAATCTTGTTTATCTTGTAGATATAGTTAAATAATAGTCTTAACGTTGCTATCGAAATAGCGTCAAATAAGATAATCTAAGACTTGAAGATTAAGAAAGTACTTTTATTTCTTTATAACAACAATTTAGTGCGCAATAATATTGTTAACAAGCGTCTAGAATATCGTATTGAAGTAACAAACGTTACAATATTTGCTAACGCTAAAGCAAAGATCTACTACAATGTACAACATACGTTGTTAATACTTAAACTAGCTAATTGCGTCTATTTGCGTCTCAATTATAATTACTATCTATTTGACAAATTTAATAAAAAAATATTATTTTAACAATGTAATTCTTTTCTAATTGCGAAAAGAATTAATTATCTTGCATATCTTCTTAAATTGTTGTTGCATTAAAGAATTTATTCGATTATTTTTGTTGTTTAACGAAAGTTTTGTTTGTTGTTCTCGAATCTTTACAATTGTTCTTGTTCGAATTATTCTAATATTATAGAGACAAAAGATGACACTTCTTAATAAAAGTTCTACGAGATAAAGCGAATTGTAAATAAACGTATGCGTATCTACAATAGTAAAAAGATCGCACAATATTTGCTTTAATAAAAAGAATATAAATCGAAATAATTGATTGTATTTAGAAATTCTATAACTATTATTTCTCGATTACAACTTATACTTTCTTTATCGTTCGCAAATTCTTAATCGCTTAATGTTTCTTATTTTTCTTTTTGTCGCAATAAACGATTACGATCTATCTTAACGCGATAGAACTCTTATACATTACATAATAGAACATATATAATAAAAAAGAATTGCTTGAGAGAGTTAATAATACTAGCGAAAGCGCTAGTCTTTTTCTCTTTTGCTAGCATGTTGTTATGATATTTCCTAATTGACATGACTTTTCTAATTGGCAATTCTAATCAAGAAGACGCGTCTTGGCGCATTCTATATATTAGATAGAGTTTCTTTATAGCTAAAATTTACTTTCTTTACAACGTACATAACAAGACGTTTGTCGAATAATACTTAATATATAATTCTTAAAATCTACGTTTCTTTTTAGAAACTTTTGTAGTTTTGCATTTCAATTATTTACGCAATTTGTAATAACAATAATTTGCTTAAGTATTGCAAAACTTAAAAAATAACAATCTTAAATAGAAAGAAATTAATAGAGAAATTAAAATGCATATATTTCGACGAAACTAAAAAGAAGAATTAATTGTAATATAGTGCAAGTATTCGAACATAAAAATCGACAAATTATTAGCTTTGTTATTGTCGAAATTAATATTATTATTTGTTTTGATATACAATTAAGTTTCTTTTACAAGACATAGTAATCTAGATATATTATTGTTAACAATAATATAATTCTACAACTTAATTCTATCTAATATTGTATTGTTGCTATCGAATTCTTAAGAGAACAATTTAATTAAAGTCTTATGTATTAGACTATATAACAATAATTAACTTAACATTTGTTTCTTTCTATTTTATTCTCTTGTATAGTATTTACTCGAAATAGAATCTTTGTATACAAAAGACAAAGACAAAGAGAATAAATTTAATAAAGATAATAGAATCGAATTACAAAACATCGCTTTGCTCTATATACAAGAAAGAGACAATAACAACTCTATCTATGCTTTTTTTGTTATTGCTATAGACAAAGAAGAAAATAAAAAATAAGTCGACAATTAAAATTGTTGTCGAACAAATAAGTTGTTGTTAATAATATATAATACAAAATCTTTAAAATATAAAAGATCAACAACTAATTTAAGTAACAAGAACAACAATTCTATATTATTATTTGTTAGTTGTAGCATAATCGACGAGTTAAGTTTCAACTCGAACAAGTTGACTCGCCCAATTCTAACCCTAGGATCGGGCAAAAGTTCTAGCCCAATCGAGTAAGTCGAACGCATGAGGCGCGTCGAACGCTCAATTTAATCTACTCGATTACGTGACGTTACGTAACGCGCTAATCCGATTGATTTAGCGCAGAATCCACGCTAATCGCATGCGATTAGCGTAAAATTTGCGCTAAATTAATCGAGTTAGCGTATAGATAAGATAAGATAAGATAAGCGAATGTTAACGCGACGAAGTTAGCTTAATTTCTTGACATTGACTCAACAAAACTCGACTCTAAGATTGAGTTCGCACTCTAATCTTGACTCAACTCTACGAGACCCAAGAGAATAAATCAAGTTGAGAAAAAAGTGTTCGACTTAATCTAACGATTACACTAGTTAGTTGTATAAGCAATATCTTAATCTAATTGTCTAATATTGTAGATAATAAGAGCGACAACTTTATATAAGTAATAAGAATACTATTTAACTTATCGATTGTATTAAGAGATTAGAGATATTAAGTTTAACGTCTTTCTTATATTCTTAAATATAAAGATATATTTAACAACGTCTTTTAATATCGATTAAATATATATTATATGCAAATATTCTTAATTATTATAAATTTAATAATTAAGCGTAATTTATAAGTATCGAGTTTGTCAAACTTATACTTATTGCTTATAGTCTTATTTTTACTCTAACAATACAACTTAGCTAATCTTATAAGAAAACATCAATTCGAGATAAAGAACAATAATTGTAAAGAAGACACAAAATTAGTCTTTTAATAATTTAATATTTAAAAATTAGTTTTTATCGATATAAGACATATCTTTATAATAGTCGAAGCAACAAGATAAATCTCGATTAAATTAACAAAACTTGAACTATTCTTAATAGACGTATTAATATTACTAGAGATAATAAATAATATTTTGTTATAGTTTATTACAAGTAAATTGATATTAAGAGAATAAAATTAGCGTAATCGTTGGGTCGAGTTGCAACTCGATCGAATTAACTTGCTCAATTCTAATTCTAAGATTAGGCAAATTTCCTAGCCTAACAGGATAGAGCGAGCAAAAAATGCGCGTCAAGTATTTAACTTAATTTATTCGATTACATAACGTTACGTAACGCGATAATTATATACAATTAGCGTGAATCCTGCGTCAACTTAATCGAGTTAGCGCATAGATAAGATAAAATAAGATAAGCAAATGCTAACGCAACGAAGTTAGCTTAAATTCTTGACATTAACTCGACGAAATTCAATTCTAAGATCGAGTTCGCGTCTTAACTCTAATTCAATTCTACGAGACTCAAGAGAATAGATTAAGTTAAGAAAAAAGTATTTGCCTCGACTCAACAATTACACTAAGTAAAATCTATTATTTGTAAATATATAGTTCTTTTCTTTAATACTCTTTTGTTTATTTTTATTCTTTCGATTTCTACTTTTTTTGTTGTTGCTATTATTGTTATTGTTTAGCTCGATTTTTGTGTTAGTCTTCTTCTAACTATTATTATTTTTCTCGCTATTGTTGTTATTGCTATTGTGTAGCTCGTTATCTATAATAGTTGTCTTATTATTATTTAAATTGCTATTTTTAATATTGTTATAAAGATTGTTTGCACTATTGCTATTATTAAGTTACCTACAATTAAACTCAAAATTATTAAACTATATACAATTATTTAAGTTAGTAATATTAGATAAGATTGTAGAAGATATAGTCGAGTAACAATAGATATTATCTTTTCTACTTAAATAAAAATTGTCAAGATCTAATTAAAATTTAGGTCAAATCTTAATCAAATTTTAATTAAATATAGTTTAGATTTAGAACTAATATATCTCGACGCATTACAATAGTTTCTTTTGTTTATTTTTCTTTTTAATACAATTTTATTTTTGCGCTTTCTACTACTTTCTTAATCTTTAGCAAGCTTACACTATTCTAGATACAATATTTTATTAACTTATTCAAGCATTTAATTTTGTGCTATAGATGACTCTTAAACAAACTTCGCACATATAGACAATAAGCGCAATTATTGTCTATTAAATTCTCAAAAATATACACTAATTTTCTTGTAAAAAAATAATAACAATTCGATTAATAAAATAGAATTTAAGATTTTCGAAGTATTGCGCAATTCTTTTAATCGTAAAAAAAAAAACTATTACTTGATAATTAAGAGAACAATATAATAGAAATATTATTGTTACAAATACAACACAATATAAGTTTATTTTTAATTATAGAAATACTTATTAATTAAATGCAATCTACTATTTATCTTGCGTTTGTCAAGAGTAAGTCTCGAAGTTAAAAAATACGTTTCTTATATTTGTCTTAATCTTTTAACAACAAACTTAATATTATATTCTTAAAGTTTAATTATACAAAGTTTATATTACAAATCTTTAAATTTGTAAACAAACAAAAAAATACAATATTATTACGCAAGACTTAATATTATATCGAAATTCTTATTTTAGAAAACTAGATAAAACAACGCTCAAAATATATCTTTACGTTAAAATATAAAATAATTATACGCAAAATACATATCTTTTTGCAAATTACGTTCGCTACTAGATACAACGTTAAGAGCTATAAATCTTAAATTAATTTTCGACAAAAATTTGAATTGTTAATGCAGCAATGCTAATAAAACGTATATAGAGAAGAATAATTAATTGTATAGAGAGCGTTAAGAATTAACGTAACAACAATATAGAGAATGTTTCTATATCGAAGAAGACAAGAAAGATATTGCCTTTGCTTCTTTCTATTGTAAATAAAAACTTATTTAATTGTAACTCTACGACGCAATAGAAAACTATCGATCTTATATAATAAAGCAACATTCGCGTTTTGGAAGATAGATCGAACTTAATAGATCAAGATTCTCTTAAGATCTTGTAGATCTCACGAATCTAACTATTCTACGTACTTAAATTAGTATTGTCGAGATAGAACTTGCTTGAAGAGATTGTTTTGTTTTTTTATTATTCGACAAAGTTGCGAAATCTCAATTGAGTTAAACTACGTTTTGGCGCGTAAAATTTTGATATTTGCGATTCGCACAAACGTTTGCAATTGCTCGCTAGTTGCACAATTGCGTCAAACTATTACGTTTTTTGCTTTAAACATTAGATTTCGTTGATTCGAACAAACTTTACTTTTGAAACAAATCTAATAAATCAAGAGAACGTATGCGCATCTTACATAAATAAATTATGATTATTATATAGAATAGACGCATTCACGAGCGCAATATTAAGAGATGCCAAGATCGTCTCTCGCAAAGCTTGGCTTAAATCTCCAGATTCTCGCAAGTAATGCAAGATTTACTAGTTCTAATTTTGATCTCGCACAAAGCTCAAATATTAGTAATAGAAAACTACGACTTTTGTTATGACAAATCTAGATACATCTAGAACTAAAGTTAGGGTTTATCAAATGCGAATAAAGTTCACAATATAATTAAGAACTATTACAACTTTATTAGCAATAGAAAGTCGCATAATTATGTTTAGACCTTATTATTAAAATCAATTTTTCTAAACAAGAATATTCAAGATATAGGTTTGTCTATCTTTATTAATTTTTTGCTAAATTATAATTAAAAGAAGCAATTCGAACTATTTGCAAGCCTAATAATAATTAAGACTTTTATATTTTTGTTTTTTAACAACAATTAAGAGAGTTTTAGAATTAATTTTTTGATTAAATATATATTTAATTCTATAATCTTAAGAGCAATTAAAATAATAAAAATTATAGTTTGTTATTATATTAAGAAGTTTAAACACAAAACACAAATATCTATTTATTTCAAAGAACAATATATCGAAGATATATACTTTATTTTATTAACAATTGCAATCTTTATACTTATAATATATTGACAAATATTTACAAGAAAATACAACAAAGATAAAACAATTAACTCGTAGTATAAAGAGAGAAATACACACAAAAATTTCAATAAAAAATTGTATTTTGCAACAAAAAACTATTAACAAGTTCGATAACAACAGAATCTTGCATATTTTTTTTTAAGAGTCTCTCTTAAATTTGAATATTAGTAAACCGAAATTCAAGTACTTATCGAAGCGATATAATTGATAAAATAGTAACAAGAATTCGATAAATGCTTTGAATAGAAAATTTGTACTTGAAAACTTAAGAAATAACAAAGTATATAAAAATAAATTAATTTAAGCAATTAATTAACAATCTTAATAGAGAAAGAGCATTAAGCATATAAGCAATAATTGTATAAATGTTAATTACTTAAAGAAGATTTAACCCAATTCTAACAAATAATTACGAAGATATTAACTAATTGCGAGAATATCTATAGAAAGAGATTAACAATTAGAACAATATTAGAGTAAATATTCTTAATCGAAAACGCAAATTTGAGTTAAATTTAAATCGACTCTAAGTTAGATCTTCTTTAGATTGTTGAATAACAACAAAAATATTAACTAATTACAAGAGTATTTATAAGAAAGAATTGACAAACAAAGCGATATAGAAGTAAGTATTTCTAATCGAAGAAGCAAATATAATTTAAATCTAAGTTAAATCTTATTTATATTTTAAAAAATCACAAATACTATATAAACTAATTGCAAGAAATGTTTACAAAAAGAATCTAAGAAAAACAATAATATTTAAGTAAATTTACTTATATACAAAGAAGAAGATCTAAATTAAATCTTATCTAGATTTAACAAATAACAACAAATAAGCTAACTAATTAAGAGCGTACTTATAGAAAGAGATTGCTACGTAAAGTAGCGTTTAAATAGACATTCTTAAATAAAGATATAGATCTAAATTAAATTTTGCTCAAATTTAACAAATAGCAACGTACGTATTAACTAATAACAAGAGTACTTATAGAGAGAATCTAAAAAAGAGAATAATATTAAAGTAGACTTTCTCGATAAAAAATATCTTGTAAAAATTATACTAAGTTAAATATTAAATACTTACGTTTATTTGTAGTTAAAAAATTACAACTTCTCGAAAAATATAGCGAAAAATATAAGTTGTTTTCAATAGTTGTAATTAGATTTTAAATTAATCGAAACTAACTAAAGAAAATCAAACAAAATATATTAAGAAAAAGAAATATGAATATAGTAAGTTGCATTTGTTATCTCTATATTATTATTTATGTTAATATATTTTGCGAACAAGTTAATTGTTAAGTCGAAAATTAATATTAAGAATAATCTTTAATAAAATAAATATAGAGCTCGAATTAAAATACAAGAGAAAAATATATTATTAAAATTGACACTTAGTTAAATTGCTTAAAGAAAAAAGCTAAATATTAAAAATAAAACAAATACAATTTAATATACAAAAAGAAAAGAGATTCTTTTATTAATTGTAAATAATGCAAAGAAATACAAGAGATTTGTTGCTTATGCAAAAGAGTGTTTGTACGTAAATATCTCTATAAATAATAAGAAAAAGATCTTCTATTTCTTGTAAAAATATAATATATATATAAGAAAGATATATTTAATACTAAAAGTATCGAGCATTTCTATAAGCGCAAATGCATTTAATATTATAATATAAATCAAACGAACTATATTACAAATTGCAATACTATTGTGTATATAAGTTGCGATCGAATAAAGATTTAGATAATTATAAATATTAGAGACGTTATACTTTCTATAATCTATATTGTAAGCATAGATTAGAATGTCGCGAAATAAATTAAAAGAAATAGTATCATCTATAACAATGCTATTTTGCAAAGATAGATATTTTGACTCGAGATAAACTTTGAAGCAACTCTATATTGCTAATATAGCTTTAGGACTAAGATATCGATACAACAATCTTAGGAGTCCTAGATTGCTAATAGAACTTCTAGAGAATTATCTTAAATTGTTGATGTAACAATTATTATATAATATTGTGCAACTAAGTTTTGTAATTAAAGTATTGTCGCATCAATATAATATACAATAGAGACTAAAATAATTAAAATACTTGTTTGTAATTTAAGATAATAACAATTGCACTAATATCTACAAAAATTGCAATTAATAAGAATTAATTTAGTGGAATTTTTGTCGAAGATATACTTAGATAAATTATTGATTAAAAGTTTAAAAATCTTATAAATTTAAAGAGAGTTATATCTTATTTTGTCGAACTCTTTCGCAAGACGTTCTCGAGTAAACAATTGCTAATTTCTATTATTTTTGTGCTCTTTGACAATCTAGATAAATTGTAGTCAATAAACATGTCTTAATTATGTAGCTAGTTGCGCAATTCTTAATTGTTGAAGAAAGAATTGCGATCGCAATAAATAGCAATTGATTTTCGATATAATGCAAAAACTATCTTTAAGCAATTAATAACACATTGGCAATTTGAGGAACTAGCTTCTCAATTTGAAGATGCTAAGAGAGCCCAAGTAGCTCGAGGCCAATCCCAAAGACGTTCGAGAAATAATAGGAAGCTTGCATTTGAGAAATTAAAAAAAGTCTTAACAAAAAGTATAATTTTGATGTTCGAGATGCGCACGAACTCTCGCAGCACTTTAATTAAATCTTCGTTTGTTACTCGTCTATACTATAGTAATTTATATAACAAAATCGAACGATTTGTAAGATTTCTACGCGAGAGTAATGTGTACATAGAAGCATCTTCTACAATTGCGTAATTAATTGTGCATAATTAATTGCGCAATAATTTTGTCTATAAATTGCGCTCGCGAGTCTTGGCGACGTGCGAGTAGTGCTCTTAATATTGCACGAGTAATATGTGTCTTGATTTACTTAGTGTGATCGTTGGGTCGAGTCGAACATTTTTTTCTCAACCCAACCCACCCTCTTGGGCCCCGTAGGGTTGGGCCAGGGTCAAGGCGCGAACCCGACCCCAGGGTCGGGCTTCGTTGGGCCAATGCCAAGAATCCGAGCTAACTTCGTCGCGTTAGCATTCGTTTATCTTATCTTATCTTATCTATGCGCTAGCCCGATTGAGCTAGCGCAGGACCCATGCTAACCGCATATGGTTAGCGCGTCACGTGATGTCACGCGATCGGGTGGGTCGCGTTGGACACTTGGCGCGCACTCTTCGCTCGCCCTACCCTGTTGAGCTAGGAAATTTGCCTGACCCCAGGGTCAGGGTTGGGCGGGTCAGCCCGATCGGGTTGAAACCCGACCCGACGGTCACACTAGATTTACTTTCCAAATTTTAGCCCTATTGGTTCAAGATCAATCGAACTTGCTAATATAATTCTAGAACTAAGACATTGACACAATAGTCTTAAGAGCCTCGAGTCGCTAATAGAATCTCTAGAGAATTATCCCGAATTGCTAATGCATTGCTTGATTTATTAGTTTTTGTAATATAAAATATCGAAAATTAACTAAAGTAATTAATTATATAAAGAACATATCTCTTTCTATTTGTAATAATCTCCAGAGAGTCTATAAAATTTATCTTAATTAGTTAAAAGAGATAAATAGTCTTTAAAAAATATAATAATTGTAATCGAGTAACTAGATTGTGCTTTATACAAGTTAAGTATTCTTAAATATATCTTTCGATATTTGTTTGTTATTCTTGTTAGTAGACAATGATTCTTAGCTTCGCTAGTATTTCTATCTTCGCTCAATATTTATCTCTATTATATATCTTTTTTAAAATTCTTCTTATTTTACTCTTAGAAATGCATAGTAGATAAGAGTCTTTGTAATATTTTTATAAAGTATTGTTCTTATTTATTTAATAGTCGAATACTAATTAAAGAATTATTGCGTTAAGAAAAGTTTTGTCTTGTAAATAATAATTTATCTTTTCAAATTATATAGATTGCTTGTAGATTATTACTTATAAATTCGATTTAAAGATAAAAATAGTTGTAAAAGCAAATATATTATTATTATTAAATATATCTTAATATAGAACTTTCTCTTTTTGCGAAAAATTTAAGAAGTCGAGAAATACATTGTATTTTTTCTTTTTATTCTTTTATATTTATCTTAGATCTTGCTCTCTTAAAACTCTTAATTCGTAATTTATTATAAAATTAGAATTATTATACAATTTACTAAAAATTATTTTTGATAAATTATTAGCAATCTTGTTTCGAGAATTAAAAATATACTTAATAGTAATATTTAATTTTCTAAGTTTATTTGCTCAATATTTATAAATTTTCTTATAAAGATCGCATTTAAGAAAGTAAATAAGAGATTAATAATTCGTATAAATATCAATTTGATTATAAGAATATTTGCAAAGATAATTGTATTGTTTTGCAAACTTAATTATTAAATATAGCTTCTTCTTATAAATAAAATAGAGCTTCTAAGTAGATAAAAAGATAAATAGGTTGTAGAATATAAGTTTTTTTTTTGAAAAATTCCTAGAATTATCTCTCTTAAATTAAATAATTGTTAATTTTGTCCCAAATTCTAAAGTATTTATGTAGAAATAAATAATTATAAATAGATCGATATTATATATTGTTGTTCTTGTAATATATCTGATTTGTAGTATTTCGAATAAAAGCTATTTTGATTTATTTTATTTCTACGTTACTTTTCTTGTTAATTGTAATAATAATCGAACAATCTCTAAGAAATTCTTTATTTATTGCTTGATAATATTTATTGTTTCTGGAAACGTACGCACTTTAATTGCGTCTATAGATATAGATTATCTTATTATTTTCTCGATTCGATTATTTAACATATAAACAAAATCTTCTACTATATATATAATTTTTAAAGTCTTTATTTTATTTATAAACAATTTAAGTTTTTTAAACAACAACTTTAATCTTGTCTATTCGACTTGTAAAAAGAAACAATTTCTTAGAAAGATAAATAGATATTTAAAATTGCAAAATTTGTTAAAAAAATTATTTATATAGAATGTTAAAAACAATAAAATAATTAAGTTATCTAAGTAAAGCAATAAAGATTTCGAACAAAATAACAAAATAAATTTAAACGCTTTATATAGTATGCATCGATAATTAAATTCTAATACGTTAATTTTAATTTTATTTAATAATTATAAATTGTATATTTTTAATACTAGTTTCTTTAAACATTTTAGCTTAAAATTCTAAAATAATTTCTCTTTTGTTAATTTTTATATTTATAGCGTTTTTTTGTTGTAAAGTTCGTTAATAATATTGCATTAACAAAATAGTTTTTAATAAATTTCTTGTTGTAATTTATAAAATCTAAAAAGAATTAAGCTTTTTTAATGTTAATAAATAATTTTTTTTTTAATTGCTTGTAGCTTTTCGAGATTTATGCGTATTTTATAGTGTTTAACAACAAATTCAAGAAAGTTAACTTCTTTTTAATAAAATTCGCATTTCTTTAATTTAAAATGTAGATTTTTTTTAGACATTTTAATACTTTAAAAACATAATTTATATATTTTTCTAAGATATTTGAGTAAATTATAATATTGTTCAAATACATTATAACAAATCGATTCAAATATTGTTGTAATATATTTTTAATTATTTTTTAATACATTGTCGAGACGTTTGTAGATTCGAACAACATCATTATGTATTTATATAATTTATGTCGTATACAAAAAGTTATTTTTTATTTTTTCTTTATTTTTATTCTAATTTAATTGTACACTTTTTGTAAATTTAGTTTAATAAAATACTTTGCTTCAAATAATTAATTTTAAAGCTTGCTAATATTAAATAATAAATATTAATTTTTTATTATACTATTGTTTAGTTTTCGATAATCGATACATAAATAAAAGATTTCGTTCTTTTTAAATACAAAGAGAATCAAGTATTTTATCTATAATTAAAAAATTTTAATAATTTTTTTTTATTAGATATTCGCGAAGTGTTTTTAACTTTTTTTCGAATAAAATATATATAAATTTAAACGTAAGTTGTTTGTCTAATTTAAACTTAATTTTATAATTTTACAATTAATGCTTAGACAAAGTCTTAATTGTTTTCTTTTTCTAAAATAGATGCTCTCAATTGTTGTATATTTGTAATATGTACTTTAGCAATTTTTTCGCTATATTAAATAATTTAGAGCTCTTAAAAAATTCGCAATTTTTTTTGCTTATTTTAACTTTATAATTTAACTAATTTTTATTAATATTTATTGAGTTAAACTTTATTAAATTGTTTTTTTATAAAAATGCAAACTCGCTACTTGCGATCGAATTTCGATTTAATTTATTATTTATTATTAAATGCTATTAATGCGTAAATTAAATATAAATTGCGTAATTACATTGTGCAAATCTAAGTACTTGTGTATTTTAATTAATTTTTAAATTGTGTTGCTTTAATCAAAACATTTTTAAAACAATATTGTAAATAACTATTCTTATTATATTAAAAATTAGTTTT
>JAABUO010000764.1_pt1 | contig 51928 bp, 43 predicted proteins | sample 5559291 | NCBI WGS metagenome assembly JAABUO01 (sample SAMN10711878, study PRJNA513372) | rock metagenome | isolation source: Antarctica rocks | place: Antarctica: Victoria Land, Finger Mt sud | reverse complement strand
ACATCTCATCAGCAGTTCTAGTCACCGGCAACCGGTGGGCGCACGGTCTGTCAATAGGCCTCCGAAGGGGCCGGATACCGTGAGTGCTGACCCGCCGGCCGCTGCTGCGGCTGAGCCTCCCATGGAAGCCCCGCCGATCTCATTAGATATAGAAGCATCCCGGTCTGGTGGAGGGTCTGAAATCCCCAGCAGGACTGCCCGCACCCCAATGCCCCGTTGACTGAACTAGCGGTGGACTGTCGGCTGGTCGGCGGCCGTTTGCGTGGAGGTGTCGCTAGCTTGTCGGCGTGACCGAATCAGATCCAGAACGGGGCCTGTCCGATCTTGTCGTGTCTCGGGCCGGCAGCCTGGTGTCCACCGGCGTCGAGCGGGAGCCGTACCGGCTCATCGACGTGGCCGGGCACGTCGTGGACCCGGTGTCCGTGTTTCTCCGCGAGCTCCAGGCGATGGGGCGGTCCGCTGCCACGCTGCGCTCGTATGGGATGGATCTGTTGCGGTGGTGGCGGTTCCTCGACGCGGTAGGTGTCGCCTGGGATCGGGCGTCTCGGGTGCAGGCCCGAGACTTCAGCTGCTGGATCCAGCTGACAGTCAAGCAACGAATGCAGACGTCAAGACCCAAGGCGGCCCGCTGGTCGAGCCGGGTGCGGGGAGCACCCAACGCGGTGACCGGCAAACCCGGGACCGGTGACGGGTACGCGCCGGCGAGCGTCGCCCACAGCGAGACGGTGCTGCGACGGTTCTACGACTTCCACCGGGATGCCGGCACCGGCCCGATCTTGAACCCGTTCCCGTTGGATCTGTCGCGCCGGTCGAGGCGCGCCCACGCACACCACAACCCGATGGACCCGCAGAAGCCGGACCGCGTCGGACGGTACCGGCCGGTCGTGCCGAGGCGGTTCCCTCGGGCGATCCCGGACGAGTGGTTCAACGAGCTGTTCGCGGCGCTGTCATCGAACCGGGACCGCGCGCTGATCGCGTTCTGGATCTCCACCGGGGTGCGAGCCGCGGAGCTGCTCGGTGCCCGTCGCTGCGACGTACACCCCGGCCAGCAGTTGATCACCGTGGTCCGTAAAGGCTCTCGCGCCGTCCAGCAGGTTCCGGCATCGGGGGACGCGTTCGTCTGGCTTCGGCTCTATCAGCAGGAGCTGTTCGGGTTGGGTGTTCCCCGCGGCCGCGGGCAACCGTTGTGGTGGACGCTGCGCCGCCCGCACCGGCCGCTGACCTATCACGCGGCGCACCGCATGTTCGAACGAACCAACGCCGTGCTCGGCGCCGATTGGACGCTACATGACCTGCGGCACAGCGCAGCGACACGGATGGCCCGCGACCCGCAACTGTCGTTGACGGACGTGCAATGGGTCCTCGGTCACGCGCATTTGACCACGACGCAGCTGTATCTGACGCCCACCAAGGACGAGGTCGTGGCGGGCGTGCTGGCCCACCACGACCGCCAGGCTCGGCGACGCGAGGACCCTCCACCGCCGGCAGCGGGCTACGACCCGCAGTCACTCGACGTCTTGTTCGGCAGGCATTGATGAGCGTCAAACACGCCGCGCGCCCACCGCTGGCCGTCGCCAACTCGACACGAGAACAGGCGCGAGCACGCAACAGCCAACTTCGGGAACGGTTTCCCGCTCGTCCGGCCCAGGAGTGCTGGCCGGACACCACCCACACGGTGGCCGACACGACACAGCGGTTGACGTCTGCGCCGTTCGTACCGGACAGCACGGGAGCCCGCGCCTGCCGGCGCCGCGGCGTGGTCAAGCTGCTGCGCTGGCTTGCCTCGCGCCCGGGCGACACGTGGCAGCAACGCTGGCTCGCCAGCGGCATCGAAGACCATCCCGGCACGGCCTGGGTGCAGCTGCCGACGCAATGGCTTCACGAACGCGGCGAGTCCAGCGCTCGCGATGGAGAAGACCTGACCTCCGGTCTGCTGATGCTCATCTGCGGCGACGTCATCCGGCCCGGGCTCGCCTGGATGCTCACCCGCACCCACCGCTACCTCGCCTCGGTGATGGCGCAGACTCGGGATCCGGACGGGTTCGCCCGGCTGCACCACCTCGCCGAGGCGGGCCCGGCCGGATCCGCTCGCGACGCGCGGATCGCCGAGACCCGGATCGCGACGCTACTGGCGTGCAAGGCGGCGTCATCACGGCGATCACCGTCGGTGACTGCGTGGAACTGATCGACACTCAGCGCAAGGTGCATGCCCGCGGCGGGCAGAAGAAGGTCGACTTCTACCTGCGGTTGCGTGCGCTGGGCATCTTCGCGTCCGACGCCCCCGCCACCATCCGGGCGTTCGGGCTTGCGCTGGGCCAGCTGAGTGTCGAGGAGCTGGTGGACCGCTACCGGCTGCGCTGCACACCCGTCCGCGACCTGATCGTGGACTACCTGCGCGAACGGCAACCGTCGCTGGACTTCGCCAGCCTCGACGCGATCTCCCGCACCCTGGCCGGCCTGTTCTGGGCCGAGATTGAGACGCTCGCACCCGACATCGACTCGCTGCGTCTGCCACCGCAGATCGCCGACCAGTGGAAGGAGAACTTGCGCACCAAGAAGCGCATAACCACCAACGCCGCCGGTGAACAGGTCCAGATCACCGGCCCCCGTCTGAACGCGAAAGACGAACTACTGCGGGTGCGGGCGTTCTACCTCGACATCGCCCAATGGGCAGTCGAGGAACCCACCCGCTGGGGACCGTGGGCCGTGCCCTGCCCGATCAGCGACGCCGAGATCGGACGTGCCAAGGAGCGCAAACACCGCAAGTCCCGCATGGATCAGCGGACTCGTGAGCGGCTCCCGGTTCTGCCCGTCCTGGTGCGCACCGCCAGCGACCGGCGACTCGCGGCGACGCGACGCCTGAACGCCGCCCGCGACACCGCGCCCGGCGCGCTCATCCCGGACACGAGCGGGACCCTGCGCAGGGCCGTGCTGGGCAAGGCCAACGGACGCCACGTCTGGGCCCATGACGTCGCCAGCGGCAAGCGGCGCAACCTGTCCTACGAAGAAGACGAGGCGTTCTGGGCCTTCGCCGCGATCGAAGTGCTGCGCCTGACCGGTATTCGCGGTGAGGAGCTGCTCGAGTTGACCCATCACAGCATCACCCAATACCGGCTGCCCTCCACCGGCGAGCTGGTGCCGCTCCTGCAGATCGCCCCGTCCAAGACCGACACCGAACGACTCCTGCTGGTCAGCCCCGAGCTGGCCGACGTCCTCAGCACCATCGTCAGCAGACTGCGCGCGCCAAGCGGCGCGATACCGCTCGTGGCCGCCTACGACGTCCGCGAGAGAGTCTGGAACCCGCCGATGCCGCTGCTGTTCCAACGTAACGTCGGCAGTGAACACCGCGCAGTCACGCCCACCGCGCTGCGCAAGCTGCTCCTCAACGCGCTCGCCGTGACCGGATTGACCGACGCCACCGGCGATGCGCTCCTCTTCGCACCACACGACTTCCGAAGAGTCTTCGTCACCGATGCCATCATGAGCGGACTGCCACCACACATCGCGCAGGTCATCTGCGGGCACGTCAACATCAACACCACCTTGGGCTACAAGGCGATCTATCCCGCCGAGACGATCGAGGCACACCGGGCGTTCCTCTCCCGCCGCCGCTCATCCCGACCCAGCGACGAATACCGCACCCCCACCGATGAAGAATGGGACTCCTTCCTGGCCCATTTCGAGAAGCGGAAGGTATCGGTCGGCACCTGTGCACGCGCCTACGGAACGCCCTGCGTTCATGAGCATGCCTGTGTCAGATGCTCGCTCCTACGACCCGATCCAGCGCAACGGCAACGGCTGAACGAGATTCGCGACAACCTGCACGCCCGCATCGCCGAGGCCGAACGCGAGGGCTGGCTCGGCGAAATCGAAGGACTCAAAGTCAGCCTCGCCGGCACCGAAGACAAGCTCACCCAGATCGACGGCATCCTCCACCGACAGGCCACCACGACCCAACTCGGCACGCCCACATTCGCCGACCTCGCCAGCCGCACCACCCCGCAACATTGACTCGCACACCGGACATATACAAACAAATGACCAAGTTCAGATAAGCCTGCCTCACCTGCCCGGACTTCGCCACCACACCGACATTCCTGCCGCTGCAGCGCTGTCAACACGACGAGACCCTCGAACTCGCCGAACATCGCGGCAACGGCCGCCTGGCCGACAACCACCGGCAGGTCGCCACGAACCTGCAGCGAGTCATCGACGCACTCGACGTCCAATCCATCGACGAACAGGAACACCGCTGATGCCCGCCAACAACCACGCCCAGCTCGCTGCCGCCACCCAACGACGTGCCGCCAGTGTCCGGGAGGGCCAGCCGCATCGCCATGGCCGGCACCAGGCTCTGGCCCCGGCCAACACGCGGGCGTCTTCGGATCGGCCGAGGCCTTCGAGCGCGTCGTCGACGGTCTCGGCGCGGAGGTAGTCGAAGCTGGCCGCCCTCATCGGATGCCGGACGGGATCCGCCGCGGCGACCGGCTCATGCTGGCGGGGAGGCGGGTTCGGACCGCAGCCCCGCGGCGCGCACCCCGGCCAGCGCGCACTCCTCGTCGACGTCTGAGGCATCACCGCTGACGCCCACCGCGCCGATGACCGCGCCGTCGTCGGTCCGCACGAGGATCCCGCCGGCTGCCGGTGCCAGCCGGCCGTCGGCGACCGAGGCCAGCGCGCCGAAGAACAGCGGCTGCTGCTCGGCACGACGCTTCAGCTCCCGGGAGCTGAAGCCCATGCCCAGCGCGCCCCAGGCCTTCGCGTACGCGATCTGTGGCCGCAGGATGCCCGAGCCGTCCTCGCGCTTGACGGCGACCAGATGGCCGCCGGCATCCAGGACGGCGACCGTCAGCGGCGCCGCTCCGGCCTGCCTCCCGTGGGCCAGCGTTCCCGCGGCGATCGCCTCGGCCTGGGCCAGCGTGATCACGAGTTCTCCTCCCGTGCCGGCCGCTCGGCCGGGCGCAGGACGTCGAGCAGGGCGGCCGCGTCGGCGTCGGCGAACCCCTGCGCGACGCCGCGGTCGTACAGCGCCCGGCTGGCGTCGACCATCGGCGTCTCGAGCCCCAGCCGACCGGCGAACTCGGTGATCAGACCGACGTCCTTGACGAACATTGAGATCTTGGCCGTGGCCGGCAGGTAGGAGCGGTCGACCATGAGCTTGCCCCGCTTCTCGAAGATGACCGAGTTACCGGCACCGTCGCGGATGGTGTCGTAGATCTGCTGCGGATCCAGTCCGGCCGCCTCACCGAGGGCGAAGGCCTCGGCGGTCGAGGCGTTGTGCACCGCCACAAGCAGGTTGGCGACCAGTTTCATCGTCGAGCCGCGCCCGAAGGGCCCGAGGTAGCGCACCGACCGGGAGAACGCCGACAGCACCGGGCGGATCCGCTCGAACGCGGCTTCGTCCCCGCTGCCGTAGACCACCACGTCCCGCTCTAGCGCCTGCGCGCCCGTGCCGCTCAGCGGGCAGTCGAGCAGCTCGCCGCCTGCGTCGGCGAGCAGCTGCCGGCAGCGCTCCTTCACCTGGTGCGGGAGCGTGGAGGTCTCTGCCACGACCAGCCCCTCGCGCGCGACGGTTGCCAGCTCCGTACACACCTGCAGTGCGGCGTCCACGGTCGCCAGCGAGGTGACGACCACGTCGGACTGCTCGGCCACCGACCGCGCGGACTCCGCCGCCCGGCCGCCGGCCCGCTCCAGGTCGGCCCGTCGCTGCTCCGCCACGTCGAAGCCCACGACGGCGTGCCCGCGTTCGATGAGGTGGCCGGACATGGCCGAGCCCATGATCCCCAGCCCGACCACTCCGGTTGTCGTCATCGTTGCTCCGTTCTCGTTGTCCGTGTCGTGGTCGTGGTCGTGGTCGTGGTCGACGCTCACAACCGCTGGATCGCCGCCTCGACCTCGTCGAGGTCGGGGAGCACCGTGGCATCCTCGCTGATCCAGCGGTAGCGCACCACCTGGTCGCGGTCGATGAGGAAGATGGAGCGCTTCGCCAGCCCGGTGTGTCCCCTCCACACGTCGTACTGCACTCCGTAGTCGGCGCTGGTGGTGCGCTCCCAGTCCGACAGCAGCGGGAAGTCGATGCCCAGCTCTGCCGCGAAGGCCAGCTGGGCGAACGAGGCGCTGACTGCGACGGCGAGGATGTCGGCCCCCAGGTAGCGGATCTGTTCGGCACGTTGTCCCAACTGGGACAGTTCGGAACCTCAAAGGCCGCCGAAGTCGAAGACGTAGAAGACCAGGACGACCGGCCCGCGCCGGAGGACGTCGACCAGGTGGATCTGCTCGTCGAACGAGGCACGTAGCGTGAAGTCGGGGGCCGGGTCGCCGACATCGACCGGGGAGTGCTGGGACACCGGCGCCATCACCTCAGCGGGTGCAGCGGCAGGGGATCGATGATCCGCGCGGTGATGGCGCCGAGCAGGTCCGCCTCCAGCGTGACCTCGTCACCTGCCCGGAGCCAGGGGAACTGTTCCTCGCCGTGCACCGTCGACAACTCCAGGATGCAGCCGGTCCCGACCGTCCCGCTGCCCATCACGTCCCCGGGCACGATCCGGGTGCCACGCGAGGCATAGGAGATCATCTGCCCGAAGCTCCAGTACAGGTCCCCGGCGTTGCCCTTGCTGTAGGGCCGGCCGTTGACCGAGGCCCGCATCTGCAGGTCGAAGGCGTTGCCGCCCCGCCGCGAGTCCAGCTCGTCCGGAGTGACCAGCCACGGGCCCAGGCTGGTCGCGGAGTCCTTGCCCTTGACCGGCCCCATGCCCTGCCGCACCTCGCGCGACTGCAGATCACGCGCGCTCCAGTCGCACAGCAGCAGGTACCCGGCGATGTGCGCCTCGGCCTCCTCGGGGGTCAGGTTCGCGCCGGCGCGGCCGATCACCGCGGCGACCTCGAGTTCGTAGTCGAACTTCACGCAGCCCGGCGGCATCGGGATCTCCTCGTGCGCAGCCCGGATCGCCGCCGGGTTCTGGAAGTAGAAGACCGGGAGCTCGTACCAGTCGGGGTCCATGTCCTGACCGTTGGCCTCCTTGTAGGTCTTGACATGGGTCTCGTAGGCGTAGAAGTCGCGCACCGACGTGGGTACAGGGATCGGCGCGAGCAGCTCGGCCTCGGCGAGGACGTCCAGCGGGTCGGCGAGCGCCTCCTCCCCGGCCCGGGCCAGCCGTTCCCCGTCGTCGCCCAGCAGGTCGACCAGCCGGGTGGCGCTCCGCACACCGTGCAGCGAGCCGCGCGACAGCACCGCCGGGTGCTGTCCCCCATCCGACGGGGACACGTAGGTGGTCCAGAACATGCGCCAGGTCCTTCCAGAAGACCGAGAGACGGGAGGAACGCTCGGGCGGAAGCGCGGAGCGGCGGGAATGCCCGTTCAGCCGGCGGGATCCGGACGTCGTCCAGGCCGCCCAGCAGGTGGCCCATCCGGCGCTTCTTGGTACGCAGGTACACGAGGTTCTCCGGGTTCGGCACCGTCTCCAGCGGCTCCCGGGCCACGACCTGCAGCTCGTGGCCGGCCAGGCCGCCGTACTTGGTCGGGTTGTTGGTGAGCAGCCGCAGCCGCCGGGCGCCGAGGTCCAGGAGGATCTGCGGCGATCCCGTACTCGCGGCTGTCGACCGGCAGGCCGAGGTCGAGGTTGGCGTCCACCGTGTCCCGGCCGCCGTCCTGCAGGGCATAGGCCTACAGCTTGTTACCCAGGCCGATCCCCCAGCCCTCGTGCCCCCGCAGATAGACCACCGCTCCGCGGCCGGCGGCCGCCACCCGGGCCATCGCGATCTCCATCTGCGGCCCGCAGTCGCAGCGCAGCGACCGGAAGATGTCACCGGTGAGGCACTCGCTGTGCACCCGGACCAGCAGCTCCCCGGGGCCGGCGACGTCGCCCACGGTGAACGCCACGTGTTCGGTGCCATCGGCGGGCGAGCGGTAGCTGATGGTGCGGAATTCGCCACACGGGGTGGGGATCCGCGCCTCACCGGTGCGCTGCACGAGGACGTCGGTCCGCCGCCGGTACTCGATGAGGTCGGCGATGGAGATGAGGGGCAGGCCGTGCTCGGTCGCGAACCGCTCGAGGTCGGGCCGGCGGGCCATGGTGCCGTCGTCGTTGACGATCTCGCAGAGCACCCCGGCCGGCTGCAGGCCGGCCAGCCGCGCCAGGTCGACCGCGGCCTCGGTGTGGCCCGCCCGCTCGAGCACTCCGCCCTCCCGGGCGCGCAACGGGAACACGTGACTCGGCCGGGAGAAGGCCGGCCCGCGCAGCGACCGGTCGGCCAGCGCCGCACCGTGGCCGCCCGGTCGGCGGCCGAGATCCCCGTCTTGGTGCCCGCGGCGAGTTCGACCGAGTGCGTGAAGGCCGTGCGGTGGGACTCGGTGTGGTCGGCCACCATCAGCGGGAGGTGCAGCGCCTCGCACCGCTGCGCGGTGATCGTGGCGCAGACCACCCTGGAGGTGTAGCGGTCGATGAACGCGAGGTCGGCCGGCGTGACGTGCTCGGCCGCCATGATCAGGTCGCCCTCGTTCTCCCGGTTCGGTCCCCGGTGGTTGCCGGTCACGTCACTCATGCTCTGAGCGGGACGGGGCAGAGGGCTGCAGAGCACAGTACCCGCCCCCGTGGAAGACGAGCGGGCGGATCCCCTCGTCGGCGTCCAGGTGCACCACCCCCGCCGAGGACGATCGCGGCATACCGCCGGCAGTCCAGGTGGGCCGCGTCGCCGTCGAGTACGGGAACACCGGTGGCGCCCAGGTGGTAGGGCGTACCGGCGAACCGGTCGATCCCCCGCCGCGCGAACCGCCCGCAGATGTCGGCGTCGCTCGCCGAGGACGTTGACCGAGAACGCGCTGGCCTCCCGGAGCGCGGGCCAGGTCGAGGACGAGTGGGCCACGCAGAACAGCACCAGCGGCGGGTCGAGCGAGACCGACGTGAAGGAGTTGACCGCCATGCCCGCCGGCCCGCTCGGCGTCATCGCGGTGACGAGCGCGGCCCGGTCGGGACGTGGCCGAGCACCCGGCGGAACGTTCCGCCGTCGAGCCGGCCCGTCCCGGCCTCCCGGCCGCCCGCGTCACCACAGCCGGCGGCCACCGGCCCACCCCCGGCCGCGTTGCGGAGCTGCGCTGCTGCGCCCACCTCACACCTCGTAGTCCGTCATCTCGTCCAGCGACGGCTTCACGTGCTCCATGAACAGCTCCAGCTGACGGATCACGCTCTCGGCCGGCTGCTGCGCGTAGTGGTAGATCAGGACGACGTACTCGGCGGGCAACTGGCGCCACAGCTCGACGTACTGCTCGCGCACCTCGTCGGGGGTGCCGACGACCCACAGCCCGGACTTGATCACCGAGTCCACCGGGTCGTCCGAGTCGAACTTCATCGGCGTCGTGCCGGCGTAGAGGTCCTGGAAGATGTCCGCGTCGTAGTCGGTGACCATCTGCCGCGCCTCCTCCGTCGTCTCGGCGATCTGCCCCCAGCGCACGAGCGCCTGGTTCTGACCCAGCGCGTAGGTCTTGCCGGCGGTGGCCGCGGCGGTGACGTAGGCACCACCGAACTCAGCGGCCCGCTCGATCTTGGAGAAGTACGTCGGGATGAACCCGCGCGCCCCGCAGTACTCCACGGTCTCCTTGCTGGCGTTGCTGGAGACGAAGATCGGCGGATGCGGCCGGGTGAGCGGCTTGGGGACGACGCTGACCCGGCGGATCTTGCCGTTCTCGTCCATCTCCCCTTCCGCACCCATCTCCCGGGTGGCGGTCATCGTCCAGTCGACGCCCTCGTCGTGGGGGAACGGAACCTGCCAGCGGCCCTTGGACTCCACGCTGTCCTGAGTCCACGCCTGCTGGACCAGATCGACGTTCTCCTCGAAGATCTCCCGGTTGATCTGGTCGTCGGAGATCCGTCCCTGCCGGGTGGCCTCGTCCAGCTCGGCCATCTTCTCCTGGTTGCCGGAGGGCGAGAGGGTGGCCCGGGTGCCCAGGTGCTGGCCCAGGATGTTGGTCCACCGCGCCTGGTAGCCGCGGGAGAAGCCGCAGAAGGACCGGCCGCCGGAGAGGTGGTCGATGATCGCGACGTCCTCCGCCACCCGGAACGGGTTCTGCGCACTCATCGTGTAACCGAGCTGGCCGACCCGGATGTTGGTGGTGATGGCCGCCCAGTAGGCGTCGAGCAGGCCGGGATTGGGGCCGACCTCGTACCCCTCGCTGTGGAAGTGGTGCTCGATCGAGGAGACGCCCCACAGCCCGAGCTCGTCCGCGGCCTTGATGATCTTCGGCATGTCGCGGATCAACGCCTGGTACCGCTCGGCGTCGCGCCCCATCGGGCGTTGCTCGATGCGCTCCTCCCGGGTCGCGGGGATCTGCGGGTAGAGCTGAAGGATCACCTTCACCATAGCTGTCGGGCTCCGCTCTTTCCTGGATGAACGTGAGGCAGGTCATGCCTCGACGTGCACTGACGCTACGGATACCGCAGGCCGGTGACATGCCACTGCCACACAGGGCACCACGGCGTTGGTTGTGTCTGCGCACAAGACCTCGCCGGGTCGCAACGACCGATACTCAGCTTCCGCCGGCCCCGTTCCGCCGGCTCCGGCGTCGTCCGGGCGCCGTGCCGGAAATCAGCCCGCATCATCGCGGGCGGAGAGAAGTCGCGATGCCGATCGAGGACCTCGAGGTGGCCTGGACTCCTCCGGCCGGCGGCCGGCTGAACTGGGCCGACTACTCCGTCGACCGCTGGGCCCGGGAGGGTCGCGGGCAGGCCCGGGCCGTGTGGTGGGAGGGCGACGACGGTGCCTCCCTGACCCTGACCTATGGGCAGCTCAAGGACCGCGTCGACGCGGCGGCCGGAGCGCTGCCGGGCCGCGGCTTGGGTGTCGGTGATGTGGTCGCCCTGCTCCTGCCGATGGTGCCCGAGGCGATCACGACCGTGCTGGCCGCCGCGAAGATCGGCGCGGTCGTGATTCCGCTGTTCAGCGGCTACGGCCCGCACGCCGTGCGCGAGCGACTGGTCGACTCCGGCGCGCGTGCCCTGGTGACCTGCGACGCCTTTCCGCGGCGCGGCCGCCCGGTGGCGCTCAAGGACGTGGCCGACGAGGCGGCCGACGGCCTGTCCGCGCTGACGTCGATCCTCGTGGTCCACCGCCTGGGCACCGACGTGACGATGCGGGCCGGCCGCCTGTGGTGGGACGAGGAGTGCGCCCGGGCGGAGCCCGTGCGCGACGCGGTGCCGATGGACTCCGACGCCCCGTGCCTGCTGCTCTACACCTCCGGCTGCACGGGCAAGCCCAAGCGCCGTTCAAGGTCGCCCTGGAGGCCCGGCACGGACCCGGCGTGGATGAGACGTCCTCGGTCCTGTGGCTGACCGACATGGGCTGGGTGATGGGGTCCTACGTGATCACCGCCGCGCTCACCACTGAAGTGCGGGCGCCGGGAGGTGCCGGATCGCCGTCATGATCCGTAGGCTGCGCGGGATCGAGCACACACCGTCGTAGGAGGTGGTCCGTCCGTGGTCGACCCGCTGTTGTCCGAGCGCCCGGCCCCGGTCGAGGACGAGCCCGGTCCCGCCGAGCTGACCTCGTGGCTGGACGCGATCGCGGAGATCACCCGGGCCACCCACCGCGACGCGCCGCTGAAGGAACTGCTCGACCTGATCGCCGGAGCGACGGCGCGGCTGACTGGATACGACTTCTGCGCCGTCCTGGTCGTGGATCCCGAACGCCAGGCCCTGCTCATCACCGGCTCCTACGGCCTGTCGCCGGAGTACATCGACACGATCAATGCGCAAACCCCCATCCCCATCCGCGCCGGCGACGCCAGCGAGGGTCCGTCGAGCCGGGCGTTCCGATCCCAGCGACCGACCGCGGTGCCCGACATCCTCACCGACGCGCCCTCGCGCGCCTGGGAGATGGTCGCCGCGCAGCAGGGGTACTCGTCTCTGCTGGCGGTACCGATCAGCGCCGGCCAGGTGCCCTTCGGCCTGTTGAACTGCTACTCGGTGGAGAAACGCGAGTTCACCGCCCGGGAGATCATCCTGATGGAGAGCATGGCCAACCAGGCCGGGCTCGCCATCGAGACGACCCGGCGGCTCATCGAGTTCCGCCAGCGCGCCGAGCAGGCCGCGGAGGAGGCCACGGGACTGCGGGCCGAGCTCGACGGCCTGCAGCACGCCGACGACAACCACGCGCAGTTGCTCCGCGTGGTCCTCAAGGGCAGGGGCCCGGACGCCATCGCCGAGACCCTCGGCGCGATGCTGGCGTGCACGGTCCTGGTGGACGACGCGGACGGCCGGCTGCTCGCTGCGGCCGGCCGGCCGGATGCCTCCGGTTCGAGGGAGGGCCGGTACAAGGCGCTCCACGACCACGCCCGCGACCGGGTGGGCAGCAGCGCGGACCTGGAGATCGGCGCGGTTCCTCCGGCTCCCGGGGCGGTGCACGCCTCGGCGGGCCTGGTCGTTCCGGTGATCCTCGACGAGAAGGTCGTCGGCCATGTGTGGGCACTGAGTCCCTCCACCCCCTTCGGCGTGCCCCAGCGGCGCGCGCTGGTCCGGGCGGCCGCCGTCGTCGCCCTCGCCCTGCTCAAGGAGCGCGCCGCACAGGAGGTCGAGTGGCGGCTGTCCCGGGACTTCTTCGACGACCTGCTCGACCCCGACAAATCCGCCACCACCGAGGCGCTGCACGTCCGGGCCCGGCAGCTGGGCGCCGACCTCACCCAACGGCACACCATCCTGGTCATCCGGCGAGACCCGGTCGCAAACGACCGGCCCGTGGAGCACGAGAACCGGGCGGCCTACGCCCAGCGTTCGCTACTCTCCCTTATCCAGCGGGCGAGTGCGGTGTGGAAGGGGGCCACCCTGACGGCCACCCGCAGTGACCATGTCGTCGTCCTGTGGCAGGAGGAGGAGTCCGCGCGTTCGGCGACGGAGTTCGCGCACTTCCTGCGGCGGGAGATCCATGCCTACGCCGCCGGTTGGACGGCCACGATCTGCATGGGCCCGGTCTGCGACGACCTGTCCGAGTACGGCGACGGGTACCGGCTCGCCTGCGGGGTCACCGACCTCGTGCAGCACTCCGGCCGCGGTGACCGGGTGGTCTCCCTCGACACGATCGGGGCGTACCGGCTGCTGCTGCAGGTCAAGCGCCCCCGCGAGCTGGAGTCCTTCGCGAAGGCCATGCTCGGGCAGATACACGGCTACGACGCCGAGCACGGCACCAAGCTGGGCAACACCCTCCGCGAATACATGGCCCAGCGCTGCAACGTCGCGACCACGGCGCGGCTGCTGCACGTGCACCCCAACACGGTAGCCTACCGGCTGCGGCGGATCGAGGAGCTGCTCGGCGGCGACCTCAACGATCCTGAGGTCCTCCTGCACATCCAACTCGCCCTCATGATCGAGGGAATCCTCGGCGGCTAGACCGGCCGGCTCAGGCGACGGGGCGACCAGCTGCTCGCGGAGGAAGCGCGCCCCGCTCCGCGGCGAGCTGGAGTCGGCTCTGGCTGGTGTACAGGACCATGTGCGAGGTGTCGCGCATGACGAAGAGCTCCTTCGTCGTCGTCGGAATGTCGTTGACCGCCTCGATCTCCAGGTACCAGGAGGTGATGTCGTCTTGCTCGGCCACGATCATGAGGACCGGCGTGTCCAGGATTCGCCGCACGTAGGGGACGACCGTGTAGTTCCAGAGCAGCGCTTCCGCAGCGGGCGAAAGCCGAGGCCGCCGTGCACCCGCTGCATCGTGTGCCAGCCGTCGACCACCGGGATGGTGGAGATGACCGCCCGCACGCGGGGATCGGTCGCCCCCACAATGAGCGCGTGACCGCCGCTGTAGGAGATTCCCCAGAGGCTCGTCGCACACCTCACGCGCTACCCGCGCCTGGATCGCGGCCCACCCGCGGATCAGTGTCACTTACACCCCAAAACGCGCCACCTGGCTGGACACGGCCGAGCTGTGGTTCTCCGTGCTCACCAGCGCCCTGCTCCGCCGCGGCGAGTTCACCTCCCGCACCGACCTGGCCGAGAAGATCACCGCGTTCACGATCCAATACAACCGCACCGCGCACCCCTGGAGCACGCACCCCAACTCGCCGCCGCGCCCTCGCTCACACCCGCCGCATGAGGACCACTCCCCAACCCCTCAAGGACTTACGCGAAGCTGCACTAAGGGCGCAGTGGTGATGAGCATCTCATTGAACCGCACACAAATTGTTGGCCCGGCTTGTCCATGGACACAAGCTGCCCGCGGGGTGGCTCCGGTTTGATGGCTGGGCCACACCCCGTCGGGCGGGCAGGGCAGAGGTCAGGACAGAGGTGAGGTCTCATGCAGATCGGGCTGTTCCACTCCATCCAATGGCCGGAGGGCAGCGACCAGGCCGACCGGTACGAGCAGGCACTGACCCAGGCCTGCCATGCTGACGGGCTGGGCTTCGACTCCATCTGGCTGACCGAGCACCACTTCAGCCGGCATGGCATCGTCTCCGACGGCCTGATGGTCCTGGCCCACCTCGCCGGGCGCACCAGCCACGCGCGGCTCGGCACGGCGGTCACCGTGTTGCCCCTGCACCACCCATTGCGGGTGGCCGAGGCGGCCGCGACGGTGGACCAGCTCAGCCACGGTCGGCTCGACCTGGGCATCGGACGGGGTTATCAGCCCGGCGAGTTCGGCGGCTTCGGTGTCGACATCGGCGAGAAGTACGCGCGCTTCGAGGAGTCACTCGACATCCTCCGCCTGGTGTGGTCGGCTGACGGGCCGGTGTCGTACTCGGGCACGTACTGGTCCTTCGAGGACGCCGCGCCCCAGCCCCGGCCCTACCAGCGGCCGCATCCCCCGTTGTGGCTGGCCACGGACAGCCCCGACGGCCTTGCCCTGTGCGCCGCGGAGGACTACGGGGTACTGCTGCCGCAGGGCACGTCGCTGACGGTGGCCGCGGGGCAGATGAAGCGCTATGCCGAGGCGCTGGCCCGCGCCGGCCACGGGCCGGAGCGGGGCCGGGTCTACCTGGCCCGGGCCACCCACGTGGCCGCCACCGACCAGCAGGCCTGGGCCGAGGCCGAAGGCCCGTATAAAGACTTCCTGGGCTACGCCGACAAGCTGCGCCGGGCGAAGGCGGCCGGGGGCAGCCCGGGCGGGCACAGCCCCTTCGACCTGGACGCCGACCTGCGCGACAGCGCGCTGTTCGGCAGCCCCGACACCGTGCTGGCGGGCCTGCGTGCCATCCATGACCTGGGCATCGACCGGGTGATACTCTTCGTACATCTCGGCGGGCTGCCGCACGAGAAGATCATGTCCTCGCTGGACCTGCTGGCCCGCGAGGTCCTGCCCGTGGTCAGGGAGTGGTGAGCATGTCCGCACCCGTCGCCGACGCCCAGGTGCACGTCTGGCTGCCCGAGGGACCGGACCGGCCCTGGCCGGTTGGCGGAGCCGAGCGCGCCCTGGCCATGCACCGGCACGATGCGATCAGCGGCAGCACGCTGCGCGAGGAGATGCGGGCGGGCGGCGTGGACCGCGCGGTACTGGTGCCGCCGTTCTTCGAGGGGTACCGCAACGACTACGCCCTCGCCTGCGCACAGGATGCGCCCGACGCGTTCCGGGTCATGGCGCGGGTCGACCTGCGCACCGGGGATCCGGGACCGGTCCGCGAGCTGCTGCAGAGCCCGGTCGTGGCCGGTGTCCGGCTGGTCTTCCTGCCCTCCGACGCGGGCCGGGTGGACGATCCGGCGGCGGAGTGGTTCTGGGCCTTCGCCGAGGAGGAGCAGGTGCCGGTGATGCTGCTGGCCTCCGGGCAGCTCGACGCGCTCGGCGACCTCGCCCGGTCCCGTCCCGGGCTCCGCCTCGCGGTGGACCACCTGGGCCTCACCGGGCAGGCGACGGACGCGGCCATCGCGCCGGAGATCGAGCAACTGGTGGGGTTGGCCGGTCTGGAGAACGTCTCGGTCAAGGCGACCGCAGCACCCTGCTATAGCACCGAGCCCTATCCCTACCCGGCGCTGCACTCGTTCCTGCGCGACCTCTACGACGCCTTCGGGCCGCAGCGCCTCTTCTGGGGTTCCGATCTTTCGCGGCTGCGCGGGTCTTACGCCGACCTCGTCCGGCTGTTCGGCGAGGACCTGGACTTCCTATCCCCGGCAGGCCGCGAGGCCGTGATGGGCCGCAGCGTCCTGAACTGGCTCGACTGGCCCGAATGAGCCGGCCGCTCCCCGGGCGCTCGACTCAGCCCTGGCTCGCGACCCGGCGCATGTTGATCATGGGCGTCTAGCCAACGACACGCTGCCACTCGGCGCGCCGACGGGCAAGACGGGCATGATCACTGCGGAAAGGGGCTCAGGTGGGCCCTGCGCCGCGCAGCTCGCGGCGCAGGATCTTGCCGGTGACCGTCTTGGGCAGTTCGTCGACCACGACGATCTCCCGCGGGTACTTGTAGGCGGCCATCCGTTCCTTGCAGTACGCGATGAGTTCGGCCGGCTCGACCGTCTCCCCCGCCTGCGTGCTGACGTAGGCCTTCACCGTCTCCCCCCGGTACTCGTCCGGCACGCCGACGACCGCCGCCTCGCGCACGGAGTAATGGGTGTAGAGCACGTCCTCCACCTCACGGGGCCACACCTTGTAGCCAGCGGCGTTGATCATGTCCTTCTTGCGGTCGACGATGAAGAACCAGCCCTCGGGGGACATGAACCCCACGTCCCCGGTTCGCAACCGCCCACCGGGCAGCGACTCGGCCGTCTCCGCCGGCTTGCCCCAGTACCCGGGGACCACCTGGGGGCCCTCGGTCTCGATCTCACCGATCTCCCCGGGAGGCACCGGATTCCCCGCCTCGTCGACGATGCGGACCACGGTGTCGTAGACCGGAATACCGACCGTCAGAGCGCCGCTCTTCGGGTCGACGGGGCCGGGCACCCCCAACGGCTGCAGGTGTGACGGCGAGGTGGTCTCGGTCAGGCCGTAGGCCACGTGCACCTCGAGGCCGAGCTGTTCACGGACCTTGTTGAGCATCGCCGGGGCTATCGCCGCACCCCCCGAGTAAACCTTGCGCAGCGAGGCGAAGTCCTCGGGTCGCACCCCGGGAAGGTTCATCAGGGCGCCGAATGCCGTGATGGCCATGATCGTGAAGGTCGGGCGGCTGTCCCGGACGGCGTCCCGCACCACCTCCGGCTGGAAACGGTAGGCCAGCACGAGCGTGGCCGGGAGGAGCAGCGCGAGCCCGAGCGCCCCGATCAGCCCGGTGATGTGGAACAGCGGTGCACCGCCCAGCACGACGTCCCGCTCGTCCAGCCCGATCCAGTCGCGGTAGACCTGGGACGTGAAGGAGATGTTCCGGTGGGTGTTCATCGCGCCCTTGGGCACTCCGGTGGTCCCCGATGTGTAGGTCAGCACGGCGACGTCGTCCGGACCGACCTCGACCAGGGCCGGACGGTGCCCGCGGAACTGCTCGATCAGGTCGGCGAAGCTCTCGGTGCCCTCCGGGACGGCCCGGGTCAGGCCGGCGAAGAGGCGGACGTCGTCCCGCGTCTGGTACTCCAGTTCGCTGGTCGCGATCACCCGCTCGACGGCGCTCCCGGCGAGGACATGCCGTGCGACCGCGTCGTGCAGATGTGGATGGCAGACCAGCACACGGGCACCGGAGTCCTGCAGGATGTAGGTGAGTTCCCGCTCGCGGTTCATGGGATTGACCGCGACTGCCGTTCCGCCGACCTTCCAGACCGCCACGAGGGTGACCACCCATTGCGGCACGTTCTGCAGGTAGACGGCCAACCGGTCCCCCGGCACGAAACCGCCCTGCTGCAGCGCCGCGGCCAGGGCATCACTGTGCTCGTCGAGCTCGGCCATGCTCATCGTGCCGCCGAAGTACTGGAGCACACGACGCTCGGGCGCCCGGCGCAGGGCGTCCTGGAACATGGCCAGGGCGGTGGGGTGCTCGACCGCCAGAGACGGGGACCGGCCCGGCGGATACAAGCCCAACCAGGGCCGCTCGTCATACCAGCGCCCCGCCACGTCCACCGCACCAGCCACAGCCCGTCCTCCTTCGTCTCCGCGCCGCCCACTCGTTCCGCCGCTCGGGCGTCAGTCCGCCCCGTCCCGGTGCACGGTGGGATACAGGGATAGCAACTCCACCGTGGCCCGCGGCGGCATCGTGGCCACGAAGACGACACTGTCCGCGACGTCCTCGGGTTGCAGCATGAGGGCGCGGACATCGGCGGTCGGCGGGATGGGCCGACGCTCCAGGATCGGCGTCGACACCTCGCCCGGACACACCGCACAAGCCCTGATGCCGTGCTGCTGCTCGGCCAGATTGACCGACTCCGTCAGCGAGTTCACCCCGGCCTTCGCCGCGTTGTACGCCGGGCCGGTGAACCCGCGGGCGCGGAGACCGGCGATCGAGGACACGTTGATGACCGTGCCGGACCGCTGCTCGCGCATGACCGGCAGGACGGCGTGGGTCATGAGGAATGTGCCGGTCAGGTTGACCTGGAGCACCGCGTGCCAGTCGGCCACCGAGAGCCCGGCGAGGTCACGGCGGGGAACGTTCAGCCCGGCGTTGTTCACCAGCAGGTCGATCCGGCCCCAGCGCTCCACCACGTCGGCGGCGAGCCGCTGCACGGCGTCCTCGTCGGTAATGTCGGCCGCGGCGGCGACGGACCCGTCCGCGTCGCCGTCCAACGCGGCGATCGTCTCCTCCAGTGATTCCCGGCGTCGTCCGACCGCCACGACCCGCGCACCTTCCCGGGCCAGTGCCACCGCCGTGGCGCGACCGATCCCCGTTCCCGCGCCGGTGACAACGGCCACCTGACCACGTAACCGCGCCATGCCCCGCCTTTCGCTGGGAGCCCACCGTCGGGCGACTGCGTTCCCGCCGGCGCGTCGCCGGTTCCCGAGCGTTCCCTCATGATCCATGAAAGGGGGCCGCCGTTCGCGGCGGTTTGTTCGCAGTCACAAATCATCCCCGCTGTCCTTGTGGGATCAGGGCGTGGCCCGGACCACACTCGTGCCCTAGCGTCCCTACGTGAGCCCGTCCCGTCGGGCACTTCCGCCGCGGACCGGGACTTTCCAGCCGCTCGCCGGGTCGACCGACGCCGGCGTGGAGTTCTCACGGCAGCTCGCGTTCCGCTCACCCGACAGAAGGGATCCCGACGTGGCCGACCTCGAAACGCCTGGCGCGCACCACCGTGAGACCACCCCCGACGGCATCCTCATCGAGTGGGACGTGCCGATCGAGATGGACGACGGGCTGGTCCTGCGGGCCGATGTGTTTCGGCCGGCCGGCGAGGGCCGGTTTCCGGTGATCATGAGCTACGGGCCCTACGGCAAGGGGCTGCCGTTCCAGCAGGGCTATGAGACCTCCTGGGAGATCATGGCCCGCAACCACCCGGACGTGACCGCGGGATCGACCAACCGGTTCCAGAACTGGGAGGTCGCCGATCCGGAGAAGTGGGTGCCCGAGGGCTACGCCCTGGTCCGGGTGGACTCCCGGGGCGCCGGCCGGTCCCCCGGCCGCATGGACCTGTGGTCGGCCCGGGAGACCTGCGACTACCACGACTGCATCGAATGGGCCGGCACCCAGCCGTGGTCCAGCGGCAAGGTCGGGCTCAACGGCATCTCCTACTACGCCATGAACCAGTGGCAGGTCGCCGCCCTGCAACCACCCCACCTTGCCGCCATGTGTGCTTGGGAGGGCGCCTCCGACTGGTACCGGGACGCCATCCACCATGGCGGCATCCTGAGTGTCTTCATCTCCAACTGGATCCCCATGCAGGTGAAGTCGGTGCAGTACGGGCGCGGGGAGAACGGCCCGCGGGACCCGAACTCCGGCCTGCTGGTGTGCGGCGACGAGACGCTGACCGAGGCCAAGCTGACCGCCAACCTGACCGACCTCGGGGCCGAGTTCGTCGACCATCCCCTCGACGACGAGCTCTATGCGGAGCGGACGCCGGACTTAGACAAGATCACCGTGCCGCTGCTCTCGGCGGGGAACTGGGGTGGTCAGGGGCTGCACCTGCGCGGCAACATCGAGGCGTACCTGCGGGCGGCGTCGTCCCAGAAGTGGCTGGAAATGCACGGCCTGGAGCACTGGAGCCACTTCTACACCGACTACGGGCGCGAGCTGCAGCTGCGCTTCTTCGACCACTTCCTCAAGGGCGCGGACAACGGCTGGGCCGACCAGCCGCCCCTGCAGCTGAACATCCGCCACGTCGACAGCACCTTCGTGGTCCGCCACGAGCAGGCCTGGCCGCTGGAGCGCACCGATTGGACGCGCTACTACCTCGACGCCGACCCCGGCACCCTCACGCCCCAGGCACCCACCGCACCGGCGACGGTCTCCTACGACACCACCGGGAACGGGGCGAGCTTCACCCTCGGCCCCCTTCCCGAGGACACCGAGATCACCGGACCCCTCGCCGCCAAGCTGTTCGTCGAATCCAGCACCGCCGACGCCGACCTGTTCCTCGTCGTCCGCGTCTTCTCCCCCGACGGGGAGGAGGTCGTCTTCCACGGCGCGCTGGACCCGCACACCCCCGTCGCCCAGGGCTGGCTACGCGCCTCCCACCGCAAGCTCGACGACAAGCTCACCGAGCCCTACCGGCCCTACCACACCCACGACGAGATCCAGCCGCTGCAGCCCGGCCAGGTCTACGAACTCGACATCGAGATCTGGCCCACCTGCCTGGTCGTCCCCGTCGGCCACACCATCGCACTCGACGTCCGCGGCAAGGACTACGTCCACCCCGGCCCCACCGAACACCTGTCGAACATGAAGAACCCCATGACCGGCTGCGGCCCCTTCGTCCACGACGACCCCCGCAACCGCCCCGACGACCTCTTCCAGGGCACCGTCACCCTGCACACCGGCGGCGACCACCAGTCCTACCTCCTCCTGCCCCACATCCCCACCGCTTGACTCCGCCGCGGACGGCCCCGTGCGGCGTCCGCCGGTGGAGCATCTGAACCGACCCACACGACGAAGGAGATCCTTGCGGCACAGGGAGAAGACCGAGGACCGGGACGGCATGCGGGTCGACTGGGACATGCCGATTCCGATGGACGACGGCGTGGTGTTGCGGGCCGACATCTACCGGCCCATCGCCGAGGGGAGCTACCCGGTCATCATGACCCTCGGTCCGTACGGAAAGCAGCTGCACTTCGAGGACGGTTACGCCCACCAGTGGGAGTTGATGTGCCGGGAGCACCCGGACGTACCCACCGGGTCGACGAACAAGTACCAGGTCTGGGAGATCGTCGACCCGGAGAAGTGGGTGCCCGACGGCTACGTCGTCATCCGGGTGGACAGCCGTGGCGCGGGCACCTCGGAGGGCTCGATCGACATCTGGTCGCTGCGGGAGGCCCAGGACCTGGCCATCTGCATCGAGTGGGCCGCCGTCCAGCCGTGGTCCACCGGCAAGGTCGGGCTCAACGGCATTTCCTACTTCGCACAGAACCAGTGGCAGACCGCGGCGCTGCAGCCCGAGCACCTTGCCGCGATCTGCACGTGGGAGGCCGCCGCCGACTTCTACCGCGACCAGTCCCACCACGGTGGGATCCTCTGCAACGGGTTCGCCAAGGCCTGGTCCGAGGCACAGGTCTACAGCGTCCAGAACGGCCGCGGCGCCAACGGCTACCGGAGCCGGCTGACCGGTGACTGGGTGTCGGGTCCGGAGACCCTGACCGAGGAGCAGCTCGGGGCCAGACGCCGCAACTTCTACGAGGACTGCCTGGCCCACACCCTGGATACCGACGAGTTCTGGCAGTCCCGCATGCCGGACTGGAGCAAGGTGAGGACGCCGCTGCTGTCCTCGGCGAACTGGGGCGGTGCGGGGCTGCACCCACGCGGCAACTTCGAGGGCTTCGTCCGCTCGGCCAGTGAGCAGAAGTGGCTCGAGGTGCACGGTCTGGAGCACTGGACGGAGTTCTACACCGACTACGGGGTTGCCCTGCAGAAGAGGTTCTTCGGCCACTTCCTCAAGGGCGAGGACACCGGCTGGGCGCAGCAGCCGCCGGTCCAGCTCCAGGTGCGTCACCCCGGGGAACGGTTCGTCGAGCGGCACGAGAACGAGTGGCCGCTCGGCCGCACCCAGTGGAGGGAATTCCACCTGAACGCCCGCGACCTCACGCTGTCCGGCGAGCCGGCAGCCGACGACGGTGCGGTCACCTATGCCGGGCTCGGCGACGGTGTCACGTTCCTCACCCCACCGGCCGAGCAGGAGACCGAGATCACCGGGCCGCTGTCGGCCAAGCTGTTCGTCTCCTCGGCAACCGAGGACGCCGACCTGTTCCTCGTCGTCCGGGTCTTCGGGCCGGATCTACGCGAGGTCGTGTTCCACGGCGCGCTGGACCCGCACACCCCGGTCGCGCAGGGCTGGCTGCGGGTCTCCCACCGCAAGCTGGACGAGGAGCTGTCGCTGCCCTACCGGCCCTACCACACCCACGACGAGATCCAGCCGCTGACTCCAGGCGAGGTCTACGAGGTCGACGTCGAGATCTGGCCGACCTGCATCGTGGTGCCGGCCGGCCACCGCATCGCCCTGACCGTCCGTGGCCGGGACTACGTCTACCCCGGCGACGTCGACGAGGGCGGGGAGAAGCTCGGTGGGGTATGGAACGGCGTCGGGCCGTTCAGGCACGACGACCCGCACGACCGCCCGACGCACGTCTTCGGCGGAGACGTCACCGTGCACACCGGCCCCGGCCGGCAGTCCCACCTGCTGCTCCCGGTGATCCCCGCCCAGTGACGGCGCATCCCCCGGTGCCGCGGAGAACCCGGCACCGTCACGACAGACAGAAGAGAGGAACCAGATGACCAACGAGGACCGGATCGGTTGGGGAATCGTGGGGCTCGGCCGCATCGCCAACGACGAGATCGCCCCCGCCGTGACCGCCGCACCCAACAGCACGCTGGTCGGCGTCGTCAGCCGGGACGCCACCCGGGCCGCAGAGTTCGCCGCCCGGCACGGCGCCGCAGCGGCCTACGACGACTACCAGGCGCTGCTGAGCGACCCCGCCGTGGACGCGGTGTACATCGCGACGCCGAACGCGCTGCACGCCGAGCAGGTGACCGCCGCCGCCCGGGCCGGCAAGCACGTGCTGTGCGACAAGCCGCTGGCGACGTCGATCGGTGAGGCAGAGCGCGCCATCGCCGAGTGCCAGGCGGCCGGCGTGCACCTCGGGGTCACCTTCCAGGTCCGCAACTACGAGGGCATGGATGAGATCCGCAAGATGCTCGCTGACGGAGAGATCGGATCGGTGCGGCTGGCGCAGGTGGAGCTCGCCGCCGGGCGGAACCTGCCCAAGGGCTGGCGCACCGACCCCACGATGGCCGGCGCGGGCGCGATGAACAACATGGGCGTGCATGCCTACGATCTGCTGCGTTGCCTGTTCGGCGCCGAGGTCACCGAGGTGACGGCCGTCGCGGACGTCGAGCCCGGCTGGGACGTCGACACCATGGTCCTGGCGCTGCTCCGCTTCGACAACGGCGCCCTGGCCTACGTCAACGCCAACCAGTCGGTGGCCGACCCGCAGTGCGACCTGGCGATCTACGGCACGGAGGGGCGGGTGCTGGGCAGGGACGTCACGCGGCCCAACCTGCAGGGCAGCATCTCGGTCACCGGTCGCAACGGCTCCCACGAGCGCGAGGTCAGCTCCGCCGGGGGCTTCATTGCGACGGTCGCCAACTTCGCCGAGTCGGTGCTGCACGGCCAGCCGCCGAGCCCCTCCGGTGCTGACGCGCTGCGCAGTGTCGAGCTCACCGAAGCGATGGCGCGGTCGGTCCGCGAGCGGCGAACCATCACCCTGGGTTCCTGAGCCGGGGGTGATGGTTCGCTGACGATCCGGTCGGACGGTCAGCGGTCGGCCACCCCGGGCCTACGGGCGCAGCGTGTCGGTGAGCCAATCGGCGATGGCCTGCATCGCCCGCACCGGGCTGTCCACCTGACAGTGCTGGTTCCCCGGCTCGCCCTTCGGGAAGATCCTCAGCTCCTTGTCTGCGGACGCCACCTCGTTGAGCAGTGCCTGGGCCTCGTGTAACGGAACCTGCCGGTCGTCCTCGCCGTGGAGGATGAGGAACGGGACGACGATGTCCTTCGCGACGCCCTCCAGACGCCAGTCGCGCAGCAGGCCCAGGGCGGCCTCCGGTGACGCGGCGCCCAGCGCCCAGGCGATATGCTCACCGGCCACGGACAACGGCACGTTGAAGCCGGCTGCGATGCGGTCGCTCCACCGTTGGTGGTAGTCCCAGATCGCTCCCCAGGCTACGCAGGCCGCGAAGCGCTGGTCCCGGGCCGCGCACCGGGGTGCGAAGTAGCCGCCCAGGCTGATGCCCATCACCGCAACGCGCTGCGGGTCGATGTCCGCGCGGGTCGACAGGTAGTCCAGCGCCGCCGAGCCGGCGACCTCGTAGTCGTAGCGCAGGTACAGGTCCTGGAAGCGGATGGACTCACCGTTACCGGGTCCGTCCACGATCAGGCAGGCGATGCCCCGGCGACTGAACTCGGCGACCCCACGCAGGTACTGGAGCTCCTTCGTGATGTCCAGACCATCGAAGAACACCACGCACGGGGCCTTGGTCTGGGCGGTGCTCCTCGACGCGGGCTCGACGAGATAGGCGGGCAGCGTCGCGCCGCCTTCGTAGGGCACCTCCACCCGGGTGATGGACGGGCCGCTGCCGTGCTCGAGGTACAGCTGGAAACACGCCAGCGACGCCCGGTACGCGTCGAGGGCCGCGGCGTTCTTCTCCACCGCGAAGCGCTCGCCGATCTGGAAGTAGTTGCACGCCCGCAGGGCACTGCTGGCCGCCGTCACCGTCCGCCCCCGGGCGAGCTGCTCGTGTGCCCCCGAGCGCAGGCTCTCCCCCATCGAGCACCACTCGTCGAACCAGGCCTGGTCGTCGCCCAGCCGGGACGACAGGGCCTGGCCGATCGCATGGACCTCGCCGATGTCCGCCCCACCGTACGGGGCGGCGCCGAGAGCCATGAGCAGCCCGTGGGACCACCGGTAGTTGTCCGGGAAGTAGTTGAAGTAGGGCTCGGTCAAGGGTGCAGCAGGCATGCTCCGCCTCTCCAGGCAATGCTGTCGTGTTCGCGCTCGGCCCGGTGGCCACGCGAGGCCGGCGAACCGGTCAGTCCGCCGCCTCGATCACCGCCGCGATGCGCTCCGGGGTCAGCGGCAGGCTGCGTACCCGCACCCCGATGGCGTCGGCCAGCGCGTTGGCCAATGCCGCGGCCACCGGGCCGCCCGCCAACTCGCCCACCCCCAGGGGCGGCTCCTCCGGCCGGGGCACCAGGGTGACGTGCAGGTCGGGCACCTCGCCGAAACGGAGGATCGGGTATGCGTCCCAGTCGCGGCTGGTCACCCGGCGGGCGTCGAACGTCACCTGCTCGCGCAGCGCCCAGCTGGCGGCCTGGATGGCGCCGCCCTCGAGCTGGTTCATTAGGCCGTCGGGATTGACGACCTGTCCGGCGTCGACGGCGACCCACAGATCGGTCACCCGCACCTCCGAGACGGCCTCCACGCGCGCCACGACGGCGCAGTAGCCGCAGATCCCCTTGTAGCGGGAGTAACCGACGCCCCAGCCGACGGAGTCCTCGCTCGGGCGGGTCGCCCACCCCGCCTGGTCGGCGGCCACCCGCAGCACGTGCCGGCCCCGCTCGTCGGGGAGCTGCCGGAGTCGGTACTCCACCGGATCGGCACCGATCCGCGCAGCCAACTCGTCCATGGCGGACTCGATGGCGAAGGCATTGAGCACCGATCCCAGCCCGCGCAACGCCGATGTGCGCAGCGGCATGGCCAGCAGCCGGTGTGCCCGCACATCGAGCTCGGCGACGGTGTACGGGGGCGCGGCGTTGCGCCCGGTTCCGCCACCGATGCCCAGCGGTGGGTCCGAGGCGACGACCGGCGGCCTGTCGGCCGCGTGTCCCGCTCCGAGTAACCCGGGCTGACCGAACAACCCCGGCCGGCTGTCGTGTCCGGTTCCCCAGGCGTCCTGACGCCAGGAAACCAGATCCCCGGCCGCGTCCACGCCGACCTCGACCTCGGCCACCATGGCCGGGCTGTACGGCTCCCAGGCGAACTCGTCCTCGCGCGACCACACCACCTGGACCGGCCGACCCGGAACAGCGCGAGCCAGGCGCACCGCGTCGTAGGCGACGTCGTCGGCACCGTTGTGCCCGTAGCAGCCGGCCCCGGGCACGTGGTTGACGGTGATCTGATCGGGATCGATGTCCAGACTGGCGGCCAGTGCCCGGCGCAGCGGGAAGATGCCCTGGCTGTGGCTCCACGCCGACACCTCGTCGTCCTCCCATCGGGCGACGGCGCAGCTGGGTCCGATCGAGGCGTGCGCGACGTAGCCGCGGGCATAGGAGGCCCGGAAGATCTCACCCGAGGGCCCCGCGGCCGACGGGGCGTGCCGCTCCTCGATGACCGCCTCCTCCGCGGGCTGGTCCACGAGCCGGCCGGTCCAACCGGCCTGGTCCGGAAGCGAATCCGTCTCCTGCCAGGAGGCGCCGGCGTCCAGCAGCGCAGCCGCCCGGATGGCCTCCTCCTCGCGCTCGGCCACCACTCCGACGAAGCTGCCCTCACGCACCACGGCGACGACGGCCGGCAGCGCCCGTGCCGCGGTCTCGTCCAGGTCGAGCAGGCAGGCGGCGGGAGACGGCGGCCGCACCATCCGACCGAACAGCTGCCCCGGCAGCGCCATGTCCTGGACGAAGGACGGCGCCCCCGTCAGTTTTCCGATCAGGTCGCGGCGCTGCACACTGCGGCCGACGACCTGGTGCCGGTGGGGTTCCTTGGGCTGCGGCGTTCCGAAGATGGCGACGTCGAGCACCGGAGGGTCCAGCAGAGTCCAGTAGCTGCCCAGCGCGGTGCCGTCCCCGGTGTAGACCTCCCCGTCGTGGACCTGCAGTTCCTCCTCCGACACACCGCTGCGGGCGGCCGCGGTCGCGACCAGCAGCCGGCGGACCTCGGCGCACACGGCCCGGACGGCACTGCCGGAATCCATGATCGATCGACTGCCCGCTGTGAGTCCTTCGTCCGGACTGCCCGCGGTGGACGCAGCCACCGGGTCCACCTGCGACCACTCGACGTCCAGCTCCTCGGCGGCGATCTGGCTGAGCGCCGTCAGGATCCCCTGGCCCAACTCCACCTTGCCGACCCGGAGCAGCACCCCGCCCGCCGGCCGGAACTCCACCCACTGGGACAGCAGCGGGTTGGTGCTCAGGCTGAAGCCGAACGGCGTCGAATGGGAGAGAACCTGCGGTGAGGCCCCGGGCACCCGCGGGCCGGTCGCATCCGTCCGCACGCCGGTCATGCAGCGCCCCCGACCGATGCCCCGGTCCGGCCGGCCTCCACCGTCGCCGGGACAGCGCTGAACGCGGACGGCGGGATCCGCCGGCGCGAGGCCGTCTCGTAGGCGGAGGCCACCTGGAGCACGAGATCCTCTTTACCGGGTTCGGCCCGGAAAACGAGGGAAAAAGGCGCCCCCGGCTCGGGCAGCGTCGTCGGGATGTCGGACTCGGTCGGCACGTACTCCGTCCGGTCGGGGCTGAGGGCGAACACCGGGTCGTAGGCCGTGGTCACGTACCCGGCGGGGATCAGCACTTCGGTCAGCCCGGCGTTGGGTCCGTTGAACGATTCCAACCGGAGGTTCTGCGGCGTTCCCGGCTCGATGGCGTGGCCGATCAGGCCGGGTGGCAACGGGGTGTGCAGCCGGACCAGCACGTCCAGGTGGTTCTCCAAAAGGACCATCATGTCGACCCGCCGCAGGAGTTCGCGCAGCATGATCCGCTCGGTGACGCCCTGGCGTTCCCTCAGCGGGTTGCGCATGTCCGTCACCTCCTCCCAGTTCCGCCACCAGGCGCGCTGGTCGTCCCCCCAGAATTTCGACCGGGCGTTCAGGGTCGGGAAGTCCACGAGGCTCTCGGTGTATCCGCGCTCCCGCCAGTCCGCGGCCCGGCGGGTCAGGTACTGGGGAATGTGGAAGCGGAAGGCCATGGCCAGTTCCTGGTCCTGCACGGTGGCGATGTCCAGGTTGGCCGGCGGCGCGATGCGCTCCTCCGCTAATTCCACGAAGTAGTCGATCGGCTGCATGGTTCCGGTGCCGAAGACGCGGCCCGGCATGAATTCGGTCGGCACGACGGCGGCGGCAACGTCCGGGAACACCGGCTGGCCATCGGTCCCCAGCCGGAACAATAGTTCGGGCATGAAGACCGGAGCCAGCCGGGCGAGCGCCCGGCGGAAGTCGGTCCGCATGGCCTCGCACTCCGGATCCCGCGGCCAGAGCGGGTCGCTGGACTCCACGAGGGTCGCTCCCAGTTGCCTCCCGAGCACCGCGCTGATCTCCGCGGCGGCCGCCGGGGGGATCACCGAGGACGCGTACGCGCCCGGACGGGTCAGCATCGATTCCCGGATGACGCCGATACGCCGGCCCCGCAGCGCCCCGGCGGCGCCCGAACCGCGCGCATGACTGGTGTAGCTGGCGTCCAGCACCGAGGAGCGCGGCACGGTGGTGTAGGGATCGCGGGGGTCGTAGTAGCCCTCGACCGGGTCCTTCAGCGCGTCGAGGACCCACGCGGCGTCCCCGATCCGGCGCGCATGGATACCACTGCGGTCGACGTAGATGTCGGCGCCGATGGCGCCACCGTCGAAGCCGAGCATCGCCTTGTGCGGCAGAATCAGCGCGACCGCGTTGTGGTTGGACGGACCACGGCAGGACGCGCGGGTCTCTTCGCCGAGGCTGCACATGACCAGGTTCGTGCTGACCGACAGCGCCGATCCCGCGCTGGACCCCAGGGAAGCCGACCGGGTGGTGTCGTAGGGGTTGGAAGGGTTGCCCCCCCAAGTGCTGCGCTGGTAGCCCAGGGTGGAGGGCAGCACCTTGTCGGGGATATGGCGGCCACCCGGGTCGCCGATCCTGCCGTTGTACTCGGTGTTCACGGCCTTCGCGTAGATGATCGCGCCCTTGCTGCGCAGCTGCTCGACCAAGCCGTGGTCGCGGGCCGGGAAGTCAATGTCGAAGCGCGCGTCGGCGCCACCGGTGGAGCGCATGTCCCTGGTGTCGAACGGGTCCTTGAAGGAGAACACGACGCCGTACATCGGCATGGCCTCCAGATCAGGGTTCCGGCCGTAGGTGGCATCCAGCTCCGCGGCGCGCTCGAGAGCGTCGGGCTGGTGACGGAAGAACTCGCACACCGGAGGCGCGTCGACCGGCAGCGGTCCCTCCGAGGGATGACGGTCGAAGTCGCCCCGGCAGGTGACGGACCGCTCGCCGCGGATGTTCAGCGTGGCCAGTGCGTTCACCTGACGGACGTCGGGTAGACCCACGAGCATGCCGAACTGCTGCTGCACGCCGGGGTCGGAGGCCGTCGGCTCCATCCGCCCGAATTCCAGGGCGGGCCCGGCGTAGCGGTCGAGGTCCGGCAGCAGTGTGGCGGCCGGCACCGTCTCGGTGGGGAAGGTCAGCGGCCGGGTCGCCCGTACCGCGCCGGTGGCCGGCGGGACGGATGCACCGTCCTCGGTGACCAGCGCGGTGCACACCCCGTTGTAGGCGCGGGCCCGATCGATGTACTGCTGCACGACCTCGACGCACGTCGTCGTCCCGGACCGGATGGCCCGGTGCAGGTCCTCGATGGTCGCCTCCTCCACCCGGAAGGAGTGCATCGTCGCCTCGTCACTCATCGCCGCCGTCCTCCGTCGTGGGCCGGGCATCCTCCGCCGTGCGTGCGCTGTCCGCAGCGCGCTGCACCGCGCGCAGGACCCGGCCATGGCTGCCGCACCGGCAGAGGTTGCGCTCGAGCGCGGCCGAGACGACGGCGCGATCGGGGCTGGGATCGTTGCGCAGCAGGGCACAGGCCGACACCAGGATCCCGGAGGTGCAGTAGCCGCACTGAGCCGCCTGCTCATCGGTGAAGGCGCCCTGCAGCGCCCTCATCCGCTCGTCGTCGGCCAGTCCCTCGATGGTGACGACGTCGTGCCCCTGCGCCGCCCGGACCGGCACGTCGCAGGAGGGTGTCGGATATCCGTCGAGCAGGACCATGCAGGCCCCGCACTGCCCGAGACCGCACCCGAACCGGGGGCCCTTGAGGTCGAGGTCGTTGCGCAGCAGGTAGAGCAGCGGCGCGTCCCCCCGGCAGGTCACCTCGCGGGACTCCCCGTTGACGCGGAGGTGGAAGACCTCTTCCGGGACCACCGTGCGCGACGTCGTCCATTCCGGGGAACTGCTCACGACCGTGCTCCGCTGGCTTTTCGGCACGGATCCTCCTGTATGTGAGTGGTTTCCCCGCGGTGGCCCGACCCGACCCGGCCGGTGCGGCCGGGTCGGGCAGTTACGGACGCCCGGCGCTGTCGTGCCGGAAGTGCTTCTCCCAGGCGTCGAAGCTCAGCGGCCCCTGCGGCTGAACCTTCTCGTAGGTCTTGATGGGCACGTTGCGCAGGGCGCCGTTGACCATCTGGACCTTGCAGATGTAGACATTCTGGATCGGAGAGAACGTCTTGTCACTGATCTGGACCGGGCCACGGGGAGCGGTGATGTTCACTGCCTTCAGCGCCTTGGCGACCGCGACCTTGTCCGACACGTCTGCCTTCAGCGACTTCAAGGCCGCGACCACAATCTGGGCCTTGACGTAGCCGGCGTCGGAGTAGTAGCCGGGGAACTTGTTGAACTTCCCCTTGTAGGCATCGGCAAACTTTTGGTTGTCCGGCGTGTCGGTGCCGTCGCAGTACTGCGCGCTGGTCAGCAGGCCCTCCACCGCCGTCGGGTCCTCCTGCGACAGCACCGACTGGTCGGTCAGTTGGGTGATGCCCATCAGCGGGACCTTGCCCTGCAGACCGAAGGATTTGTACGCGTTGGTCCACTTGATGGCGAAGCCGCCGGACATCTCGGCGTAGACCCCATTGCTGGTGGTCGGAACCTGGGAGATGTAGGAGCTCAGGTCGGTTGCATTGGCCGGCACGTAAATCTGTTGGTCGATCGTGCCACCGAGGCTTTCGAACACGGCCTTGAATCCGCCCAGGACCTCCCAGCCGAACGAGATGTCCTGCCCGGCCAACGTCACATGCCGCCATCCGAGGTCCTTGTAGGCGTACTCGGCAGCCATCAGCGCCGGCTGGTCGCACGACCAGCCCGAGGAGAACCCGTTGCCGACCTGGCTCCAGGACTCCAATTGGATCGCACTGCACAGCGTCAGGTCATCGACGGGGATCTTCCCCTGCCCCAGGAACGGGGTCGTCGCAGCGCTCTCGCTGGAGACGAGTGGCCCTTCAAAGATCGAGGTACCGTCTTGCACCAGCTTGCGTGCGCTGGTGAGCGCGGTAGCCGGGTCGCCCTTGGTATCGACGAAGCGGGCGCTGATTGGATGGCCGTTGACTTGACGGCCGAACGTGTCCAGACCCAGGTTGAAGCCGTCCGTCTCGTCCTGACCGTTCGCGGCGAAGACACCTGTCAAGGGAACTTCGAAACTGACGTTGATCGGGCTGGCATTTCCGCCTCCCGAGCCCGAACTCCCCCCACACCCACTGAGCACGACCGCGGACAGTGCAACCACTGCCGCGCTCGTCCAACGCCTGGTCGACCCGCTGTTCATTGAGAGCACCCGATTACCGTCGCCTTCTGGTTGATGGGGCGGGGCTACCGCACCACGCCGATCGCGCACTCCGGGGACCCCGTCGTGCCCGCGTGTACCTCGTTGCCGCGCACGCTATGGCCCGGCTACCTGCCGGCCGGTAGATGCCCGGCCATGCCTGCGTATGCACGCAGGGCATCTTCGCGCAGATCGGCACCCGAACGCCAGCGTTCTGCAAACCGAATGCACAAATGTGACCTTTTGTCCCGCCCGGCGCCGGGGCAGATGAGCAATTCGCGGCACGGCAAGCCGGCAGCGGGGTCCTAGACACCGAGGTGCTCACGCCGCACACCGGGAGACTGCTCCAGCTCTAGCGGCGACCCGTCCCACACGGCCCGGCCGCCAGCGAGGATGTAGCAGTTGTCCGCCGTCTCCACGGCCAGGTTGTAGTTCTGCTCGACGAGGAAGACGCACAGCCCCTCCTTCTTCAGCAGCCGGATGACGTCGCCCACGAGATCCACAATCACCGGTGCGAGGCCCTCCGAGGGCTCGTCCATGAGAAGGGCCTGAGGGTTGGTCATCACCGCCCGGCCGATGGCCAGCATCTGCTGTTCCCCGCCCGACAGGTCACTACCACGGTTCTTGCGTCGCCGGCTCAGGTTAGGGAACAGGTCGTACACCCGATCGAGCGTCCAGGCGTTCGGAACGCCCGCCCCGCGCGCGGCCAACGTTAGGTTCTCCTCCGCGGTCAGCGAGGCGAAGATGTGGCGGCCCTGAGGGACCAGCGCCACTCCGCGCTTGGCGATCTGGAAGGGCTCCTTGTTACGCAGCGAGACACCGTCCAGAGCGATCTCGCCCTGGCGGGCCGGAAGCAGACCCATGATCGTCTCGATCAGCGTCGTCTTCCCCATGCCGTTACGCCCAAGAAGTGCCGTGCACTGGCCATCCGGTGCCTGGAGATTGATGCCCTGCAGGACGTAACTGAGCCCGCGGTAGGTGTGCAAGTCCTCGACGAGGATCACGAGGTAGCCTCTCCCTCGAGCCTCGTCAACTGCCCATCCCCGATGCTCTTGTCGATCTGACGGCGTTGACCCAGGTACAGTTCACGCACCAATTCGTTCTCCTGGATCTCCGCCACCGTGCCCCGGGTCACCAGCTCCCCCAGGTTCAGGACGGCAATGTCGCTGACCGCCCCGCGCAGCACGTCCATGTCGTGCTCGATCATGACTAGAGTGAGTTCCGGGGGCAGGCTCTTGAGCAGCACCCCGATGTCGACCCGTTCGGCCGGAGAGAGGCCGGCCGCCGGCTCGTCCAGGAGAAGCACCGCCGGCTTCAGGGCCAGCGCGAGGCACACCTCCAACTGGCGGGTCTCGCCGTGCGAAAGCTCCTCGGCGTAGATGCCGAGCCGATGCCGGAGGCCGAAGGAGACGCCGAGCTGCTCGGCTTCGGCGACCTTGCCGGAGTAACTGCGCCAGGAACGGAGCAGGTCGAGCTTGGACCGGCTGAGTCCGTGCGTGGCAACGACGAGGTTCTCCAGAACGGTGAGGCCGCGCAGTACCCGGGTGATCTGGTATGTGCGGCCCAGGCCTAGCGCAGCCCGCTTGTACGAGGGCATCGAGGTGACGTCCTTGCCGAACAATTGGATCCGGCCGCTGGTCGGCTTGAGCTCACCCGAGAGCATGTTGAAGAAGGTGGTCTTGCCGGCTCCGTTCGGACCGATGATGCCCAGCCGTGTGCCCGCTTCCACGGTGAGCGTCACGCCTTCGACGGCCGTCACACCGGCGAACTTGCGGCCGAGGTCCTCGATACTCAGCGCTACGGTCCCGGGCCGCGACCGGATGTCCGGGTGGCTCGTCGCAGAGCTCATCATGGCGCACTCCTCTCGGCAGTCGGTTCAGGCAGTTGGCTGTCGTCCGCGCTCTCGCCACCGGAATCCGGTAGGTCACCCCGCGGTAAACCAGCCGCTGTCTGGGCAATACGGCCCGAGGACCGGCCTGACAACCGACGACCGAGCGATTGGCCCACTCCCCACAGTCCGTCCGGCGCGAAGAGGACGACGACCACGAAGACGACGCCCAGGAAGGTTGCCCAACGCTGGACGTACAGGCTGATGTCCTGCTGAAAGAGCAGCACGATCACCGAGCCCAGGGCCGGCCCCCACAGCGAGCCGAGACCACCGACGACGGCCATCAGGGTGACGATCCCGTTGTGCCCGAAATCCAGGGTCGTCGGGGTGATCAACCCGTTGGTGAACACGAACAGGATTCCGGCGACACCACCGAACATGACCGAGATGACGTAGCCGATGTAGAGGTGCAGCCGGGTCGCGTATCCCAGCGTCTTGAGTCTCTGCTCGTTGGATTTGATGCCCCGCAGGGACAGCCCGAAGGGGGAACGAGCGAACGTCCAGAGCAGTCCCGCGCCCATCAGGAAGATCACCAGCACCGTGAAAGACAACTGCAGTTGGACGCTGAGGTCCAACGGCCCGAGCGTCGGGGTGGCGGAGACTATCAACCCGTTGTCCCCACCGCTCACCGCGACCCAGCTGGAGGACAGTCCGAACAGGATCTGCCCGAGAGCCAGAGTCATGATGACGAACCCGATTCCCCGCACCCGCACCGCGAGTAGACCGGTCACGAGCGCGACTAGGAGGATGACCAACAGGGAGATGCCGACCGCCGCCCACGGCCCGAAACCCTTGGTCTCGGACACCGCGAATCCGTAGGCGCCCAACCCGAGCATGCTGGCCTGGGCCAACGACACCTGCCCACCGACACCGCCGAGAAAACCCACCCCCATGGCGGCGATGGCAAAGACGAGCATCTGGGTGACCAGTTGGCCGGTGAAGCCGCCGCGGGCCAGCAGGAGGCAGACGGCAACCAGGACGACCAGTGCCCCGAGCGCCTGCAGTGGCCGGAGGTATCGGGGGGCCGACGACCGGGAACCGGCTGATGCACCGGCCCCGCCGGTCGACGCGCCAGCTGCGGTGCTTGGGAGCGTCATGCCACCGACCTTCCGAGGAGACCCTGAGGCCGAACGAGCAGGACGATGACCAGCGGCGCAAACAATGCGAAGTAGGCCAGCGCCGGGAAGTAGGCCTGCCCGTAGTTGGACAGCAGACCGACGATCAGGCTGCCGAGCACGGCGCCCTCGAAGCTCCCCAGGCCGCCGACGATCACCACGATGAGGGCGAAGGTAAGGATCTCCGCATCCGCGTTGGGGGCCAAGGTGAGCACCGTGCCCCCGAGCGCGCCGCCTACACCAGCAAGCAGCGAACCTAGGGCGAAGACCGACGTGAAGACCAACCGGACGTTGATGCCCATGACGTTCACCATTGGCCGATCATCCACGCCGGCCCGGACGATCGCCCCAATTCGGGTCCGGCGAAGCAGGTAGTACAGGAGCAAGCCGATGACGACGGCCGCGCCCAGGATGAAGAACCGACCGTTGGGATACACGATGCCGCCGGGCAGCGTTGATGACTTCTGCAGAAACCCGGGAAGACGGAGCGAGAGGGGGTCGCCACCCCACGTCGCCAGGGCAAGGTCGTCGATCACATAGACCAAGCCGAGCGTCGCAAGCAGCTCGGCCATCACCTGCCCGCGCATACGTTTGACCAGCGTCCGTTCAAGCAGGACGCCCAGCACTCCCATCGCCAACGCGGCGGCGACCAGGCCGACGAAGAAGTTGCCGACCGCTTCGATCGTCGAGTAGGCGATGTACCCGCCGAGCAGGTAGAAGGCGCCATGCGCGAGGTTCGTAATCCGCATGACGCCGAAGACCAGCGTAAAGCCGCTGGACACCAAGAACATGATCCCGGCAAGCGTCAGCCCGTTGAGGGTCTGCGCGATGAATTGATTCACCAATTCCTCACTGCGGTCGGGGACCGGCGCGCCAGCGGTCACGCCCTCTTCAGTGCGCCGTACAACACGTGCGCAAGATCCGGCATGCATGCGCATGTACGTGACCTGAGGCACACCGTACGATACGATGCAGGTGCCGTCAACGGTCCACCGCATTGCATCTATCTGTGCGTCGCTTCGGCCGGACCAGGTGTCGGGGCCCGAGGGGTTGCATCGTGGGCGGGTTTGGGGGCCGGCTCCGTGCCTCAGGCGCCGCCCCATGGGGGCCTGGTCGGTTCCTGCAAGATTCAAGGTTTCCCGCCGAGATCCCTGGAGTTTCCGTGCTCGCTGAAGTCGTCTCCGTGCCCACATCCGTCACCCCGCTCAACGGGTTGCTCTACGCGCCCGACCAGCCGAGGGGCGCGGCGCTACTGATGCACGGCAACGGGATGAACTTCTACTACGGCGCCTCGGGATTCCTGCCCGAGCACCTGAACGGGATTGGGTTGGCAGCCCTGGCCTACAACCGGCACGGCCACGACATCCTCAGTGCACGCACGCGGGGCGCCGAGGGCAACGCCTACCAGACTGCGGCCGAAGAGATCGATGACAACGAGCGGGCCGCACAGTGGCTGGCCGCCCGCGGCTTTGCGGCCCCCGTAGTAATCGGGCACAGCAACGGCGGCATGCTCGCGGCCGAGCACGCCAGCCGCCACCCGGAGACGCCGGCCCTGGTGCTGCTGTCTGCGCACCAAGGTGGCAAGGGAATGTTCCGCCGCGCCGCCGAACTGGGCATGCTCGCCGGCGACCGACGGGCGGAGTTGTCCGCGCAGGCCCATGCGCTGGTCGCCGCGGACCAACCGAATGAGCTCATGTTGCTGCCCGGCTGGTACTACGTCATCACCGCCGGCTCCTTTGTCGACCAGGAGAACAATCTTCCCGTCCTGCTCGACAACGCCCCACACATCAGCTGCCCGGTGCTCTTCATACGGGGCGACCAAGAGGACGTCGAGATGTACCCGGCCGAACGGTTCGCCGAGCTAGCCGGCGGACCGGTCGACGTCCGCATCCTGGAGGACTGCGACCACTTCTACACCGGGCACGAGAGCCTGGTGGGCCGGCTCGTGGCCGAGTGGCTGGACGAGGTCCTCGACTAATCGGGACTGATCGGCGGTCGACCACACACCCGGAACCAGGGAGCCGGCTGGCTGCTGGCGCCGTGCCGCCTCTGTCAGATTGTTACGCGCCGCATTCAATGCATACGCTTGCACCTGCGAGCCCGGATACCTGAGAGGACAGCGCTCCATGAGCCACCGAACCGAGATCACCAAAGGTATGAGGATCGACTGGGACGTGCCGATCCTCACCGACGACGGCGTCGTCCTGCGGGCGGACGTTTACCGACCGGTCGCGCTCGGGCGCTACCCCGTCCTGCTCACCTACGGGCCGTACGCGAAGGGCCTGTCGTTCCAGCAGGGTTATCCGGACCAGTGGAAGGCCATGGTCAGCGACCACCCGGAGGTCACAGCCGGCTCCACCGGCAAGTACCAGAGCTGGGAGGTCGTCGATCCGGAGAAGTGGGTGCCCGACGGCTACGCCTGTGTGCGGGTCGACTCCCGCGGCGCCGGCCGATCTCCCGGCTACCTCGACCCGGTCTCCCCCCGGGAGAACCGTGACTACTACGAGTGCATCGAATGGGCCGGGACCCAGCTGTGGAGCAACGGCAAGGTAGGGCTCAACGGAATCTCCTACTACGGCTGGAACCAGTGGCACGTGGCCTCCCTCCAACCGCCGCACCTGACCGCCATGTGCCCGTGGGAGGGCGCCGCCGACTGGTACCGCGACATGACCCATCACGGCGGGATCCTGAGCACCTTCTTCGCCGGCTGGTATCCCGAACAAATCCTGACCGTCCAGCACGGCATGGGTGAGCGGGCGCCGCGGAACCCCAACACCGACGAGTTCGTCGCCGGGCCGGAGACGCTGGCCGAGGACGACCTGATCCGCAACCGTGTCGATCTCGCCTGTCAGGCGCGCGAGCACCCGCTGGCGGACGACCACGGGCGCAGCCGTTCCGCGGACTGGTCGAAGGTGACAGTGCCCTTCCTCTCCTGTGCCAGCTGGGGCGGTCAGGGCCTGCACCCCCGCGGCAACTTCGAGGGCTTCATGCGGGCCGCGTCGACCGACAAGTGGCTCGAAGGACACGGACTCGAGCACTGGACCCACTTCTACACCGACTACGGCCGGCTGCTGCAGAAGCGGTTCTTCGACTTCTACCTCAAGGGGGAGGACAACGGCTGGGACCAGCAGCCCCCCGTGCTGTTGCAGGTGCGGCACCCCGGGGAACGCTTCGTTGGGCGGACCGAGCGGGAGTGGCCGCTGGCACGCACCGAGTGGCGGAAGTTCTACCTCGACGCGGCCGGGGAAACCCTGACCACCGAGCCGCCGGCGCCGTCCAGCGCTTCCTACGGGCCGCTGGACGGCGACGGGATCACCTTCTGGACTCCTCCGCTGGAGCAGGACACCGAGATCACCGGTCCGGTGGCCGCGCGGATCGCGCTGTCCTCGGCGACCACCGACGCCGACCTTTTCCTCGTCCTGCGGGTGTTCGACCCCAACGGCGAGGAGGTGCTCTTCTCCGGCACCATCGACCCGCACACCCCGGTGGGCCAGGGCTGGCTGCGCGCCTCGCACCGGAAGCTGGACCCCGAGCTGACACTGCCCTACCGGCCCTACCACACCCACGACGAGGTGCAGCCGCTCGTTCCCGGGGAGCGCTACCACACCGATGTGGAGATCTGGCCGACCTGCATCGTCGTGCCTGCCGGCTACCGGATCGCGCTCACCGTCCGCGGGACCGACTATGACTACGGTGGGGAGCCGATCAACGTCGGGTGGTTCGTGCTGAAGGGTGCCGGGGCGTTCATCCACGACGACCCGACCGATCGACCCGCCGACGTCTTCGGTGGGACGGTGACCCTGCACACCGGCGGGGAGAACGCGCCCTACCTGCTGCTGCCGATCATCCCCGAGGGCGGCAGCGGGGGGAGCAGTTACTCCGTGGACCTCTGACCCCGCAGCGCCGGAGGGGGCACCGACCGACCTCGGTATACCAGCGGCGTGGCGATGGTGACCACGGTCGCCACCGCCACCCCGCTGGTGCGTGGCCGGGCGGGGTCCGTCCCAGCGCGACGGTCCACCTCCACCGTCGGATCCCAGGCCGACGTGCGACACGCGTACCTGCACGCGACCCACCGGTTTCCGGTCGGTCATCCATCCCCGTTGCCGAGCCCGGCGCGGCGTCCCAGCCGACGTCGTGCGTGGGATGTGGAGACCGACACCATGACGACCTACCGACCGCGCCGATGACGGCGATCGCCTTCGGCCTGCTCACCGCGCTGCTGTTCGGGATCGCCAGCTACCTGGGGCCGGTGCTCAGCCGGAGCCACAGCCCGTCCGCGGTGCTGGCCGTCGGTCAGGTGGCCGCGCTGGCCGTGGCCACCGTCCTGCTAGTCGCCGGTGGTGCGAGCGCCCCCGACGGTCATTTCATCGTGCTGGGACTGCTCGCCGGGGTGGCCAACGGGCTGGCGCTGGCGGCAATGTTCGAGGCAGGCCGCTTCCTACCGATCAGCGTCATGGCCCCGATCGGAGCGACTGGCGGCATCGTCCCGGTCGTCGTCGCCCTGACGCTTGGCGAGCGCCCCGAAGTGCTGCAGCTTGCCGGTATCCCGCTGGCGATCATCGGCGTCGTTCTGGTGGCGTCCGGCCGGGGCGGCCCGTCCGGGCTGCGGACACTCACGACCGTGGGACCCATTGGACTGCGGCTGGCGGCCACCTGGGCGTTGTTCTATGGCATATTCCTCAGCCTGTTCGCCCAGTCGTCCACGGGCGACCAGACCTGGGCCGTGTTCACCAGCCGGCTGACTCTCCTGGGCACCGCGCTCACCCTGCCGCTGATGCGGCGCAGCTCCCTGCGGCTCCCCCGCCGGACCGTGCCACTGGCGGCAGTCAACGGGCTGCTGATACTCGGGGGTGTCATCTCGTTCGGAGTGGCGACCGGGGCCGGCCTGGTCAGCGTGGTGTCCGTGCTCGCCACCCTGTCACCACTGGTGACCGTGGCCATGGCCATCGTGCTGCTCCATGAGCGGCTCGGCCGGTGGCAGCAGGTAGGGCTGGCCGCGGCCATCGTCGGCATCGTTCTGCTCGCCGCCGGCTGACCGTCCGCCGGCACAGCTCAAGTCCAGGCGCCGCCCCGGACCCTCGTGGTGAGCCCGGTCCGGCACAGCGCGTGCAGGAAACAGGTCTGCTCCCCCATGTCGACCAGACGCCGGACGAAATCGTCGTCCTCCGGGGTGTCCAGGTGCACGTGGGTCTCGACGGCTCCCGCGGCCCCCGCCCGCCCCGTCCCCCCGGACGCGCCGTCCAGTGAGAAGTCGATGTCCTGGACGATCCGGTAGCCGTCCAGCCTCTTCCGGGCGATCGTGGCGTAGCGGCCCATCTGGGTCATGAAGCAGAACGCCAGGCCGGCGGCGACGTAGGCCAGCGCGGAGGGGGCCCGGCCAGCGTCGCCCGGGCCCTCCCCCTCGTCGGAGAGCATCCGAAAGGTCGCCCCCACCGGTCGCACCAGCGACAGCTCCAGTTCCTTGACGCCGTCCGCGCGCAGCATGCAGGTTCCGTGCACGAGCAGTGTACGGTCCTGCACCACCGCGAAGCCCGGGCCGGGCTGCCCGTCGGGCGACCCGGCCGGCGGCCCGGCGCCGGCCGGGTCGCTCAGCTCGACCAGGGGCTGGCGAACATGCGGCGCCGGGACCACGCCCGACCGGACCTCGTCCGACTCGAAGACCGCCCACGGGTCGGGTTCGGCCGGGCCGGGAACGCGGCCGACCCGGCCGGGTGAGACCGGGTCGCCGTTGCGGGACACCGTGAACAGCCCCTCCGCGGACCCGCGGACCAGACCGCTGACCGCCGCTCCCGCGACCGCCTCCGCCACCAGGCTCCCCACGCCCGCGGGCAGCCCGGTCACGGTGAGCTCGGGCTGCAACGCTCCGCCGAGCATCGTGCCGCGCAGCAACGAGCCCGACATCGTGTAGCGGCTGTCCACGGTCAGCCCTATGCCGATGGCGGACAGCCCCCGCTGCGCGGCGAGGGCGGTGATCTCCGTGGCGTAGGACGCGAGCAACCCGGCGGTCAGGAACGCCAGCGGGAACGGTGCCTCGTCGTGGCCGTTGAGATCGGGGCCCTCATCGCTGACCAGTCGCCAGCACCGGCCGCTCCACGAGTCGGCGACGAGGGCCTCCTTCTGCATCCCGGCCAGCGACCGGCCGGCCACCCGCACCGACCGGCCCAGCCGCGGCGGGCGCGGGTGCAGGGACACCCGGTCGTCGACGAGGAAGAAGCGTGGGCGGAGGTCGTCGCCCAGCGCGTTGCGCGGTGCCTGCATGATCAGCTCCTCGGTAGGGTCGGTCAGTACATCGCCAGCCCGGCGGAGACGTTGACGTCGTCCCCAGTGATGGACGCCGCCCGCGACGAGGCGAGGTAGATGGCCGCATCGGCGACGTCACCCGGGCTGACTAGCCGCTTCAGGGGTGACCCGGACGCGAACTCGTCCCGCGCGTCCTCGACCGAAAATCCCTTGGTCTGGGCCTGCTGCTCGAGGACCCACTTGATCCGCTCGCCCTCCACTCCACCCGGCGAGAGCAGGTTGATCCGGACGTTGAACGGGCCCAGCTCCCAGGCCAGGGTGCGGACCATGCCGATGAGCGCGGTCTTCGACGCGGCGTACGGGGTCCGGTTCACCAACGGGCGCTTGCCGGTGACCGAGCCGATGACCACCACCGAACCCGACCGCCTGGCTACCATCCCGGGCAGGAACGCCTTGCAGCACAGAAAGGTGCCGGTCACATTGACCCGAAAGGTATCCTCCCACTCCTCGGCGTCGATCTCCCACAGCGGCTTGCTCACGCCCCCGACACCGCTGTTGTTGACCAGCACGTCGACCCGGCCGAACTCCGCTTCTGCTTTCTGCGCCGCGGCCTCGATGGAGGCCGCGTCCCGCAGGTCCAGCGGAACGACGAGCGCCCGCCGACCCATCGCCCGAACCTGATCGGCGACCTCCTCCATCGGACCCGTGGAACGACCTGCCAGCACCACGTCCGCCCCGTCTGCGGCCATCCGCATCGAGATCTCGCGTCCGATGCCGGTACCCGCACCGGTAACCACCGAGACCAACCCCTCCAACAGCATGTCCACTCCGTTCCCACGGCTCATTGCCATGTCCCTTCACCGCCCGGCACACACGCCGCGGTGCTCGCGGTGCGCTGCACCGGATGTTGGTCCCGGCCTGCACACCGGCCGGCCGGGCGGGCGCGGCGGGGGCTACTTTACCGCCAGGGCATGCACCGGGGAGTCCGCCGCCCCCGGTGATGGGCAGCGGTGCAGCGGAGAGCATGAACTCGTACACGCCGTCCTCGGCGCAGTCGCGGCCGATCGGCTCGAGCTCACAGATCTCCCCGGAGGGGGATGCCCATGTGCACCCCTTCGAGGGGCCGAAGCCGCCCGGCAGGGTGTCCTGCTTGCCGGCCAGGTAATCAGTGCTCGTTGCGGTCATCATGTTCAGCGGATTGGCGCGAAAGCCACTCGACTGCGGCCCGTGCAGGTCCAGCGGAAGCCCCATCGAGATCACCTTATCGCTGCCGGACCAGTCCGGCAGCGACAGTCATCTGCAGCGGGCCGACGTGGTTCAACGCGCCGCGCTGATCCTCCTCACCCACCGCCCCCAGGGCATCAGGACACCCGCATGTCCGCCGAGTCCCCCGGCTCGCGGAGCCCGAAGGTGAGCGCCGGGTCGCCAGGGATCCAATCGCCGCGGAACTGTGCCCCCTCCCCCAGCTCGCGGTTGCGGGCCAGCAGGGCCCGACCGAGGGCGAGCTGAGCCGGTTCCCAGCTGCGCAGGGCCCCGGGCACGTCGCCGCCGGCAGCCAGCAGGGCGGCGGCGAGGGCCCACACGTCGGCGGCGCCCTTGGCCGTCGCCGCCGCGGCATGGGGCCGGACCGAGAAGGCAGCGTCGCCGACGAGGCACACCCGGCCGAAAGCCATGTGCGGCACCTCGACGTCGATCATCACCTGCAGGAAGGGTGCCGTGCTGCCGATCACGACCTCGGCGAGTGCGGGCGGCAGTTCCGCCGCCGCGGTAGCCCGCAGTTCTGCCAGGGATTCGTCGCGGACGGCGCCCGGTGGCAGCGACACGTCATGCTGGCGGCCGGCACGATCGGTGAGCAGTGCGGCGAGGACTGCACCGTCAGTCACGTTGCGGTACCAGACCAGGTTCATCAGTCGATGACCCGGCTCGATCGCGCCGTCGTAGTTGGGGATTGGGTACGTGAGGGCGTGGGTTCCGGAACGCAAGTAGTAGGTCAGCGAGTCATCCAGCGCGGCGAAGGTCTGCGGGGTCAGTTCGGCCTCGTCGAGAACCGAGCGCCAGGCCACGTAGCCGCCGTAGCGCTGCTGCACGTCGGGGAGCATCGCGCGCCGGACGGAGGAAGAGATCCCGTCGGCCGCGACGACGAGGTTCGCCGTGGCGGTGCGGTCCCCGGCGAAGTCCAACTCCACCCGGTCAGCGGTCTGCCGGATGCCCGTCGCCTCGTGCCCCAGGTGGTACCGCTCCCGCCCGAATGCCTCCAGCAGCGTGCCGTAGAGCGTGTTGTAGCCGGTGAAGTGGTGCCGCCGGGCATCCTGCGAGATGACCGACCCGTCGTCAGCGAGGTAGCGGTGGCAGGCCGCCGACGTGCTGACGGCAGTCAGGTCCAGCAGCGAGTGCTCGAGCAGGTACCGGACCGTCATCGGGTGCAGGACGATCCCCACGCCGCGGCCCTCCAGCGGCACGCGCGAGCGCTCGTAGACGTCCACGTCACAGCCGATGTCCCGCAGCACGAGCGCCGTGGTCAGCCCGATGAGAGAGCCGCCGACGACCACGACTCTCGGTCGCCCGGTGGCGGGCAGCATTCCGATGCCGGTCACTGGTGGACCCTCGTCCTGACGAGCATCATATTGATCCTTGTTGTTAGGACTAGGCGAGGGTCGGAGTGACGGCCAGAGTTGGTCGCTCCGCGAGAGCCGTCATGACACCGCCGCCCCCGGCTCTCCCGAGGTGGCAGACCGGCATCAGAAGGACGCGCCGCAGAGCGCCGGGCAGTGACCGCGCGGCAGGCAACCTCGTCGCCGGATCGTCGCTGCCAACGCAAGGAGATCTCGTGTCTGATGTTCTGTCCGCACCGATCGCGCTGTTTCACGTCGGGATCGACTGGGCCGCCCAGACCCACGTCGTGTGCATCCTCGACGAGACCAGCCGGGTCAGGTCGACCTTCCCGATCCAGCACACCCCCGACGGGTTCGCCAAGCTCATCCAACAACTCGGCAACTGCGGGCCCTGCCCCTGCGGCGAACTCCGCACCATCGACGAGCTCCTTAACCCGCCGCCCTAACCGGCCACCACAGACCCCATCGACAGGGCCCTCGCCCCAGAGGGTTGTCATGTGCCGGCCCGACATGGCACGCGTCGCGACCATCGGTCGATCCTCCTGAGGCTATGACATACGCATGCACGGTTGATGCGCATAGGAAGTCTACGTGTAATCTCAGCGCTACCCGAGGGGCGCCGGAGGCGTCTGCGGGACCCGACATTCCCAGCGTGAGTCCACGAGGTGTTCTGTTGTCCGAACCGACCATCCGCGTCGTCTCCAGCGGCGACCGGTCCACCGACACTCCGCAGACGCCGGGCTTGACCCGCGAAGTGGCCTTCGACTCGCGCAATCCGGATGCACAGGTGCTGAGCGGGTTCGTCAGCACGGTCCAGCCGGGAGCGGCCACCGCCGCCCATCACCACGGCGCCCAGGAGACGATCCTCTACGTCCTCAGCGGCCGGGCACGGTTCCGCTGGGGGGCCCAGCTGCAGCACAAGACGGAGGCCGGCGTCGGTGACTTTGTCTTCATCCCGGCGGGGATCATCCATCAGGAGATCAACGCCTCCGTCGAGGAGGCGACGTCGTGGGTGGTCGTCCGCTCCGACCCCGACCCGATCGTGGTGAACCTGCCCGAGCTCGGTGACTACGCCGAGGCGCCGGCGATCGACTATACCGGCGCCGAGTAGGGCCGCTGCTGGGTCCGGTGTCCGGAATCGTGCCCCAGTCCAGGAGGAGGTAACCGCATCATCGCTGACGACGGCGTCGCCGGTAGCAGTGCCGGGGACCGCGGTCCCGGCGCACAGGTCTTCTCCCTCGCCGCTCGCAGCGGGGGCGTGCTGCCCGGGTGGGTCCAGGAGATGGCCGCCGGGGTCGATCTCGCGGAGCTCTGCGACCGGGTCACGGCCCGGGACATCGTGGTGGCCTTCCCCCGCCAGGCCGGCGACGACGGATTCGCCGAGCACCTGCGGGCGAGCGTGCACGAGAACATCCAGGCGCTGCAGGACGTACTGTGCGGCCGGCTGGCCCAGTCGCAGGTCCGACTCGAGCAGCCGCTGGTGTTCGCCCGGGTCCAGGCGGAACTGCACATTCCCCAGACAGCGCTGCAGCGGTCCTACCGGGTCGGGTTCGCGACGATGTGGGAGACCTGGGCCGGCCGGCTGAGCACCGTGGCCGAAGCGACCGACATTCCCCGCGCGGAAGCCGTCCGCGCGCTCACGATGCTGACGTCCATGATCTTCGACTACCAGGACCGCGCGGCGTCGCAGGTGGCCGAGAACTTCGCGCGGGTGGACGACGCGCTCAGCCGCACGCGGGCCCATGTCCGCCAGGGACTGGTCCGTGACCTCCTGCGCGGTGAGCGTACCTCGCTGGCCCCCTCGGACCTGATCACCCTCGACCACGACCTAACCGCCCACCATGTCGTCGTCCTGCTCCCAGCCGTCGCGGAGGGCGCGGCGAGCCAGCTGGTGATCGGCATGCGGGGGGCGACCGGCGTCCGCCAGGGCCTGGTCCAGCCGCTGGACCTCACCCGGACGGCGGTGTGGCTCGGGTATCCGGCCCCGTGGACGCCAGCCATGACGTCGCGGCTGCGCGCGGCGCTGGACGCCGCCGGGGTGCATGCCTCGGTCAGCGAACCCCTGCCCGGGCTGACCGGCTTCGTCGAGGCCTTCGAGCAGGCCCGGGAAGTGGAGCGGGTGCGTGACGCGTGGGGCCCCGAACAGGCTCCCCCGGTGCTCGCCCACGGCGACGTCTCCCTGGAGATCCTGCTCCTGCGCGACCCGCAGCGCGCGCGCCGCTTCGTCGCCACGGAGCTGGGTTCGCTGGCGCAGGACACCGGCGAGGCCGCGCGGCTGCGGGAGACCCTGGAGGCATCCTGCCGGCTCGGCAGTCACGTCGCCACCGCCGAGCACCTGCAGTTGCACGAGCACACCGTGCGCAACCGGCTGCACAAGGTCGAGGAACTCCTCGGTCATCCGCTGCACCAGCGGCGCACCGAGTTGCAGGTCGCCCTCCGTCTCCAGCGCCTGCTCCCCACCACGTCCCGGGTTCCCGCGCCCTGAACCACCGGGCGGCGGCTTCATTGCCCGGCAAGCCGCTGCAGGACCCCGAAGACACACGCGGTGTCCTCGTCCAGCCGGTCCTGCGCCACCGCCGCCTGGTAGAGCACGGCGGCCGCCGAGAACAACGGCGTCGGGCTGGCCACCCCCGCGGCGAAGGCGGCGATCAGCTCGTTGTCCTTGCGCATCGTCGCCACGGTCGCCGTGACGTCGGCGTAGCGCCCCGCCGCCATCAGCGGACCGCGGACCTGCAGCATCCGGGACCCCCCGGCGCCGTCGCCGACCGCGGCAAGAACCTGCTCGAGGTCCAGGCCGGATCGCTGGGCGAGCAGCAGCGCCTCCGCCGCGGCGACGTTGTGCACGGCGACGAGCAGGTTGGCCACGAGCTTCATCCGGGTGCCCTGACCGAAGGCGCCGAGGTCGTAATGCGCCCGGGTGAAGGCGCGCAACACCGGCAGCGCGCGATCCTTGGCCTCCGGAGCGCCGCTCAGGTAGGCGATGAGGTCGCCGTCGCGCGCCTGCTGACCCGTGCCGCTCATCGGGCAGTCGAGCAACACCCCACCCCATGCCTGGGCTCGGTCGTGGCCGTCCTGCTTGGTCTCCGGAGAGAGGGTGCTGGCCTCGATTATGACCAGGTCCGGGCGCCCGCCCGACCCCAGTCCGTCTGCGCTGTCCAGCACCGCCAGCAGTGCGGCCGCGCTCGGCAGGGACGTGATCACGACGGCGGCACCCCGGGCCACCTCCGCCGGGCTGCCGCAGACGACGCCTCCGCGCGCCTCGTGCTCGGCCAGTCGCTCCGGGGCGGGGTCGAACCCGAGCACCGGGAAACCGGCGGCGAGCAGGTGCCCGCTCATCGCCCCACCCATGACCCCCAGGCCGAGGACGCCGACCGGCTCGCCGGTCACTTGCTGTCTCCCTCGCGCAGGAAGGCGGTCAGCGCCTGTTGGAACTGCTCGGGTTGCTCCAGGACGCCGGCGTGCCGGGCAGGTGACAACCACACCAGTCGGGCGCCCGGGAGCTCGTCGGCCAGCGCCCGGGCGGCCGCGGTGAACGGCAGGGCGTCGTCCTCGCCGCAGACAACCAGTGCCGGTGCGCCGATCCGGCCGGTCACGCCGGTCAGATCCACCTGTTCCAGCGCCTGGCAGGCCCGGGCGTAGCCGAGCGGGTCGCCGGCGAGGAGCAGCGTCGGGACACGCTCGACCAGCGCACCACCCTCGACCAGCCGGTCGGCAGTGAACCACAGGCTGAGGGTCGGGTCAATCAGCGGCCCGAGCCCGTCCGCCGGCGTCCGGGCAGCGCGGTCCCGCCACTGCTGCTGCAATGCCGACGGGTAGACCGCGACGACGTCGACGACGACGAGCCGCCGGACCAGCTCAGGATGGTCGACCGCGAGGCGTTGGGCGACGAGCCCGCCGAGCGAGACGCCCACGACATCGACCACCTCGTGCCCGGCGTCGGCCAGCAGCCCGGCTGCCTGCTCGCTCAGGTCCTCGATGGTGTACGGCGCCGCTGGAACCGGCGTACGACCGTGCCCGGGGAAGTCGTAGGTGAGGACGTCGAGCCCCTCCAGTGCCGGGACGACGCCGTCCCAGAAGGAGACCACGCCCAGCGGGTGCAGGAGCAGGACGGGCTGCCCGGTTCCGGTCCGGCGCAGCTCGGGTGCCGCCAGCGAGGGCGCGCTCATGCCCGTCCTCCCGCAGCCGAGCGGACGTCGGGCAGCTGGGTGCCCCCGGGCGCCGGTGTCCGGGCGGTGTTCATCACCATGGCCAAGGTGGCGTAGTAACCGGCCGCCCCCACGACCTCCACGATGCCAACCTCCCCCAGCTCGGACAGCGCCCGGGCATAGGTCGGGTCGGAGACACCGCGGGTACGGAGCAGCTCGTCGAGCAGGTCCCAGGTGGCGGCGGCGGCGGGGTCCATCCCCTCGGGTCGCCGGGCCTCGGCGATGGCGTCGGCGATCTCCGGCTCCAGGTCGGCCTGCAGTGCCAGCGGGTGGTGGAAGCCCCACTCGAACTCCTGGTCCCACCAGCGGGAGACGATCAGGATGGTCATCTCGAACAGCCGGCGTTCCAGCGGACTGGAGAAGCGCAGGTACTCCCCCGTCTTCTGCAGGCGGGTCATTAGCTCGGGACTGCGCAACAGCGGGGCGAACGGACCGATCACCCCACCCCGGGGGCCGGCGCTGATCTCGGCCACCGCGGTCCGCTGCTGCGGGGTCAGCTGGCTGTCCGCCAGCGGGGGCATCCGGTCGAGCTGGGTGTCTGGCTCGGTCATCTCAGGCCTTCCCCAGCCGCGTGCCGCCGCTGGTCTTGACCGCGTCGTTGACCTGCGGCATCACCTTGGTCGCCATCAGCTCCATGGAGCGTCGAGCCAGCTCGGGGTCGACCCAGTCGAGCCCGGCGTAGACCAGTTCGCCGAAGTCACCGGTCTGTTCCCGGAAGGCAAGGATCTGCTCGGCCACCGAATCCGGGGTTCCGGTGATGACCAGGTCGTCGAGCACGCCGTCGAGCGTGACCTCCTCGTCGGGCTGCTCCCTGGATGTCTTGAAGAGCCCGAGCCGCCCCAGGGCCCGCATCTTGCGGACCATCGACCCATAGTAGTAGCGGTACGGGCTGTTGGCGTCGGACTTGGCGTAGCGCTCGGCCACTGCGGCGACGTCGGCGACGAAGACGGTCCGGGCGATGCGCCAGTCCTCGGTCGACACCTGCGCTCCGGCGGACTCCTTGCCCTCCACGTAGTTGGGCCAGTGGGTGGCGACCCACTGGGGCAGCAGGAAGTTGGCCGACAGCGGGTGGAAGTCACGGGCACCCATCGCGATCACGCCCTTGGAGAACGGGGCGACCACGGTGCCCACGATCTCCGGCCGGGGCGTCTGCAGCGGCCGGCCGATGGCGCCGACGCCGACCTCGTCGTCGAGGGTCGTCGCGGTGCTGACCTTGAACCGGTTGCCGGGCAGGTCGATGTCGTAGGGCGGGTCGAGTTCCCACATCCGCGTGATGATGTCGATCGACTCGGCGAACATCTGGTTGCGGTCCTCGCCGAGGATGCCCAGCACCTCGGCGTCGGAGGGCAGCGCGCCCGGGCTGACCCCGAGGATGAACCGTCCACCGGACAGGTGGTCGAACATCGCACCGTGCACGGCGACGAGGACCGGGTGCATGTGCGAGAGGTTGGTGGTCCCGGTGCCGAGCCGGATCTGCGTCGTCTCCGGTATCAGCGTAGCCAGGAACAGCATGCTGTTGGTGATGTTCTCGTGGCGATCGGTGAGGTGCTCGCCGATGAACGCATCGTGGAATCCGAGTCGGTCGGCGAGCACGACCGCCTCCCGGTCCTCCTGCAACGTCTCGCCCCAGCTGCGCCCCTGGGGGTGCATCGGCATGGCAAAATAGCCCAGTCTCACGGCGGTCTCCTCGTGCGTCGGCTGCTGACCAGGTCAGTCAAGGCCGGGCGCGCTCTCAGGGCAGTGTCGGCAGCTGTGAAGTTGACCGGTGGCCGATGACGCTCGCCGTGAGTGGGCACCGGTACCGGTGTCCCGACTCACGGGCCCTGGCATTCGCACCGGGTGGGTCTCACGTCCTCCGCCATCCCCCGTCACCCCGCGAGCGGCTCTACTGGCATCGGTTGGCGACTGCGTGCCGGCCCTGCGCCGCGCACCCTTCGGGAAGGACTCAAATGACGACTCGAGACGCGGCGGCCGCCCCACCGATCGATCCGATGACCTTCCGGCACGTCGTGGGTCACCTCGCCAGCGGGGTGACCCTGGTGACAACCCGGACCGCGGATGGCGATTTCGGGATGACGGCGAGCTCGGTGACCTCGCTGTCGGTGGACCCGCCCATGATGCTGGCCTGCCTGAGGAGCTCCTCACCGACATCGGCGGCGGTTTCGGTGGCCGGGGTCTACGCGGTGAACGTCCTCGGTGAGGCCCACGGGCACCTCGCTGCCCAGTTCGCCACTCCCAGCTCCGACAAGTTCGCCGGTGTCCGGGTGACCGGGGGCACCTTGGATGTGCCCCTGCTGAGCGACTCGCTGGCCCGGATCGAATGCGTGGTCGTAGAGGAGGTGTGGGCCGCAACCCATACCATCTTCCTGGGCCGCGTGGTGGATGCGCACGCCGAGGAGGGCAATCCGCTCACCTACTTCCGGGGTGGGTTCGGCCGCTTCGAGTTCGCCCGGGACGACGCGGTCTACCAGCGGGCCCGCCAGCAAATGCTCGAACGGATGTACACCGCCGACGCCGTCCTGAGCCTCGATGACCTGGCCTACCAGCTCGAGGTCGAGCGTCCGACTGCCTTCTATGCCCTCACCCGGCTGACCGCCGATGGCCTCGTCCGCCGCGACCCGGAACGCGGTTACGTCGTCGTGCCGTTCGACACGCGCACCTCCGATGAGACGTTCGACGCGCGCAGCGCCATCGAACTCGGCGTGCTAGACATGGTCGTCGGCACGGTGACACCTGAGGACGTCGCCAACCTGCGGAGTCGCTTCGAGGCGATGGCCGCCCTGCTGGTGGGCGAGCGTTTTGTCGACTTCGACCGTTACCTCGACGCGAACTACGCCTTCCACGAGGCCCTGGTGTCACTCGTCCACAACCCGGTGCTCACCTCGGCGTTCGGGCGGCTGAGCATCAAGACGGTCATGACCCGCAGCTTCGGGGTGACGCCCGTGACGTCACAGAGCTTCATCGATGCGCAGCGCGGGATCACCGAAGGGGTCGAGCAAGGCGACCTGGCAGCAGCGCGGGCCGCCGTCCTCCAGTACACCGATCTGGCCAAACAGCGGGTTCGCCAGATCCTCGCGCAGACCGGCGGTCAGCTCTGAGGTCGCCGGTTCGCCCGTCACTCCGGCGGGCCACCGGGGGCCGCGCCGCGCGTTCCGAGCGTCTCCCGGACGTCGGCGGGCGGCAGACCAGCGGCGAGCAGCGACCAGAGCAGCAGCCGCGATTTCCGGGCGTCCAGCCAGCCGGCCGGGATCACTCCCCGAGCGATGAGGTCCTGCTCGGAACCGGGGAAGCCGTAGGTCCGCTCGAGCACCGGGCCGCCGCCGGTCCGGCTGGCCAGCACTACCGGGCACCGCGGGACTGCGGCCTCCACCACCTCGGCGAGGGCTGCGGACACGTGGCCGGCACCGAAGCCAGCCAGCACGACCCCGTCGTACTGCGCGTCGACCACGAGCTGGAGCAGCTCCCCGACGTCGCCTAGATAGGTCTCCAGCAGCGCGATCCGCGGGGAACGGCCGGTCAGCGGGGTAGGCAGCGCGGACCAACGGGTCGCCCGACCCGCGTAGGTCGGTCGGCCCTCGTGCACACGGCCGACCGGCCCGAACGGTGCGGAGGAGAACGCGTGAGCCGCTATCGAATCGGTCTTGCGCACTCGGGCTGCGGCGTGCACGTCGTCGTTGAGTACCACCAGGACACCGCGGTCGCGCGAGGGCACACTGCCGGCCACCACCGCGGCTGCGAGCAGGTTTGCCGGCCCGTCCGCGCCCGGCGCGCCTGGGGAACGCATCGCCCCGGTCACGACCAGCGGCTCCGAGCGGTCCCAGTACAGGTCCAGCAGAAAGGCCGTCTCCTCGATGGTGTCGGTGCCCTGAACGACGACCATGCCCTCGACGTCGGCAACCCGCTCGCGCGCCCAGTGGGCCACGGCCGCGATGTCGGTGGGCAGCAGCCAGGCACCTGGGGTGGTGTGCAAGGTATCGGCCGACACCTCTGCCACCTCACCGAGCGCGGGCACCGCCCGAACCAGGTCGGCAGCACCGAGCGACGGCCGGACGCCGGTACCAGCGGTCGGCGGCGTCATGGTGATGGTGCCGCCCAGCGACGCGATGGCCACACGAGGCCTGCGCACGATGATGTCCTCCTGCCCTCCCACTACGGCGATGAAACTACACACCGCATCCCACCCACGACGACACGCCATGACCAACCCACATCATTTCTTCGCGGGCCCTTAGCCTGGATCCACCGATTCGGTTGCGGGTGATCGAGAGTCGTAGCGGCGAAATGCCCTGTCGTAGTGGAAGAATGAGATTTCTCAAGGATCAAATTCGGCCACAACGAAGGGCATCTCGCAGATGCA
>JAABUO010000763.1_pt1 | contig 51967 bp, 74 predicted proteins | sample 5559291 | NCBI WGS metagenome assembly JAABUO01 (sample SAMN10711878, study PRJNA513372) | rock metagenome | isolation source: Antarctica rocks | place: Antarctica: Victoria Land, Finger Mt sud | reverse complement strand
GCGTCAAGCTCATGCTCTGCCTCCTGCAGGCGCTGCCGCAGGCCCTCCTGCTCGCGCTCTGCGGCGGCGAGCGCGGCTGCACGCTCCCGCTCTGCCTCCGCTGCAGCTGCCTCAGCGCGTTCAGCGCGGCTGCGCTGCGCGTCAAGCTCATGCTCTGCCTCCTGCAGGCGCTGCCGCAGGCCCTCCTGCTCGCGCTCTGCGGCGGCGAGCGCGGCTGCACGCTCCCGCTCTGACTCCACTGCAGCTGCCTCAGCGCGTTCAGCGCGGCTGCGCTGCGCGTCAAGCTCATGCTCTGCCTCCTGCAGGCGCTGCCGCAGGCCCTCCTGCTCGCGCTCTGCGGCGGCGAGCGCGGCTGCACGCTCCCGCTCTGCCTCCGCAGCAGCTGCCTCAGCGCGTTCAGCGCGGGCTCGCAGCGCGTCAAAGTCGTTCGCCGCCGCCTGCCGCCGGTGCGCCTGCGCGGCCGCCTCCTCGCTGCGCGCCTCCTCGCGCGCTGCGGCCACGGCGGCGGCGGTGTCCGCCGTCACGCGGCGGCTTAGGTCGGCCATCTGCGCGCGGCGCGCGTGTGCTTGGCCGCGCGGCCCGGCTGCCCGTGACCGCTGGCCGATCAGGGCCGCGCGCCGCCAGCAGCAGAGCGCCGCGCGGCCGCGCCTTGCTTGCGGGCTGCACCCTGGCGAGCCAGAACAGGCGGGGGGGTGCGCGGGGGCCCGCCAGCGCGGCCCGCACATTGGTTCTAGCCAGTGATCAGGCTTAGGATTAGGGTAAGAGCATCAGCCGGGGCGCGCCTCGGCCTGCAGCAGGTGGAAGGCGGCCTCGGTCTCCGCGGCCTCCGCGTCGGCGGAGGCCGCCTGCGCGCGCGAGGCCGCCAGCTGCGCGGCCAGCGCGTCCGCGCGCGCCTGCGCGGCAGCGGCCCCCTCAGCGCGCGTCCGCCTGCCGTGTGGGAGTGGAAAGTAAATTATTCTTAATTACAATATATTTTAAAAATAAATCAACACCTGTTGCGCCTGCTGGTCGGCCTCAAGCTGGCGGCGCGCCGCGGCGCCGGCCTCCAGCTCGGCCTCCAGGATGGCGATGCGCTGGCGCGCGATGCCGGCGCGCGCGTCGAGGTCCGCCGCTGTGGCCTCAGCCTCGCGGATGCGCGCGGCGTCGCGCGCGCGCAGCGCAACAGCCTGCACCGCGCAGCAGCCAGCGCATCAGCCTGGCATCCATGTTGGCGGGGAGCCGGAAAGCGGTGCGGCAAATGGCTTCAGCATGTCAGCATAAGGTAGCAGCAGCAGGTCAGCAGGTGACCCGTGCAGATGGGACGCAGACAGGCCCAACTAGATGCAAGTATGCGCTGCAAGCGCGTGTCCGGCGCAGCAAAGAGCGGAGCGGAGCCGGCGAGCAGTGGCCGCGTTTGCGTTTGGTTCTTCTTGCGCTGTGTGCACACCGGTCAGCCTTTCGCCAAAAAATCTTGGAGCGCAGCTTGTTGTGCGCGCTGTGGGCGCTGCAGACGGACGTGGGCCTCATGGGCTGCGCGCATGCACAGCGGCCGCGCCTGTTTCAGCTGGCGCTCCGCGTCAGCCGCGCCGGCCGGCGCGCCCAGGGCGGCCGGCGCGCTGGGGTGGGCGCCCGCCGCCTCGCCACGGGCTTGCGCCTTGTCCAGCGCCGCCTGGCCACAGCAGGGGAACCTCCCGACCCTTCCTTGCTGTGGGTGCACGAGTCGCAGCCCCCTGCTCCATGCATCAAGCCAAGCACCCGCCTCCTAGGCCAGCTGGCATGGGCAGTCCTCAACCCGCATGCGCTCACACCTCATTCACCGCACCGACCGGCTCACGGCGTTGCTGAGCAAGCATACAAGCACAGCACGTCACTGCCGCACCCTGCTCCTGGCTCAAGAGCGGCTCCCACGCCTGCAGGGGCGCACCTGCAGCTCGCGCAGCTGCTCCCGCGCCGCGCGCAGGGCGGCCGCGTCGGCCTCCGCGGCGGCGCGGATCGCCGCGACATCTTGCGCGCCGGGCTCCTCGGCGCCCGGCGCCGCGCGGCTGGCTGCCGAGGCCGCGGCTGCTTCCGCCTCCAGCGCCGCCACCCGCGCGGTTAGCACCTGCGCGCGCGCCAGCCCCGTCACCGGCCCGCGCTGCCTGGGCGCAGCGCTGCGCTGGTGCCCTGCGCGAGCGGTGCGATGCAGTGGCCCATTCGCTCTGCCGCGCTCGAGCTGTGCGCCCACGGATCCAGGAGTCATGCCAGTGCGCTGGGAAGACCCTGTACAGGGAAGGGTTTCAGGCTGACCGCCAGCTGTCCTCTTCCGCTTGCGAAGCTGGGCTAGGGTTAGGCTGGGCTATGGCGGGCGAGCGGGTGACGCGGGGCGCGCCCGCCGGTCAGCATCCAGGCGCTGCGCCTCGTCGCGCGCGGCCTCCAGCTCGTCCGCCAGCTCCGCGGCCACCGCCTTGGCGCGCTCGCCGCGGTCCTGCGCAGCGTGGCAGCGCGCGCCTTGCCGCGCATGCAGAGCCCCCCCCGAATGCTCTCCGCACGCCACCAAGACCCGTCTCGCGCCGGCCGCATGCATCCTGTACACTTGCGGGCGAGAGTTCGCGCCAGGCGAGCATGCACTGACGGGCCATGCCGACCCGGTGTGCAGCTACCGGCAAAGCGTCCAAGCGTGATGGCCACCTGCGCGCGATCGCAGCGCATCTGCGCGTCCCGCAGCTGGTTCACCGCGGACTCCGTCTGCCGCTGCGAGGCCGCGAGGTCCTCCCGCAGCGCCGCGTCCGCCGCTCGTGCCGCCGCTGGCGCCTGCCGCACTGCGACCGCTGGGGCGCCGCCTTCGTGGGCCCCTGCGCGTGCGCGCAGGCCCGGAGTCCAGCGTGGCCTAGCACATGTTGGGCTGTGTGCCTGGCTCGGTGGGGATTCAAATTGCACACAGTGGGGTGCATTGAGATGAGCCATAGCACTCCATATCGTGCCAGCAGCGCCTTTCAGGCATTGCCCATTTGCAGATTGGCGTGGCGCCCGTATGCCTGTGCTCCATCCGCGGCAGCAAACTTGCTCCGCACATGCCGGACCTATGCCATACTAAGACATGCACTCGATCCAAGAGCATGCGATCGCAAAGACGACAGGGCTCGCACCGGGCGCGCCGTCTTGGCCGGCCAGGTCATCCAGCGCGTCATGGAAGCGGTCAAAGCCGCCCGCAGAGCCTGCGCTGGACGGGGCAGTGCCGTCGCCGCCGGCCGCGCCGGCCGCCGCGCTGACGGGCACGCTCAGCTCGGGCAGGCTCGGCGCGCCACTGCCGGGTGCCCCCGGCGCTGCGGAGTCCGGGCCCACGCCGCCGGCCCTGCTGGCCTCGGCCACGGCAGACCCCGCCCCTGCAGGGCGGGCTGCGCCATGCGCAGGCGCCTCTGCGCTCCCCCGCTCGCAGCCTGCCGGCTCGCTGTCGGCGGGCGTGCTACTCGCCGCGCCCTGGCCACTGGCGTCCTCGAGCGCGGCGCCGGACGCGGGCGCTGCGCGTCCGGTGAGCGTCTCTGCGCCCGCCGCCGAGTTCGGGAGGAGCTTGGCAGCGCCTGCGGCCGCGCCGGCTCCGTCGCCGCCCGCGGCATGCGGGCTGGCGTTGGGGTGCGTGTTCTGGTCGGTGCTCCTGCGGCCCCTGCTTGGGCTGGCCAGCGCGCTGCCCGGCGCCCCACTGCCGGACCGCGCACCTGCCGCTGCAGTCCGCGCGGCGGCCTCAGGCAGCGCTGCAGGCCGTTGTCCTCGCAGCTTGCAGCTCACAGTAATCAGCAGCTTATAAGCACTGTAACCAGGACCAGACGTGACTGCAACAGGGTGCACGTACCTGTGGCGCTGGGTCCGCCAGTCTGCGGCGGGAGCTTGTGCTTGGATGCCAGGCTCTTCTGCGCCTTAAACTGCTCCAAACTGCGCGTAAGTGCACTTTGTAAGCTCACTGCGGAATAGTGCCGTGAGAGCTGGCACACACATACTAGCTGGTCCGATGCGGGCCTGCTCACCGCCTCAGGCCAGCCTGGCGTAGCTCCTCCTTGACGTTGTTCCCTCGCGTCATGCTCAGCTGCCCTGCGCGTCCGCCGCCGTGGGCAGCGGATGCTGCTACGCTGTCGCAGATCAATGTGCATGCATGCTCCGTGAGCGCTCGTTTCAGAAAGCGTTCAAAAAGGAACAGGCTTGGGGTACCCGGGTGTTGACCCCCAATTCCTGGGCAGAAAAACAGAGCTTCTTATGGCAGCCGAGCACTGATCCGTCCTGCAAACATCGTGCTGTGCTGCCACCCCTGCCTGACTCTGTTTGTGCATCACACACACTTGGTCTGGCCAAGCCTGCCAGCACCATGACCTTCGCTGCCACAGTCGTGTGCCTTGTTTTGGCAGGCACTGTGGTAGCACAAGGTGCAGGCCTGGCCCAAGGTGCAGCACCTGCACCTGACGCGGCAGCCCTCACACAGGCAGCACCTGCACCATTTTCATCGCAGGAGGCTGCGCTCGCACCTGCTGGTGCAGCATTGCCATACTCCTCCCCAGGCCACTCCCTTCGGCCTATCAGAGGTGCGCTGACTGTTTTCTTTTGGTTCTCTTTGGGAAGGCTGCATCCAGGTGAGCCTCAGTGCATGAAAGAACATAATGTGATGTTGGTCGTCAGGGATCGTGTACAGTCCTGACCCGTCCGACTTCACCAGCTACAACCAAGGAGGTGCGCACGGCGGTGTGTGTGTGATGACTTGGCAGGCATGGCGCGAGGTGCATCATTTCACACTCTGCACGAGCTTGGGCTGTCATAGAGTGCCTCCAGGCACAACTTGAGCTTGTAGCTTTGGCAATTGATCTCAGAACCTCAAGCCTAGCATCTGGCGCCAAGGCGCGAGCAGTCCAAGGCGCGTTTATGCCGCCAACAAGGCGTGGCGAGCGTAAGAACTGCACCCTGGCGTGCAGGCCCCTATCCCGCCACTGGCGGCGACTTTGAGAACAGCAACTTTCCTGCCCTGTGGGGAAGCGCGTGCGCGCCTTGCTCCCACTCGAGCGCTGACAGCCCCTTGTCACTGGCAAACCACGCATGTTGTTAAGCCAGCATGCGTGAATGCATGTGCAGGGGCCGCAACGACTCCGCGGACCTGAAGTCCATGAACGTCAACGCTCTGCGCATGTACGAGTTCAAGGGCTACTACAGCCATGTCAGCTTCCTCAACGCCGCTTACAGCGCGGGCATGAAGGTCCGCTCGTGACATGCACCCATAGCTTTACTACAGCCGCATGACACACTCTGCTGCAGCGCAGCATGGATGCTGGAGCTCACCACGAATGGCTGTGCAGGTGATGGTGCCGCTGTCCAACGCCGAGATCCTGGCGTCCTCCAGCGCCCAGTACATCAACACAACTGTTCAGGAGGTGTGTTGGGAGGTCCTGCGGCACTGCGCATGCGTGCATCATCCTGCATGCATGCATCATGCTGCAACCTACTCAACGTGCTGGCCTGCCTCGCGCAGACCGTCAACAACCCCGCAAACATGGCATGGGGTGAGCTTGCTGGTTGGAGCGGCATGCACCGCTGCCTGCCAGACATGCAGCCTAAGGCCTCTGACGCCTGCGACCGCAGGGCTGAGCAATGAGCTCTCCTTTGACAGCTCCTGTCAGCCCCTCTCCAAGTGCTTCCCCAAGCTCATCGCCGCGGCGCAACAGATTGCGTCCATGGACACGAGCAGCCGCCCCATCGTCATCACCAGCATCTTCGACGCAAACTTTGCCACAGCAGCGTCTGTCAAGCAGGCCTTTGTCAGCGCTGGTGCGCAAGCTCTGCTTACGACTGCATGCGAACTTGCAGAAAGCCAAATAGATCCGGACGACATGTGTGGGCGGCGCAGGGCAGAGAACGCTCTACAACACGCGCGTAATGCAAGGAATCAACATGTGCCGCCCGCTCGATGAGGGCAGGGGCTGTCATGCTCATGTGCCATGTCTACTCCTGGCGTGCCCTGCCTCTCACAGACAACTGAAACAACATGCATGGAGCAGGTATTTCTCCGAGAACAGCAGTCAGCTGCCCGGGATCCTGGCCAATGTTCTGAGCGGCTACTTCAACAACTCCAACCTCAAGAGCTCGCCGCTGATCGTCACAGAGTATGGCAGGTAACCAGATCGCTTTCATTTGTAGTGTGACGACCCTGACTCAGTGTAAATGTGACGTGTAAAGGGCGCCATGTCTGCTGCCTGTCCCTTTCAGGCAGGCAACGTGACTCAATGTAACATGCACAAGAATTGCACATGAGTGTTACAGGGCGATGCAATCTCTGACATGCCAACCCGTCCATGTACCCGCAGGCAGTCCGGATCGCCGTACTCGCTCACGGAGCAGGCCTACGCAGTGGGCAATGAAACCAAAGCGCTCTACGGCTTTGCTCGGGGCACCCAGTACCCGCTCTTCCTAGGTCGGTCGCCGCGGCTCTGCCATCAAGCGCACGGCGCTCCTGCGCCCGCCCGCGCCACGACTGACATGTGCTGTGCTCTGCGGCCCAGGTTCCTTCCTCTTCCAGTACTCTGACAGCAACCTCAATGGTGAGCTGCTACCCTCTGCCTTGCATGGCCTGTCTGGGGCACAGCCGCATGCGCTCCGACCAGCATCACAGCCGCGCCACTCTGACTGCCGCAGGCGGGAGCACGTTCGGAATAAAGACCTTTGGCAGCAGCTCGTACGAGGCGAATGGCGGCGCTGGCACCTACAAGGTCGACTCGCTCACAAACAAGCCGGCGTACACCGCGTTTAAGCAGGCGCTTGCGTCCTAAACTAGCAGGTGGGGCACGCTACACTGTGCGGTGGCTGTAGTACGGGCGAGCACCGCCGCTAGCTACGTAATGCGCTCTTGGGTGAAGTGACTGCTGTGAAGAAGGGATAGTAACACGTGAGGGTGTGCAGGGACAAGGTCATGGTGCATGAATGAAGAGCATCACCGGGGGCCCTAACCCGATGGCCCCCTCAGCTGTGTGGTGATAGCCTGTCAGCCAACTAGGGCTGTTTAGGCATGCCTTTTACGGATTTTGTACATGCAAAGCATGTAAGCTTGACAAGCTGCAGTGCATCCTTCCCCACACTGGTGGGGCCTGAGCCTGATACATGTGCTGCCCAGCCTTGCCTGAAGGGTGGGAACATGCTGTGGCAGCGCTCCATCAGCCACTTTTTCTAGGTGCCCACACACAGGGGATGCCCTCCCGCCATGCTGATGTTGCATCAGCCTGCACCTTGAAAAGGACTAGGCTTTAAAGGATAGGTCTTAGTAGGGGATAGCTAGCTCGACCCAAGTTGCGCGAGATGGCCAGGTAGGCCAGCCTGCCTCGGCTTCGCCTAGCTTCTTTTTTTCTGGTCGATGTTGCAGAGCCTGCGCAGAGGCTACGCAAAGGGGCCGCCTGGGCCTGCTCAGCACTCTACTCCTTGTGCTCTGCTTGCAAGTCCCTTGACTGGTCTTGTGCACACGGCTGCTGCTCGCTCTATCAGAAAGTTTGGCGGTGCAGTGCCTGTGCGCATGCTGACTCGTCAAGCAGTTACGCTGTCCAAGGAAGACAGCTGAAAGGAGGGTTCATAGCGCTTTCTGCGCTGCGTGCGCCTTCGGCAGTCGCATCCGAGGAGGCGTCCTGACAGGTGGGCCAGCCTGTGCAACGTAGCCAGAATGCAGATCCAGGACGCGGGGCAAGCTATCGCTATCTTGTTCTGGTGTTGTGCCGAGCCACACTGACCAAACTATGCTTCACTCGGGCATGCACGCCTGGGCTGGGGCTTGTGGCCTGTGTCGATGTCACATGTACTCTGTACTAGGCACATAACATATTGGCCTGCTGCTCTGTGCACAACCACCTAACAAGGCAGGCACTGCCATACGCGCTAGCTCAGCGGGGGCAGGGGCATGCTCCCGTCCTGCGCTGACAGGACTTGCGTAACCCCGTCCGCCACCTGCAATACAGGCGTACACCTGCGGCGCGCCGGCGAAGAAGGCCTGTGCTGCGCAGCAGGTCATACACAGCGCAGCGTGATGCCATATGGCGGGGCGAAGCGCTCGCCGCGCGTGCGTGAAGCGGAGCTGGACCAGTTGGTGGGCGAGTGCTCAGGTGCGGCAGCCTGCACCTTGCCGCCTAGCCTAGCATACTGGAGAACGTGGTATTGCACTAGGTCAGCTTGTCCGCACATGCTTACCTGCCGGAGTGCGGTTGTGCTGGAGCGCGGGCACTCAGGCCCGCTGTGGCCCTGCTCCCTACCCATGCCATGGATGGAAAGCGTGAGCGCTCCCAATCTCCTGCGGAAACGCATTGGTCAAGAGGCATAATAAGGGCACTGTACAGCTCCTAAGGCCTCATGAGGCAGCATGCAGAGGCGATGCATTTGATCTGGGCTTGCAACTTCTGCGCAGCCACACTTTGGCGTAGCTGCGCTGAGCACTGCTGTGTCACGGGGTCACTGACGTGCCTGGTGCGCAGCATGCAACCTGCACACGGCGCTGGAGCTGGTTGCGAAGATGCGGGGCCTGGGCATCCAGGCGCGCTGCGACACGCTGGTGATGCAGCCGACGCTCGCAATGCAGCGCCGCAAGCAGCGCCGCTTCCAGCAGCAGGCGCGCTGTGCATGCCAGCCAGCTGTTGAGCGCTATGCTCTGCTGTTGCGCTGGTTCATACCTAGATATTGAGGGCGAAGGGGTTTGCAAACATGAATCAGCATTGTCAGTATGTACCCGTCTCCTGCTGCATGGCTGCACTCGCAGAGGCGTGTAACAGCCCCTTTCTGGTCGTGGCGGCCGCAGGTTGCGGCCGCAACCATGCTTGTTTTTGACATGCACTTGTGAGTAGGCTGCATGAAGCTGACGGGGCTACGAGTCGGCATTCCATATCAGGTGTCTGAGCGCTGCAGATAGCCTTCTGCCGCCCGCCGATGCGCAAGCCGAGCCGGCCCGGGCGCTGGGGCGACCTGACGAAAGACCTGCTCATGGTCGTTGTGCAGCTCCTCGCCGATGCCGATGTGCAGGCACGGCCTTGCCATGCAAGCCTGATCTGTCCCTCGTACCGCATACCCTAGACGCAATGGAAGCAGCACGTGCGGCGGCCTTAGCATGGAGACGAGTGTGTGCTTGGGCATGCGCGGCTGCACCTGCACACATCTTGGCACGGCCTTTGCCCTCCGCAGTGTGTTGAGCTACCAAGCGTCATTCCATGTGCAGTGACGCAAGCAGCGCATGTGCCCCATCGCCGCATGCATGCATGCACAGCCGCTGCATCATGGCCCGATGACTGCGCGCCTGTCGTCCCTGTTTGTCGTACCTACTCTGAGCGGGCGGAGCACCACACTGGCATGCAAGCTGCTGCTCTGCGTGAGCAGAGCCGGCTGAGCGGGGCTCCGCAGGCAGCCTGTGCAGAGGCAGGATGTGCGCCAATGCTTTGTCTCGTGGGCGGACGCGCAGGTGGCGGCGTGCGTCTGTGAGGCCTGGCGCAGCGTCATCGGCGGGGAGGTGCACTCCCTGTGCTTCACGTGGGCCGCGCGGGGCGCGCCAGGCCAGGTGCGCGACTCCGCATGTGCGCCCGACGCTGTGGTGCTCTGCTGCGCATGGGTAAGGTAATGCTGAGCCCCGCTGCCGCTGCGACCGCAGGTGAACAGCGTGGTCTGCGGCGCGGCGGCGCTGTTCTGCGCGCTGCGCAGCGTCAGCCTGCGCCGGTGCGCCGACCTGAGCGACGGCGCGCTGGCGCGGCTGATGTGCTGCTCGTGCCCGCAGCTGGAGGCGCGCCCCGCTCGGGAGATGCTGCTTTTGCGTGCATGCCCGAGCCACGCCCGCCTGCATGCGCTCTGCTCGGCAAGCAGGGCCCCCCGGTCCCTGACATGCGCGTGCCCCGCCCCGCAAGGTGCTGGACCTCTCGTGCTGCCGCGGAATCACCGACGCCGGCATCGCCGCTGTGGCGGCCGCCGGCGGCCGGCTGCACACGCTGAGCCTGTCGTCCTGCCAGCGGCTGACCGACGCGGCATTCGCCGCGCTCGGTGCGCGCTGCGCGGCGCTCGCGCACCTCAACGCGTGCGGCTGCGAGCTGCTGGGCGACGCAGGGCTCACCGCGCTCGCCGATGGCGCGCGGTGCGTCCCCGCTCCTTAGTACTAAAGAATAAAGAATTTACTGGAGCGCCGCCAGCGTCTCTTTGCTCCCTGACTGGTGCCCAGCAGCGCTACAATCGGCATAGCTGCCCAGCTGCTGGCAGGCGTGTGCGTGCCGTGTCATGCTGTGGGTCGCGCTGTGGGGGCGAGCACGACGCTGCGGCCGGCAGGCGGCTGCGCAGCGTCAACCTGGGCTGGTGCGAGCGCGTGACGGAGGCAGGTGTGGCGGCGCTGGCGGCCGGCTGCCCCGGGCTGCAGGCGCTTGACCTGTGCGGCTGCATCCAGGCGCGCGCGCGCCCCTGCCGCGAACCGATGCGCATGGCCCGCTGCGCGCTCCCGATGCCTCTCAAACATGGCCTGGCACTGATGCCCTCTTGAGTCGGCCCCGCTCCATGCACGCTGGTGTGCACAGCAGGCCCTGTGCGGCTGCACCTGTGCTGCCGGAAGCCAGGCCGGCTGCTTATGCCCGTTGGCGCCCTCGCCTGATGACTGCGCAGTGGAGTACGGGCGTCCTGTGACGATGATGGGCGCCACCGTCGTACCATGCCGTCCTCTGCTGTGCTCCCGGCACAGCTTTCAGCGTAGCCGGCCGCGCAGCTGCGCCCGCGCCTAGCGCGCATCGGGGGCCCTGGCGCCTGCCAGCGCTGCGGGCGTCATGTCGGGCTGCGGGGCGCAGGTGGGCGACGCGGGCGTGGTGGCGGTCACGCTGCTGTGCCCGCAGATGGCGGCGCTGGGGCTGCACTGCTGCCGCCGGCTGACCGACGCGGCCATGCACGCGGCCGCTGCGCGCCTGACCAGCCTGACCAGCCTCAATGTGAGCGGCTGCGTGCCGCTCAGCGCGCAGGCCGTCCAGGCGCGCCGCGCCCGGCGCATGCGCCCCCACTGCGTCTTGCACGCGCTCATGAAGTCGAGAGCATGTTGTAGTCTGGCCGGTGTTCGCGATCTGCCGTCTGCCTTGCAAGCGTAAGAATGTGGCGGGCCACGAAGTTGGCGTTCGGATAGTTGTCCTCGGCGGCGGTCGACATGACGGCGCCCATCCGCGCCGGCATCAGGGAGCATGCGGCCGCCCATGCCGAAGCCCGGCTCGCCCACTGTGAAGCTGAGCGAGTCCGCGGCGGGCGCGGCGCGCGCGGCGCGCGCGCGCTCGGCGCCGGCGCCACAAGCGCGCGCGCCCGCCGCGCCCGCCGAGGGCCCGCTCAACTTCACAATGGTCAAGTTGGGCTTCCGCATGGACGCCGCGTGTTCTGGTGCCGGCGCGGGAGGCGGGCGCCCTCGTGTCGGCCACCGCCGAGGACGTCTTTCTAGACGCCAACTTCGTAAACATCAACAACTCGATCAGTTAACCCGGCTGCAGAGCTGGGCACTCCTGGCTGACAGTCGCCTGCGCGGGCACTGCATAACGAGTCTCTCGACCCGGCGTGCGTCGGCGCGCAGGCGGTGATAGACGCCAACCCCGGCCTCCACACGTGCGGCATGCGGCGCAATGTCATCATAGGCGGCGTGCTGCCGCTCGTCGCGGTCGACTGCGCCTGCCGCAAGGCGCTCATACAGCCAGACTGGTGAAGCGATGCGGCGGCTGCCGCTCCTGTCCGGCCAGGGTGTCCCAGTGTACCATGTTGTGTACACTATAAGCCTCGCTGAACAGCACGCACGACGATTGTCATGACGTGCTATTTGTGCCATACACCTGCCTAAACTGTTTGGTTCTTTGATCGCATACTCATTGTAGTGTTGCAGGCAGCGTCTGTCGGCTATATCTGGTGCTTGTGCCACCGGCGAAAGCATGTGCAAAAATGGGGTATGCAGGCTTGTGTCTGTATCTTATCTTATAGTGTGGAATAGGTCCTCACAGTGCACTTTGGCCACTTGGGTGAATGACGTGCGTCGGCTGAATACGGGCGCAGCCCTATGCTGGGCTGCGCAGCATGCTACTTGTTGCTTAACAAATCAACTGCAGCCATGGCACAGACATGCAGATAGCCGCTCAAGTGCCCTGGTGCCCAACCTCATGTGCTACCACAGCACAATTTGAGCTACCAATTTGAGCTACCAAAAGGTCTATAATCAGGCCAAAGCACTGAAAGTGTCATGTAGGGCCTGCTTGCTTCAGTCGAGTTCGAGTGCCACTTAAACAAGTTTTGAAGGCAGTTGGAGAGGTAGCTTTGGTGAGCCATACAGACAGTGGCACTCTCAGCTGTTTTCCAGTGTTTGAGCGTAACGCAGGCAGGCTGCGAGGTCGCTCGCTTGTGCGCCTGCTTGCGCAGCGTCATGGGCAAAGCGGGCAAGGGGGACTTCTTCTCTCCAAAGCAGGCGCGTGTGGTGGCTCGACCTGCGCTGGGCTTGAGTCCTGCTTCCGGCACGTGTGTGAAAAGGGCTGCAAGCACGCCGGTCCTGACAAACACGGCGAGCGCGCCGCAGATTGCCAACCGCCAAAAGGCAAAGGGCCTGCAGAAGCTTCGCTGGTACTGCCAGATGTGCAACAAGCAGTGCCGGGACGAGAACGGGTTCAAGTGCCACCAGACGAGCGAGTCGCACAAGCGCCAGATGCTCGTGTTTGGGCAGGCCCCGGAGCACGGTGCGAGGCGGCGGGGTCCTGAGCGGCGCTGCTGTGCTGCATGTCTGCTGCCTGCGCTGCGTTTACATACCAAGAGCACCATGCTCACGCGTGGCTGGTGCTGCGCAGTCATTGACGGCTTCTCCGAGTCCTTCCTGCACGAGTTCCTGGAGCACCTGCGGCGCTCGCACCCGCACTCGCGCGTCGCGGCCAAAATCGTTTACAACGAGTACATCGCCAACCGGCACCACGTCCACATGAACTCCACAAAGTGGCTCACGCTGACAGGTGCTGAGAGGGCCCGTGTGTGTACTGCACGGCGCCTGTACGCAGGCCCATGGCAGCGCGGCGCCGCCCGCGCGGCACCGTGGGCGCTGCTGAGCACGCGCGCCTGCCGCGCTTGCGCAGACTTTGTCAAGTACCTGGGGCGGGAGGGGTTGTGCAAGGTGGACGAGACGGAGAAGGGCTGGTACATGTCGATCATCCAGCGCGACCCCGCTGAGGAGCTCGCGGCCGAGCGCCGCGCAAAGCGCGAGCGCGCGGAAGCGGTGAGCCTCCCGCCGGCCCCTGCCGGCGCGCCCCGTGCAGCGAGGCGATGTGGCGCCGCCCCCACGGCAAGGGCAGTCGCGTGCGCCCGCCCGATCCGGCGGCCGAGGCCGCGGCCGGGCCGCTGCACGAGCGGGACAGGCAGGCAGCTTTCCTGCGCGGGGGGAACGGACCCGCGCCCGGCGCCACGCTGCTCTGCGCTCATGTGGCGAGCAGCGAGCGCCAGGACATTCGGTCGCTGTGAGGAGGCGCGCCCGGCGCCGCGCTGACCCGGCGGGCGGCGCGGCGGCGCCAGGACGAGAGCGAGCGCCAGCGCGAGATGCTGACGGACCAGATCGAGCGCGCGGCCAAGACCGCACGCACCGACGAGGGCTACGCGGCCGGCACGGAGCTGCAGCGCGACGCCGAGGGCGAGCCGCTGCGGCTCGCGCTCGCCGCGCGGCGGCCGGTGGCGCGCGAGGCGCCCGCCGCGCGCAGCGCCGCGCCCGCGTTCGAGGCGGCGGCGCGCGACGACAAGGTTCGCGGCCTGGCAGTCCGTGAAGGACCACTGTCAGCATCCTCTTGGGCGTGCTGGCCGCCGGCCGCTGCGAGTGCACAACAGCTGAGGTATTGCCCTCCCATGCGTGCTAGGCGGGTTTATGCGCTGCGCTGCGCTGCGCAGCCGCGCAGGTTCGCGTCCTGCTGGCTGCTGGGACGCCTGGCGCCTTGGGCTATGTTGCTATAATTTCATTGCAAACCGTGCAGCGGCCCTAGTTGCCCCGACCATGCAAGATCAAGCGAGCGGCGCGCCTGCTGCGCAGGCGGCGAGCACGTCCGCGCCGCGCGCCAAGAGCAAGGCGGAGCAGCTCATGGAGCGCGAGCTGGCGACCAAGCGTGTTCGCGAGGAGCGCGCTGCGGCCAACGGCGGCGGCGCCGGCGTCAACGGCGGCGGCGGCGGCGGGCGCAAGGACGCGCCCTGGCTGCAGCCGGGCATCATCGTCAAGGTGCGCGGCGCTGCTGCGCGCCGCACGCGCCGTGTGCCTGCATGCGCGCCAGGCCCTGCAGGGGGCGCGGGCGAGCTGTCAACCGGTTCGGGGCAGACGCCAGAGCGGCGGGTCTGCCTGCGGCCGGTCCCGACCCATGCACCGACGCCCTGCTTGGCCGAGCTGGGGGCGCAGTCGTGCACGCGGGTGCATGCTCACGTTTCAGTCGTGAGAGGACATGCACAGGGCAATGCCCTGTTTACAGCACCGCTCGGGCGGCGAGCTGTGTCAGAGGCCTGCACGGCATGGCGCAGACGCGGCGTGCGCGCAGCGCATGCACTGCTGTGCAGCGTGCGCACGCATGGCCGTGCAGCCGTGCGCCGGCCCGCCCGCCGTGCTCTGGAGTGACCGGCTCGGGGGCCGCCGCGCAGGTGATGAGCCGAGAACTGGCCGAGCATGGCTACTACAAGCAGAAGGGCGAGGTCGTGAAGCTGGCCACCAAATTCGTGGCGCAGGTCAGCATGCTCGCCAGCGGCGACCTGCTGCAGGCGCGCCCCCGGCCCCCCCGACCACGGAGGGCAGAGCCTCCCCGGCCCTCGGCCAGCGTCGCGCCGGGCTGCAGCACGAGAGGCAGCAAGAATGGCTGGCAGCGCCGCAGGCCTGGAGCGCTCGACTATCATCCTGGCCGGCGGCCCGGGCGCAGCCGGGGGCGGCGCCGCCGGCGACGGGCCCCGCGGCCTGTGCACGCTTACCTGAGCCGCCGCTAGGGTCAGGCAGATCACGCGCGAGCGGCAGGTGGACCAGGCGCAGCTGGAGACGGTGCTGCCGGCGGCCGGCGGCGCGGTGCGCGTGCTGCGCGGGCGGCACCGCGGCGCGGCCGCGGAGATGGTGGCTGTAGAAGCCGAAGCGTTCCAGGCGCGCGTGCGCCTGCGCGACGGCCCGGACGCCGGCGCCGAGCTGCGCCTGGACTATGAGGCCGTGTGCAAGGCCACCGGCTGAGCGCGCGCGCGCCGGCCTGCGCGCGCGGCGCCGCGCGCGCCGGCCTGCGTGCCACGGCACAGCGCTCAGGCTCTGTCCTGCCAGCGCACTGCTCTCTGTGTGTCGAACTAAGGGGCGGTGTGCATGGCGGCGCGGCGCGCGACTGCTCTCCATGTCTGTGGCCAGACAGTGCGCTGCCGCCCCGCTTGTCACATGTGGCATGGGGAAGTTGCTTCCCCACATGTAACTTCCGGGGACCCGAGATTATGCAGGCAGAACCCACAGGGTCAGACGCTCAGGCCCGTTTGGCGCATCCGAACAGCGCCGGCTTCAAAACTCTCGGCGCCTACCCATACCTCCGACGCGCTCTCGCCCCAGACCGCTCCTCGGCCTCCTCCAGCCTCCCTGCAACAGTCGCAATGGGTGCGCGCGCGCATGCTGGCCCGTTGTGAGCTTGCTTGGCGGTCGCCGCTGATTGCCTCTCTCGTCAACTCTGAGCGCCATGGTGTCTGCGCCTGGGGCTGGAAGCACGGCATGCTCCTGGATCCTGGGCCTGCGGGACTGTGACGTTTGCCACCTTGTGTTTTCGCAGGGTGCATCAAGGACCTGCTGCTGTGCGTCTGCTTCTGCTTCTGCGCAGAGGAGGTGCGGCACCCGCTCGCCCGCCCCCGCGGCTGATTGCTCCCAGCAGCGCCAGCTGCGCCTGCGCATGCGTTTGAAGCTGAGTCACCCCAGCTGCACGTACACCTGTTTGGAGCAGTCAGCTGGTCCGTGCGGGCACCGCTGGCAAGGCCTGGTGCTTTGAGGGGCCTGGCTGCGCCACTCCTCGGCAGCGCGCCTGTTGTGAGCGCGGGCTTCTGCTGCTTGCAGCCTGAAGCTGCGCTCTGGGAGCAGCGCCTGCTCCTGCCTGCACCTGCCTGCGTGCCAGGGGCGCACTGTGCCGGCGGGGGGCCTTGACGTTTAAACGCCAGCTGGGATGCTGCTTCCGAACGGCCTGCAGCTGACATCCATGGGGGCGCCCGAGCCTGCCTGCGTGGCCTGTTGCCTTGGTTGGGCTCTGGTTGTTTTTGGGGCTGTGCTGTCTCCTGGTCTGGTGCAGGAGCTGGCTCGGGCTTGATAGAGAGTCCCGCCTTGCCGCACCGTTCTCCCCGGGGTGCCGCAGGCGCTTCAGGCCGTCTGCTTGGTGTGGCTTCCTCCTGACTGGTCTGGCTGGGCAGCTGCCTTTGGCTTAAATGCAGGTTGTTTGCCGTGTTGCACCGTTCTTCCCGGGGCGCCGCAGGTGCTCCGAGCGCGGAAGCTCCGCTCCGCCTGGGGCGCAGGAAGCTGCCCGGGGACGCACACCACGAAAGCGCACAACGCGGCGACCCTGCCGCACCCTGCGCGCGCTGACGCGTGTGTGGTGCGGCTGCGCGCAGACCGCCAAGGGCGTTGAGGACTGCTGCTGCTGCTGCTGCCCCGGCGGCGGCGGCGGGGACCAGGTCATGGCGGGCGGCGGGCCAGCGACGTATTGACGACCTGACCGCGCTCCTTCCAGGCCGTACGGGATTTTGCAAGCCGCGCGGATGCGCTACTATGCCTTGCCCCGCGCACCTGGGGCCATGTTTTGGGCTGCGTGAACTGCTCTGACCGCTTGCACGCACTGTCCATCGCTTAGAACGTGGGCCATACTTGTTTGTGCTGTGCCTGCCAAACCGTTAGACGGGAACGCTTTGTTTTCGTTCTGGACATATGGCGCTGCTTGTCGGGCTCTCTTCATGCTTAAGCTTGTAGGCTGCGGTAGGCTGGAGTGGGGTGCGGTGTGGGGCAGACGGCCACACCCGGGTGTGATACGCGTGTAAGGAATTGCTGTACACCTATTTAACTTCCAGTACGCAAGCAGCACGCCAATGTGCTGACTGCGAATGCACCTCAACCAGCTGCCGAGCACGCGGTAAGAGCATGCGGGTGGGAGCACGGCGCAGCACTCAGGCCGGGTCAGCAGGGCAGGTTGCGGCAATGAAACAGGCGCCCAACCGTGTGCAGTGCCTCAATACGGGTGGGAGCACTGCAGCACTCTGGCCGGGTCAGCAGGGCAGGTTGCGGCAACGAAATAGGCGTGTGCAGTGCCTCAATCACAACAGCTGACGGTAAAGTACGGTTCTAATTTATTTTACGGGAGTTGCTGGATTTTTCTGCCGGCATATCTGACTTGCTGATCCTTCGCGCTCAGATCAAGCAAACGAGCACAGCACGCACCTTTCCCAGACGTCTGACAGAGCTTTGGGCACGCTGTGAGCTTTGGGTGTGAAAACGCGTCGGTGCCAAGTGACGGCAGCCGCGGCGGTGTGTGGAGCTCGCAAGCCGGGCGAGAGGGTGGGCGACGCTTGACCACTGCGTGAGCCACAGGTGCGGGCGGGTGCAATGGATCATCGTGGAGCCCGTGTGGCAGCCCTGCGGAGGCCGTGGCCGTGCGGGCACTGCAGCCACTGCTGCTCGGGCGTCTGGGCAGCTGCCTGGCCGCAGTCCGGCCCGCGGACCCCTCTGCGGGCGCTGGCATGGCGGACTGGACGTGTGAATATGTACCGATGAGAAGTATCTGAGGCTCTCATTTTGGGCTTGCAGGATGGCAGGGACGTCTGTCTGCGCACAGCCGCTGGCGGCGCCCAGCGCGCGCGCCTGCAGGCCAAACAGCGGGATCCCCAGCTCGCCGGACGGGTGCGCGGCCACCGTACTGGGTGGCGCCGCTTGCGGCCTGCCTGCCTGCCTACGTTGGGCTGCCTCCATACCACCTCTGTGATCAGGGCAGCAGGCCTTGCGTCTTGACCGTTCGTGGGCCTCAGTGGTGGGCAGAGACAGGCAGCGCGGACTGCTTCTGAATGCGCCCGTTGCTGGCCTGGAGGCCTGAAGTTGGTGCTGTTGTACAATGGTGGCGCTCCGCCCGCGCAGGCACAGCGGGGACATACCCGAGTCCGGCGGTGACGACGCGTGCGGCGCCGGCGCGCGTGCGCCCATAAGGCCGCAGGCGACGCGGGTCACCAAGGAGGCCGAGGCGGGCAGCAAGCAGGCGCTGGTGGCCGCGGTGGCGCTGGAGTGGACGCCCTCGCTGACCGACAAGCACCGGGAGGGCTCCGCGACGTCCGACGAGGACCACCCCAGGCGCGGCCGCTGTCTGTGCTGGTCGTCGGCACGCGCTGCGGACAGCGAGGACTGTGTCGTTGAGAGGCAGGCGCTTGAAAGCCGATTTGAGCCAAGCAGCGGCAGGCGATGGTTTGAGCCGGCAAGCAGTGGCGGACGAAAATGCAAAGTGCGTCTGTCAACCGCTTGTGGACGGGCTCTAAAAGCTTTCTGTGCTACTGCAGGCTTGTGCCGCGCCGGGGCGCGGGGCCGGGCCTGCGCAGCGGCGGCCGCGAGATTGACGAGTACCTCATGCGCTTGCTGCACGCTGGCTCCTCCAACGCGTCCGAGGCCGCGCTGTACCGCCAGGAGGTGCGGCGCCGGCAGCAGGCGGGCTATACTGTGAGGCAGGGCTTTAGATGTTGTGAAGGACTGATTTTGAAGGTGCAGCGTGCGCACAGTAAGGGACAGAGGCACTGCAGTGTGGCGCAGTCAGCAGTGTAGTGCAGAATGAAAGTGGGTAGTTGTCACTGCTGAATGTTCACGGCGCTGCGGCAGGCGAGCGGCGAGCGTGCGGCCGGCGGCGGGCAGGCGCTGGCGCCCGCCTCGGTTGGCTTCCCGGCCGGCTGGGACACGGGGCGGCCCTGGTTCCTGGCCGGGCCGGCGCGCGCGGGCGCGGCGCTGCCGGTCAAGCCGCCGCCGCCGCCCTTCCCAGCGCAGCCGGTGCAGGGCAGCCGCCTGGGGCCGCTGCCGCCGGTCGGCCTGTTCGCGCAGCGGCAGAGCCGGCCGCTGACGTCGGCCGCCACCAATGCGGCCGCCGCGGCGGCCGCGCCGCCCGACCCCGCGGAGATCTGCCCGCCCAAGCCATGCGCCGCCGCGGCCGCGCGCCCCGACGCCGCGGCCGCGGCCGCGCCTGACGACGCAGCGTGCGCAAAGGGCGCCCCTGCCAAGGCCATCAAGCCGAGCGCCGGGCCGGGGAGCGGGCCGAGCAGCGCGAGCACGGCGGTGGACTCTGAGAGCACGGCGGCTGCGGTGGCGTGCGAGGCGGGCGGTGGCGGCGGCAGCCGGGCGGCGAGCGGCAGCGCCGCCGCCACAGACTCCATCTGCCTGGACCGCTCCGGGTATGCGGGCAGCGGCAGCGGCGGCGCCAGCGGCAGCAGCAAGGCGCCCGGCGCCTGCCCCGACGCGGGCGCGGCCAGCGCGCGCGCGCCCGCCGCGCAGCCCTCGGCCGCAGATACTGGCGCACCCAGCGAGGCTGGCGTGCAGCCCGCGGGCGCAGACGCAGCACACGCGAGCGAGGGCGCCACGGCGCCTGTGGCAACGCCGCTGCCGGGCGCGACCCCGCGCTCGGAGCGGGTGCACCGGCGGCTGGGCGACGGCGCGTACCAGCGCCTGCGCGGCGAGGTGCTCGCGCAGCACGCGCAGCACCGCGAGCAGGCGCGCCCAGCCAGGGAGCGGGGCAGCATCCAATCTGCGGTCCAGCCTCCCCACCCTTGCGTACTGCCTCTGATGTACATGCCTTGCTTTGTTCACTGACGGCTGCCTCCTGCGTGGCTCCTGCGCACGAGTCAGTGCTCTTTAGCCGCGTTGCGAGCTGCAATGTTAGCCAATAAGAAGTGTCATTAGGTACCCATGGCAGATTACTCTTCCAGTTTCTGGGCTCCCCGTGTGGTCAGACCTGACAGGGACCCTGACAAGGAACCGCCGCGCACAGGTGGAGGAGCTGCACCGGCTGGCGGCGCGGCAGGTGCAGCTGCAGCTGCAGCTGCAGGCGCAGCAGCGCATGGCCGCGGCCGCGGCCAACGCCGCCGCCGCGTTCCCATTCGGCTACGGCGGCTACGGCATGATGCCGCCGCCCTGCATGCCGGCCGCGCCCGCGCCCGCTGACGCCGCCTCGCCAAAGGCCGGCAATGCTGCAGGTGCGGCTTGCGGCTGACGCGCTGTTGCAGGGTGTGGTGAGGTTCGCCTGCGACGTGCCTTAGAGTGCGCACCGCGCACGGTTGCGCAGCGTGCTGTTTGCGGGCACAGTGCGAGTGCCTGTTGCAGACGCGGATCATACGTGTGATGATGTGTGCGCTGGTGGGGCTGCTTGAGTAGCGTTTACGGCGAGCGTGCGCTTAGCTGGCGGCCTGTGCGCGCAGGCGCCCCTGCGGGCCAGGCGGCGGCGGCCGGCGGCGACGCAGGCGGCATGCCCTGGTTCGCGGCCGCGCTGGCGCGCGCGCAGGGCGGCTTCGACCCCATGGGCGCCTGGTACGCGTACCACATGGGCCAGCAGCAGGCGCTGGCCAAGGGCGCCGGCCAGCACGGCGCGGCGGGCTTTGGCGGCGGCGCGGCAGGCGTGCCCCCGACGCCCGGCAGCGCTGCGGGCGTGTGCCGGGACGCGCCTGATCTTGGCGTTTTGCTGATGGCTGTCCTGGCGGGGCAGCACTGCATGACAGTGCTGGGCGTGTGCGTGCTGCAGGGGAGCCGCCGAAGGTGGGCTGTAGGCAGCGGTAAGTGTCCATGCGAGCAAGTGCTTTCTACGCTCTCATTCCTCGCTTTTGGAAGTACAGGGCGTGCGGGGTGCTGTATGAAGCTCACGCGCCTGTCGCCGCTCGCCTTTAGCAGCCTGCGGCCGCGCGTCTGACGCGCCGCGCGCGCAGGCGCGAGCGACGGCGTGAGCCCCTGGCTGGGCATGATGCCCTACATGGGCGTGCCGCCGGCCGGCCTGCTGCCGCAGGCGGCGGCGCAGTGCGGGCCGTACGAGCCGGCGGAGGCCGGCGCGCGGCCGGCGGCCAGCGAGGAGAGCAAGCGCGAGAGCCTGCGCGCCGGCCCGGCGCGCTCGGCCAGCTTTGGCGACGACTCCACGCTGCCCGCCAAGAAGCGCGGGCGCGGCGCCGCCTCGCGCATGGGCAGCACGTGCACGAGCGGCGCCGCGCCGAAGCGCGCGCGGCCCGCGCCCGAGGCGCAGGCGTGCTGAGCTGGCGCGGCGGGCGATTCGTGCGGCAAGGCCACGGTTGTGCGCTTGGGCATCATGCAGCTTTGGAGGCATGGCTGGGGCTGCGGCACCCTCTCGCGAGCACGAGGCCCATGGCATGGTTGTTGTGCGACCAGCATTCCCAACTTGCACGCGTGCAAAGCCAAAAGAGAACAACCGTGTCAAGGAGTAGCATGCACACATCAAGGTGACGGCCTGAGGCGGAGCTGCGCGCTTGCGGCGCGGGTGTGCGCGCAAACCCGCACGGGCAAGCATTGCCTGACATCTGAAGCCTGTGCATGACAGGCATGTGGCAGCAGGGATGCCCAAGCGTGTCTGTTTATCTGCACCGAAAACCGTCTTTACGCATGGCAGGCGCCTTGGTCTATGCTAGGGCCCAGCCAGGACGGCTTGCGCGGCGCTGCCCCTGCGCAGCTGTTGGGCAGGCCAGTGCAGGCATGTGAGGAAGGTACCGCGGTTTGTCCGCGGTACCTTCCAGCATGAAGACAAAAGCCCCTTTGCTAAATGTTTGGCTGGCGGTGATTGGCACTTGTGAGTTAGCTATGGAACAAGTCCCTGCTGCAGGGGCCCTGGCCCCGAGCCTCAAGCTTCCCTTGGTTTACGCTTTGTGTTGCAATGAATCCTAGGTCGTGCGCAGCCACCTGCCTGCGGCAGCCTGTGCTGCGCAGTGTGGGCAGCTTGACTGTTGCAACCTTATGTCAGAGGTGTTGGTGCTGATATGGCGTTGGTGGTCGTGCTTCGCTTACCTGTGGTGCTGTGGGTGAGTTGCTTTCGTGTGTTGCTCAGGAATCGATTGTTAGGATGTCTGTGCTTGTACAGGGCCATATGTTTTTTCATGTGTAAGCCATATGTGCGCGTGGAGTGTGTGCGGCTTAACAGAATCTCCTGGGCATGATAAAAGCACGCACGGTAAGAGCATGCGTGAAGGCCAAAACCTGCTGCATGGGCGTACGAAGAGGCATGTTTCCTTTGACCGTGCGGAGAGGCATGTTCAAAGTCACGACTAGATTGCACAATGTCATGCCATACCGGACGCTTTGTGTCTATGGCTTGGCCAGTTGCTGTGCCACAGACATGGCTTGGCCAGTGAGGTTATTAGGGCATGGCATGCGGCACGTGTTGCCCTGGTTCAGCCCAAGTTCACGGCTCCCGCTTTCTCAAGCACCGCAACTTAGCAGCAACCATGGGCAAGGTGGTGTTATGCGGCGCACTCGCGCTGCTGTGCCTGGCAGGGGCGGCACTGTGCTCTGAGTCAGGCGCTCTTGATGAAGGCAAGCCAGTGCCATCTGTCGACAGGTGCTGTGCAATGCCGGCAGGTTGAGGAAAGAAGGTCCTTGCGTCTGCACCGCAGTGTTGCTTGTGTATGTATTCTTGGATGTTTTCCACCTTGATGCGATAGAAACAACCCGTGCGAGTCTGAAGTCAATGCAGTGTGACAAGAAGGCGGCATGCCCTCCCATCCCGAATGGGTGCCACCGCAATTTGTCACGTACCTTTTCGTGACCTGGCACTCCCGTGCTCTTGCGCGTGCAAGCTGTGCAGTTGCACACGCTGACAAGTGGCGCCTCGCGTTCACAGCAGAGCACCGTGCTCGGTATTGTTAAGTTAAGAGGTTGACAACCCCGTGCGGGGATGCGCAGCTGGTGGCGCTTGGCGCTGCGGCCCCTGCTCGGCGCGACGTCCCCGGACGCGCCGCTGACGTGGTCGCCGCAGACTGTCATCGCCCTGGTCCTCGCCTGCATCTGCGCACTGCTGGCCAACTCCGCGGTGCGCTGCCCTGCAGGACAGCACTCGCGCAGTCGCGCTCAGCGCCCGCTACCAGACCATGGCTGCTGCGTGCCCATGTTTCGACTGGCACTGGACCTCACCTGTGCTGTGTCTCTGCGCGCAGGGCCTTGGTGGCGGGTGCGCAGCCTGGCCTGCTCGTTGTATCAGGCCCCGCTCTGCTGCAGGCACCGGCGCTGTGCCTGGACCGCCCGCTTTACTTCACAGGCTGCAGCAGGCCTGCGTTGCTGAATAAGGAAAAACCAGACTTGCATGCGGGCTGTTGCCTGCAGGCTAGGATGTTTACATGTGCATTCCCTGGCTGTATGATAGCACATGCTCCCAGAGCGCAATTCTGCTTTGGCCGCCATGTAGAGAGGGTGAGAGGCTATATGTGCCGGGCTGTAGTGAGAGCCTGCATCCAATCACAGGGGTGGCGGCATGTGTGCGCACAGCTGCAGTCATTTTCAGAGCTGCATGTTATGGCATGGTCTCTTACAGGCCTGCTGTGTTCCGCAACTGCCCCCTGCCTACTGAAGATCGTGTATGAAGCAGCGTGTGGGACGTGCAACCTCTGCGCAACCCTGCCTGGGCGGGGGCGGTGGGGCAGGCCGTTCTACCTGCCCATCCTGAACGTGCTGCTGGGCTTCGACCTGAAGGCCGCCACCGCGCTGTCGCACACCATCGTGTCGACGTCCGCGCTCGCGAGCACCGCGTACGGCCTCACGCACACCAGCCCCACGCACCCTGACCGCCCGCTGGCCGACCTGGACCTGGTCATCACGTTTGTGCCGGCGCTGCTGTTTGGCGTGAGCTTTGGTGCGCGTCGCCGCCCGCCCCCCACCGCCAGCATGGGTTTTTTTTTTAAGTTTTGGCGGATCAGCAAACCTCTCGCACTGCCGCCGCCGTCCGGTTGCGCATGCACCCCGACAGGCCACCTGCTAGCTCAGAACTGGTTATCTCGATCGCGCCAGCGCCACTGTTGGGCGTGAGCTCTGGCGCGGGCAGATTGCGGCCACAGTTAACTGCCTGCCCGCCGTTGTAGTGCGGGACCATGCGCTTGCACATAAGTGCGCGGTGAATGCACCCCCAGGGACGCATGTGAGCTGTCGGCGCAGCAGGGGTGAGCGTGTCAGCACGTGCCTGCGGCACTGCTGCGAGCGCCGCCCTTCGCAACGGATGTGGCATAGGGATAGTGTTAGGTTACAGGGTACAACTGCCCACGCTAAGCGAGCCCCTGCACGCCCGGCCTGAGCGCGCCCTCGCGCGCAGGCGTGCTCTTCAACGTGCTGTTCCCGGAGTGGCTGCAGACCGCGCTGCTGGTCGTGCTGCTGGGCGTTGTCGTCAAGAAGACAGCCGGCAAGGGCGTGAAGCAGTGGCAGCAGGAGCTGAAGGCCAAGGAGGCGGAGGCCGAGGTGGAGCCCCCGCCCTGCAGCCACCCTCGCATGCCGCTGTGGTTGCTGCGATGATCGTGGCTGTGACGGTACATGCGAGTACAGCGTCACCCGCATCATTTTAGCGCATGCGCTGCGATGCGTGGCGACCTCGTGGCCTGCTGGCTGGCGGCTGGCGACTGGGGAGCACGGAAAAACAGCACATGCGCGCTGCGGCACGTCAGCTTGTCCGCAGAGTTATACAGGCCCCCTCGAGCACGCAGGCAGTGCGCTCTGGGCGCGCCAAGACACGCAGTGCGCTCTGGGCGCGCCAAGACACGCAGTGCGCTGTGGGTGCTGCAGAGGGAGCAGCTGCTGCTGCCGGATGATCATGTGCCGGAGGAGGAGGGAGTCTCCGGCGTGCTGCACGAGGAGATGTTCCACACGTGCGCCGCCCGGCAGAGCCCGGGGTGGGGCTGTTTGGTGGCCGACAGGCTGCCGACAGGCGTGCTGATGGGCAGTGCTGTGCTGGCAATATTAGAAACGCAGTGAAGGGCAGCCGTGAGCATGTCGAGCCTGAGCAGAAATACCAATGGCTGTTTGTATGTGCGGGAGAATGTATTGGCATTGAAGGCTGGTCTGCGCGGTGCAGGAACCCCAGCTTCAAGCGCGGCTCCGCCTTTATAGTGCAGGAGCCGGACCCCGACGACGACGAGGCGCAGCGGCGCCGCATCGCCGGCACGCAGCCCGGCCTCAAAGGCTTTCTTGCGCGTCTGCCCGCCCTGAAGGTGGGGGCCCGCCAGGGGTCAGCAGCAAGTGTGTCATGTTTGCCGTTAATGTTGCGCCGCTTATTATGCTCTGAGCTGCCCTGCGCTCAGGGATCTTATCAGCGGTTGTGCCGCGTTTAATGCTTGAAGATGTGCAGCATGTTGTAAGTAGTGGACCTAGCCAATAATTAGGGCACGGATCTGCCCCGAGGGCCGAGGTCGGCAGCGTGCTGCGGGTTACCCTGCTGTGACAGGGTGACATGCATGCGCAACATCGATTACGCAAGTGCTTGGCGCGCTGCGCAGCTGCTCTTTGTCGTAGCGCTGTGGGCCATCTACCTGGCGACGGAGCTGTGGAAGGCGCGCCAGGAGCGCTGTACCGCCAGCTACTTCATTGCGTATGGCACGCAGGCGCGCTGCAGCTCGTACAAGCTCGGCCGCCGGGGAGTGTGCATGGCTGCGGTCGTGTGCCGTGTATGCAGGTGGAGCGCAGCACAAGATAGTCATCAAGGGGGCCGTGTGTATGCGCAGCGGGACCATTGGTGGTCAGCCTGTGGGTCGGTGCAGCTGTGTGCCAGCCCATCGCGCGTGCCCGCGAGGGATCCAAGTACACGCTGCTGTCCGCTTTCTCAATGCTGTCAGGTGGGGAACAAGCACCATACGTGGAAGCACTTGTTCAGCAGCTTGTGGCGGCAGCAGTTACGGATCACCACTGTCGGTAGCTGCATGCGTGCACCCTCGGACAGGCGGGGGGCGCCGCCCGCAGGCGACAGTGCTGCTGGTCGTGACGGCGTTCATGATCTGGCTCAAGGCGCGCAAGATGCAGCGCCACCCGCGGCTCATGGACCCCGAGCTGGCCGCCATCATGCGCAACGGCAAAGGTAGGGTTTTGAAACCCTGGGGGCCCGGCCGTGGGAGTGCCGCGCGTTTTGCAGTGTGGGGCGCCACCGGCAGAGGGGCGCGCCAGTGCGTTGCTTTGCCATGGCCTGGACATGCGCTGGGCGGCAGCGGTGCGAAGCATGTGCTGCACTGGGTGTAGGGCACATAGTGTACGCTGCATTCTGCATGCGCTGCATTCTGCATGCGCGCACTCCCGTACGTTCTTGGAGCTGCCCGATTCTGAGCTGGAGGGCATGGGTGCTGAGCAGGCTGTCAGGATGAATCTCCAGTGTCCTCGCGCGTGACGCGCTCACAGGTGCAGGAACTCGCTAGAGCTGGGCTTGTCACATCAGTGGGACACGATGCTTCGGGCGTGCCGACGGGGGGGCGCGCGCCGGCCGGCAGGCGCGCCGGTCAAGACGCTGATCAAGGTCGTCAGCATCATGGCCTTCTCCGGCGCGTGCGCCGGGCTGCTGGTGCGCGCGCCGCGGGCTGCCCTGGGCTTGGCCGTGTCATAGCAAGGCGCGTAGACATGCCTCAGTGCTATGCGTGACGACGCCGCGGCTTCCCCGAGAGGTATCAAGCATGCCCTGCCCGCACCGGTCGGACCACGCTCACACCACAGCGCATGCTGGAAGGCGCCGGTGTTCCCGGTGACACAGCTGCCCGGTGCCCAGCCAATGCGCTGCCTTGCAGAGCGGGCGCGGCGCTGCGCAGGGCATCGGCGGCGCGCTGATCTTCAACCCGATCCTGCTGCAGCTGACTGTTAACCCGCAGGCGCGACCCCTCCTCCCCTGACGCAGAGCAGCTTTGGGGCGTGAGAGGATGATGCTGCCGCGTGCAGCGCAGCCACTGCGCGGCATGTTGCAGCGGGCGCCCGCGCATGCACGGCTTGAGGGCGTCACACTGTCGGCGTGCAGTGCTGGAAGCCTCGCTCGATCCCTGCTCCTCTGACGCGCCGGGCGCGCCCGCGCGCCAGGTCTGCGCGTCCACCTCGGTGCTCATGATCCTGTTCAGCTCGTCCGCCATCGCGATCAGCCTGGCGTTCCAGGGCCTGCTGAACGCGCACTACGCCGTCGTGTTTGCGCCTGCGTGCTTCCTGGGCTCGCTCCTGGGTGCGCAGCGTCACCGACCTCTGCCGCGTCCCGCTCATCTGCTGAGACACTCTGGCTGTGCAGTGTGGCTCCGTCCCGTGGCCGCGCTGGCCCAACGGGGCGTGTTGCTTCCGTGCCACAGCTGCCTGTTAAAGTGTTGGCATATGAGCTGATGATGTGCTGCATTCGTTGTTATCAACATGTGTAGGTGTGGCGCGCGCTTGCCGCTGCCCCGCCAGCATGCAGGCGGGGCAGGGGCGTCTGCGCGGCTGTGGTGGGCCAGGCGGCTGCGCGCGCGTGCGCAGGCGTGACCCTTGTGGGCCGCCTGATCAAGTCCTCCGGCCGCACCTCCATCATCGTCCTGCTCCTCACCGTGCTCATCACTGTGCGCCCACTCCCCATGAGATTAGGGCCAGGGTAGGGTGACCCTCATGGACTGTCTCATCACGTTCTCCGGCTGCACCCCTGCCATTGTCCTGCTGCCCACCGCGCTCATCACTGTGCGCGCCCGCCTCATCGCCCCCATCTGACTTTACGTGCCGGAGTGCCCTGCCCGCCATTACGGCCTCATGGAGATGGCCGGCAGCTCCTGTCAGGCCGCATGGCATGCGCTCTCTGTTTGACCAGAGCATAGGAGGATTGGCATGTGCATAGAGTACTTAGCAGCCCGCCATCTGCCCGCTGGTCAGAGATCGTTTGGCACAGCTGTGAGGCAGCATGGTCATTGGCTGTTTGCCTTGCTGCCCCGCCAGCGGCTGCGAGGTCGCGTTGCGCGGTTCGCCAGTGTGCAACACCGCTGTCGCACATAGGCAATCCGCGCACGAGTGCACAGCGATCCTCGTCCACAGCAATGCTCGTGCCGGGCCTGACGGCGGCGTGAGCGGCGCGGCGCAGGTTGGCGCCGTGGTGACGGCTATCTTTGGCGGCATCCACACGTACCAGGACTACGAGGAGCTGGGGCGCCTGCCCGGCTTCAGTCCCTTACTGCCAGGACTGAGCGCGCCGCGGCAGCCCTGTGGAGGCTCCCATGACCCTCTCACCGGCAGACAAGCGATGCAGGCCCGAGGCGCCAATGTCATCATTGGGGTGCAAAGCGGGCCTGCAGGTCTGCCTGTGCTGCCTTGCTAGGGGGGCTGGTATCCGCTTGGTGGGGGTGTCCAGCTGTGCACCCGCTTCCGCCTGCTAGTAGCCCGCCTGAGCACCATATTGTTTCACTTGTGAGGCATGCGTTGGTGTCAGTGGGTCGCATCCCGAGCGAGGACCGCCAATTGCGGTCCAAAACCTCACCGTCACTCGTGTGTTGCTGCTTGGCTAGCAGTCCCAGGCTGTGGTGTTGCATGGTGCTTGTTGCATATTTGCAGTGTGTCTTCTCTCTATGCCTTGGCATTGTCAATTTGACAAAAAGGGAGCTAGGTAGCGGGTAGCATGGGCGTCAAGCATCAAGAAACGCACCATATGCTGTGCCGCATATGTGGGTACCGTGAAACGTTGCTGAGTCAGGTGCTCAGCAGAGTCAATGCATGGTGAGGGGTGAATGAAAGTGGGTCCGGCATGATGTGCGCTAAGAGTGCCAAACATTAATGGATGGCGTATGTACGCGACGCGCTCATGAAGGGCACTCCTGGCCAAGCAGCCCATCGGAGATCGCCTACCCATACCCCAACACTCCGCAGCTGCATGCATCCGTCCCGCATCTATCCCGCACACGCTTCACGCATCTATCCGCTCGAGCTCGCCGCCAGCCTGCCGCAGACAAGCCAGGCTCAGCGCTCTGGTGCTGTCGCCGCGGACGAGCTGCGGGCGATCGCATGTGGCGCGGGGAGGCACAGTGCCTAGCAGCGCACACAGAGGCCAGACCCTTGGCAGGGGCTGCAAGCAACACACGCATGGCCGGCGCGACTGTGTCAGCTTCCCAGCGTACAGGCGCATGCATTATATGCCGCAGCCGCCCTGCAGCGGTGCAGCTCGCAGCACACAGTCAATCACCCCGCCCCCTCCCACCCGCCCTCCCTGCGGCGCGGGCTGGGGGCGCGCCAGGTGCGCGATGACCTTCACGTCCTTGCCGTCGCCCGGCAGCATGAACAGCACCTTGTACGGCAGGTTCGACGACAGCGTTTTGCCTTTGAACACTTTGATGACCTGCGCGCGCGCGCGCGCGCGGCGGTCACGCGCCGGGGGCCGCGCCAGCGCCGCTGCGTGCTGCTGCAGCGGGCATGCGCGCGGTGCGTAGGCTCCGAGCAGCCCCTTCTGGCAAGCTGGGGCTGCACGGCTCCGCAGGCCCGCCGCGGGTATCGCCGAAGCGCACCGGCGCCTGCCCAAGCGCCCCTGGCAGCAGCTCGCGCCTTTCGACAGCGCCAGAGGGCAGCAGGGTGTGCGCCATGTCGCCTTCACCTGGGCGAGCAGGTCAAAGTTTGTGGGGTATGCGGTGGGCCGGGGCGCGCGCATCCTGCACGGTGCCCTCCTTGCCCTCCAGGTTCAGGTCGCCGAGCTTGGGGGCATGGTACACCGTCACGGTGCTCTTCACGCGCACTCGCGTGCCCTGCTCCAGGCCCTCCTGCATGTCGTCATCATCCCCGCCGAACATCGCGGCTGCCCGCATCCGCTGCGCAGCCGGCGGCCGCGGCGCCCTGGCGGCAAGACACGCTGCACTGAGCCCAGCGGGGCCGTGGGGAGCCCGGCCGGCAAACTGCGCACGATCGCCCTGGCAGTAACTGCCGCGGCCGCGTTGGGCTGTGCGGTCGCCGCTGGCCCCGCTAAAAGGCCGAGCGCAGCCGCTGCACAGGCGGCTGCGCCGGCCAAGCGGCACAGCGTGCACGCTTTCTTTGACTCCTGGTAGGAGGCCGTTGCTGTGTGCCGCATGCACAGCGACCGCTTTGCCCAGGCACAACAAGGCACGCCGACCCAGGTGCTTTCTCTGAATGCAGTGCAGCGCAGGCCCCCTCAGCAGCCCCCCTTGAGCATGCACTGGGAGGCTGCACGCATACCTGTGTGCATCAGGCCGCACGAAATGGCCCGCAGACAACGTAACACTGCACCAGGCGAGTACTTAAGTCCCACAAGCGGGTGGCGCGCCTGCGAGACTGCGTGAATGCCTTGCCCGCGCGCCGCCAGACCGGCGCCAGGCCGCGTTGTGGGAGGCTAGCAGCTGCAGGTCTGCAGGCCCGCACACACGCTACGCTATGCACGTCTGCCTGCCCCCTAACCTGACCTGCTCCGAGCACCATGCTTGCACCCTGCATGCGATACTCTCAGCACTGACTCAAACCGAGCAATGCCTCTGCTGCCACCTTCCACGCTGTCTTCAGTGACTGTTTCGTGCCTGTTTCCTGAATGGACAAGGCAATCATGAGGAGTCTAAATTGGCACAGAGGGCAGAATCCCAAGCATGCCGCTTTGAGGCGCTATACGCACTTTATCCCATTTGCCTGGTACTCGGGCATACACTGGACTACACATACGTGTGCATAGCTGGGCTATGCGCACAACATCCTGATTGTGGTGCAAAGCAAATACGCCACTGATGACAGCACAGCAGCGCAGCACGGCAGGATGTGCGGCGCAAGGAAGAAGGCTGGACAACGGCCGGGGTGAATGAATGAATGAATGATTGAAGAGCATCACCGGGGGCCCTAACCCGATGGCCCCCTCAGCTGTGTGGCTGTTGCTTGGAGTGCAAGGCAAGGCTCAGGGCTACGTTTGAACTGCAGGGTTCCAAGAGTCGTACTTCGTCGGAAGCAGCACAGCAATTGTTAGCTGCAGCGCCTCTGCACACGAGCATAATAACTGCGTCCTCTCGCCGCCAGCAAGCAGCGGACCGCGCAAGGGGCGCCGGAGCGAGCAAAGTCTGTGGTGGATTCAACCCACCGGGCTTGCTCTGCAGAGCGCCTGTGCCCCGACGCCGAGGAGCAGACGTGCAACGCGGCAGTGGTGAGCAGGCGGCTGCAGGGCAACAGTGTTATCGAAAACTGGCTGTCAGCTGCTCTCCTCTGCCCTGATCTACCAGCTGATGCTGCACGCTCCTGCGCCAACAACTCAGCAGAGCTGCTGATCTGCACAGATTGGAGTTGCTAGCACCCCTGTGTGACCATCACGGTGCTTGATGTCTCAACGTTGGTGTGCACGCAGGGCGCGCTCTTGACCTAACACGCCCCGTACGCACCTTGCCACAGGCCAGGGAGCAGCAGAGATGGCGACGAGGTGCGCAGGCGGCCCAGCCTGGCAAGCACATCTGTTGGTTTCTAGAACGAGTCAGCTCACGAGTGGCGCCATCAGGTGCAGGCGCGAGCTGCGCGATGATAACGACGCGCGGGACGCCGGCGTTGGAAGGAAGACGCTCGCGAAGGGCAAATGCAAGGTACGCAGCCGCTGGCGCTCTGCACGCGCGGGTGTCTGAGCGCTGGCCAAGGCCGCGCGGCTCGCACTGCGCCACGGCCGGCCAACGTGCGCTGGTGCTGGCCGCAGGCGGAGGAGTGCACGGACGAGCTGAACGAGAACCACTGCTGCGTCTGCACAAAATTCTGGCGGAAATGCGTGTGCGCGGGCAAGACGCTGTGCGCGGACGCTGCGGGCTGGTGCAGGAAGATCGACTGCCGGTGCCAGCACGTGGCGAAGGAGGACCACTGCCTGCGCGGCGCCTGCCCGAAGCACTTTCGAGGCAAAACCGCCACCGTCGATGGCCAGACGCAGCAGTACTGCCAGAACGTGCGCGCTCGCCGCGCCGCCTGCGCGGGCCGCCCCGCCCGGCAGCTATACTCATGTCCCGTCTGCTACCCGTCTGCTACTCAACTTTTCTTGCCTTCTGCTTATGTGTGCTAGGCCCACAGCCAGCGTTCATTCTAAGCCGGGACCTTAGTTTGGGTTTTATCCTGTAGGCAGCCTGGCAGAGCCGGCGTGTAACTCGCCTTGTGTGCGCGGGCGGCAGTGCAACGCGTTCCACCCCATCAGCTGCTTCCCGCTGCAGAAGAGCGGTGAACGCCTCAAGTGCGCGCCCGCCCTCGCCGGCCTGCGCGCTCGTTTCCTCCGGGCCTCTTGTTGTACCCTTGGCCGGGGGTTTGCTGTTCCCCTGCGCTTGTACAGCGGCCCCCGTTGCTTGCCTCAACCGGCCGCGAAGCAGCCAGCCCGCGCGCGCAGGGCGTGCAAGCAGCGCAAGCCCAGCTCGAAGGGGCAGGGGGAGGGCCCCGCGGCGTGGCGCAAGCGCGCGCGCACGCCGAGCCCTGCTGGCGAGCGCGAGGCGCCCGCCGGGCGCAGCCCGGGCCCGCGCCCGCGCCGCACAAAGCAGTCTGCGACCGCGCAGCCTGGGCCCTCGTGCGAGTCGCCCGCGCCGCACGCCGCTGCCGCCGAGCAGGCCGCCGTGGACCAGGGCGCCGCGCATGCGGGCGCGCCGCTCTCGCCGTGCGCAAGCTGGGGACTCGGGGAGGCGGACGGCTTCTTCTGCCTGGCCGCCGACCCCCACGCCGCGGGTCCCGATGCCTGGCCCGCTGGCGAGCCGCACGGCTATGGCGAGCACGACCGGGGCGCCGAGGAGCTGCTCGCGGACGACCCCTTCCGCGCGGCGCCGCGCGAGCGCGCCACCGGCGCCGCGGCCCCGAGCGCAGGCGATGCCCACGCGACTGGCGAGCCCAGCGTGGGCAGCGCGGGAGCCTGGACGAGCCCCACGCGGGCGAGCAGCTTGCGAGAACTGGATGATGTGCTGGCGCGGCTGCTGGAGGCCGCTCCCAGCACCACCCAGGCGGCGTGCGGCGAGGGGCCTGGCTCCTGGGACGCGCGCCCCGCATGCGACGCACCCTTCGCTGGCATGCACGACGGCGCCGGGCATGCGCCGGCCGCGCGGCCGGCCGCCACCCGCGCCGCCGCGGCCGAGAACGCCTACGGCGCCGCCGACAGCGAGTACCTGACGAGAATAGAGACAACGCTTCAGCGCTGCAGCGCCTTTGACGATGGCATCCCCCGCTCGTCTCCAATGCCGGTGGAGGGCATTTTGCTCTTCAATTACTAACAAGGTCTGGCGGGGCTCTGGCCCTTTTGTGCCCGTTCTGCCAGGATGTTTGCGCTATGGGTTGCCCCATCTTGGAATATTTTCAGGGCAATGCATGTGATAGTGCCAGCACTTGCCTGCTCTCTTGTTTTGCAGCTGCGCTGCTCGTCGGCGCTGCGTCGTCGGCCCTCTCTGTGCTGTTGAGGGAGCGTGGTCTGGTGTAAGTACAGGCTGTGAAGAGTCTTGTGGAAGTGGCTTTAGGTCAGGACAGTTTGTGCTTGAATGTGACAGCGTTGGAACTGAGGGCAAACGGGGATGGTGTGTCATTCTGACGGCGCTGCTGATTAGGATGTTAGCCGGTGGTACGTGACTTGGGGGCGTCGTGAGCGATGCGTGGCCTTTGCCTGAGTGTGACCTACCTGCATCTGTCTCATTCGTCAGGCACAGTGCGCCCGATGCGCGTGCAGGCCGCTTGTGCAGGCCCCCTGGGCTTTATGTGGCGTTCCTTGCCATTTCAGCATACGTTGGCCCTTGCAAGGGTGTTTGCTGACCAATCCTGTGTTTCTACCTACAGCGCGCATTTCGCCGCCGCCCCAACTCCCGCCTCCCCCACTGTTTATACCAGTGTGAGAAGCTGTCATTTGGAGCTTATTCTCCTTGCAAGCTCCCTCGCCCAGGCAGTTGCGCATGCTTTAATAGCAAATGCTTATGACCGCGGGCCTTGTTCATGCTGTAACGCTGCCTCCGGTGAGACGAACGTTGCAGCGTGCAGCTGGGTATGACAGGACTGTATGTTTAGTGCTGGCGCTGACCTGCACTTTGGTGGCAATAACCTGTGTATTGTTGATGAGTTTGTAAAAGGATTGTGAGCTGACTGTTTTACCAGTGCCGCAACGAATGTTCCAACAGGCGCTTCTGTTCCCACGCTTGCTGTTTTCATAGTGCACAGGGCCGCTTGCTTGCATGCGTGTGCAGAGAAAGAACTTTTCCTATAAGCTTTTCTCTAATAGCACATATGCCACACGCTACGGTTCATCCCTGCGCCATTGCCTGTGTCCAGTGCTTCTCACCTGTATGCACATACCTGACAACCTGCGCTGCTCAAAATGCATGTGGCTCTTTGTTGGATTGCTCACGTTGCGACACCAGTAAGACGCATATGCTGGCAGCCTTGCCGCTGTTTAAGCTGGCATTATGAGGTGGAGCCCGTGCGCGGTACTTCATCTTGTGAGGTTAGACTGATGCTTCAGTGTGCTTCGCCAATTGCTGCGGTTCAGTCAACGCGTGATAAGTATCATGGTCGTCATTATTAGGAGCAACCCAACACCTCACATCAATCAGCAAGTTGCGTACCTGGCCCCCTATCAGGGTGTTTGTTGACCGGTTGTGTGCATGCATAGCCAGCGCCCGTTTGGCCGCTGCCCCCACTTTGCCCACCCCCCCACATGCCGTGGATAGTTGTGATTTTGTGGGCTGATGCTGCAACTGCGCCCTTGGCCAGGCACGTGCATGTGCTTTAGCAGCATATGCTCATGACGGCGAGCACTGCTTATGGCTGCATTTCTGTGTGTAATGCACACAGAACTGTAGAACTACAGCTATAAACAATGCTTGCGGTCATCAGCATAACGCTGCTAAAGCACTGCGCAGCATGCCTGGGCAAGGGCGCACATTGTGACGTTCGCCGCAGCACGCTGCAGGTTTCATAGACAGTGCAACAGGGCGGCTGAGTTGAGTGCATGTGCAGATGAGGGTGTATCTTTGTGCTTGTTTTAGGCCAACGCCAAGCGCGACATGCGACTGCTTTGGCGAGTGGGTCGTCGACCTGTTGACTGCTCAAGGCGTCTGCTCAAGTGTCACAGCTGCCTTCTGTTAAGCCGCATGGGCAGGTTAATACTGAGAGCGCTGCGCGGCCGCAACACAGGCCCCTTGGTAGCTGCTGAACTTGCACTGCCCGGCCACTCTGCTTGCGGCACACATCTACAGGGTCGTGTCTGAGGATAGGGACTGGGCAAATAAGCAGGATGGATCGTGACTGGGCAGATAAGCAGCCATGGGATGCAGTGCATGCACAGGCTGCCTGTTGCGGCCTGCACTGCTGCGGCGCTGCCTCTAGAGCAGGTCTGCAGACAAGTCTCAGAAGAGTTGTTGGCGCGTGGACAGGTCACATAAGTGTTTGCTGACGGTCGGAGGCGCACGCAAATCAGCACTCCACGAATGAATGAATGAAAAGCATCACCGGGGGCCCTAACCCAATGGCCCCCTCAGCTATGTGGTGTAGCCTGGCTCGCGGGCTCGCACGGGCTCGCAACATGCACTGTTGGCACCAGGGCCACCAAGTGGTCCGCCCAGGGTCATAGCCCTGTACATTCAAAGCTCAAGCTGCGTCCTGCTCCAGCAGGCTGCGCTGGCTGGTACAGCTTCCATCCAGTCCCACCCAGCACACCAGGCTCCAGGTGCTTCCGCACTGTGCAATCGGTACACAGAGTGCCTGAGTGCACAGCGCAAAAGTCGCGCTGCGCCAGCTCAGCCTGTCGAACGACAACCTGGTCGCATGGCGAGCCTGGACAGCTTGTCAGACGAGCTGCTCGCAGAGATCCTGAGCCGCGTGCCACAAAAGCAGACGCTGACCAGCCTGCCGCGCGTATGCAGGTGGGTCAGTGCTGCAGGTTGTGCTGGCGTGTAGCCACTTGATGTGCTCACCCCAGACCAGCAGCTGATGAAAATGCCAGAGACGCAGGCGGTTCAGCGACGTCCTGTTAAAGCCAACCAAGGTCTGGGAGCGCCTGGACAACGGTTTCGCAGAAGCGTTCTGGCGCCCTGAAGGTTTGCAACTGTCTTGAATCCTTGTCAATGTCCTTGTCTTGTGTGTTCTTCCAGTAACCAATGTGCGCGCTCCACAGGCACAGGCAGAGGCATGAACTTCACGACGCGCCTTGCCAAGCTTGAAAAGTGGCTGGCCGGTCGCTGCTGCGCAGTGAAAGCGCTGGAGTTCATGTCAATGGAAGTGTGTACACCTCACAGACCTGGGTGAACGTGCTTGTGGTGGTGATTCAGGCCGCGCACGCCTCCCTGCGCACCATTAACTTGTACTTAGGACAGCGGGATGGCACCCGCGCGGTCATGCAGAGGGGCAGCGTGCTGGCGTTCTCACGCGCTCTCAACCAGTGCCAGTCGCTGACGCACCTGAGCATACGCTTTTTAGAACAGCCCAGCCTGTATGCACTGGGCCTAGCAGCCCTGCCGCAGTCACTGCACCGGTTGGAGCTCTCATGTGCACTATTGCACTTTCCTGGCGTCCGTCCCGGTGAGGTCAAAGTTCTGGACCTAGCGGGGCTGCGCGGCCTGCCGCGCCTCACGAGTGTGGTGCTGGGACCGCAGTTCCCGCTCACGTGCTTTGTGCCAGTGGGCTTGTCGCGCTTGACCGAGCTGGACATCCATTCCGTTTGCCGCTCCCCAGGAGGCGTCGTGTTTCAGGAGGGCTGGGGATGCCGGGGCTGCAGAGGTTGGTGCTGGTGCTACACAACGCACCGAACCAAGTTCGGCTTCCTGCTCTGCAGGGGCTATCGGGCCTCACTGAACTGCATGTGAACTATTGCGTGCTGGTGCCAAGAGACTTGACACCGTTGCGCCTCCTGCGCAAATTCTGCCACTCTGTCCAGGGCGTACAGGCATTGCCATGGATGCCTATGCTGCCGGAGTCGCTGACATTTCTGCAGGCGGTCGGCGGGCTGCAGGCGTTCCCGGAGCAAGCCCTGGCGCTTCAGCAGTTGGCATACCTGCATCTTGCAGAAAACTGCTTCACTGTGCTGCCTGCGGGGTTGACTGTGCTGTCCAACCTGCAGTACCTGGCGCTAGGCTTGTCAAGGCCGGGTAGCCGCATTGGCTTGCGCAATCCAGGCAATATGGATGCTGTCGCCCTGGGTGACCTGTCAGCCTTTCCTGCATGACGACCCTCATATTCTCGTGCTGCCAAGTCGCACTTTCGGACGACTTTGGGGTGCGGCCCCATGCGCGCCTGGACAAAGTGCTGTTCGACTGGGCGCGACCATGTCAGGGGTCGAGCTCTGCAGCCGTCCTGGCGTTGCACAGGCGGCTGCTAGGATCAGGGCACAGGCGTGTGGAGGGCTTTGGTTTGGGCGGCACGGAGGTGTGGCTCGAGTTGGCTAACAAGCATGCCTGATTGCGCATGTCAGCGGCAGCGCTGAGCTGCTGGTGTGCGCAATTCAGACAGGGCAACTGCATTTATGCAGCGCTGCTGTGATGCTGTGAAGCATCTCTTCATGACAGTATGCTATTGCATGCATGAGCACGCCAACTGCTCATGTGCACGACGTGCATGTGCTTTTATAGCAAGCACACATTAGCAGCTTGCCGTTATATTTGTCTTTCGTGCCTGTGATTCTTGTTTTGGTGCCATCACCTGGACCATCTGCTGTGACGCTTTATGGCATGAGGCCTGCCTTGCAGAGCCTGGCATCCACTGCTTGCTGCATGCATGTTGTATTTGGAGGAGAAGCAGGCACTTGTTTTGCCAGGCACCAGCGCGGCCTTTCTGTCCCCGCGCCAGTGCCTGCACATCACCAGCAAACCTTACCTGATGACACAAGCACCGTGTGGAGATGCAGCAGTGTGTCCACGTGTTCCGAGCATGGCGCGGCTGCGCGTCGATCTGCATCTGCTGGCAGCGACCTCGGCTGCGTCAGCTGCGTCTTCCCTGGTAAAGCCTGTGCTGCAGGCCATTTGTGTGCCTGAACTGGTGCTTCTGTGCGCTTCTGCAGGCACTGCATGTCGTCTGTATATGTTGTGACCGTCATGGTGGCAATCACCTATGAGCAACCCAACACATCACATCAATGAGCGTGGCAAAGCGTGCCACTTGTTTCAGTGCGCCGCTACACACGTTCGGCCTCTCTTCTCAGTCACAACATGTGGCGCGCTTCCTGCATACTATTTGAGGCGCAAGACCAACTGCTGTTTGTCGCACAGTTCCCAGCAAGGGCCACAGCCGCCCTTGGCCTTGCGTTTCTAGACAAAATCCGGCGTGGCGCCCAGTGGCAGGACACCCCGTGCACTGCTGGCACCAGCTCCTGTGCACTGCAGGCGCCTGGGTAACGCCCATGGACCCGCATTAAGCAGCAGACATGCGGGCGCCGTAATGCGCCCGCTCCAACAGCTGGACATAAGAGCATGGAGGAGCTTACGCACTGCTCGCCCGACCCACGCCACGACAGGAAAAAGTAGAGATGCAGGCTCAGGGCTCCGCGAGCCGAAAATGCACAAGCAGCTGCAAGGTGGGGCGATGCTCCTTGCCCGCCTGGTGCGGCTTCAGGCATGCACTGAAACGAGCGCTGCAGCAGAATCAGAGCCCCCAACTGCAGCAACATCCCCTCCCTCCGCACTATGACCTGCACACAGCTGGACCCCTGCACATGCCAGACCCTGAAACACACACGTCATGTGCACTAGCAGCCCCTCACAGCTTTCGCAGCGCGTGTTTGCGGACCACGCCTCGCCAGCGCCTTGATGCGCCCCACGAACAACCCCTAAAATCAACACCTACATGGTCCCCCTCCCTGCTACCGCACAGCGCACCCCCGAGCTCATCCGCTCGGCCGCACGTCAGATGCGACGCCCTCAACTTTGGGCAGTACGGCGACTGCCCTGGCACCAAGCACGGCCCCAAGGGGCCGCGCACACCAGCGACAGGGGGCTCTCGGAGCGCCAAAGGCGGCAACGGGCGGCTGCAGCTCCAGCTCCTCTGCAGACCCGGTGACTATGCCTCAGGGGCGACGCGCACATGCTCCTTCGCCCCCGCGACCGCTGCACAGGCCGCTGACCGCACCCAGCCTGCATCAGCGCCAGGCCCGCCTGCACCCACAAGAATACAGCGCACGCATGCACAGCACCCCAACGCTGCGGCGCGAGCGAGTGTGTGCGCGCTGGCAGGGCAGGATGGCACTCCTCAATGAGCGCTGCTAGACTACCGCTGACGCCCCGGCCCGCCACCACCCCGTAGCTACAGGCCGCACCACTGGCTGCAAGGGTCTGCACTACAGCACGTCTGCAAGTTAAGGTTATCTGCGACCTGGACCCTGGCGGCCAGGCTGCGGCGGCAAGCAGCAGCTCCCCATGCGGCGGCGCCCCGTGCGGCAGCGCCCGTGCGGCCCCTGGGCGACAAGCGCACGGGCTTGCCCTCCCCTGCGGCTTCCTCCTTCCTCCCCGTCCTTACGCCCTCTCGCCGCGCCCCCCGCGCATCACCAGCGGGCGGCCGCACGCGGGCGGCGGCACGCGCGCGCATGGGGCCCGGCGCGCGCCGCGGCCCCCGCGCGTCACGCGTCGGCGCCGGCCGCCGTGACCTCGAACGCGCGCGGGCCGCAGCCCTCGCAGTGGATCGCCCACATGCGCTGCAGCACGCGCTCAAAGTCGGCCACCCAGCCGGCCGTGTCGAACAGCGGGCAGGTCAGCCGCGCGGCCTTCAGGCGCGCGCGCAGCGACTCGCGCTTCGCGTGGTCCAGGCCCAGCTCGACCGCGCGCTCCTTGTACTCCTGCGGACGCACCCGTGCGGCATGAGCTTCCAGGGGTCTGATCGGCCACACGTGTTCACAATTGGGTCCCCGATTTGAACACTGCCAGGTGGAGCACAGCACCGTGCACGCTTCAGGGCAGGCGGCACGGCCGCGCGTTCCCGCTCCGCGGCCCGGGCCTGCGCGTGCAGCCAGCACGGAGGCGCGAGGCGGGCAGGACACACGCGGGCCCGCGCGCGCGGCGCCGCGCGCACCTGCTGCGAGGCCACGACCATCTCGGAGCCGAGCCCGGTCGCGTAGCACAGCGACGCGGCCACGCGGCTGGCCATGCGCTCCAGCGGCAGCGTCACCATCGGGCAGCCGCCCCAGAGCACGTCGCAGCCTGCGCGCGCGTGCGGGCAGGGTCGGCGCGCGGCGCAACAGGGGGCACGCCCCGGTGCTTTGACTGCACATATATTCTGGCGCAGCTCACATGGCGCGCTCTGCGGCGCAGCTCCGCAGGCAGCGCGCGTCACGCGCGCAGGGTGCAACGCCCGACCTACAACATGAGGCTGCACCCCAGCCGCCTGGCGCCCGCCCGCCTGCACGACCGGGCGGGCAGGACCGGCGAGCTGCCATAGAGGCAAGGTCAGGAAGCTGGGGTAGAGTAGGCTAGGGTAGGGTCAAAGAAACCGCAGGGGCGTGCCGGTGGTGTGCGCATTGCAGAGCGGCGTGTCCAGGAACACGTCGGCCAGGCCGGAGCGCCGGATGTGCACCGGCTTGGCTGCCACGTCGGTGAAAATGATGCGGGCCGGGTCGACGCCGCGCGCAGCCGCCTCCGCGCGGATGCGCGGCTCGCCGTACGGCGGGAAGCGCAGCAGCCACAGCACGCTGGCCGGCACGCGGCGCAGGATCGCGCACCACGTCTCGAACGTCTCCGGGTCGTACTTGTACAGCTGGTTGGAGCACGCGAACACGATGCGGTCGTCCGGCAGGCCCACCTCCGCGCGCGCCGGCAGGGCGGCCTCGTCCAGCACGTCCTGCGCACGCGGCGCAGCGCGCGGGCGTGAGCGCACGCGCCCTGCCGGCGAGCCCGCTGCATGCACTGCGCCCGCTGCGTCCGTGCAGTCCCACAAACTGCAGCGCGGAAGCCCCTATGCTTTGAACACACATAATTTGTCGTTGCCTGCTGCGGCAGGCTTGGTACGCTGCGGCAGGCTGTCCATGTATAACACGTGCATGCTGCGGGACAACCACCGCAAGCTCATCATGCTGGCATGAACACGCACATCGCGCCATCTCAAAAGCTCAGGCACACCGCGGGGCTGAGTGTGGGCCGCAAAGCAGACGGAGCTGGCTTCCTCGCCAGCACCAGCAGCACACACGCTGCCATGGGCTCTTGTCGTCCACCGGGGGAGACGCCGCACCATGTGCGCGCGCTTGTAGTCGTTGACGAAGTAGCAGTGGGGCATGAGCGCGAGGTTCTCGCTGTAGCACTTGCGGCAGGCCTCCGGCGCCACCACCCTGTCCGTGATGAGGTACGGCAGGAAGGGCGCGCCTGCCCGGGCCCGCCGCCGCACGCTGTCTCACACATCACTTCTACGCATACACAGGACATGGGGCTAGACACCGCCCCCGCGCTCTTCAAACTGGGCACTTGGGAGACAGTCCTGGCCTGCCCACAATGCCTCAACAACACAAACCGAATGCCGAGTCGGAAAGGCACGCTCACGCGGGCAGCCTCGCCGTGCAGCACATCGCTGAGCGCCTGCAGGCCGCAGGCGCCGCTCGCGGCCGGCGCGGCGCGCACCCGTGGTGGCCGGGAAGCCCATGTAGCTGGTCTGCACCGGCGCAGGGTTGAGCGCAAAGATCTCGTTGCGCGCTCCCTGCCGTCGCACAACACGGTGGTACCTTGGAAGACTGCACCCGCTGCACAGGCTTTGCGCAATGTGCACAGCAAATGCAGCACACGCGGCATGTGAGGGACAAACATGCGCGAAGCGTCATTTCTGGCTAGTACGTCAGGCCAAAAGCAGCCGGCGGCACGCAAACCTCCCTGACAGGCGGCGCGCTGCCCAGAGCTTGTCTCAAGCCAGGCGCGCTGCACAAAGTCTGTCTCATGCCGGGCGTGCTGCCCAGAGTCCGCCCCGCGCCAGGCGCGACCTGCGGTGGCGGCGGCGGCGGCGGCGCGCGCCTTGGTGTAGCCGTTGAGGTTGATGGCCACATGGATGCGGTCGGCGCTGATGCGGCCCGCCACGTCGCCCACCGGCCACGCGCTCACGTCCAGAAAGTGCTCCGCCTCGGCCTCGATGCGCTGCCGCCACTCGCTGCCGTCGCTCGGGCTCACCGCATAGCAGAACACCTCCACCTGCGCGCCGGCGCGCCCCCTGGGCGCGTGAGCGTGACGCCGCGGCTGTGCGCATGCGCTGTCGAGTCCGTGCTCGGAGCGCGCACGCTGTTCTCTTCTCACATTTCCTTAAGACTCTGTTAGCTGCGGGGGAGGTGGAACAGTGAGCTACCAGATGCGCCAAGAGCTGCACGACAAGTGGCCAGACGGTGGGGGGGTGAGGCGCCGCGGGGCCGCGCCTGCGCGCGGTCGTGCAGGCCAAACACGGAGCCCATGAGGTGCGAGAGCGGGTGGTTGCCAAAGTCGGATGAGACGTAGGCGACGCGCAGGCGCTCTGCGGGCGCCAGCGGCCGCGCCGGCGGGTGCGCCAGCGGCGGCAGCCGCAGCCGCGCGGCCGTGGCCAGGCAGAACTCCGCATATCTGCACGTCGCGCCGGCGCGTCAGCGCAGCGACCCTAACACTACCATACACCCTGTCAGCACACGGTCTGCGCCGCCAGGCCGCCCCGCGTGCCCAGGTGCGTGAGAAAGGCGATCATGGAGAAGGCAGACATGTGCATTGACCACTATGCCGTGCAACCACACACACTCTGCTGCCCGCAACTCCCGGGGCCAGGCAGCCCACGGCGCCACGGCCGCGCACGGCCGCTGCCGGCAGCCTCGCCGGCCCAGGAACCCAGGAGCGCATTGAGGGAAGCCGGGGGGGCGCGCGGGCGCGGGGCGCGCGCACTTGGCGCTGATCGCGAGCGCCAGCTCGGCCGAGAAGGGGTAGGCCATCGCGTGGAACGGCTGCACGGGCGGCAGCCGCCCGGCCGTCAGGTCGCGCCGCACCTGCGCGCGCGCGGCCGTCGGCGGGCGCCCCGCGGACGCGAGCCGGACCTGCCCAGCCGTTCTAGGGTAGTGCGCTAGGGGAGTGCGCTCGGTGAACACGAGCCGGGGCTGCCCAGCCCTGCCCCGCCGGCAGTCCACCCAGGCGCGTTCGCAGGCACGGGGCTTCCATCCGCACAGCGGGCTCTGCGGCCTGGGGCGGGCCCTTAGTGCGGTGCGGGGCGACGCGGCGCGGGAGGCAGCGCGCGAGCACGCCCGACCCCCGTTCAACCAGGCTTGACACCATATGCGCAACCAGGGCACTGGAAGGGTTCTGGCTAGGGTCTATCAGGAAACATGGTAGGGCGGGCGGGCGCGGCCGGACCTCCGCCTCCAGGCGCGCAAAGAGCGCCGGGCGGTCGGTCCAGTCGCAGACGCACTGCAGGCTGTGCACCAGGTTGGCGAACGCCTCCGGGAAGTCCGGCCGCAGCGCCAGCGCGCGCCGGTACGCCGCGACCGCCACGTCCTGCATCGCGCTGGAGCGCTCAGGGATAATTTTGTGCTTGTTGCGCCTGTGTGCTGAGCAAGTCAGGGCATGTATTAAACGCATATTTCTTGGGTGAGCAAGTGTGCGCTGCTGCACGCCTTTTGCGTCTGGTGCCTCCCGCGCAGCGCCACCAGCATGGTGCACGCTGGCAAATAGGGTGCGCCCGAGACCGACACGGACACCACCATGCAACTTCACACGTGTCCTGGGCCCCTTGGCCGGCCGGCGGCACGCGCGCGCCTGGCGCGCAGCGTCCTTGTACGAGGACGCCAGGTTGGCGTGCGCGTCGGCGGAGTCCGGGTGCAGCAGGGCCACCTGCTCGTAGCACGCGATCGCCTCCGCCGTGCGGCCCTGCGCGCTGGCGCGCCCGCCTCTGCACGGGTGGGGTAGACATAGGGTTATGGCTAGGGTAGGGTATGATGGCAGCGCCCTGAGCAGTACTTGCGCCGCGCCGCCGCCTCGACGAGCGCCGCGCCTGGCGCGCAGCCACACGGCCAACGTCCTGTCTGTTGTGGCATGGCCGCGCGTGGGCGCGCCTGCATCTTCAGGATGCCGCCCAGGTTGTTGTAGGCCACGCTCAGCCGCATGGCCTGCGCGAGCGTGGCGGCCGCGGGGTGCGGCGCGCCGAAGGCCGCGGCGCCGCCGCCGCCGCCGGCCGGCAGGCCGGCCGGCGCGCCGGGCAGCGCCGCGCCGGGCGCGGCCGGGCGGCTGAGCTGCAGCTGGATGCACAGCATGTAGCACTGCACCGCCTCCTCGGGCCGCCCGGCCTCGCGCAGCGCGTTGCCCAGGTTGTTGTACGCCTCCGGGAAGTGCGGCTCGTGCGCGATGGCCTGCCGGTACGTGTCGATGGCCAGCGGCAGCTTGCCCTGCTCATAGTACACGCCTGCGCGTGGTTAGGTTAGGGCTTAGATCAGGGATACTCTGAAGTTAACCCTAGCCTACCCTGTCAGGCCGCGACGCCGGCACGGTGGGCCAGTTGTGCGCATGGTGCGGCGCCGCCTGGCTGGCTTGCACAGACGGCGGAGCGCCGATGGCGCGCGGCATGCTCGTAGTCGCCGGCCAGGCCTCGGCGGCGCAGGCTAGGGTATAGGGTATAGGGCATGCTCGTAGTCGCCCGCCAGGCCTCAGCGGCGCAGGCGTGCGGCCTCCCATCAGCCACTGGTGCTCACACCGCAGCGCAGCTGCAGTGGCAGGGAGCGCGCCGCACGACAACAGACTGCAGCACACGCCGCAAACAGGGGCCGTGGCGCCACGCGACACGCGCCCGGCCTGCCAGCAAGTGCGCGCCCGAGCCGCATGGTAAACCCAAAAGTTTGTTATGAGTCACAGACAGTGCCCAGGCTGCGGGCGCGCCCGCAAGATTGCCGAGCGACAGCGCGCAGCCCGGCCGCAGCCGCACGACCTGGGCGAAGCACGCCTCGGCCTCGTCGCGGCGCTTGAGCTCCTTCAGCGCAACGCCCATGCCCGTATATGCGTCCGCGTACGCCGGCCGCAGCCGCACCGCCTCCTGCGCGCGGCCGCCAGACAGGAGTGAGGTGGCGCGCCCGACAGATGCGCGCCCGGCGCCCGCGCGCCGCCCTGGGGCAGGCGCACGCAGCACTGGCGCAACCGCGCGGCGCCCGCGCACGCCCTCTGGTCGAACCGCTGCGCGCCCCAGCCGCAGCAGAGCCGCGCCGCGCATGGCGCACAGGTGTCGCTCCGCCGCCCGGTCGCGCGCGCGCCCGCTCGCTCAACGCAGCGCAGCAGTCGGCTGCAGCCGCGGCTGGCAATTAGGGTAGGGTAGTGTACCCTACCCTCTCACCCGTAGTATACCCTACCCTCCCGCACCTGGTAGCACGCGACGGAGGACCCGCAGTCGCCCGCCTCGCGCAGCAGGTCGGCCAGGCCGCGCCAGGCGGGCGCATAGCCGCTGCTGACCTGCCGCCGCGCGCAGAGCATTGTGAGCGGCGCGCCGTTGCACACGCCTGCCGCGGCGCCGCCGAGCCGGACCGGGACGCAGGCTACTGACACGGCACGCGCCAGCGCTTGGCCGACCGCGAGCTCGGGCACATTTGCTACAGTGCGCGAGCGTGCACAGCGAGGCAACGCTGCCTGTCAAGGCCAGCGGCGGCGCGGCGGCGCGGGCCGGGCCGCAAACCTGCAGCGCCTGGCCGTAGCAGCGCTGCGCCTCGTTGCGGCCGACCGTGCCTTGCGCGCGCCACAGGTCGCCCATGTTATTGTACACATCCACCTGCACGGCGCCGGGGTGCCATCGGCGCGCCGCGCCGCTGCAAGCGCGCCCAGTGACTTGGATGTGGTGACGAGTGTGCGGCTCTGCCTGTGCCTCCAGCGGGCGCACGTTGTCGCGGGGCCTGGCACAGCGCCATGGGCAGGCTGCGACGGCGCGCGGCTGAGGGCGCAGGCGCGCAGCGGCGCGAGCAGGCGACATGTGCTGGGAGGGCAGGTATTCTGAAGTCGACCGACATATTACTCCAAGCAGACACGGCCTGACCAGCATATCTCATAGAATGAGTGATGGACAGAGCGTGCGCAAGGGTGAGCAAGGGTCCGCACCAGGGTAGGGTCCACGGCCAGGGCGGCCTGGTAGCACTGCAGCGCGGCCGGCACACGGCCCTGCTGCACCAGCGCGCTCGCCAGGTTGTTGTACGCGTCGGTGAACGTGGGCTTCAGGCGCAGCGCCGACTGCGCACAGGCGCGCGCCGCGGCTCAGCGCTGGCCGCACCCTGACAAGCTCGCGCCTCGAAGCATGGCCCAGCGCGCGCTGGGCCTCCGTGCTATGCGCAGAAAACCTGGGTGCGCGGTCTGTGCGTGCGCTCACGGTGTGTGCGCAGGCGGTGAGCGTGGCAGTGCTTGCAGTGCCGTCCACGAGGCAGATAGGCGCTGAGCAGAGTAGGCCAAGTGAAAGACAAGGCGTGCGCTTTTCCAGGTTGGCCCTCATCCATACAATGCGCGCATGCCTGGTAGTATATGACGGCCATGTCGTAGTTGCCAATCTGCTGCAGCGCATTCGCCAGGTTTGCGTGCGCCTCGGCCAGCTGGCTGTCCAGCATGATGCACCGGTCGTTAAACCGGATGCACTGCTCATAATTGCCCAGCTGGTAGTAGATGGCGCCGATCAGCAGCAGCAGGTTTGTGCGGTGCGCGTGCTGCGGGTAGACCTGCGCGTGCGGCAGCGCTCAGGCCACGCATGCGCACCGCGCAGTTTGCATGCGCATTCTCCGCCAGTGCCGCCCAAGCCAGCAGAGCGCTCAGGATACAGCGAGGCCAGCGGCCTGCTGCGCGCCTCGTTGCACTTGCTGAGCGCGTTGATGTAGTCGCCGGCGCGGTAGAACTGGTGCGCGTCAGCCAGCGTGGCGTCGAACACGATATTGCTGGCGGCGCCCCCCGCCGCCGGCGCCTGCCCCATGCGAGCCCCGCCGGGCACCAGGGCCGTGCTGCGCTGCGGCAGCGACGCAAACGCGTGCGACGCGAATGCCTGCGTGCCGGCGCGGGCGACCGCATATGGGCCGGGCTGAACATCCTGGGGGCCGCCGGAGGGCCCGGCTGTGCTGGACGACAGCTGCCGCAGGAGCAGCGCGTGCGCGCCCCACGCCAACTCCTCCGCATCCCCGGCCCCCGCCGCGGCGTCCGGCGCCGCCAGTGTGCTAGCGCCGCCGCCAAAAAGCTCCCGGCGGGGCAGCTGGCCGCCCGGCTGCTGCAGCAGCACTGCGCTCATAGGTGCTGGCAGCGCGCACAGACGCCAGTATCATTTCACTATGGGGCACGCACGCGCCCCCTGCGTTGCACGCAGCAAGGCATGAGTACAGATCAGCGCAGCTCTTACTAGTGCTCTGCAGCCGTGCAGTGCAACGCGGGCCTTCGTTCAGGCTGGCCGACAGCTTCCCTACCAAGGTTTCCCATGTATTGCATGCATGACGCACAAATATGCGCCTGAGGAATACCATGCTAAGCTCATTCCGACATGTGTGGCCTTATTACACAACGCCAAGCAACAGAAGCAGCCTTCTCCGAGTCCTCCCATGTGCAAAGCCTTGCATACCAGCAGCACACCGTTGCACGAAGTAAACCGAGCGTATACAAAATTTCGAATCACTGCCTGAGCACGCCACCTCGCCAACCGCGACCGCACACCATGCTCAGCGCGGCCGAGAGACCCGGACCGGCACCCTGCACGCCGCGCGGGTCCTGGCCAGCGGCAGGCGATTCCAGCGGCAACCCCAACCCCAACCCCAATGCACCCGCGGGCGTCAACAGACGCCCTGGACCACGACGCCCGCTTCAGCACAAAAACTCCGCCCGCCCTCAGCGCGCTCCCTCCAACTCACAGCAGGCAAACATGCGGCCCTGCTGCACCGCACCGCAGGCGCTGAAAATCGCCTCGCGAGCCGGAGGGTGTCGAGCCCGCCGCTCAGCCGCGGCGAGCTGCGCGCGCCTCCGCCTGCTCTGCACTGCGCCAAACCAGGCAGCAAAGCCACAACAAAATCTGCTGACGCATGCCCCCATTCTCCATTCCCCCAGTCTCGGCTGAGCATCAGCTTGCGCACCACAGGGCCCGCTTCAGGCAGGGCCCCTCTCCACCCCGTCCAAGCTCACACTCTGCATCCTGCCGGGCGACCGCCCCTGAGGCGGCGCCGCGCGGCACTGTCGACAAGACGTGGCACGCGGGCGGCAACGCAGCGCCGCCGCACATCCGAACACGCAACAAAGCAAACTGGATGGGCCCAACGGCAGACGAGCATCGGCCGAGCGGTGGTGCTTGGATACACGATCGCGGCGCATGCGTTCAGCCGCCGCGGCCAGGGCTGCCGGACACAGGCCAGGCGCCCCGTGCCCGCCCACCCGGCGCCTGCCTGTTTTGCAGACTGGGATCAAAGCAAGCACAATCAAGACCAGTGTGTACAGACGCCTCCCGCCTCCCAACCCCGGCCCGCCACATCCAGGCCGGGCACACGCCCCTCAATCCAAGGGGCATGGCCGCTCCATCGTCCCCCATCACCTGTGACTGTGGACAGGTCGGCCTTCGCAAGCGCGCCTGTGTTGGCGACAGGCCGATCCAATACCATCAGCACTCATCCCATGACAGCCTCCCATCGTACGTCCACAGCATAAGCAGCGCATCCCGCCCGTCCTCCCACTCCACTGTCTCTCTATCATCGCCTGAGCGGCCATAGAAGCCACCAAACTGTCTCCAACATCGCAAAGTTTCGCCTAAACAGGTTCTCCTCTCCATAGACTCTCATCACGAGCACTGGGCACAACCACTCAGCGCCACCCTTGCGACAGGCTTGACCGGCATCGCCTGGCAGCACACTGTCACCTGTGTCATCACTCATGTCGCGCAGCGCTGACGGCGCCCCCGCCCGCCGCGGCGAAGCCACTGCATGATGGCGCCAGCCGGGGCCGCCGCCGTTAGCAGGCCGAGCAGCAGCAGGGCGGCCGCCCCCAACACCGTCGCCGCCGCCGCCGAGCGCGGCGCCGCGCCCGCGGCGGCGGCGCCGAGCGCGGCACATGCCAGCGCCTGCGCGGCGTATCCGTCCCAGTTGGCCGGCTTGCCCGCGCGCGCCCGGCCGCAGGATGCCGAACGCCTCCCGGACCTGGCGGCGCCGGCAGCTTCGGGGCCCTGCGACGGCGGCTGCGCCGGCGCCCTCGCGGACGCCGGCTCGCGCGGCGCGCAGGCAGGCGCGCTCTCTGGCGGGGCTGCGCTGGCAGGGGCCACCGCCGCGGGCGGCGCCCATGCAGGGCTGTCCGGCACGGACAGCGAGCGGACGCAGGCGTGCGCGGCGGCGGCGGCGGCCGTACCCAACCCGGGTCCCGCCTGCGCCGGCGCGTCCACATCCGGCAGCGGTGACGGCTCGGTTACTGCTGTGCGCAGGCTGAGCGCCACGCTGGTGCGCGCGCCGGCCGAGCACATTGTGCTTCTGTCGGCCGCCCTCCGACTTGAGGCCGCGCCGCAGACATCCTTGTGGGCGCCGCAGGGAACCGATGCCCTGGAAGGGAGCGTGCAGCCTGGCAGAGACGCGGGCGAGGCAGCGGCGGCGCCATTGCCCAACGACAGGCGCAGGCCCGCGGCCGCCGCTGGCGACTGCGCGGTGGCCTTTGCGCAGGAGGCTGCCATGACATGCAGGGCGTCCGCCGCCGGCCGCAGCTTGCAGAACGCGGCGCCGTCGGCGGCGTGTCCGGCAGCGGCGCCGCCGGCGCCGCGCGCCGCGCCGCGACCGCGCGGGCCTGCGGCGCGCAGCGCGGCAGGCGCGCTCAGGGGCGCGGGCAGCGGCGCTGACAGCAGCGCCGCCGCCTCCAGCGCCCACCCCGCCGGGCTGGGCAGGCCGTCGCCACCCGCCGACTCACCCGACAAGGATGAGTCGGCGGATCCTCCCCACGTGTCTGCATGGCTCGAAGCGCCCGACGCGGGGGCGCCCTCCGACCCGCTGAACGAGGCGGCGGCCTCCGAGGCGGTAGCCTCCAGCTCGCAGTCATGCACGGACGGGGCGCTGGCGCGCCGGGCGGCGCGCCGGCGCGGGCTGGCGCGGCGCGGCCGGCCGCCCGGGCTGCGCGCCGCCGCGGCCGGGCTCAGCGGCGACTCGGGCAGCGCCGCGCGCTCCGCCGGCGACAGCAGCGAGAAGAAGCTGCCGGCGCTGCTCCTGCGGCGGCGCGAGCCCCGGGCGCTGCGTGAGCTGCCCCACGGATGGATGACGCTAGGCTTGCAGCAGACCCTTGCTTTGACGTCAAGCAGGACATAGGCACAGACAGCCTCGATCCTTGCAAGAACTGCAGCTCGCTGAGTCAGCAGGCAAACCAGGAGAGCAGGCAAAAATACGGTTGGGGCTAAGGGGCCCTGGCAACTCTCGGGGCCCTGGCAACCCGCGCATCGTCGGCAGCGCGCACCCGTCCGCCACGTCCTGCGGCGTCTGGCCCCCGGCGTCGCGCAGCGAGGCCCACAGCGCGCCCGCGCCCGGGCAGCGCGCCAGCAGCAGGCCCGCCGCCGCGCCGCCGTCGGCGGCCGCGGCCGCCAGGTGCAGCGCCGACGCCGCGCCGGCGCCCGCGGGCGCCGCCAGGTCCCAGACCACCCTGCAGGTTCCGCGCCCCCCTTGCCCCGGCATGGCGTGCGCCCGCCCCTGCGCTGGCCCCTGCCAGGATTGCGGCTCGTGTGCGCGCCCGCAGCACTCAGCCCCTCTCGGCGCATGCAGCAGGAAGGTCGCGGCGCACCGCCTCCGCCTACTTCATTTCGCCAAGAGCTTCAATGACGTGCACAGCAAGACGACCTGACGGCACACTCCTTGCCGACACATGCACCCGCGCTCCTCATCTGCTCATGCCTTCCCACAAAGCTAGAGGCCTGTGGGAACCACGCTCTCACGCGGCCCGATCGGGCATGCATGGTCGGCCTGCGCCTGTGCACAGCGCCCTCGAGGGGCGCACCCGTGGGCAGCAAGGCCGAGGAGCAGGTCCAGAGTGGCCAGGCAGCGCGCGCGCAGCGCCAGGTGCAGCAGGCCGCCGAGCGCGCGCGCGCTGTAGGCGGCCTCCGCCGCGGCCACCGCGTCGCGCATGTGGTCGTGGCCCACAGCGGCCACTGGCAGCACCTGAGCGCCGAGCCAGGGGCCGTCACGAGGCTGCCCAGTGAGCCCGCACACTGCCACGCCAGGGCATGCAAGGTGCTCCTGACCTGACATCAATTACAGGGCATGCGCCACTGCGCAACGCAGTTTCTGGCATGGCGCAGCAGGGCGCGCGGCGATGCTCAGCGCTGGCCCCGGCTGGTGCGCAGCGAGCTGCGGCGCGGGCCGGGGCGCGCCCTGGCGACGAGCGCGGGCCAGCCGCGCGCGGCGCCGAGCACGAGCAGCCGGCGCGCGGCGCCGGCCACGTGCGCCACAAAGCCCGGGCGCCCCAGCTCGCGCTGCGCGGCGCCGGTCCACGCGCCGCCGCGCGCGGGCGCGGCGCGCGCGGCCGCCGGCATCGCCAGGAACTCCGCAAACTGCAGCACGCGCCCGATGTCGGCCAGCAGCGGCGCGAGCGCCGCCCAGGCCATCCTGCGCGCGGCGCTCTCCCGCCTCGGAACCCTCCTGTGCAACCACGCCACGCCATTCGCATATCTTAGAAAGATAGCCTATAAAATCGAAGGCGATTGAATTTGAAGAATAAATTGGAAGCGAAATTGAAGATCAAACGGAAACGAATCATTGTGAACACGCAGGCCCTGTGCGGCAGACTGCGCCGCGCGCCTGCCGTCCGCCGCATCCGCCTCCAGCGAGCGGACCTCGCGCACGAGCGCGGCGCTGTCGGCCAGCACCACCGGCCGCGGCGGCCCCAGCAGCCCGCCCGCCTCGGCCTCCACCCACGCCACGCCGCACCGCCCCGCCCCTGCCATGCCGACAGTCAGCCGCCGCCCGGGGCTGGTCGCGCACGCGCGCTTGTCCAGCGGCACGTCCGCCAGGAAGCGCCCGTCGAAGCGGACGAGCAGGCGCTCGGGGGCGGGGCGGGGCGGGGCGGCGGGCGCCAGCGGCGGCAGGCGCAGGCGCATCTGCCCGCCCACCAGCGCCGCGAACGGCGCCGCGCAGGGCCCCGGCGGCAGCTGCGCCTCGAGCGCCTGCGGGCGCGCCGGCGCCTTGCCGTCAGCGCGGGCTCGGGCGGCAGGCCTGCAAGCTCTTAGAACAGTGTGACGCGCCCGTCAAACATCTAATCTATGAAAGCATTGCCGGAACTTGGCACGCCATCAGCT
>JAABUO010000761.1_pt1 | contig 51976 bp, 51 predicted proteins | sample 5559291 | NCBI WGS metagenome assembly JAABUO01 (sample SAMN10711878, study PRJNA513372) | rock metagenome | isolation source: Antarctica rocks | place: Antarctica: Victoria Land, Finger Mt sud | reverse complement strand
GTCGTTTGAGGCGTGGGCGCAGGGGCAGGAGGCAAAAATGATCGCGCTGGCGACGCGGCGGGCGTCGGACTTCTACGGGGCGCTGGGCTACGAGGAGTCGGCGGCATATTTCCGCAAGCAACTATGACCGAAGAACAAAAACCGCCCAGCCTCCTGAACGGGGCCGAGCGGTTTCGTTGCGGGGCCTTGTCTTACGGGGCATCCGGTGGAGCAGGCGGCGGGGGCGTGGAAACTTTCAGGCGCATCCCCGGCAGGATTTCCCCGAAGACGACACGACCGGGATTCACCGCGCCGGAAATCAGGCCCAGGAAGACCGAGTCAGGCGGGACGTTCTGCATTGCCTGGGGCAGCAAGGGCTGCAACGAAACCGCTTGCGTCAGTTGCGCCGCGCTGAGGGCGGAGGCCGGCAGCCGCCCTTCCAGCAAGGCCGTCCGTCCCGCGTTGTCCAGACTGCCGTACAACTGCGCCGTGTGCGGGAACCCTTTGACGACGTTGACCGCGTCCCAGAACGGCGGTCTCCGGGTCCTATCCATGAAGGCGTCGAAGCCGGGGGGCACTACCTCCCCTGGCTGTGAGACTCTGTGCTTTAGTCCCTCGTACAGCTTCGCCGCCGAGGCGTCGTTCTGCGGGGCGAGGTCTTTTTCTTCCGGCTGGAACAGCGACAGGCCGTTGCGGATCTGCCAGGGCGTCAGTGCGCTGAACACCTCCGCCACCCAGTCCCAGTTCTGCTTCATCGCCGCTGTGTGCTCCTCCCGGGACTGTGAGGTCGCTTGTACCGCCTGTGGAGTTGCTTGTGATGTCGTCTGGGCAGCGATCTGAGTTGCTGCCTGCGGGGTCGCCTGTGGCCCCGCAGGGGCGGCGGCTTGCTGGCGGGTCATTTCCTGCCGTCGGGCCTGGAGCATCGCCCCGAACCAGCGCCGTAGCAGCGGCTCGGGCACCTCAAGGTCGTCGTCGCGATACCACCGGTTGTTGCGGATTAGGATGATGCCGTCCGCGTCCTTCGTCCAGCTCACGTCCCGACGCGCCGCCATCTCGTCCAACTCCGCCGCCAGCGGGCGCTTGACAGGGAGTTTCTTCTGATCCTCCGGCATGGCATAGCCCCCATGCGAGTAGTAGTCGCAGACGTACTCCATATGGCCCCGCTCTCCCAGCCAATCCGTCTGCGCCGCCCGGCTAATCGCGGACTGCACGTTTCTCTGGTTATCGGGAAGCAGCTCGGGCAGGAGGTTGGGCCAGACGCGGCCCCACTGATACGCGGCCAGGCGCTTCCACTCCTCTGGTGCCGCCTCGCCCATCTTCAGCACGGCAGCGGCGAGCTGGGTCTGGTCCAGCCTCATGGGGGCCGCATTCGTGGTCATGTAAACCTGTAAATCTAATAATGTGCTGACCGACATTGGGCAGTTGAAGGGCGTGGCGTAAACGACAATCCCTCCATTCTGGAATAGGAAGTAGACCTTGCTCGAGTCCAGCGCCGCCATGTCCTTCTGCGCCTGGACTGCATACTTCTGGTAGGCGGGCGGGGCCTGGGCCATGCGGTTGACGTTGTCTTGCAGAGCCGCCTTGAACCTCTCCTGGGTCTGCGGCGACATCTGCGACAGCCAGCCGATCGTCCCGGTCTGCTCCCCGTCGTTCCCATATGACACGCGTTCCACTTCATAGAAGGCGCTCTCCTCCATGTTGGCGGCGATCTGCTCCTTGAGCGCGGGTGGCAGTGAGTGGAAGAAGTCGTGACGGTCGGCCATGTCGGTCTCGACAGCGCGGTCGGACTGCTCTGGGTCGGGGTCATTGGCCTGGCGGCGGCGGGCCTTCGTCTGCATGGCCGTAAGCACCGCCTGCCGCTGAAGCGCCAGTGCCTTCTCACGCTCACCCAGGAACAGCCGCCACCACTCGGCGCGCTCACTCACGGCCTCTTTGGTCATATCCAGTTGGTAGCCGTGGCGGGTGCGGGTCCATGTCCCCGGCAGCATCTGGGCCAGCGCCCGCATCAGCACGCGCAGGGGGCGGTTGTTCAGCCGCACCTGGAGCTTGAGGTCGGCGCAGGTGGGGGCGGCGGTGAGGAGGAACTTGTTGGCGTCCTCCATTTTGTCCGTGCTCTTGTCCAGGCTTTCCTTTTGCAGCACTTCATCAAGGGGGACGCTGATGACATCCAGGGTGATGAGCCGGTCCAGGCGGGTGTCCCCGTCCAGCATTTGTTTCTGCGTGAGGACGGAAGACGTGAGGGGAGCAGGAGAGGGCGCAGCGGGCGTCACAGAGGAGGGCGCAGCGGGTGTCACGGCAAGCGGCGCGGCGGCGAGATTCTGGGCGAAGGCGGTGCCGGGGAGCACGGCGAGGAGGCAAAGGAAGAACATTGCCTGTGGGCAGGTCTGGTGGGCGGGGCGGGGGGATGACAGTTTGTTCACGAACGAATCTCCTGACAGAACGGGACACAGAACTGGGTGGGAAACGCCACCGCACGAGTGTTTCTCATGCGGCGGCATGGTATCAGAGCGCAGCCTGCCTTCCTTTGGTCATAGGGCGCTAAAGGGAAACGAACTTGGTGCCACCCGTGGATGCATTCCACGCCACGTTGTTGTAGTCTGCGCCGCTGCACACGCACCAGCAATTGTAAGTGCCGCCACCATTGACGCCTAAAACGTAATAGTAGGGCCTTGACGGACTGTAGTAGTCTCCCGGCCCCCAGATGTTGGGATCGTCTGTGATCGATTTATCGTCGCCGCCTCCGAGTAGGTCGGCATTGTAGACCGTGTGCTTCCACTCGCTGTCATTGGTTATGGAACACTCGACCCGCTCGTCGATGCCCTTAGGCCCATCGGCTTGGCAGTAATCCAAAGTGGCGGTCGCGGCCCGCGTGGGGGCACAGAGAGCGGCTGCGGCGGCGACCGCAAGCAGTGGAACGGTCACGCGCTTGAACAGAGAACACATGGTTGAACGTCTCCTTTGCATCACAAGGGGAAACGTCTCCTGGGGAAACGTCTCCTGGGGAAACGTCTCCTGGGGAAACGTCTCCTGGGGAAACGTCTCCTGGCGTCACAAGTGGAACGGAGTGTCATCCGTCCCTGACAGGGAGCTGGCTCTCACGGCAGTTTTGCGCTGGCAGTCGCCACTGGAAGATGGTCACCGGCCGACTACATGACTACCACTTGGGGAGATCGCCGCTTCGCCTCTGGCCTGCTGAGTCCTATTATACGACGATGTTATCAAAAATACAATGCGCCCCAGAAAATATTTTTCGAGACACCGATCTTCGTCAATCTCTCAACAAAAAAGCCTGGCCATCCCAATCAGGAAAGGCCAGGCGTTTTCAGTAGCTTGTGCGTTTACTTGGCGACGGCGGCGCGCTTGCTCTGGCCGCGTCCCAGACCGCGCTTGAAGGGGGCGCGCTGGACGATCTCGGTGTAGTCCAGGCCAGCGGCGGTCAGCGCCTTGTGCCAGGAGTCGAAGCGGCGGCGGGCGGCCGTGATCAGGGTGATGTCTTCCAGCTCCATGTTCTTGGCGTTCAGCTCTTTGCCGTCGCGGTGGAACGCGCGGACCATGTCGAGGATGCGCGCGTCGTCCCATTCGCGGTACTTGCGGATCTCGTCGTAGTTCAGGCCGGACGCTTCCAGCGCCTCGCGCCACGACCCGAAGTGGCTCTTTTTGGTGGCGGCGGCGGCAAGCTGCGGGTCCACGTTCAGGCAGACGTTGCGCCAGGACAGGTCCACGCCTTGCGCGTGCAGATCCTTGACGCGGGCGATGATGCGGTCGCGGCTCCAGGACTTGTACCGGCGAATGGAGTCATAGTCCAGGCCGGCGAAGCGGACCGCGTCTTCCCAGGCACCGAAGTAGCGGGTGGCGGCGCGCAGGAGCGAGAGGTTGTTGGTGGCGACGCTGGAGTAGTTGAGATTCTCGCCGGACTCGTACATGCTGAGAATTTCGAGGGCGATTGCGTCTTTGTTCCATTTGCGATGCATTGGACGGTCTCCTGTAATCTTGTCGGTGCTTACTGTCTTATGCTTACTGTCTCAGAGGAACGCCGCGCACGGCACTGGGACGCCGCGTAGGAAGCCTTCTCTTTGGGAAGGACTTGATGAGCAGTCTTGATGGTATCGCAACGGTTGCGACAAAATTATTATACTTGGTATTTACCCCATAGTCAACAATTTTATATAAAAGTTTTATTAAGTTTTCGTTAAGATTGTGCTAAACTTGATGACGACTGAAAGGGACAACGATGCAGACATTCTCTGTGGCCGACCACATCGCCCGCCTGCGGCCGTATGTGCCGGGCAAGCCGATTGAAGAAGTGCAGCGCGAGCTGGGCCTGACGGACGTCATCAAGCTGGCCTCCAACGAGAACCCGCTGGGGCCGTCCCCGCGCGCCCTGGAAGCGCTGGCGGCGGCGGCCGGCGGCGTCGCGCTCTACCCCGAAGGCAGCGCCCCCGCCCTGAGAAGGGCCGTCTCGCAGGCCACGGGAATGCCGGAAGACACGCTGGTCTTCGGCAACGGCAGCGATGAGGTGCTGCACCTGCTCGCCCTGACGTTTTTGCAGCCGGGCGACGAGACCGTGCAGGGCGATCCGTCCTTCGCCATGTACGAGATATACGCGACTCAGTGCGACGCGGTTCCCGTCCTGGTGCCGCTGAAAAGCTTCACGCACGACCTGGACGCGATGGCCGACGCCGTCACCGATCGTACCCGCATGGTGTTCATCGCAAACCCCAATAACCCGACGGGGACGCTGGTCCGGCGCGGGGCCGTGGGGCGCTTCCTGGACCGCATCCCTGACAACGTCCTGGTGGTCCTGGACGAAGCCTACGACGAGTACGTCGCGGAGCCCGACAAGCCCGACCTGCGTCCTCTGGTGTCCGAGGGGCGCAACGTCGTCATCCTTCACACCTTTTCCAAAGCCTACGGCCTGGCCGGCCTGCGCGTCGGCTACGGCATCATGCGCCCCGAGCTGGCCGCCCTCCTGAACCGCGTCCGCTCGCCGTTCAACGTCAATCTGCCCGCCCAGGCCGCCGCCGCCGCCGCCCTGGGTGATACGGAGCATGTCGCCCGCACCGTCGCCCTGAACGCCGAGGGCCGGCGCTACTTCTACGCCGAGTTCGAGCGCCTGGGCCTGGACTACGTCCCCAGCGAAGGCAATTTCGTCCTCGTGGACGTGGGCCGGGACGCCCGCGCGGTCTTTGAAGCCTTGCAGCACAAAGGCGTCATCGTCCGCTCCGCCCACGGCATGGGCCTGCCGCGCCACATCCGCGTCACCACCGGCACCATGCCGCAGAACCAGCGATTCATCGCGGCCTTGAAAGCAGTGCTGGCTTGAGATGACCAGCATCTACCTAGACGTGTGCTGTTTGAATCGCCCGTTCAACGATCAAACGCAAGGCCGAATTCGTTTGGAAGCGGCAGCGGTTCTCACAGTACTGGAGCAAGTCGGTCACGGCCAATTGCTGCTTATCGGCAGCACGGTAATCCAGGCCGAGATAGACAGGAACCGTGACCAGAATCTCAAGGCAAGTCTTCGACAGCTCGCGGAGGCTGCGACCGACTTCGTCCTCGTTGGGGAGGAACAAGTACAACGTGCCAGTGATTTACAGAGACTCGGCTTCCACTTTTTTGATGCGCTGCACATTGCCTGTGCCGAATCAGCAGGGGCAGACGTCCTGCTCACGACCGATGATCGCTTGCTCAGGCTCGCGCTTCGTGTCCGCACGGAGTTGACCATAAGGGTCGCTAATCCGGCAGACTGGCTCATGGAGGTAGTAAACGACGATGGAAGAAATGACGGCTGAACAAATCCGGCATCAGGGCCTGGAAGTTCTCAAACGCGAACTGGGCGTCGTCGGCATGGTAAGGTTTATGCAGCAGTTCACGAACGGAAAAGGCGACTACTCCGTTGAGAGACACCAGTGGCTAGACCAACTCACGCCGGAGGAGATCATGGATCAAATCCATGCTTTGCAGCAGAGGAACGCCAAGTGACTAATACTAACATCCATGCGAATAAATCGGATGATTTTGCCCTCATCCGTCAACGCCTGACAGACCGGCTTCTACAGCAGCCGATTGACCCGTCAAAACTCCTCGTGGTGTCCCAAACGCTGCGCCCCGATGGCACCTGGCCTGAGATCGACTACCAGAACAGGAACGGCGGATCATGGGAACCGTTCGAGCATCTCGCGCGTATGCGGGACCTGGCAATTCTCTTCCGCTCGGACGGCGGCACTGCGGAGCTGGCGGAGTCGGTACGAAGGGCACTCAGCGCCTGGGTCAGGCGCGATCCCCAATCCGACAACTGGTGGTACAACCACAACGGCACGCCATATGAGGTCGGGACTGTTCTACTGCTCATGCGAGAAGCATTCTTACCGGCGGAAGTGCCCGGAGCATTGGAAATCGTCCGCCGTGCTCGCGTGGAAGCCGGCCGGAACAAGGAGTGTCTGATTGGTTTAATGGCGGCGGTGCTCGCCGAAGATGAGGCCGGCGCGGAGACCGCCCTTTCGTCCCTCTGGTCACGCGTTAAGGTTGACGCCGGGGCGGGCATCCAGGCCGATGCGAGCTACCATTTCCACGGGCCACAGCTCTACTCCGGCGGCTACGGGCGCGGTTTTGCCATGAACACAGCCTGGCTCATGGCTACGGCGGCCGGGACGCGCTTCGCAGCGCCCACCGAGAAGGTTGAGGTATTTACTCGCTATGTGCTTGACGGCTCGCAGTGGATGATCCGGGGCGGGGCTTTTGAAGTCACGGCGCGTGGGCGAGAGACGTCTCGCCCCGAGTGGGACATGCGCCCCGACTTCGCGGAGGTGTGCCGCAACATGCTGGCCGTAGGAGCGCCGAGAGAAGCGGAGTGGAGGGCTTTCCTCAGCCATCTTGAAAATGAGCAGTGCTTTCCGGCTACAGCTTCCCCGCTCGAAGGCGCTCGCCACTTCTGGAGGAGCGACCTGCTAATCCACCAGTCTGAGCGGTACTTCGGATCAGTCAAAATGAACTCCGTCCGCATCTGCGGCACCGAGTCGGGAAACGGCGAGGGACTGACGAACTACTACCTTCTGTTCGGGTGCAACCTGTTGATGCAGCGGGGCGATGAGTACCGGAATATCTACCCCGTCTGGGACTGGCACCGCCTTCCCGGTGCCACCTGCACGGCAACAGATCGTGTGCTTCCGTCCATCGAGTTCGGCACCGGCTCTGAAGGAACGACCCGTTTTGTCGGAGGCGTCACCGATGGCAGCGTGGGCTTATCCGCCTGGGTACTGGAGCGCGATGGGGTACACGCCCACAAGGCGTGCGCCCTGCTGGAGAACGGCATTGTCGCTGTCGGCGCGGGCATACGCGGGGCCGAAGGCGAAATGCTGCAAACAGGTGTGAACCAGTGCTGGCTCTCCGGCGATGTCTGGATCAAAGACACCGCCGGAACACGGAAACTTTCGGACGGCGGAATGTACGACAACATCGAGTGGGTCTGGCACGACGGGGTGGGTTATTGCTTTGAACCCGGTCAGCAGGTAGTAGTTCGCAGTGGTCCCCAGGAGGGCGGTTGGGACCGGATCATGGCACACTCGGACGCTTTGGAGTATAGGGAAACTCTCCCCAGAGACCTTTCTAACAGGCCCATTTTCAGTCTCTGGATTGAGCACGGCCTGAGTGTGCGGAACGCCTCATACCAGTACGCCATTTTTCCAGGAGTCAGCGCGGACGAGATGCCCCGCATTGCTTCCGGCAGCACCATTGTCGTCGAGGCAAATAGCCCTGGTGTGCAGGCGTTTCGGGACAAGGCTACCGGACGGACACTGTGCGCGTTCTACCACGCTGGCTCTGCGTCCAGTGTTACGGTCGATCACCCATGCCTTGTGATCGGGCGGGAGACACAGACTGAGACTCGCGTCGCGGTAAGTAATCCTGAAAACGAACCCCTCTCGGTAAGCGTCAATTGTGGACAGCGCACCGGCACCGTTCACCTGCCGGCCGGTCTCTTGGCCGGATCAAGTGTGATACAGGAACTGGCTCAAGTGAGCATATAGAAGAAGCAAAACGGCCCTCATGTCACAGAACAACACAAACACCGCCGCCAAGCGCCCCATCACTGCCGACGATCTGCTGACCTTGCAGAATGTCGGCGACCCGCAGATTTCGCCGGATGGGGCGCGCATCGCCTTTGTCCGCACGACGACGGACACGGAGAAGAACACTTACCGGGGCGAGATATGGACCGTTCCCGCCGACGGCAGCCGCCCGGCGCGCCGGTTCACGGGCGGCAAGTGGAACGACGGTGAGCCGCGCTGGTCGCCGGACGGGGCCCAGATCGCGTTCGTCTCGAACCGGCAGGACGAGCAGGCGCAGGTGTTTCTGATTCCCGCCGACGGCGGGGAGGCGTCCGCGCTGACGCGGCTGGAGCCGGGCGGAATACGCGGCCTGCGCTGGTCGCCGGATGGGACGAAGATCGCGTTCCTGTACCGGGCGACGCCCCACGCCTATACCAAAAAGGCGGCGGAAGAGCGTAAGGAGAAGGGGCTGTCCTCGCCGCCGCGCATCCATACGCGCCTGTTTTACCGGCTGGACGGCTTCGGTTACTTTGACGGCTCGCATTGGCAGGTGTATGTCGCTGACGCCCAGACGGGCGAGACGCGGGCGCTGACGGGCGGCGAGTTTTCCTGCGGCGACGTGTGCTGGTCGCCGGACGGCCAAACGCTGGCCTTTTTGTCCGACCGGCGGCCCGACGGGGACGCCAGCGGCACGTCGGAGACACAGATTTGGACGGTTCCCGTAGACGGCGGCGACATCACACTCGTCCCCTCCCCACCCGGCGACAAGGGTGACCTGGCCTGGTCCCCGGACGGGCGCTCTTTCGCCTACACCGGCAACCCGGACCCGCAGGACCAGTGGGGGACAAACAACAGCCGCGTCTTCGTTCTGCCCGCCGGGGGCGGCGAAACGGCGCGCGACCTGACCGGGCTTACGGACAAAGCGGTCGGCGCACTCTCTATTGCAGATGTGGGCGGCGGGGGCGGCGAGGCCCTGGTCTGGAGCGCGGACGGCGCGCGCCTGTTCTTTCTGGTCAGCGAGAGCGGCGACACGCGCGTCTACAGCGTCCCCGCTGGAGGCGGCGAGTTATCGCCCCTGACTCCCGCAGGCCATGTCGTGGGAGGCTTCAGCATGATGGGGGATACGCTCGCCTACACGCTTGGCTCTCCGACCGCGCCCGCCGAGGTGTTTGTCGGCGACCAGCAAGTGTCCGACCTGAACCGGGCCTGGCGGGACGAGATCGCTTTGCAGACGCCCACCCCGTTCGCCCTGAACAGCGGCGACGGCGGCACCGTCCCTGGCTGGTTCCTCCTGCCGCCTGACTTTACGGCGGACGGCACCTCTCCCCTGGTGCTGTACGTCCACGGCGGGCCGCACTTGCAGTACGGCAACGGCCTGTTCCACGAGCTGCAATGGCTGGCCGCGCAGGGCTACGTCATCGCCTATGCCAACCCGCGCGGGTCGAAGGGCTACGGCGAGGCGCACACCAAAGCCATCAAAGGGCACTGGGGCGACCCAGCCCTGGCGGATGTGGAGCGCGTGGCGGATGAGGCCATCGCGCGGGGCTACGCCGACCCCCAAAAGACGGCCATCCTGGGCGGCTCCTACGGCGGCTATCTGACCGCCTGGGCGGTCGGCCACACGGACCGCTTCGCCTGCGCCATTGCCGACCGCTTGGTGAACAACATCCACTCGATGTCGGGGACGTGCGACTTCCCCTGGTCGCACGGCACCTACTACGGCGGCAACGCCTGGGACGACCCCGCCGACCTTTGGAAGAACTCGCCGCTGGCCTACGCCGGGAAGATCAACACGCCGCTCCTGCTGATCCACTCCGACGGCGACCTGCGCTGCCCCGTCAGCCAGGCCGAGGAGCTGTTCGCCGCCTTGCGCTTGCAGCACAAGCCCGTCGAATTCGTGCGCTACCCCGCCGAAACGTCCCACGGCCTGTCCCGCAGCGGCCCCCCCGACCTGCGCCTGGACCGCCTGCACCGCAACCTGGCGTGGCTGGATAAGTATCTGAGATGAAGACATTGATTGACGAGCGCGTGGAACAGGCACGCGCCGGCGCTAACCCCACGGTCATCTGCCGGATGCCCTCCGGCTGGGCCGTGCTGGGGGACGCGCAGTTCCTCCGTGGCTACAGCCTGCTGCTTCCCGACCCGGTCGTGCCGGACCTGAACGCGCTTGGCCCGGACGCGCGGCGTCAGTATCTCTACGACGCGACGGTCATTGGGGACGCCTTGCTGGAAGTGACCGAGGCTTACCGCATCAACTACGAAATCTTAGGCAACCTCGATCCGGCCCTGCACACGCACATCTTCCCGCGCTACCGGCACGAGCCGGAAGAATACCGGCAAGGCGTTGTCTACCACTATCCGCGCGAGCAGCGCAGTTCATGCCCGTTTGACTATGAGCGTGACCGTGAACTGCTTCAACGGCTCGCTGAGGCCATCAAACGCATCCGAACACAAACCAATGAAGGACCGTAAACAATGATCGTAGTCATGCAGGCGGACGCCGCCGAGGCGCAGATCCGCGAAGTCGAGGGCGCGCTTCAGGAATGGGGGTACGAGATACATCCGATCTATGGCACCGAGCGCACCGTCATCGCCGCCGTGGGCACGCCGACCCAGGATGAGGCCCATGTCGCCGATCAGGTCGAGGCGCTGCCCGCCGTCGAGCGCGCTGTCTTGATTTTAAAGCCCTATCGGTTCGCGTCCCGCGAGTACAAGCCCGAAAAGAGCGTCGTTCAGGTCGGCGATGTGACGGTCGGCGGGGACGGCTTTGTGATGATGGCCGGCCCCTGCACGGTCGAGTCCGAGGAGCAGCTCATGGAGACCGCCCGCGCCGTCAAGGCCGCCGGGGCGACCGTGCTGCGCGGCGGGGCGTTCAAGCCCAGCACGTCCCCGTACTCGTTTCAGGGAATGGGCGAGGACGGGCTGAAACTGCTGGCCCAGGCGCGGGCCGAGACGGGCCTGCCGGTCATCACCGAGGTCATGCACATCGGCAACATTGATCTAGTGTGCAAATATGCCGACATCCTGCAAATCGGGACGCGCAACATGCAGAACTACGACCTCTTGATCGAGGTCGGCAAGCTCAAAAAGCCCGTGATGCTCAAGCGCGGCATGTCGGCAAAAATCGAAGAATGGCTCCAGGCCGCCGAGTACATTATCAAGGGCGGCAACGAGGCCGTCATGCTCTGCGAGCGCGGCGTGCGGACGTTCGAGACCTACACCCGCAACACACTGGACCTGTCCGCCGTGCTGGCCGTGCGCGAATTGTCGCATTTGCCCATCGTCGTAGACCCCTCGCAGGGTACGGGCCGGTCCTCAATGGTCCCCGCCATGTGCCGGGCCGCTCTGGCCGTCGGCGCGGACGGCCTGCTGGTGGAAGTCCACCCGAACCCGGAAAAAGCGCTCAAAGACGGCGCCCAGTCCATCACCATCCCCGCCTTCCAGGCGATGATGAAGGAACTAGCGGCGGTCGGAGAGGCGGTGGGCCGGAAGTTGTAGGGGAATTGGGAGATGAAGCTTCTCTTCTGCGGTCACTGTCAGGACATCGTGAAGCTGTTTCCTGAACGCCGCGCCTGCAAGTGTGGGCGTTCCTGGGGACAGTACCTGCCGGACAACAGTACCACTGTGCAGGCGCCCTACACGTCGTCTCTCGGTCTGGCTAATCCAGACTTTGAAGAAGCCGTCGGCACGTTCATGCGAGATCAGAACTATTTCTCGCCCGCGTTATCTATCCGGGCTTGGATCAACCCATATTCTGAGCCGGATGTGAAGTATGTTCCCGAAGACGAAGGCCAGGATCAAGCGGGATTGGGTGAAACCGCCTCAGTAGAATGACAAACTTCTCCTTGAACGCAGGTCATCTTCGCAAAGTGCAGAACGCCGCTCATGCCAAGCATGAGCGGCGTTCTTGTTGTGGCTGTCTCACAGACCGAGGGCATCCAGCAGAGCAGTCTGCACCTCGGAAAGTCTGGCCGGGGACAATGTACCTATTAGGGAGAGAAAGCGCGCTCTGCCGCGAACCTGAACTTGGTGACAAAGGGCCACAGAGTCTCGTGTCAAGCCAGCCTCCCCAACGGGGAAGAAGATGGTGGTGGGGATAGAGAGGCGCTTCGTCTTGCTGGTCAACGGGATGACGATGCTGGTTGTCAGGTCCTGGTTGAGCGCATCATCTTGAAGAACGATAGCCGGACGAACACCCGCCTGTTCCGGCCCGGAAGGCTCTCCGAAGTCCACCATCCAGACCTCGCCCCGTTTCATGCGCGCTCCTCTTCCGCCAGGAGTTCAGCGCGATGTTGTAAATCGGAATCGGCTAGGGCCTCTTCCTCCGCCGCGTTGTCCGCCGCATACGCCTTCAGCGTCGCCGAATCGAACACGGGGCGCGGCCTGGCCGCACGAACGGCGCGGGCCAGAAGGCGGGCGGCATACTCGCTGGCTTGGCGGCCTTCTTTCGCGGAGAGGCGCTGCAAGTCGGCTTCCGTGGCTTCATCTAGAGTGATCGTGTGAGTTGCCATGTCAGCATTGTACCACAGGCGCACGGCTTACGCGAAGCGCTCTTCGGTCCAGGGGTCGGCGTGGTTGTGGTAGCCGCGCACCTCCCAGAAGCCGCGCTTGTCGGCTGTCAGGAACTCGATGCGGTTGAGGAATTTGGCGCCCTTCCAGGCGTACAGGTGGGGCGTGATGATTCGCAGCGGGGCACCGTGCTCGCGCGGGATCGGCTTGCCGTCCAGGGCGTAGGCGACGATGACGTCCGGGTGCATCAGCTCTTCCAGGGCGTTGTTCGTGGTGTAGCCGTCCTTGCCGTACTGCATGACGTGGGTGACGTCAGGCGCCGGCTCGACCAGGTCCACGAGGCTCTCGAAGGGGATGCCGGTCCAGTGCAGGTCGTAGCGGCTCCAGTGAGTGACGCAGTGGAAGTCTGCCGTCAAGTCCAGGCGCGGCAGCGCTCCCAGGTCGTCCAGGCTGAGGGAGACGGGGTTTTTGACGGCCCCGTCTCTCGTCAGGCGGAAGTGGTCCAACAGGAACATGGGCTGGACGCCGAGGTCCAGCACGGGGAACTTCTCGGTCAGGTACTGGCCGGGCGGCAGGCGCTGGGAGCGCGGGGCCACGGCGCGTCCGCGTCTCGCCGCGCGCCTGGGCGCGCTCGACGGCTTTCTGCTTGACGCGCAGGTACTTCTCGCTGTACTCAGTGGCGTTATTGGTGTCGCGGGGCATGATCGTCCTCGGCTTCTTCAAGCGTCTTGGGGGCGTCCGCGCGGGGCTTCGGGCGGGGGGCGGGACCGGGGGCGCCCGGAGTCTGGCGGGGCAGCACGTCGGGCCGGCTGAAGCCGTGGGCGCCCCGGCGGGGAAACACCGGCCCTTTGTCTTTGGGCGCGCGGAGCGGCCGAGTCTCGTCGGACCCGCCCCAGCCGCCGTGGCTGTGCTTCGTCAGTGGCATGATCTGATCCTGCTAGCCTAGACCCAGGAGACGGGTCAAGGCTGGCGCGGCGCACCCCGGCACTCCCGCCGCAGCCGACCCCAATCGGCCGGACACTCCACGAGGCCGTGACGCCGGGCGTCATCGCCGCCCGCGCTCCCATCCGGACCTAATACGGTACAACCCGGACGCCGTTCGTGAGGGGGACGGAACGGATGCCGTCACGGTCATGGCCGCGTCTCCGGCGTTGCTTGCGTCTAGTATGGCACGAAGGGCTTCCGATAGTCGCGCCGGCCGATGGTTAACCCATCCATCCGTCCGCGCGAATCGAAGTCGAAAATCAACTGGTACTGGCCGTAATTGAGCACGTCCTGGGTGCCTGTTTTGGCCTTGTCTGTCCCGAACAAGCGGTGAACGGCAGCGGCGGGGCTGCCAAAGCCCAGCCCGCAGTGCAGGCGAATGTTGCTGCTGTCGTTAAAGCTGATGTCCTGAATACAGGCCGGAGCGTGTCCGTAGTTGATGGCGAAAGATCGGTAATAGAGGTAGCTGCCGTCGTCTTGGGTCGGCCCTAGGCGGTGGATGATCTGCGCCTTCGTTGACGACAGCCGCAGACCGTTGGAGAGCGGCTCGACAAGATTACCACCGGCGGTCTCCGCTCCACTCAAGTGTGCGTGGGAGTAGACCGCCTGAAGGCGCGAACGCGAATAGGCACGGCGGGTCGGGGCCGGATGATGGACCGGCGACGGCGATGCAGAGCCGTGAGCATGGAACGTCGGGACACCGTGCTGGGCAAATGCCGCAGGCGATGCCGAGAGCAAGCCAGAATAGGCGAGGGAGAGGACGAGGGGCTTCACCAAAAACACTCCTTCATGCCGGTGTTCGCGGGCACGGCTGCCTTAGTTTACCCTATGGCCGCTTGCCCGAAACGGAGGACGAGGGTGTGGAGGCGCGCTTCTTTTTGCTGAAGTCCTCGTGCGGCAGGGCGGACAGCAGGCGCGCGGCGTCGCCTGCGGGGACTTTTTGGCCGTCCAAGTCGGTGATGTAGAAGGCGTCGCGGGCGCGGCTGCCCCAGACGGACAGGCGGGCGGCGTGGATGTTCCAGCCCAGCGCGGAGATGGCGCGGGCCAGGCGGTACACGACGCCGGTCTCGTCCGGGGCGCTCACTTCCAGCAGGCTGAAGCGCTCCGAGGCGTTCTCGTCTATCTTGGCAGCGTAGATCGTCTGCTCCTTCAGCGGCTTCTTGTGGGATTGGAGGAGTTCACCGATGCCGACCTCGCCGAGCAGGACGCGGCGCAGGCTGTCCTGAAGCTCCGCCCGTTTGCCGGTCGAAAGCGGCTTGCCCCGATAGTCGGCCCAGAGCGTGTCAATGGCGATGCGGACGCTGGCCTCGCGGGTGAAGACCTGGGCCGTGTGCAGGTTGACGTCGTGGGCGTACAGGACGCCGGTGATCTTCGCCAGCAGGCCCGGCTTGGGATCGTCATAGGCGCAGATCGTGATCTCGGTATGGTCGGCCCCGAAGTCGTGCTTGAAGTCCACGGACGGCTCGAACGTCTCGCGCAGGCGGCCGATCATGGCGATGTGCAGGTACATTTCTTCGAGCGGGGTGTTCAGCAGGTATTGGGCCGGCAGGTTCCGGGTGTGTTCCAGGACGATGTCGGTCGGCAGGTTGTGCTGGGCCAGCCCCTTGCGGATGCGCTCCCGCTGGCGCTTGAGGTCCGGGACATAGGGAGGCGGCGGCCCGCCGTCGTCAGTGGGCGGCGCGGCCAGCATCGCCTCGGCGCGGGCGTACAGCTCGGAGAGGAAGCGGCCCTGCACCTCGGTCCAGACGCCCGCGCCGACGGCAGTCGTGTCGGCCTGGGTCAGCAGGTACAGCATGTTCAGGGCGTCCATGTCCGGCACCTGCCGGGCGAACTCGCGCGTCGTCTCGTCCAGGGCGAGGTCACGCAGGCGGCTGGTCTCGGCCATCAGCAGGTGATGACGGACCAGGAAGACGACTTTGCCCTGCCGCTCGTTGTCCCAGCCCAAGCGCTCGCAGATGCGCGCGGCCGCCTCCGCCCCCGTCACGGCATGAGGGCCGGTCGCCCACTGCTTGCCGATGTCGTGGATCAGGCCGGCCAGATAGAGCGTTTCCGGCTTGGCGACTTCGCCCATCAGCCGTCGGCCTTCGGGGAAGCGGCCGTCGGTCTTCAGGCTCTCCAGGTTGCGGACGACGCGCAGGGAATGCGCGCCGACCGTGTAGTCATGGGCGGCGTCGTAGGGGATCAACGTCATCAGCGGGCCGAACTCCGGGATCAGCCAGGCCAGCGCGCCCAGATCCTCCAATCGGTCCAGCGCGTCGGCTACCTTGCGCCCCGCCGTCAGCAGGCGCGCGAAGACGCGGCCCGCCACGGAGGGGTCGGCGGGGGCGGGCCGGGTCCGCAGGTAGCGCCCGATCTCCTCCTCCAGCTCCCCCGAAACGGCCAGCCCGTAAGCCTGCGCCAGCTCGGCGACGTGGAGCGGCAGGGCGGGATCGCGCCCGGCGGCCTCGGCGTCGCCGACGGACAGGACGCGCCCCGCCGAGACCAGCCCTAGGCCCAGCGGCAGCTCGCTGTCCAGGCAGCGCATGATGACCTTGCGCGCGATGCGCCGCGCCTGGGCGGCATGAGTGTAATAATCGCGCATGAAGGATTCGACGGCGGGGACATCGGGCGTGTCGGCGTAGCGCAGCCGCGCGGCGACCGCCTCCTGCTTCTCAGACGTCAGATTTTCTCGCGGCTCGCCTGAAACGATGTGCAGCGCGGCGCGGGCGCAGAGCAGGAAGTCGCGCGCGGCCTTGATCCGATCGGCCTCATCGGGGGACACGATCTGCCTCTCCACCAGGGTCGGCCAGAGCCGGGACAGGCTGGCATGACAGCGCACTTCGCCCATCCATTCGGCGTTCTGGATGTCGCGCAGGCCGCCCGCGCCCTCCTTGATGTTCGGCTCGACCCCGTACACCTGATCCCCGCCATGTTTTTCCAGGACGGCCTGCCGCTCCGCCCACTTCTGGAACAGGAAATCCGCCGTCAGCAGATGGGCGCGGAACTGAGACCGGAACTCCCGGAACAGGTCACGGTCGCCGCACAGAAATCGGGCGTCCAGCAGCGTGGTCTGCGTCTGATGGTCGAGCTGCCCCAGGTCCCCCAGCAGGCGATAGGCATAGCCGACCTTGAGGTTGGCCCCGTACAGAAAGACGTCCATCACCATTTGGAACATGTCTTTGATCAAGACGTTCAGGTAGGGGTCGTCTTCGAGCGCGGGGACGAACGTGACATCCACATCGGAGAACGGGGCCAGCTCACAGCGGCCATAGCCGCCCGTCGCGATGATGGCAAGAGACGGGTCGGCGTCGGCAGGCCCGGCGCGCTCGATCGCCAGCGCGAACAGCCGGCGCAGCACGGCGTCCACCAGGGCCGTGTTGTGGGCCAGCAGGGCCGTCCCCGTGTTCTCCTTGAGGGCATCGGCGCTGTTGATGCGGCGGCGCCAGTCTTTCAGGTAGGCGGCAATGGCCCCAGGCGAGTCGAGGCAGGAGAGTTCGGGGGCGAAAAGCGGACAGGTTTGCTCGGCAGAAACGGGAGAAGACATAGGGGCGGCGCAGCCTCCGTGGCTGTGGGAGTCATTCGACCGCAGGGATCGGCTGTAGGTGCAGGCCGCCTTCGGCGATCTCAAACGGGTGCGGCGAGGACGAATGCCCGGAGCCGCGATTTTTCAGGACTTCCAGCAGCCGGATGCGCCGCCCGTCACGCGCATCGCCCAGCCGCCGGTATTCGAGCTGGATCACGGTGTCGGCCAGGTACTCCTCGGGCGTCACCCGGAAGGGCGCTTCGCGTGATTCGGTCTCACGGGTCATCAGGACGCTCAGGTCGTCCAGCCGCAGGGCGTTGACGATCCGCTCGAACTGGACGCGCACCTGTTCCGCCAGGTCCGGGTAGCTCTCGAATTTCGTCAGGCTGTCCACGACGGCGCGCCCGAAGCCGTAATCGCGGATCATCTGGCTGTACTGGTCGGCGGCTATCTCGCGCAGGAACGCTTCGGGCGAGGTGAAGAGGATCAGCAGCTTCCGCTCGCGCTCCAGCGCCTCGAAATCCCAGCCCAGGGCGCGGGCGTCGCGGTACAGCCGGCGCGGGTGCTCCTCGAATGTCACCATCAGGCCGGGCAGGTCAAACTGGGCAATCCCGGCGTAAAGGAACTGCATTCCGAGGATCGTCTTGCCCGTGCCGGGCGCCCCCTGCACCAGCAGGGAGTTGCCTTCCGGCAGCCCGCCTTGCAGCAGCCGGTCCAGCAGGGGGATGCCGAGAGGCTCCCGCCGGAAGGCATCCGCGCCGCCCACCGTCCCGCTGGCGTCCTCAACGCGTTGACGCATGGGACGCCTCCTGCCTGGCTTGATGGAAGATGGTCATCCCCTGGCAGATCTCTTTGACCAGAATGCCCGCGCTGCACAGGCTCTCGGCGACCGCGCGCACGTCGTCCTCGGCGCGGCCGATCTTCACGGCCAGCCCGCCGGCATGGTCGCGTACATAGCGGTTCCTCTCGAAGAACGCGCGCAGGCACCGCGTCAGGGCATCGCTCTCCTCGCTCGACAAAGCCGGGGGAGCCAGCGGCTCGTCAGACGCGAACCGGGAGGACAACGGCGCGGGGGAGGCTGATGGTTCCAGGCTGGAAACCAGGCGCAGCGCCTGGCGCAGCGAAGCGCCGCCGTCCATCGCCTTGCGGATCGCCAGCACGCGCCGCACGGCCTCCAGGCCGTAGGTACGCCGCGCGCCCTGCCCCTGCGCCGTCACATACCCCTGGCGCGTCCAGTACCCCAGTTGGCGGACGGAAATGCCGCACAGTGCGGCCGTTTGGGCGATGTTCAACGTCAGGTCCGGCAGCGCTTCCCAAAGCAGTGAGTCGGAAGTCGGAGTGTCGTTCATGGTGAGTCTGCCGCAGCGCTTGCGTCCCTCCTAAAGTAGATTGACGGGCTAAGAGTGTGTATAAAAAGGGAGTTGGGCGCCTGAGTTTTTGTACACACTCTAAAGTAGATTGACAGGACGCCGGCCCTGTCAGCGCCCCCCTGCCGGCTGTGAAGGCGGCTCGGCGACCGAATTGATCGGGCTGCTCGACAAGCGGGCCGCGCGCGCGGCGACATCCGGGTGGAGCGACGGGAACGCCGCCAGCGCGCGCCGCCAGAGGGGGGCGCCGGACGGAGGAACGGGCAGCGGCGCCACGGCGAACAGCATCGCCGTCGCCGGGTTCCCCGCCGTCGCCCCCTCCTCCGTCTGCCCTGCCTCGATCTTGGCTAGGGCCGCCTTCAATGCCCCCGGCAGCTCGGCCAGGTGAGCGGCGTGATGGTCGGCCGCCGTGACCACCCTTGCATCCCATCCCAGCCAGGCCAGTGCGGCGGCGGGAGGGGCAAGCACCGTCAGAAGCGCCTGCCCCAGCGCCTCTTTTCCTCCCCGGCGCAGGCTCAACCCCAGTTGCAGCGGCAGACCCGCGAGCGTGGAAGTGACCGTCCAAGACCCCATGACGCCGGTCGCCAGACGCGCGATCATCAGCGCCATGACGGCCTGCACCTCGTCCCTGTCTAAATGCCGGGTCAGGCCGTTGGTCACGACGATGACCGCGTCGCCTTCGCGCCGGTCCACGACAAAGGCATTCGGCTCCGGGCGCGTGGAGTAGTAGAGGATCGGCGCTTCCATGTCCACCCGCTCGCAAAGAGCCTGAATCATCTCGTACAGCTTCGGGGCGTGGACGCTTTCCAGCAGCTTCGCATCCCACACGTCCAGGGGAAATTTATCTGCCGCCGCCGCGCCGACGGCGACGTAGCCGATACCGGATAGCAGGCCCAGGATCAGGCCGACCAGGGCATGATGGGAGACCCGGCCAAGAAGGGCGCCGAGAGCGGCCCAAAAGAGGCAGCAGACGCAGATGACGAATGGGAGGCGCAAACGTGACAAAACCGCCGGTCTCCTGTGTCCTAAGAATGCTTGGTTATACCCCGCTTCCGCTCCAATGCTAACCAAGACCGCAGGAGCGGGATTTAGAACATCACGCGATGCTTGCGGGCGGCGACGGACAGCAGCAGGCCCACGGCGGTCAGGTTCACCAGTAAGCTGCTCAACCCATACGAGAAGAACGGCAGCGGGACGCCCACCACAGGCATGATGCCCATCGTCATGCCGACGTTGACGACGATGTGGAACGTCAGCATGGACAGTACGCCCGCCGCCAGCAGGCGGCCCAGGACGTCGTCGCAGTCCGCCATCACGGCCACGCCCCGTTCCAGCAGCAGCAGGTACAGGGCGAGCAGCACGAGGCAGACGACGAAGCCGCCCTCCTCGCCGACAATCGTGAAAATGAAGTCCGTGTGCTGCTCCGGGATGAACTTGCCGTTGGCCTGGGTCCCGCGCCCGTACCCCTCGCCGCTGATGCCGCCCGCGCCGATGGCGATCTCGCTTTCGCGCAGGTGGTAGCCCGTGTCGCGCGGGTCCGCGTCGGGGTTCAAAAAGACTTGCAGGCGGTTTTTCTGATAATCTTTCAGCACATGACCGGGATTGAAGTGCCAAACGCCCGCGAAGAGGAGGACGCCCGCCAGCAGCAGCAGGAGCAGATGCTTCGCCTGCGCCCCGGCAATGACCATCATCCCGAACCAGATCGCCAGCAGGACCAGGGCTGTGCCCAGGTCCGGCTGGGCGGCGATCAGCAGCATGGGAACCCCGATGTGCAGCAGTGACTTGAGGACCGTCGGCCACTCCCCCACCGCCTCGCTGTTGCGGGCCAGAAACAAGGCCAGCGTCCCGATCAGGATGACCTTGGCGAATTCCGACGGCTGAATCTGGATCGGCCCCAGCGGTATCCAGCGTGCCGCGCCATGCGAGGCGTGGCCCAGGAAGCGCACGACCAGCAGAAGGAACAGGTTCAGGGGGTACAAGTAGCGGGCATAGCGCTTGAGCAGAATCTCGTAATCCGACCGCGCCAGGGCGACCGCCGCCGCGCCGCCCAAGAACACGCCCACCATCTGCTTGTGAACCAGGTCGAGCGGGTGCAGGTCCAGATGCCGCGCGCTTTTGATGGCGAGGAGGCCGCCGAGGCAGATCAGCAGCGCGCTCCCCAGGATGGCCCAGTCCAATTGCCGCAGTCCCTGTTTCTGAACGATCATCGCTCCTTATGATACCATTTTTTCGCCCCCGCCGGCTCCGGTGCGAACCGCAGCGGGCCAAATCCCGTTATGAGCCTGAGTACGCCCCATGAAACTGATCTCTTCCTCGCCCAAAACGCCGCTCCGTCCGCCGCCGCGCCCCCACCGGGGATGGTTCCTCAAGCGGCTGCGTTCGCGCGTCTTTTCCGCCCGCATCGCCTGGTGGGCGCTCGTCGCCATCGCCGCTGCCTTCGCCATTTCCGTCTTCCGCCTGCTGCGGCACGCGCTGGAAGCGAATCTGCAATGACCCCAGCCATGTTCATGGACGCGGCGGCGGAACGCACGCGGCGGACGGTCCCGGCGGGACGCGGCCGGGGCGGGGCTGATCGGGGGCCTGAGCACGATCTAGGGCGGATTGATTGGGTACAATCTGGTGGGGCGGGTATTGTGGGCCAAAGAAGGGCGAACACGAGGTTCGCCCTTTCCTACGCCTGGAAGGGCATCTACCGGCACCGCGGGTGCTGGTCGCGGTCCAGGATGCGGCTCCAGAGGTCAAGGCGGGCGCGGCAGACGCGGCAGCGGCCCTCTTTGTGCAGGCGCTCGGCTTCCTCCCGCCGCTGCTTCGCGATGCCCTGCGCGTACCAGTCGGGGGTGCAGGACGCCAGGTGGCGGTCGGCGGCCTGCGGGTCTTTCTCGCAGCAGGAGAAGTGGGCGTGGAAGCCGTAGTATTTCGACCGCTCGCGCGTGACGGCGTACTGCTGCATGGTTCGGCGGTCGACTTCGGTGTCCGGGTAGAGGTGCGTCCAGCGCCCATAGAACCATTTCAGGTTGCCGACAGCCAGGATGCCGTCGCAGACGACGCAGCGCTCGCATTCCGTGCAGCCGCCGGCGTTGAGGCTGATGGGCAGCTCGCGGGCGGAAGCAGCGTGTTTCTCCAGCACGGTCTGGCGCCCGCAGCGGCAGATGCGGAAGCTGGTCTCGTCGCGCGCGCCGCAGCCGGGGCACTGCCAACCGTAGCGCGGACCGGTGACGACCGCATCGCCCGCGTCTACTGCCGGGACGAGGCGCATCTCGGCGTCGCAGGCATCGCAGAGGTGGCGGCCCATGTGGTTCATCTCGCCGCTCTTGTGCAGGTGATTGTAGGCGTGCGCGGGGGCTTCCGGGTTCACCTCGGCGCGGGCCGGAGCGCGCCGAAACCAGGACTGGGACACTTCGCGGAGCTGCCTGCCGACGATCTGAAATTTCATGCTGACGGCGCGCGTGAGCTGCAAAGCCATAATACGTTATTGTATCCCAAATTGTCTGATTTTCGACTAGTGGGCAGGAAGGAATTATCGGGAAATCGCCAGCAGGTAAAGCACGCTCACCATCCCCAGCCCAAACACCACGGCGACGAAGACAAAAATGGGCTTCGTGGCCGCCCGGTACTCGCCGCCGTCAATCATGCGCCGCGTCCGGTCGTAGTGCCAGGCCGCCAGCAGCAGGGTCAGCACGCCGACACAGGCGAAGGCCAGGCCGAGCCGGGTCGAGCGGACGCCGGCGGTCGGCGCGATCTCCAAAAAGCGCAGCTTGGCGATCAGCACGCCGAAGCCGAGCAGGGCGATCCCCGTCCGCATCCAGGCCAGGAACGTGCGCTCGTTGGCGAGATGGTCTCGGATGTTCATGCCAATCCTTTGATTTCCCGCTGTAGATTGTCACGCGCCGCTTGCTCCAGCTCGTTGAAGAGAAGCAGCGTGTGGAACAGACGGTCACGCCCCAGAAAGCTTTCCAAGACCTTCCTGCGCCCCGCGCGGTAAGCCCCTTCAGGAACCCAGGCGTACTCCTCGCGGATGGCGCGCGCGTAACGGTCATAATCCGACACGCTTGCGCCTAGAACGGCCAGGTCGGCGTCTAAAAGTATCTGGCAGTCCGTGTCGTCCGGCGGGGCCTGATGCGTCTTGGTCGCCAGAATCAGGCGCTCGATAGCGGGAAGTAATGAAGGCGCTGCCCCACCCTGCCCCAGCACTGCCATCGCATAGGCCGCGCTCTCATCCTCATTGTCGCTGCGCCGAGGGTCATACACCGCATCGTGGAACCAGACGGCCAGGCGGACAGCCACGTCATCATGCACAGTGCCCCCGAAGTCGGAGACGATGTCCAGCATGGCCATAATGTGGTCAAGGTTATGATAGGCCCGCCCCGACTCGCAGTAGCGGCGACACAGGTCGCCGAGAACAGCGTTTGCGCCCGACTTGGCGATCCCCGCGTGGCCGGCGGTTTCGAGCCACGACATTTCCAGCATCCGCACAGTCACTTCTTCGTCAGCAGGCTGGCCGCCGCCTCATCCAAGAGCCAGGTCAGCGTCCCCGCCGTGGGGTTCACCCCAGCCGCCGGGTGCTGTTCCCGTCCTGCCCCGTTCTCGAAGATGTCGCGCACGGGGGCGGCCTTCTTCTCGCCGTTGACCAGAAAGACGACCTGCCGGGCGGCGTTCAGGACGGGAAACGTGAACGTTACGCGGTCCACGGGCGGCGGCAGGGTGCCCGGCGGGCCGGCGACGACCCAGCGGTCGGTGACGTGCAGCGTGAGCATTCCGGGGAACAGGGACGCGCAGTGACCGTCATCCCCCAGGCCGAGCAGGATCAAGTCCAGAGCTGGGGATGGCCCGTCGGAAGGCTGCCCGAAGACGCGGGACAGGGTTTCGGCGTAGGTCAAGGCGGCCTCGTCGGGCGTCGCCGTGTCCGTCGGGATCGGCAGGACTTGAGCGGCGGGAATGGGGACGCGCGCCAACAAAAGCCGGCGGCACATGCCGTAGTTGGAACGCTCGTCGTCATAGGGGACAAAGCGCTCGTCGCCCAGGAAGATGAACACGCCGGTCCAGTCTATCTCCTGCGAGGTCTGGGCCTGCGCCAGACGCTCGTAGGTCTTGTGGGGGCTGGAGCCGCCGGTCAGGGCGACGGTGAAGCGTCCGCGCGCGGAGATCGCGTCCCGCGCGGCCTGGGCAAAGAGGTCGGCGGCATGGGCGGCGAGAGCGTCTTCGCTGCGAAAAATTTGGATGTCGTGAATGTCGGGCATGGATGCTCGCTTTCCAGAGAACGGCCCGGCGCGGGAAGCGCCAGGCCCTGATCCGTTACCGGGGCGACGGCGTCCCCGCCAGCGTCTCGTCAATGGCCGCCAGCACGTCGGCGGAGAGCGTTTTGCCCGATGCGCCCGCGTTGTCTTCCACCTGTTCCGGCCGGGAAGCGCCGATGATGACGCTGCTGACGTTGCGCTGGCGCAGGCACCAGGCCAGCGCGAGCTGCGCCATCGAAAGGCCCGCGCCCCCGGCGATCTCGCCCAGCTTTTCCACCTTGACGAGCACGTCGTCGTCCAGCTTGCCGCCGTTCATGAACATGTTCTGGCCGGGGTCGGCGGCGCGGCTGCCTTCGGGCGGGGCCTGGCCCGGCTTGTACTTGCCGGTCAGGACGCCCTGAGCGAGCGGCGAAAAGACGACCTGGCCGATGCCTTCACGCTCGCACAGCGGGATCACCTCTTTCTCGATCCCGCGCCCGATCATGTTGTAGTAGGGCTGGTTGGAGACCAGCGGGTGCAGGCCCGCCCCCCGGATGTAGTCCACGGCGTGGGCGATCTGGCCGGCGCTCCATTCGGAAACGCCTGCGTAGAGGATCTTGCCCTGCCGGGCCAGGTCGTCGAGCGCGACCAGCGTCTCTTCCAGCGGCGTTGTGGTGTCGTACCTGTGGCACTGGTACAGGTCAATGTAGTCCGTGTCGAGCCGCTTCAGCGACAGGTGGCACTGCTCGAAGATGTGCTTGCGGGACAGGCCGCGGTCGTTGGGGCCGTCGCCCATCGGGAAAAAGACCTTGGTGGCGAGGAAGTAGGAGTCGCGGGCATACGCCGCCAGCGACCGACCGACGACTTCCTCGGACTTGCCGCGCGCGTAGACGTTGGCGGTGTCGAAGAAGTTGATGCCCAGGTCGTAAGCCTTCTCGATGCAGGCGCGCGCCGCCTCATCCTCGGTCGCGCCGCCGTAGGTGAGCCACGAGCCGAGCGCGACCTCGCTGACCTTGACGCCGTACTTGCCTAAGTGACGATAGTGCATGGGGTGATCCTTTGCTGAACCCATTTTGGGCGTGGAATACGTTGCCAGTATTCCCACTGCGGGGGCGATTCTCCCATCTGTCCCCGTAATTTTTCGGGAATCCAGGCCGGCGGCAAGCGCCCGTTTTGCCCAGGAGAAAATCCGGGTAGGATACGGACAAGCCATTGACGTTAAGCTTACGGGAAACCGTCGCCGGGGAGGTTGCTTTGAATCTGGAAATTGACACGCAAATGACGCCCGATCAGATTCCCCTCGTGCATCTGAAGGGGGAAATTGACCTGCACACCTGCTCGGTCCTGCGCGACACGCTGCGCGATCTGATCGAAAAGGAGCACTACCAGATTGTGATCAATCTGGCCGAAGTGCCTTATCTGGACAGCGCCGCCTTGGGAGTGCTGGTGGACGCCGTCCGCCGCGTCCGTGAGCACGAGGGCGGCATCAGCCTGGTTTCCACGACGCCGTTTGTGCGCCGCGCCTTTGAGATCACCCGGCTGGTCAAAATCTTCCAGTTGTATGACGAGAACGAGGCGGCGCTGGCCGAAATCCGCGCGCAGGCGAAGTAGCTACGCAAAAAAAACGCCCCCGCCATCACTGGCGGGGGCGTTTTTCCGTTGTTTGACTAAGCGGCCTGGCTGTCTTCCCAGTCGGCGTGGCAGCGATAAACGGCCTCGCTGATGCGGGCGACGCGGGGGATCAGGTCGCCCGTGTCGTGCTTCAAGACTTCTTTGAGCGTCGGCGGCAGGAACAGGGCTTCGAGGGCGTCCAGTGACCGCTTCTGGCCGGCATAGTCCACGACGCTCGGCAGGACGTCAGTGTCACCGAACTCGGCTTCCAAATAGGGCCGGACGCGGGCCGCCGTGCGGTAGTAGTTGGCGACGAACCAGCGGCGCATCTGCGCGTACTCGGACTCATTGCTGCCGTCGCAGCCGCTCTTCGCCGCCGCGCACAGGTTGGCTGTGAAGACTTCGTACTGGTCAATGAAGTTCAGCCAGACCTGGGCCGCGTCGCCGCCGGCCGCGCGAACGGCCGCCGAACGGGCGCTTGCGGGCCTGCCGGACGCAGTCCCAGGCCGTGTCTGGCGGTAATCCACCGGCGACGCGGTCGCGCGCTTGGCGGCCGCCCCGGCCTGGAGCCGCAGGCGGTACAAAAAAGGAAGAGGAAGATTGCTTCGGATCATGGCGCATTTGCCTCTCGATGGTAGGCGTTTGATGTGTTTAACTAACAGTGTCTTGTAGGAGTGGTTCGCTGCGCTCACGGACTACGCCGACGGGCCGCGCTGGGAAACGTAGTTCAGCCGCAGGTCATTGAGCAGGGTACGCATGTCGCGGCGCATGTCGGCGGGAATGACGGCTTCAGGCGCGGCTTCGAGTCGCGCGGCCAGGTCGCTGACCGCATCAATCGCCACTTTGGCTTCCGCCAGGTCCGGCTTCGCCTCGCCCGTCTGCGGGTCCGCCAAGAGGCCGAGCTTCTGCCAGGCTTGGGATGACAGCAGGTTGATGCAGTAGCCGATCAGGTCATAAGCGCTGGGCGCGGCGCCCGCCGCCTCGTCGTAGTCGGCCTCGCCATCGTCATCGGCCTCACCGCCTACTTCGACAGCCTCCGCCGAAACCGGCTCAGGCTCGGCCGCTGTGACCGTCTCCGGCGGCGCTTCGGCCTGCGTCCGGCGCTTGTCCACGAATGTAAACCCTGCTTCTTCTTCGGCCATGCGGCGTGCTCTCCGATCGCTGACGGTGACTATTCTAGCACATTAATCATGGGTTCGCAAGGGCGGCCTCAGAAGCACGGAAAAAGTTTGAAAAAGATTTTTGCCCGCTTTTTCGCCTCCAGGGAGACATGGTGCAACTCGGCAGGAACAGAGTTACACAGGCAGCTTTGGGCGGTAAGAGGGCGCCATGGGAGAGGGGGCGAGCCAAATGGCTCGCCCCCTCAAAAGATGTGGAAGTCTTCTACCACGCTATTGCTTCGCTCGATCTTCGGCCCACTGAGCAGCCTGTTTAGAACCCTCAGGGTCACTCACTTGGTAAGACTTCATCATATCGAGGAGCGGCTGCCCGTCTGGCGACGGTACGCGGGTCACAGCGATCTTAAGAGGCAGAACGCCTTTAGAAACGTTCTTGGGCGGCTGCGCCTGCACCAAAACTGTATTTGGATCATCTGGGGAGGCTCCTATGACTGTGAAGTGGTAGCCGGCAGAGCGGGGCGCGTCTACAAACAGAGCACTGACTGCCGTGAGTGTCCGCGTCATCCCATCTGCGGTAGGATCGGTCGGCCACTGTTTTATTTGCTGGAAAAGTTCCAGTGGCAATCTTTGTTGCGAGGCGGGTGAAAGGAGTTGGTAGGCCTCCTTGTACCTCTTAGCCGCGCAAGCGTCGAGGTACTGCTGCACGATGGTCACTGGTGTGTTCATGGTGGTTCCTTTTATTTCCTTTGGGAGAGGCTTTGGCTTGACTACCTTTGCACGAGCTACGTTTGCTGCGCTTGGGGCAGCCGCAATCCTTACCACCCCAAAGCCTGTGACAGCAGCCGCTATTCCTACCAGGGCTATGAGCATGGCGGTCTTGAGATTCATTAGTTGCATCACTTTCACTGCTCCTTGTAGTTGTAAAGAGACCTGTGGACTGATAGCGCCCAACCCGATCCGCGTCACGGCATCCCTGCATATCGCGGGGGCAGCTTGGGTGGTGCGGTCGGCCAGCAGGCCGACCAGGGCCGCGCCGGTCAGCGTGACGCCTCCTTTGGCGAAGAACCGGCGCAGGCGGTCCACGGCGCGGTTCAGGCGCATCCGGGCGGCGTCCTCGGACGTGCCCAGGGCCGCGCCGAGTTCGGGGAAGCTGAGACCGTCGGCGAAGCGCAGCAGGACGGCCTCCCGATCTTTTGCGCCGAGCGAGGCCAGCGCGTCATTTAGGCCCGGCTCGATGCTGTCCCAGAGCGCATTTTCGTCATGACTCTCAAGCATCTGCTCCCCTGCTTTCTGCTCCCGGAGCTTGCGGCGCGTTTCCCGTCGCAGCGCGTTCTTGCAGGCGAAACGGGCCGTTTGAAATAGCCAGCCGGTCAGCTGCGTGTCCGGGCCGAGCGTAGGCGCTTTCCTTGCCAGCAGGAGGAAGACGACCTGAGTCACGTCTTCGGCCAGCGCGGCGTCCCGGACTTCGCGCAGGCAGACGGAGTAGACGAGGTTCAGGTGGCGCGCGACGAGTTGAGAGAACGCCGCTTGAGACCCCTGCCGCGCGTATTGTCGTAAAAGCTGCCCATCTTCGGTCACTGCCGGGTTCCTTTTGATTTCGCTTCCATAGATATTATGTCTGCCGCGCCGAAGAAGCGAACATGCGCAGCCGGACGAATTTCAAGCAGTCGTTCCTCTCTTTTGTACCTTTTCGATTGCGTTGCAAGACAAAGGCTTGCTTTGCTTGACACCCCCACTCCGCCGCCGCTATACTGAAAGAAAGTTATTTCGTATCAAAGGACCCCGAAAATGGCTGAAATGCACTCACTTTTCGACTCGTTGCAGAGCTTCACGTTCGGTGACGGGCAGACCGGGAAGTTCTACTCGCTGCCGCAATTAGAAAAGGCCGGCGTCGGGCCGATCTCCACGCTGCCGGTCAGCCTGCGGATCGTGCTCGAGTCGGTTTTGCGTAACTACGACGGCAAGCGCGTCCGCGAGGCGGATGTCTGCGCCATCGCCAACTGGGAGCCGAACGCGGAGCGGACGGCGGAGATTCCCTTTGTCGTGGCCCGCGTCGTGCTCCAAGACTTCACCGGCGTTCCCCTGCTGGTGGACCTGGCCGCCATGCGCTCCACGGTCTCGCGCATGGGGCGCGACGCGGGCTTGATCGAGCCGCTGGTGCCTGTAGACCTGATCGTGGACCACTCGGTCCAGGTGGACTTTTCCGAGGTCCCGAACGCCTTGCAGCTCAACATGGAGATGGAGTTCAAGCGCAACCGCGCCCGCTACCAGTTCCTCAAGTGGGGGATGCAGGCGTTCAACGGCTTTTCGGTCGTGCCGCCCGGCATCGGCATCATCCACCAGGTCAACTTGGAGTATCTGGCGAAGGGCGTACTGAACAAAGACGAAGTCTTTTATCCGGACACGCTGGTCGGCACCGACTCGCACACGACCATGATCAACGGCCTGGGCATCGTCGGCTGGGGCGTCGGCGGCATCGAGGCCGAGGCGGGGATGCTGGGCCAGCCCGTCTACTTCCTGACCCCGGACGTCGTCGGCGTCAACCTCACGGGCGCCTTGGAGCCGGGCGTGACGGCGACCGACCTGGTTTTGACGCTGACCGAGATGCTGCGCCGTGCCAAAGTCGTCGGCAAGTTCGTCGAGTTCCACGGTGCGGGCGCGGCCTCGCTGGGCTTGACCGACCGGGCGACTATCGCCAACATGGCCCCGGAGTACGGCGCGACGATGGGCTTCTTCCCCGTGGATGAGGAGTCCTGCCGGTATCTGGCCGCCACGGGCCGGACCGAGGCGCAGGTGGACGCCTTCCGCCAGTATTTCCAGGCGCAGGGGCTGTTCGGGATGCCGGAAGCGGGCCAGATCCAGTACAGCCAGTTGTTGGAGTTGGACCTGGCGCATGTCCGCCCCTCCGTCGCCGGCCCCAAGCGGCCCCAGGACCGGATTGATCTGCCCGAAATCAAGACGAAATTCGAGGAGCTGCTCGCCAGCCCCGCCGCGTACAACAAGTCGCTGGAAGACCTCAACAAAAAGTTCGTCATCATGACCGGCGTGGAGCACAACATCAAGGCGATCTCGGGCGGCGGCGGCCAGGACATGGAGACGGCCCCCGCCGAGATACAGCCGCTCGAAACAGCGAACGACACGGCGGGCCTGACCGAGATCGAGATGATGCAGAACCGGCCCACGCCGGACCGGCTGGAAGACATCCCGCACGGCGAGTTCCCCGAAGCGATGGTGGAACTGAGCCACGGCGACGTCGTGATCGCCGCCATCACGAGCTGCACGAACACGGCCAACCCCAGCCTGATGCTGGCGGCGGGCCTGGTGGCGAAAAAGGCGGTCGAGAAGGGCATGACGATCCGGCCCACGGTCAAGACGTCGCTGGCCCCCGGCTCGCGCGTCGTCACCGAGTACCTGGACAAGACCGGCCTCTCGACCTTCCTGGACCGGCTGGGCTTCCAGACGGTCGGCTACGGCTGCACGACCTGCATCGGCAACTCCGGCCCACTGGAGCCGCACCTGGAAAAGACGGTGACGAAGAACGACCTGGTGGTCGCCTCCGTCCTGTCCGGCAACCGCAACTTCGAGGCGCGCGTCCACCAGAACGTCCGCGCGAACTTCCTGATGTCCCCGCCCCTCGTCGTCGCCTTCGCCCTGGCCGGGACCGTGGACGTGGACATGAGCACCCAGCCCATCGGCCAGGACAAGTTCAACGGGGACGTGTATCTGCGCGACCTGTGGCCGACGGCGGAGGAGATCGGCGAAGTGCTGTCGGCGGCCAATGACCCCGATACCTACCAGCGGCTGTACAAGGACTTCGCCGAGCAGAACCCGCTCTGGCAGGAGATCCCCAGTTCGGTCGGCCAGGTGTACGACTGGGACGCCTCCTCGACCTATATCCGGGAGCCGCCCTACTTCGACAAGTTCAGCATGGCGGCCAATGTCTCCAGGGACATCCTGAACGCCCGCCCGCTGGCGGTCTTCGGCGACTCGGTGACGACCGACCACATCAGCCCTGCCGGGGCCATCAAACCCGTCTCGCCGGCGGGCCTGTACTTGCAGCAGAAGGGCGTCCCCGTCGAGGACTTCAACTCCTACGGCTCGCGCCGGGGCAACCACCGGATCATGATGCGCGGGACGTTCGCCAACGTCCGCATCCAGAACCTGATGGTGCCGGGCGTCATCGGCGGCATGACCGTCTACCAGCCCGTCGGCGAGGAGATGAGCATTTATGACGCTTCCCTGATCTACCGCGACCTGGGCGTGCCGCTCCTGATCTTCGCCGGCCAGGAGTACGGAACGGGATCGTCACGCGACTGGGCCGCCAAGGGGACGGCCCTCCTGGGCGTCAAGGCTGTGGTCGCGCAGTCGTTCGAGCGCATCCACCGCTCCAACCTCGTCGGCATGGGCGTCCTGCCCTGCCAGTTCAAAGAGGGCGTGAACGCGCAGACGCTGGGCCTGGACGGGACCGAGAAGTTCGATCTGGTGGGCCTGGAAGATGGGCTGGAGCCACAGATGGACGTCATCCTGCGGATTCAGCGCGCGAGCGGCGACACCGAAGAAGTCCCGCTGACCCTGCGGATAGACACGCCCATCGAGGTAGACTACTACCTCAACGGCGGCATCCTGCCCTTTGTCCTGCGGCAGCTTCTCGAAGAAGACAGCATCCGCCAGGCCAGCCACCTGCTGGACACCCTCCAGCCCCGGCCTGCCGTCAGTTAAGCAGAAGAGGCCCCCATCCCCGGCTCGTTCCTCGCCACCCCCTCCCCCGCAAGCGGGAGAGGGGGGACAAAGTCCAGCCCCGGCGCATTCGGACCTAACCCCGGCATCAGCGCCGACCCTTCCCGACCTACCCCCGCCGCAAGCGGCGACCCCTCCCTGGGAAGGAAGGGTAAGAGGGGAGCGGGTTCGTTTTGGCAGTTTTCGGACCCCGGCCCCGAAGAAGCCCCCACCCCCAGCCCCTCTCCCGCTTGCGGGAGAGGGGAGACAGAGGCTAATGCCGCCGTTTGACAGTTTTCGACGGCGAAGGTTTCGCCGCTGTCGGGGAGGGGAGCGGCGTCCAGGCGGCAGTCGTCGAGTGGGGGAGCGGCGGTCATTTGTTTGAGCCATTCCCGCGCCTCGAAAGTCACTTCCAGTTCGTTTTCGCGATTTTCGCGGCAGTCCAGTTCAGTCTGCATCGTGGTCAGCAACGCCTGATCGCGGGCGCGGGACTGGGCGAGCTGCGGCACGTCTTTGTTCAGCATCTTGACGGCGGTGTCAATCTGGCGATGCAGGGCGCTTTCATGGCGCAGCACTTTGTCGAGCTTGTCCAGGCGCTCATCCTCGGTCAGCGTCTCGTCCTCAAAGAGCTGGGCCTGCCAGCGGTGCAGCCGACGCAGACGCCAGGAGGCGACGGCGATCTTTTCGACGTAGTGGCGTTCGAGCAGGTTGCGCGGGGCGATCTGGGCGGTGAACTCAGCTTCGATCTGCCGGTAGCCTTCGGGGTCTTCACCGAGGGCGGGCAGGACGATGTCTCGGGCGAAGACTCCGTGGGTCGTGGCATTGCGGGCGCTAACGGATTTGCCCTGGGGCGTGCGTGGCCCGCCGGCCGGTGCCTTCCCGGCTCCCGATGCCTTTTCCGACGTGGCAAGTATTCGTTTGAGAGTGGCGGTGCAATTGCCAGCGCAATGTTCGCCGCGTGGGGCGCAGGCGTCGCAAAGAGAGTGCATCGGTGTGAGTTCCTTCCCAGAATGTATTTGTCTACTATTATATCCGCTATGGGAACATATGTCAATGGATGTCTTTTGGGTGACCCGATTTAAATGACAGACAGAGGGCAACCCTCCGTGGTTGCCCCTACCAGTTGCAACAATGACAGGGCGCGTAGGGGCAGGCCCCCGTGCCTGCCCTCCATGGGCGAATGCCCTGGGGCGTCTGTTAGAAAGGCAAGAGGAGCGACGAGGCTAACTTGGGGGACGCTTCTTTTAGTGGCAGGTTTGGTATAATGCCTTATGGGAGCAGGCAACCGGCACTGCGTGAATGCTCTTTGTTGCGGTAATTGCTGCCCTTTGGGGCATGTTATACTGTATGGATGCGGTAATAGCCTCTGTGGGAGCGTATTAGGCCGCAAGACAGTTCGCAGGGTTGACAGCGATCATAGTCATTGTGATTTACTGTTGACGGCCTGCGGCAAAAGCCGCTGTTATGGGGTGTTACGCCGCGCTCGTGCGGTATAGTAACAAGTTAGGCGCTATAGAAAGGAGTGACAACGTGGACTCCCGCAAGACACACTCAGAAGTTCCCAATTACGCGGTGATCCTTTGGGACAATGACGGCGTGCTTGTCGACACTGAACGCTGGTACTTTCAGGCCACGCGAGAGGTCTTCGCCGGTGTGGGGATCGATCTAACGGTGGAACTCTATTTCGAGTACTTTCTATCGCGCTCCAGGGGCACCTCGAAGTTTGCTTCTGCGCATGGATTGAGCGAAGCGGACATCGCCGAGATGCAAGGTGCTCGGAACGAGCGCTATCTGCAAATGCTCGAGCAGGAGTGGATCACGATTGTCGGTGTTCGCGAGACGCTCGCGATATTACGGCCACACTTCGTGATGGGAATCGTGACAAGTTCCCGTCGCCAGCATTTCGAGACGATGCATCGTCGGACGGGCCTGCTAGAGTTTTTTGACTTTGCAATCACGCTTGAGGATTACGCACGAAGTAAGCCAGCGCCTGATCCGTATCTCGCCGCAGTCGCTCGCAGTGGGTTGCCTGCTGGCAGATGCCTCGCGATTGAGGACGCTCCACGTGGGCTTATTGCAGCGCGGGCGGCCACGCTCGATTGTTGGGTCATTCCGACGGAATTTACTCGGCAAGCGACGTTTTCCGGCGCGACACGAGTCCTCGATCGTATTACTGACGTGTCAGCCTTACTGCTCGATGCAGCGCCTAACAAGGCGCTGCAGACCGACACTTGACAACGGCCACCCTGCGCTGCCGCTCCGGGCGTCCGTTGTCAAGTGCGGCTGAGCTTGGCGTTAGGCCGCTGGGCGAAGCGTCGTGCTTGGCAGAAACCAGAGGGCAGAGGTTGAAACGTGAGTAAGTTCACAAACGGAGCAGGGCTTCAAACCAAGGTAGTCAAATGGCTCAAAAGAGCACTCGTTGCCTACATCTGGCTGGTCTTTTTGGCCGTTGGCTCTCTCCTGGCTCATACCCTACACTGGCCGTTCCCACTCGTGATGGTGCTATGGGCACCTCTGGCCTGTGTTGTCGCTATCCTTCTGGTGCTGGGTGGGATTTGGGCACTCGTGATGTCGCTTCCGTCCAAGACCGTGCCTCCCTCAGAGAAGTCCATAAAAGCGGAAGCGGAACCACCATCGGCCTAACACTGCGCTGCACCGGACGCCACCGCCGTTGCCACAGCGAGTTCGGAGAGCTTTCCTGGCAGTGTCGCGGCTGAACTTGGCCGTTAGGCCGCTGAACAAAGGCAGCGCTCAGACGCAGACGTTCTGAAGACCTTGGTTCTATGCTACAATCTGGCAGAGTTTTTGAGGCAACCAAACAGCATTAATGAGCAACTTAGTTCCAATCGCTACGTTCTTCATCAGATTGACAGGGGTTACTTTTCTCACCGATGCCACCATCAACCTGACTTATCTTCCTGAATACCTTGCCGCTTTAGGCAATGCGAAACCGGGGGCATCAGCAAACCTGCACGAGTTTGAAGCATTCATGATACTGGTCCGCGTCTTTCTGCTTCTTCTTTTCGGTTTCGTGTTTCTCATATTTTCTAAGTCTCTAGCGAAGTTGTTCACTCGCGGCTTGCGACAAGAAGCAGATCAACCCTCCCAGGCAGACATCTGGCCGCCTGCACCGAAAGTCTAGCCGTCAGCGGCCCAACACTGCGCTACACCGGACGCCACCGCCGCCAGTGCCTCAGCATGGTCGTAGGGCTTTGCAGTCGGTGTCGCCGGTGAGCGCAATGGTTAGACTGCTGGGGTAGCGCGTCGCTGAAACATTATGAAGAATCTAAAACAACTAGCAGAACGTATCACACGCGAGACAAGATCAGGGAAAGAAGCCACAATTTCGGAAGAGAGTGTAGCTGATGCTATATCAGCACCATCGGACGACCAATATGATGAAAATGTTAAGAAAGCCGTTGATCAGATTTGTCTTGAATGCAATGTGAGTGTAAGAAGGCATTTTGACAAGGGACTATTCATTAGAGTTGTGGTGCAAATAAGCCTTTTGGCTCTGTAAGGCTCCCTGAGCGCATTATAGCTTCCTGAATGAAAATCTTGTCAATTTATCGTCACCAGGGGCCTCACAGCCGCTCCAAGCGGCAAGAAAAGCCATTCCTGAGTCAAGAGACTGAATAATTGCACCACAACTCTATTTTTAGCAATATCTGAATCGAGGATACGGAATGGCCTCGTTTTTAAGACGAGTTTTCGTTTATATGCTCTCAATCTGTGGGGGTGTTATCACGGCATTCGGCGTATCATTGTTTATCGGCCTTTGGTTTCCGAAATCCAGGGATTATGTCTTTCTTGGATTGTCCATCTTGTGGATATATCTAGGCTGGCGTCATGCTTGTTATCAAGACAAACAACGAAAAGGAGGCAAGCCAGTAGTCTAACAATGCGCTGCACCTGACGCCACCACAACCTACGCCACTCACGGGAAGATGCGGATTATCGTCCCTGTGCTTCTGTCCCTCGCGATGTTGTCCTGAGTTGCATCCACAACGCAATCGCGGTGCAGACACTTTTGGAGGTAAGTAACCCCATGGCTAAAGCCAGGGGCTTTGACAGTAGCGAAAGGCGATGCCTCTAATGCCATCCCTGGCTCGCTCCGTCCAGAGGCTACCTTACATTTGCAGCCCGTGCCTCACCAGTCACCTGGGGGCCACTTCTCAGAAAACTGAGAACCGTCTCAACATTTTACGCTGTGCAACGGCGTGAGGCACAGCAACCGCATATGTTGACTTATCAATGTTCAGAACTGTTATCTCCGCAAGCGGAGTGCCTTTGAACAGTGCATTTAGAATATCTTTTACGCTGAAATGCACACTGATATTATACCCAAAGAGGCAGGCATTAAAGCGAGAACGAGAGAATATCTTGCCTGCGGACAGGCAAGGCGGCACTTCCTCCCCATGGATAAATCCAGGGGCCTCCGTGCCGCTCGGACTGGTGAAGGATGGAAATGACTAAGCAACAGATGGCCCAAAAGGTTCGGAACCGTCTGGTCGGCGTTGAGCCGGGCGGGGTGACGCTGGAAGTGATGGACAGCGGCATCCGTCAGATTGACAATTGGTGGTGGGTTCCGGTCCGGCCTAGCCACTCCCCGGAGCGTTGGTCAGCCTTCAGCCGGGCGTTGGGGGAGTTGACGGACGAGTTACAGGAAAAGGATCAATTAGACGTACTGCTTGCTACCGGAATGACCGCCGAGGAAGAACAAGAAGCACAGAGGTATAAAGAAGGGGCGCAGGCCACGGCGTCACGACTGCCTAAAATGTTGAGGCCCACGAAAGCAACGGCCTTGGAGATCGTTCGGAAGCGATTGAAAGACGTCCGACCCTGCGGCGTCCCTCTGGTGGTTCAGCCCAAAGGGATGTACAAGGTGGACAACAAGTGGTGGCGCGTCCCGGTCCACCCTCTGGACTGGCCCGAAGACAAAAACTTCTCAGAGATTTATGAGGCTCTGGCGGAAGTGGAAGATGACCTCCAGACGGAGGAGCGCCTGCCCATCGTGTTTTTCACGGGTTGGCCCTTGACGGAAGAAGAAAAGGCCGAGGCACAGGCGGCATGATCTGAAAGAAGCGCGGGCCATTCGGCCCGCGCTTCTTTGCTTTAGACACCGACCGCGCCGGTGCGGGGCCGCATCTCGTAGGCGCAGCCGTGGGACGCGGGGAGGACTTTGCCGGGGTTTCATAAACCCCGGAGTTGAAGACGGTCAGGGTGGGTCAAGCCGCCACGGCCCTCCCTTTTGGGTCCAGCCGACGTGTCAGATACTCGGCGACTTCTGCCTGCATCCGCTCCAATTCCGCACGGTATCCGCCCGCCATCATCCGAAACTCTTCCGGTGCCGCGGTCGCCCGCAGTTGGCCCAGCAGTCGCTCGAAATAGGCGATCCGTTCTTTAGCCCCCACAAGTTCCTGGTCATTTACGATCATGGGATTACCTCCAAAATGCCCCTATGGGTATTGTCACGCTTCACCTGCCAATGCGCGATGAATTCTTCCAATGTTTCCAAAATCAGGAGCGAGGGCCTGATCCAAAAGATACTCGCTCCGAACTCCTGATCGGCCTGTTCATGGTCGAAGAGGAGTTTCACATCTTCGGGGCAGTCGGCCACGGCGAAACTATCCTGCATGATCAGCACGATGTCCACATCGTTGGGAGCAGGCTTGTCGGTGACGTAGCTGCCGAACACGAGGAACCGCTGCACCGCGCCTGTGCGTTGTGCCAGATCGTACACGCGGCGCAGCCTATCCGTCACTGCTTGACGTTGGGGGCTGCCGTTCCCAAAGCGTCGGACGGCTTCATCAAGAGAGACGCGATAACCCCCCGGCGGCAGATCGCCGTTTTGGTTGAACTCCGGCAGCAAGACAGACCTCCCTGTTCTTTGGGCATCACGTCCCTATCCTATTTCCCGACACCTCAAACAGCCACTGCTCCTCCTCTTGGCCGCATCTCGTAGGCGCAGCCGTGGGAGGTGGGGAGGACTTTGCCGGGGTTGCACAGGCCGGAGGGGTTGAAGACGGCGCGGACGTCCTCCATCGTCCGCAGGGTTTCGGGCGGGAACAAGAGGGGCATGTGGTCGCGCTTCTCGACGCCGATGCCGTGCTCGCCGGTCAGCGTCCCGCCGACGCCGACGCAGAGTTCTAAAATTTCGTGTGAGGCGGCCAGGACGCGCTTCACCTCGTCAGGATTGCGCTCGTCAAAGAGGGTCGCCGGGTGCAGGTTGCCGTCGCCGGCGTGGAAGACGTTGGCGATGCGTAAGTTGTATTTGAGGCCGATGGCGGCGATGGCGCGCAGAACGGCGGGGAGCTTGGAGCGCGGGATGACGCAGTCCTGAGTCACGCACGACGGGGCGAGGCGGCCCAGAGTGCCGACGGCCTTCTTGCGGGCGGCCCACAGGTTGGCCCGGTCTTTGGGCGTCGCGGCCTGCCGGACTTCGCGCGCGGCGTTTGACCGGCACAGGGCGCGGACCCGCTCCACCTGGGTGTCCAGGCCCGCTTCCAGCCCGTCCAGCTCGATGATGAGAATGGCCCCGGCGTCGCGCGGGAAGCCGAAGTGAAAGGCGTCTTCGACTGTTTGCAAAATCATGGCGTCCATCATCTCCAGCGCGGCGGGGACGATGCCCGCCGCGATGATGTCCGAGACGGTCTGCGTGGCGTCGTCCACCGAGTCGAAGACGGCCAGCAGCGTCCGCACGGCCTGGGGCGCGCGGGTGAGGCGAACGGTGGCTTCGGTGACGATGCCGAACGTGCCTTCGGAGCCGAGGGCCAGGCCGAGCAGGTCGTAGCCGTTGACGTCCTCGGTTCGGTCCCCCAGCGTCACCACCTCCCCGTCCGGCAGGACCATCTCGACCGCCAGGACGTGGTTGGCGGTGACGCCGTACTTGAGCGTGTGCGGCCCGCCGGCGTTGTTGGCGATGTTGCCGCCCAGCGTGCTCGCCCCCTGCGAGGACGGATCGGGCGCATAGAGGTAGCCGTCGGCGGCGACCGCCTTCGTGAGAGCGATGTTGACCGCCCCGGCCTGGGCGGTCAGCCGCCGGTTCCGCAGGTCAATGTCTAAAATCCGGTTCATGCGGGCGACGCCGATGAGGATGCCGCCGGGGCAGAGCGTCCCGCCCGCCAGGCCCGTCCCCGCCCCGCGCGGCGCGAAGGGGGTGTTATGCCTGGCGCAAATCTTGACGACTTCCGCCACTTGCGCGGTCGTGCGCGGCAGGACGGTGGCGAGCGGCGCGGCCTTTTCTAAGGGATAAGCGTCGTTCTCATAGACGGCCCGCTCGCCCTTCTCGGCCAGCACGCCGTCCGCACCGACGATCTGTTTCAATTCATTGAGCATGACATCTATTCCGGCGGAGCAGCAGGGAATTTGACGCGCGGGGCGGGCCGCTTGACGGGGGGATGGTCCCCGCGCCCTGTCCGCTGGGAGCGTTTCAGGCGAGCACGGGCATAGAGATAGCCGACCGTCAGGAGCGCCAGCAGCAGGAGCCAGCCCTCGTTCCCATCGAGGGGCAGCCCGCCGCCGCGCCCGTGCCACAGCGCCAGCCCGCCCGCCAGCAGCACGGCGGTCGCCATGCGGAGCGATGTGCGCCGGTGCGCCTTGCCATTCGTCAGTTCCGGCTGAAAAACGCGACGATCCATGCCAACACCTCCCGCTTATTGTACCCCGCCCTCGCGAGTCCGGGTTCCAATTCGGGTATGCTATCCGTATGCCTTCCACCGCCACCCCTTCGGGCGCCGCGTCTTTCGCCTCGCTCGGCCTGCGCGCCGAACTCCTGCGCGCCCTCACCGACGAGGGCTACGAGACGCCGACGCCGGTTCAGGCCCAGGCCATCCCACCCATCCTGCAAGGGCGCGACGTGCTGGCGGGGGCGCAGACGGGCACCGGCAAGACCGCAGCCTTCACGCTGCCGCTCTTGCAGCGCCTGTCTGCGACGACAGCCGCAGCGGGGTCGCGCCGGCCCGTGCGCGCCCTGGTCCTGACGCCGACGCGCGAGCTGGCCGCGCAGGTGGAAGAAAGTGTGCGCGTTTACGGCCGACACCTGCCGCTGACCTCCACGGTGATCTTCGGCGGGGTCAACATCGCCCCGCAGAGCGAGGCGCTGCGGCAGGGCGTGGACATCTTGGTCGCCACGCCGGGCCGCCTGCTCGATCATGTCGGGCAGGGGACACTTGACCTGAGCCGCATCGAGATTTTCGTGCTGGATGAGGCCGACCGGATGCTGGACATGGGCTTCATCCGCGACATCCGCCGGGTCCTCGCGCTGCTCCCCGCCCGCCGCCAGAACCTGCTGTTCTCGGCGACCTTCTCGGATGAGATCCGAACGCTGGCCGATGGCCTGCTGCGCGCGCCCGTGGGGATAGAAGTGGCGCGGCGCAACGCCGAAAGCGAGCTGGTGCGCCAGTCGGTCTACCTGGTCGCGAAGGAGGACAAGCGCGCCCTGCTGGTCTATCTTTTGGCGGGACGTGGAGGCGGGGAAAAGATCACTCAGGCGCTGGTCTTCACGCGCACCAAGTACGGCGCGGACAAGCTTGCCAAGAATTTAATCAAAGACGGGGTTTCCGCCGCCCCCATCCACGGCGACCGTTCTCAGCCGCAGCGCACGCGCGCCCTGGCCGACTTCAAGGCCGGGGCGGTGCGCGTCCTGGCGGCGACCGACATCGCGGCGCGCGGGCTGGACATTGACCAGCTCCCGCACGTTATCAACTTCGAGCTGCCCGCCGTGCCCGAAGACTATGTTCACCGCATCGGCCGCACGGGCCGGGCGGGCAGCCCCGGCGACGCCTTTTCCCTAGTCAGCCCGGAGGAGATGCCGAATCTGGCCGCCATCGAGAGACTGCAAGGCAAGCGGATCGCCCGCCGCGAAGCGTCCGGCTTCGTCCCCCCGCCACGCCCGCCGGTGGAGAGTCAGGACGTGGCAAGCGTCGCCCCAGTCTCGCTCGCTTCGCGCCGCCCATCCCCACCCGCGCCGCCCGCCGCCCGTTCAAGGCCACGCAGCCGGAAGTGACCTCGCAAGCAGAACCGCCCCCGCGCACATGTCGTGGGGGCGGTTCAGCCTTCAAAGCAGGCTGCCACATTAGTAGGGGTTGACGATCTGCGTTTGGAGCGTCAGCGGGCGGTCCAGCTTGATGGAGATCTCGTCGCCGCGCTTCAGCGAGACGTCGCTGGCGGATTTCTTTTGCAACTGATTGGCGCCGTATCCGGCCGCCCCGCCCACCACGGCGCCCTCAATGGCGTCTCCGAGCCGCCGGTGGCGGGACAGCCCGATCACCGCGCCCACGCCCGCGCCGATGCCGGTGTATTGGGACTTGTCGGCGACGGGCTTGGTTCCCGTAAGCTGGGCCGAGGCAGTGCTGGAGGACGCGCTATTGTAGGCGTAGGCATTGCCGTTGTCCCGCCCGAACTTGAGGCGCAGGACGCCCGCCGCTTTGGGCGTCGCGGGCTTGACGGCGGCGACTCGGCCGTTAAAGATGGCGCCGGCAGGGATGCCGCTGGTGTCGTCCCCGGCGACCTGGACGCGGACGCGGTCGCCCGATTGGGCGTCCGACGAGCTGAGGTACTGGAGCAACTTGACCTTGACCAAAGTGCCGGCGGCGATCTTGTGCCTGGGTGACTGGAATTCGATCCCGCTGTCCGACGATTGTGCCAGGGCGGGCATGACGAGGCTGCCTGCCATCAGGCCCGCCAAGATTATCTGTGATGTCGTTCGTTTCATTATCTTTTTGTCTCCAAATCCGGCGCACAGCCAACGCGATGCGCTGTTCTTATGGTGCATGACGACAGCAGAGGCGGAAATGTTCGCCGCCGCACTGGTCTTATCGTCTGATATACCCACTCCGCGATAGGAGAACCGTCAGGTATACTGCCGAGAAAGGAGCCGTATCCATGTCTTCCCCCTTGGCAATCACGCAACCACTGCCGCTGGTCGGTCGAGGCGCACTGGTGACGGGAGTGACCCGGCGCAACGGCATCGGGTTTGCCGTCGCCGCGCGGCTGGCGCAGCTGGGCGCGCGGGTGTGCATCCACTCGTGGCTGCCGGGCGACACCGTCCGCACCGATGAAACCGAGCCGGGCGGCATGGACGCGCTGCGGGCCTCCTTGCACACCCACGGCGGGCCGGCCGCGCATGTCGCTGCCGACCTGGGCGTCCCCGACGCCCCCGCCGGCGTGGTCGCCGCCGCGATGGACGCCGTCGGGCCGCTCGACATCCTTGTTGCCAATCATACCCATCACGAGGGGCCGCAAACATTGGAAGACCTGACGGCGGCGCAGATCGACCGGCACCTGGCGGTGAACGTGCGCGGGACGCTGCTGTTGATCCAGGCGTGGGCCGCGTGCCACGAGGACGACCGGCCAGGCGGGAGGGTGGTCCTGTTCACGTCCGGCCAGCATCGCGGCCCGATGCCGCAGGAACTGGCCTACGTCGCCTCGAAGGGCGCGCTGCATCAGCTCACGGCGAGCCTCGCCGCCCACCTTGCGCCGCGCCGCCTCACGGTCAACACGATTGATCCTGGCCCTACCGACACAGGCTGGCCCCCGCCGGAAGTCTATGAGGCGATCTTAAAGGCATCCCCGCAAGGGCGCTGGGGCCAGTCCGACGACGCCGCGCGCGTGATCGCCTGGCTGGCGACCGACGACTCTCAGTGGATCACCGGGCAAGTCATTGACTCGCGCGGTGGGCTGTAATTAGCGGCTTTCCACGCGCATTCGCATCCCGTACCGGGGCCGGAGGGTGACGATGGGCTGGGTCGCGACGACCTGATCGGGCGCGAGGCGCAGACGCCACTGCTGGCCGAGGGTCGCCAGCAGCAAAATTCCCTCCATCCACGCGAACTGCTCCCCGATGCAGACGCGCGGGCCGCCGCCGAAGGGGAAAAAGGCGAACTTGGGGCGGGCGGCCTCGGCTTCGGGCGTCCAGCGGTTCGGGTCGAAACGCTCGGCGTCCGGCCAGAAGCGCGGGTCGCGGTGAGTCACGGCCTGGCACGGCAGGACGATGGACCGGGCGGCAAGGGTGTAGCCGCCCGTCGCGTAGTCCGTCAGGAGGCGGCGGCCGACGACCCAAGCGGGCGGGTACAGGCGCAGCGACTCGGACAGGACGCGGCGGGTAAACGGCAGGCGCGGCAGGTCGTCCACAGAGGGCGTCCGGCCGGTCAGGGCGGCGTCCAGCTCGGCGTGGAAGCGCGCCTCGGCGTCCGGGTGCTGGGAAAGCAGATACCAGGTCCAAGTCATCGCGTTCGCCGTGGTCTCGTGGCCGGCCAGGAAAAGCGTCAAGGCCTCGTCGCGCACCTGCTCGTCCGTCATGCGCCCGCCATCGTCCTCGTCCCGCGCCGCCAGCAGCATCGAGAGCAGGTCGCCCCGGTCCTCCCCCGCAGATCGGCGCTCGGCGATCAGGCGGTAGATCGTCGCATCCAGCCGGGCGCGGGCGGCCCGGAACCGGCGAACGGCGGGCAGGGGCAGCCGCTCCAGAAGGTCCGAGAACGGCAGTTGCAGCAGGTGGAACAGCCCGATGACTTCGGTCAGGGCGCCGTCAATCTCCGCCGCTTCGGTTTCCACTTCCGCCCCAAAGAGGGTCTTGCCGACGATGGCAAGAGTCAGGCGCATCATCTCCGCGTGGATATCGCAGGTTTCGCCGTCGCGCCACCGTCCGCGCATTTGGACGCCGTAGTGGGTCATGGCCTCGCCGTAGGCCGCGATCCGCTGCCGGTGGAAGGCGGGCTGCATCAATCGCCGCTGGCGCAGGTGAAAGTCGCCCTCGCTGGTCAAAAGCCCCTCCCCCAGCAGCCGCTTGATCTGCTCCAGCCCGCGCCCCTTCTTGAACTGCTTCTGATGCGTCACGAGAACATCTTTGATCAAATCCGGGTGGTTGATCAGGTAGACGGGGCGCCGGCTGAGGGGTAGGCGGACGATGTCGCCGCACTCGGAGGCCGCCCGGCGCAGGTAGGCAATGGGGTCGCGCCGGAACTGCATCAGGGCATGGCCGGGGAACCGCTGCGGAAAGGCGGGGGGCTGTGGGTTCATGGGAAAAGTATACCTGTTTGGGTACAAAGGGAGCAGAGTTCACGAGGAGGAAAGAGAAAGAGGAGGAAAGACGATGCCTTACCAGAAGATCAACGATCTGCCGGACCGGGTGACGGCCCACCTGCCCCAGCACGCACAGGAGATATTCTTGGCCGCGTTCAACCACGCTTTCGAGGAATATCACCACGACGAGGAGCGCGCGTTCCGAGTCGCATGGAGCGCGGTCGAGCGCGATTACGAAAAGGGTGAGGACGGGGAGTGGCAACGGAAAGCCGAGTGAGGGTGACGCCCTTCCCCACGCCCGCCTCGAGAAACGCCTTGACGAACGCGCCAGCTTCGAGATAAGGCGCGCGGTCACGCCTGCCATGTCCAGCGCCTGCTGCGCGGTTTCCCAGGCCGTGTTACCCGGCGGTCGTGACCGGAAACCGGGGCGCTCACGAAGAAAAATCAGAGGATTTTAACCTCGTATTAATATCGGGGGAGGAAAAACAGGAGGGAAGCGTGTATACTAGGGTTCGTACTGATTTGCCCAACGTGGCATCGCCTTGAGAAAGGATCTCCTATCATGGTCGAAACCCCTGATTTCCTGAAAGACGCGGTCAGCCGACGCGCGTTCCTGGCCCGCATGACGGCGGCCGGCCTCGGCACAGCCGCCGCAGCCCTCCTTGCCGGCTGCGGCGGCGGCGGCAACAATGGCGGCGGCGGCATCACCACCCCCACCACACCTCCCACGACGTTTGCCGACACGGCGAACTTCCCCGGCATCGCGGGCCAGAACGAGAACGTCGTCGTCCTCAACTTCGCGCTGACCCTGGAGCATCTGGAAGCCGATCTCTACCGGCAGCTCGCCAACATCGCGACCGGCCAGAACCTTCCGTTTGGCGGAAAGAACGTTTATTCCAGCCCGACGCTCGCCATTTCCAACGGCGGGCTGACTTCCAACCAGACGGCGGCAGGCTTGGCGTTTCTGACGCAGTATGCGGCGGCGGAGGCCGCGCACCGCGACTTCCTAGTCGCCGCGATCCCCACTGTCGCCGGCGGCACGGCCGTTCCGCCCAATCCCAAGGGCTATACCACGGCGGGGCTGGTCCCGACGAATCCCACCCTGAAGGACATCCTGACCTTTCTCCAGCAGGTGGAGGAAGAGGGCGTCCGGGCCTACTCGGGCGCGGCGGGCTTCATCACTAATACCACGCTGACCCAGGCCGCCGCCACGATCTTCACGACGGAATCCCGTCATTCGGCAGGTCTCAACTATGCTCTGGGCCGCGATGCCGGACCAACGCCGAATTCCAGCGCGCCCACGTCGCCCGATAAATCGGTCGTGCCGGTGAATGGAACGACCGTCAGCAGCAATACCCTGGAGTACTTCAAGACTCCGACACAGGTACTGAACGACGTTAAGCCGTTCTTCGTGCAGTAGAGATCGCAGGATCTCGACCCGAAAGACTTCAGAAAGGTATCATACACCATGAGTGAAACACAAACCGCTCCCGCTGCCGAGCGGGGCGACCTCCTGCGCGGCGCGGCGCTGGCGACTGCGGGCATCGCCGCCGCCGGCCTGCTGTCCGCGCGTCCCGCCCAGGCGGCGACCCCAACGCCGGTCACCGTCTACTTCCAGACTTCGCCCGGCACGGGCGCGGTTCAGGTTCCCAACGTCGCCAAGAACTTCACGACCCCCAGCATTGATGTCCAGGTCGTGAACTACGCCCTGACGTTGGAAACGCTGGAAGCGGAACTGTACCGGCAGGCGGTCGTCCGCTTGACGGGCGCACCACCCTCCGGCGATACATCCGGCCTCGGCACCAACGACATGTTCGGCAACCCGATTTCCAGCTTGGGCGCCTCCACCAGTGATCCCGATGTGGCGAACATCATGGAGTTCGCGATTGTGGAACGACAGCACCGCAACCTGCTGACCGGCGTGCTGGGCAACAACTGGGTCACGGATGCCAATGTGAAGTTTGACTTCGGCCTCGCCGACACCAACAACTTCGGTGCCCCGGCCCTGACCCGTCAGCAGGCCGTGCAAGCGGTCTACAACGCCGAGCTGGCCGGCGTCAGCGCCTACACCGGCGCTGTGAGTCTGTTCACCGCCTTCGGCGTGCAGAATTTCCTGGCAACCGCCGCGGCAATCGCCGGGGTGGAGGGGCGGCATACCGCCTATCTCGCCGCCGTCATCTCCACCATCAACGGCTCGACGACGTTCAACGCGCCGGAAACGACCCCGCAGTCTACCGAGAACAACGGCCGGGAGGGGACGCCGACGCCGGACATGATCCTCAATCAGGGTGCAATGGTCTTAGGTTCGACCTTGACACTTCCTGCGGGCGGCCATATTAACCCCGCCTCCGGCCCGAGCGGTTTCGGCGGCAAGGGGTTCGTCTTTAAGTAGACGCCCTCGGATCGGTTCACAGTATATGTAAAGAGCGCGGCCTGCTTCCATAGGAGCAGGCCGCGTTTCTTGTGTTTGCGAAAGCTTTGCTGTATAAAACAGGGCTTGATAGACGGCTGCATCTTCTACCTCAACCCCCTCCAGCGATTCGCCTCCGACGAACTATGGGACCTGCTCCGGGAGCGCGACGAAATGGCGGACGCCATGCGGACGGTCGCGGGCGGGTCGGTTTTGCGCCTGCGGGAGAACGGGCTAGACGCGGTGCAGGAGGTCTTGCTGCGGCCCGCAGATGTGCAGGCGGAAGTGGAAGCGTTGCAGCGCAGATGGGCCGAGGAACACGACCGGCACGCGGAACCGTGGTCCCTGGAGGGGCCGTTCAGGGTTTGGGCGGCTCGCGTCGGCGCACCCGGTCGGCTAGTGACTGGAGCAGGCCGCCGTCGTATCCGGCGACATCGGGCGCTTCCCGGCGGCAGAAGTCATCCACGACCTTTTTCGCTTCCCAGGGCGGCAGCCCGCCGCCCCGCGCCAGGGCGCGGAACAGGTCCAGGCGCGAGACGGTGTGGCGCGCGGGGTGCGCGCTCAGGACCGCCTCCAGGATGCCGTCATAGTCCGTCGCGGGGGCGGATGCCGCCAATGCGCGCTCGCTCTCCATCGCCCGCCGCACCCCTTCCAATCCCGCTTGGTTCGCCTCACGGAGCGCCCCAACTACGCCGGTGCGCCCGAACGGGGCACGGACGTTCTGGTGCGCACCCGCCAGAAACGCCCGCACTTCCGCCAGGTCGGTTTCGCGCCTGACGAGGCTCGTCAGGAAATGGGAGGACAGGGGGGCGGGCGCATCCTCCACCGGCAGCGCCGGAAGGCCTGCCGCAAGCGCGGGGTGGGTGAGTTGATACACACGCTCCGGCTCCGCCAAATCGCGCAGCTTCTTGAGGCCGAGTTCGACCAGAGTCGCCCCGTCCGGCAGCGCCTCGCGGACCAGCGAGCGGGTGAGGCTCGACAGCAGTATCTGCCCCCCATGCGCGAGCGAGCGCAGGCGGGCACAGCGGTTGACGGCCACTCCATAATAATCCCGCTCGCGCAGGTCGGCCTCGCCCGTGTGCAGAGCCATCCGCACGCGCAGGGGAGCCTCGGCGGGCCATGTCTCGGCCCCCAGCGCCTGCTGGAGCGCACACGCAGCATGGGCGGCGGCAGGCGCCGCCGCAAAGACGGCGAAGAGGCTGTCGCCTTCCCCCCGGCTCTTGATCAGCAGCCCGTCGTGCGCGCCGATGAGGTCTGCGGCGAGGGCGTCATGACGGGTCAGGGCAGCGCGCATGGCTTCCGGGGAGCGCTCCCAGAGCCGGGCGCTGCGCTCGACATCGGTGAAGAGAAAGGTGATCATCCCGGTCGGCGGGGCGATGACGGGGTCTCCCGGAAGAGTTTGCACCCTGAAGGATTCGCCGTCGCCGCCCGGAATCCTGCCCGCCGCAAAAGACCCGCCGCAAAAGAAAGGGTATAATCCTTCCGTACACACAGAAGGACACCCCCTATGGCGACGCCCCGCGAGAGACATGACCCGTGGCACACGGACTTGACGTATATCATCGGCCACCAGCGGCCGGACATGGACGCGATCGCGTCGGCCATGGGCTACGCCTGGTTTTTGGGTCAGACGAGCGACGACAAAGTGGTCGCCGCCCGCGCGGGCCAGGTCGGGGCGCAGTCCGCCTTTGCGCTGGGCTACTTCGGCACAAGACCGCCGCGCGTGCTGTCCAGCGCCGCGCCGACGTTCGGCCACGTCGCCTCGACGCAGGAGCCGGTCACGCCGGACGCCCTGTTGGGAGAGGCGATATCCCGGCTGGCGCAGGGGGAGCGGCTGGTGCCGGTCGCCGACGGGGACGGCAAGCTGCTCGGCGGCCTGACGCCGCTGGCTCTGGCCCGCGCCTACGCGCAGGTGGCGGCAGGCCAGACGCGGGCGTCGGAGCAGACATGCCGGGCGTATGTGGAGGAACTGCCGACGGTGCCCGCCGGCGACCGCATCCGGGACCGGCGCGGGACGCTGCTGCGCGGCGGCGGCGAGGAGTTTCTGGTCGTCGGCGAGGACGGCCGCTACCTCGGTACGGCCAGCCGACGGTGCCTGCTGGAGCCGCCGCGCGCCCGGCTGATTCTGGTGGACCATAACGAGCTGTCGCAGGCCGTCACGGGGGCGGACGAGGCGGAGATCGTCGGCGTTTTAGACCACCACCGGCTGGGAAACGCCTCCACGGCGCTGCCGATTCCCTTTGTCGTCGAGCCGGTCGGCAGCACCAGCACGCTGGTCGCCGAAGCCTTCCGGCAGGAACACATCGCGCCGCCCGCCGACATCGCCGGGCTGCTGCTGTCCGGCATCCTGTCCGACACCCTGGTGTTCCGCTCCCCGACGGTGACGGATCGAGATCGGCGGGCCGCCGACTGGCTGGCGGGCCTGAGCAAGATCGAGATCCCCGAGTACGGGGGGCACCTCATCCAAGCCTCGCCCGGATTGGTGGACCGCTCTGCCGGCGAGATCGTGGACGGTGACCGCAAGAACTACGAGATGGCGGGCAAGGCCATCAGCGTCGCCCAGGTCGAGGTCACCGGGTTCGCGGAACTGCCCGAGCGCAAGGCGGACCTGCTCGAAGCGCTGGACGCGCGGCGGGAGCGGGACAATCTGGCCCTGATCTGCCTCATGGTGACGGACGTCGTCACGATCCAAAGCCATCTGCTCTGCCGGGGCGACTCGGCCATCCTGGGCGGCCTGCCGTTCGCGCGGGTAGACGCCAGCGAATTCGACCTGGGGAACATTGTTTCCCGAAAGAAGCAGCTCGTCCCTGCGCTTCAGGGCGCGATAGAAGAGCTGGAGTAGCCCTCTTGCCCAGGTCTGCCCCGGCCTAAAGGCCGGGCCTATTCGGAGGGGCCGCCCCATCGGGGCTATAAAGCAGGCTACCGATGGCGCGGCGTTTTCTGTAGCCCCGAAGGGGCGGCCCCTCCGTGTAGCCCGGTCCTTCAGGGCCGGGTAGACTCAGGCAAGGCGCGATAGAAGAACAAAAGAATAACCGGCACTGAAGTGCCGGTCTACTCTGAGTGAAAGTCGCTCGGCGACTGAGGAACGGGCGTACTAGAACGTATGAAAGCACTCGTCAAAACCAAAGCAGAGCCAGGGCTGTGGCTGGAAGACGTGTCGGAGCCGACGATGGGCATCAACGACGTGCTCATCCGCGTCCTGCGGACGGGCATCTGCGGGACGGACCTGCACATTTACGATTGGGACGCCTGGGCCCAGAAGACCGTGCCCGTGCCCCTGGTCGTCGGCCATGAGTTCGTCGGCGAGATCGTGGGCGTCGGCGCAAACGTCTCGGACTTCTTCCCCGGCGAGGTCGTCAGCGGCGAGGGCCATGTCGTCTGCGGGCGCTGCCGCAACTGCCTGGCGGGGCGGCGGCACCTGTGCAGCCACACGCAGGGCGTCGGGGTCAACCGGGCGGGCGCGTTCGCCGAGTTCATCGCGCTGCCGATGACGAACGTCTGGCATCACCGGCCTGGCGTGGATTTGGATGTGGCGGCGATCTTCGACCCGTTCGGCAACGCCGTCCACACGGCGCTCTCGTTCCCCGTGCTGGGCGAGGACGTGCTGATCACGGGGGCCGGCCCCATCGGCATCATGGCCGCCGCCGTCGCGCGGCACGCCGGGGCGCGGTTCGTCGTCGTCACGGATGTCAACGAGTACCGGTTGGACCTGGCCCGGCGTATGGGGGCAACGGTCGCGCTGAACGTTCGGGAGGGCAGCCTGGCGGACGTGCAGGCGCAGTTGGGGATGCAGGAAGGCTTTGACGTGGGGTTAGAAATGTCCGGCAGCCCCGCCGCGCTGCATGACATGATCGACGCCCTGTGCCACGGCGGCAAGATCGCCATGCTGGGCATCCCCTCGGGGCGCATTGACGTGGACTGGAACAAGGTCGTCTTCAACATGCTGACGATCAAGGGCATCTACGGGCGGGAGATGTACGAGACGTGGTACAAGATGAGCGTGATGCTGCAAAGCGGGCTGGACATCGCGCCGGTCATCACGCACCGCTTCCCGATGGCGGACTGGGAGCGCGGCTTCGAGGTGATGGGCACGGGCAAATCGGGCAAGGTGATTTTGACGTGGGCGACGCCTTTCCAGGGCTGAACCCCTGGGCTTCAAGAAAACAAGCCCCCGCCTTCGCGGGCGAGGAAAAAGCATACAGTCAACGGCATTGATGCCAACGGCATTGATGCCCGCGAAGGCGGGGATTTGCACTTTTACAGCCCCGCCGTTCAGGGCGGGGTACGAGAAGGATTGACCATGTACGGCGCAACCAAAGAGCGAATAACACACGAACTAGATGAGATACAAACCGCGGGCCTGCACAAGAGCGAGCGGGTCATCACGACGCCGCAGGACGCCCATGTGCGCGTCGGCGACAGCGGGCCGCTGCTGAACCTGTGCGCGAATAACTATTTAGGACTCGCGGAGCATCCCGACGTTCTGACGGCGGCGCACGACGCCCTGGACCGCTGGGGCTACGGGCTGGCGTCCGTGCGCTTCATCTGCGGGACACAGGGCGTCCACAAGGAGCTGGAAGCGGCACTCAGCGGCTTTCTAGGGACGGAAGACACCATCCTCTACGGGTCGTGCTTCGACGCCAACGGCGGCCTGTTCGAGACGCTGCTGGGACCGGAAGACGCCGTCATCTCGGACGCCTTGAACCACGCTTCCATTATTGACGGCATCCGGCTGTGCAAGGCGCAGCGGCTGCGCTACGCCAACAACGACATGGCCGATTTGGAGGCGCGGCTGCGGGAGTCGGCGGGCGCGCGGACCCGGCTGATCGCCACGGACGGCGTGTTCTCGATGGACGGCATCATCGCCAACTTGCCCGCGATCTGCGACCTGGCCGAGCGCTACGACGCGCTGGTCATGGTGGACGACTCGCACGCGGTCGGATTTTTAGGCAAGTCGGGGCGCGGGACGCACGAGTTTCACGACGTACTCGGCCGCGTGGACATCCTGACGGGGACGCTCGGCAAGGCATTGGGCGGGGCCAGCGGCGGCTACACGAGCGGGCGTCGGGAGATCGTGGACCTGCTGCGGCAGCGGTCGCGCCCGTACCTGTTTTCCAACTCGCTCGCGCCGCCCATCGCCGCCGCGTCGCTCAAAGTGCTGGAGATGCTGTCGGCCTCGACCGACTTGCGCGACAAATTGGAGTCCAACACGCGCTTCTTCCGCGAGGGCATGAGCCGGCTGGGGTACTCGCTCGTGCCGGGCGAACACCCTATCGTGCCGGTCATGCTGGGCGATGCCGTGCTGGCAGGCAAAGTCGCTGAGGCGATGTTGGCGCACGGGGTTTATGTGGTCGGCTTTTCTTACCCGGTCGTGCCGCAGGGCAAGGCGCGCATTCGGACGCAGATCAGCGCCGCCCATTCGCGGGAGGACCTGACGTTCGCCATCGAGGCATTCGCAGCGGTCAAGGAGGAGATAAGCCGATGAGCAAAACGAACAGCCCATCAGCCGCTATCCTGCTAGACTTGCCCGACGAGTTCATCGGTGAGCGCATCCTGGTCCGTCCTTTGCGCCCCGGCGACGGCGCTGCTGTTTGGGAGGCGGTTGAGGAGTCGCGGGAGCAGATCAGCCCGTGGCTGCCCTGGGTGGAGAAGACACTTGCCCCTGAAGACTGCGAGGCGGCGGCGCGGCGCGGGGCCGCCAAATGGCAAACGCGCGAAGATTTGATGGTCAGCGTCTGGGAAAAGTCCACGGGCCGCTACTTGGGCGGCAGCGGCTTACACCGCATTGACTGGGAAGTGCCGGCCTTCGAGATTGGCTATTGGCTGCGGACGTCTGCTTGGGGGCGTGGGTACATCTCAGAGACGGTGCAGGTCCTCTGTCGTTTTGCATTCGAGAGGTTGGGCGCGCACCGCGTGGAAATACGCTGTGACGGGCACAACGAGCGTAGCCTTGCGGTTCCACGTCGGCTGGGATTTGTGCAGGAAGCGCGGCTGCGTAATCAATGCCGGGATGGGAACGGAAAATTGCGGGACACGTTGGTCTTCGCCTTGACGCGCGAGGACTACGAGCGGGCGAAATCAGAATGGGAGCAAACCGGATGATCGGTTCCATTCGGGCCGCCGTCATCCCGGCGCCGGGGCAGGCCGTGGAAGTGCGCCGCTTCGCCGAGCCGGACTTAGAAGCGGGCGCGGTGCTGCTCCGCACGCTGGCCTCCGAGGTCTGCGGGACGGACGTTCACCTGTGGCACGGGCGGCTCTCAGGGGTCCCTTACCCGCTCATCCCCGGCCATATCAGCGTCGGTGCGGTGGAGGCGACGGGCGGGAAAGTGTTAGACATCGAGGGGAACGCCATCATGCCGGGCGACGTGGTGACATTTCTGGACGTGGTGGGCACCTGTTACAACTGCTGGTACTGCCTGGTGGCGAAAGAGACCACGCGCTGCCCGCACCGGCGCGTATACGGCATCACGCTGGGCGCGGACGACGGGCTGCTGGGCGGCT
>JAABUO010000759.1_pt1 | contig 52150 bp, 40 predicted proteins | sample 5559291 | NCBI WGS metagenome assembly JAABUO01 (sample SAMN10711878, study PRJNA513372) | rock metagenome | isolation source: Antarctica rocks | place: Antarctica: Victoria Land, Finger Mt sud | reverse complement strand
TGCAACGCAGGTTGGTTTACTGACCTGTACCGTTGAAGCCCATTCCAAACTTCCGTCTTCTAATTTCTTAAAGGCGTCTAATCTGTCGGATTGTTGGTTGCTTACAATCACACATTTCTCTTGAGGATCAAAGGCGATGTGGCGAGGAACCTTGCCCTTTGTGTCGTATAGCTTGAGATCGGTTGGGTGTCCTTTCGAGTCAATCCGGAAATGTGCGATCGTATCTGAACCTCCACGGTTGGTGACGTAGAGATTTTTACCATCGGAAGAGATAATGATTTCCGCCACGGTGGTGCCTTCAAAGGTAGCTTCTGCCGTGAGCGTTGACGTGCTACTATGCTCCTTTAGGGAACCACCTGCAGCAATATCATACCATGCAACGGTACAGTCCAGTTCATTGGCGACGTAAGCGACAGAATGACTTGGATGGAACACCATGTGTCGCGGTCCGCTTCCCGGCTTGGTGTGGACGGTTGCATTAGCAAGCGACACAAGCGATTTCCCTTTGATTTCCCATAGGAAGATGCGATCTTGGCCAAGATCGCAACCATACACAATGTTGTTCCGAACGAGCATCATATGGGGATGGGGCATTTCTTGCCGGCCCTTGTTTGGGCCTAGAACAGGAGCCGGATTGGATGGTGATTGACGGGACATATCTATCTTTTGCAATGGATCGGAGCCTGCCTCTCCGATAGAGAGGACCGAGAACCCACCGCCAGAGTAATTAGCCACCAAAGCAAGTCCTTCTTTTTCCGCAAGTGCGACGTGGCATGGGCCTGCGAAGCCTGTTGATTGCGACTTTGTCTGCTTCAAACTGATTGCGTCTGCAGCAATCTCGTATGTAAGAAGACAGCCATTTCCTGGGCTGCTTTCGTCTGCCACATAGAGTTTCTTTTTCCCTTCATCCACCGAAACCCACGACGGTGTTTTCCCCGCATTGACGGCGTGGGCAATGCTCAATTCCTTGCCATTCCACGACCCGGAGTACACCTTCCCAGCATTCGTCCCAACAAAGAACTTGGAAGCCATCTTGTGCGCGAAGCGACGAAAATGGATATTGTATATGATGTGTGTGGTTGTTTGGTGTGAGTGTCTGACAATTGCGGAATTGCCGAGCACGTGCAGGCGTGGGGAACAATAGTCCGCTGTGAAAATGCCCGAGGAAGTGACGCGACTTTCCATCTCGGAGGCCTGGCTGGTTTCTGGCTGTCTGCTGGCAGAGGGCCCCCTCTACGACGCCGCACAGGAGGCCATTCTCTTTGTCGACATCAAGCGCAAGCAGATCCACGTGGCGGAGATCAGCCACTCCAAGGCGCACAAGCTCATTCAGCTCGAGGATGCAGTGGGCGTAATGGCGCTGATGGAGTCGAGCGACGAGCAGATTATAGTCGCTGCCAAACGAGGATTTGCGACATTAACCCTCGCAGACGGCGAGCTGACGTACGTGAAGCGCGTGTATGAGAATGATCCCGCCATGGAAGAGCAGATGAGGTTCAACGATGGAGTTGTCGACTCCAAGGGCCGCTTCTGGGCAGGCACCATGGCAGACTTTCATGCAAGCGACGTGAAGCGCCAAGGGACTCTATTCCGCTACGATCCGGATGGGTCGCTTCATGTCATGATTGAGCATGCTATCTGTCCAAATGGTATGGGATGGAGTCCCGACCGTCGGATCTTCTACTACACAGATTCAAGCGACGGGACGATATATGCCTATGATTACGAGGAGCAGTCCGGGCAGATTAGTAACCGGAGAGTGTTCCTGGAGGTAGACGAGCCGCAATTGCCTGGTGCAGGCGCCAAACCCGTGCCCGATGGCTGTGCCATTGATGCAATGGGCGGGCTTTGGATCGCATTATGGAATGGAGGAAAAGTAATTCATGTCTCTCCGAGCGGGGAAAAGCTTGGTGAGATACACTTCCCAGCACTCAAGATAACCTGCCCTGCATTTGGAGGTCGCGATTTCGATGAATTATTTGTGACCACGGCTGCTTTAGATGACGAGGAAGCAGAAGCGAAGAAGCTGTATCGTGGTAACGGGGATGTCTATAGGGTGAAAGCAGGTGTCAAGGGATTGCCACGGCATAAATTTGGAGCCTAAAAATAAATATTTGGTGCATGGAATCACGTCATATTGACATGCACTGCTTTTGCTTGAGAATAGGATTGTAGTGCATATTCTCCAAGTTCTCGACCAATGCCAGACGACTTGTAGCCTCCAAACGGAATTCCATGGTGCGAATCTCCAACAGAGTTGATCCACACCATACCCGCTTGCAATCTTCCGGCAACGCGATGTCCCCTTGTGATATTCTCGGTAAATAGAGCTGCAGCCAGACCATAGCTGGAATCATTGGCCTGTCGAACCACTTCATGTTCTGTTTGAAAGGACTTGATCACTGCAACAGGTCCAAAGACTTCCTCGCGTACTATTCTCATGTCATTAGTCACGTTGGTGAATATCGTTGGCTGCACATAGTAGCCATCCTTTGGCAGCGGCAAACCAAATGTTGTCATCGTGGCACCCTCACTTTTGCCAGATTCTATGTACTCGAGTACACGCTTTTGTTGAACGTCGCTCACTTGTGGACCTTGAAACACATTCTCTTCAAATCCAGAGCCAATTACTTGACCCTTGACGCGCTCGCTGAACGCTTCCACGAACCTCTTGTAGATACCTTCCTGCACATAGATTCGCTGAGTGGCCGTGCACACCTGGCCCATATTGTAAAGAGCCCCAGAATGTGCACTTTTCACGGCTTTTATGAAATCTGCATCCTCGAAGATAATCAACGGGCTCTTGCCACCACATTCCAAAGTGATATTTTTCAGATTGTTTGAGGCGAGTTTCATGATTTGGCGACCAGTAGCAGTGGATCCAGTGAATGCCACTTTATCTACCCCCATATGTCCAGCCATGGCAGCCCCAGCCACTTTACCCAGACCGCTGATTAGGTTGATGACTCCAGGCGGAAATCCTGCTTCTTTAACAAGATTTCCCAGATAGAGCGCGCTTAATGGAGTCTGCTCAGCAGATTTCAGTACAACCGTGTTGCCACACGACAGAGCGGGTGCGACTTTCCATGAGAGCATCTACACATGAGTACATCAGTGGGCCATTCATTACCAGCATTGGAAAGTTCCAAGGAATGATTTGAGCACAGACGCCGAGAGGTTCATGTAAGGTATACGCAAATTTGGCGGGAGACGTCTCAATCGTTTTTCCAAAGTTCTTGTCAGAAAACCCTGCGTAGTATCGAAACACATTGACCACCTCAGTCATATCACTGTGGGCAGATTCCAGGGGCTTGCCATTGTCGAGGGAATCAATTGCTGAAAACAAATCGATGTCTCGCTCAATAAGATCTGCCAACTTATTGATCAACCTCCCCCGTTCATTTGACGCTAGCTCACGCCATTCGCCTTCAAAGGCAGCGCGAGCAGCTTTAACGGCAATATCAACGTCTTCCTCCGAGGCAGCCACAACCTTAGTTACTTCCATATTGGTAGCGGGGTTCAGTACGGATATCGAGTTGCCACCTTTGGAGTTGATGAACTCATTGTTGATGAATAAACCCAGCGGCTGAGAGTATGTCCTACCATGCAGTAGTGATATTTCCTGAGCTAAAGACATGATTTTACGTCGATGTAAGGACAGCGCAGTTTGTCTGGGTGCAGCGCGGTGAACGAGTCTCAAGACGGTGGTGGCCAGATTGAGATTTGGCTGTGTGGGGCGATGTGGGGAATTACGTGTAGTGTAGATTTATCAGAAGACCAGCCACAACGAATTTCTTTTCGGAATTGTTTCGCCGTTTGACTATCAAATGGACAGCATTATACGTTATTGCCGATTGGAGATCCAAATAATTTCCATACGTTTGAGGAGGAAGAATTAGCGTACAGGAATGGGGAGGGTTGCATCAAGCGCCGGATAACAGCAATTCGTTAATGATAAATGAGCAATGTAAAGAAAGGCCATTCTAAAGACCAGTCACAATGAGTTTCGTTCCAGACACACCCTTCTCTGCGTAATCATCCAAAACCTTTTGGATTGCAGCAAGTCCACCGCTAATCTCTTGAACTGGGGGCAACTGAAGTGTACCTTTAGCAAGGCATTCCTCCATGAACGGACGGAACCAGTCCTTCGTCTTATCTTCTGTTCTCACGGATAGGGCCATGCCCTTGCTAGTCGTCACGTTGGACGGCGCCTCAAATTCCCAAGGCAGCACAGTCGTCACTCGACCCCCATTGGGTTGCATAGCCTCAGATACGATCTTTGCTGCATTTCCCTCGCTAATGCAATCAAAGGCACAATCAAATGGGCCTGCCTTCTGCAGAAGGTCACCGAGATTAGGGTCGTTGCGATCAATGACTTGGTCCGCGCCGCACCTCTTCACCAAAGCTTGATTTTTAGCTGATACTGTACTCACCACCTTTAATCCTGACTGCTTTGCAAATTGAATCACAAACTGACCGACAGAACTCGACCCCCCATATACAAGGATGGTCTTCTGTTGACTGCTTTCATTTCCAGGCAAGGGTAAATTCAATTGCTTTTCCGAATAAAGGCCTTGTGCTGCAGTAGCGGCACACAGGCCAAAGGTAGCACCTTGACTGTAGCTGTACTTCTCTGGCAACTTGAAGATTGTTGATTGTGCGGTGAGGCGGACGTACTTTTGAAATACGCCGGCATCAGTCCGCCCGTTGAAGAGCTCCGAGATATACACGGAGACTCGATCTCCAACCTTCAAGCGAGAGACATCCTTCCCGACAGAATACACTCTGCCTCCTGCATCCGAACCCAGGATGAGTGGGAACTTCTCAAAGTATATGCCATACTTCTGGATCTTCCAGTCAAGTGGGTTAAACCCGACTGCAAAGTTCTCAATGACAACTTCACCCGCACCAGGCTGAGGAATCTCAGAGTCCCTGACCGACAGAGGATGGGATTGTTTGGAATCGAGGAAGGCAGCTTGATTGGTCATTATTTGTCCGAGATAGGAAACAAGTTGGAGCGGCGAAGTCCTCTATTTATTGGATCTCTCGGCTGTACCTAGCATCACTTGACAATGGCGTGCGCCGGATAAATATTGAGCCTGTACGAACCACGGAATCACGGATAGAAATAATAGACACACGAACAGAAGCACAGATAGATTCGGGAACGGGCCGTTTTACGTAAAATTCGTCATTTGCGGCATATTCCGCAGGACCAGTGGAGTTTGAAGTGGATCGCGGTAAGTTTGTAGACGTCTAGCTCGCGCTCAGTACGCCATCCTGTCGCATTCCGGCCCACCAGAGATAAGGCGCTTTCACGGACTAATTGATTTCCGGACGCCGCTTCTAGTATATAAAATTTGCTCAAAACCCACCAACGATGAATAACCACCTCAGCGCGCACTATAAAGCGAATAGAAAGCCTTCGCTACGTCTGCGGTACATCATATCACGAAACACGCTAATCATGAATCGAACCTTGGACTAAAGCTAGCAATTTTTTAACGCGAACTTCTTTATTCGTCCTTTAATCAGCCTGCTACCAAAATAACCAAATGATTAAATCACTTGCTCGATGTCTCATACATACCTCCGGATCGTGACGCGGTCGCGGGCGCGTTGATGAATGAGCTGTGCAAATCCATTGGGTGAACGTGGCCCGGCAGATCATACGCAGATTTTCAATAGACAGTAGTACAGTAGTACTTGCGTATCTTTATAATCTAGAGAACAGCCATAGATAAGTATACTCTACTTCGATAGATGTGAATTTTCACATTGTCATTCATACTCAATTTGGTTGCTGGAGAAACGCTGGTTGTTGTGTTTTTTACCCGAAGGGCAATTTCTCAACCAACGCACGGCACGCCATGGCAGCGAGACCATCCAACGCAGCGCCAACCAGTCGTATGGCGCGTCCCTCGGCTCCGGGAAGATCGGTCACAGGCAGCCGTCCGACTTCGAGAACTGGAACACGTCCTGCAGATGCCCCCGCGCCAGCACAGGCGATAGCTAATCAAAATAACCAGGCTGTTCGCCAGAAGCGAATTGACGAGGAGGATTTTGAGACGAATATAAATGTGGTTGTTCGATGCAGAGGTCGCTCGGAACGTGAGGTCAAGGAAAACAGTGCTGTTGTCCTGTCTCTTCCTGGTGGTGTGCGAGGCAAGGAAGTCACAGTCCAGACGGGTCCAATGACATTAAACAACAAGACATATTCATTCGATCGTGTGTTTGGGCCAGAAGCCGATCAAGCTACAATATACGACGATGTGGTGGGTCCTGTTCTCAGTGAGACACTATCCGGATACAACTGTACGATTTTTGCCTATGGACAGACTGGCACCGGCAAGACGTATACGATGTCGGGCGATGCATCAGACAATGGGGGCACTTTTAAAGACTCGGCGGGAATAATTCCACGAACGTTGTATCGCATGTTCCACACACTGAATGCCGACAAGACAGATTACTCTGTCAAGTGCTCATTCATAGAGTTATACAACGAAGAACTTCGCGATCTACTGGCAGTGGAAGAAGAAAAGAAGGTCAAAATATTTGAGGACGTAGGAAAGAAAGGTATCATCATACAAGGGATGGAGGAGGTTTTCATTAATAGCGCTGGTGAAGGAGTCAGTCTTCTCCAGCTTGGGTCTCATAAGCGCCAAGTTGCGTCAACAAAGTGCAACGACCTTTCGAGTCGAAGCCACACGGTTTTCACAATCACCGTCCATATGAAGGAAGTTACGGACGGCGAAGACCTCCTCCGGGTTGGAAAACTCAATCTCGTTGATTTGGCTGGGAGTGAAAACATTGGACGGTCGGGGGCCGAAAACAAACGGGCTCGAGAAGCTGGCATGATCAATCAAAGTCTCCTCACACTTGGTCGGGTGATCAATTCACTTGTTGACCGGTCCCCTCACATACCTTATCGTGAGTCAAAACTAACTCGATTATTGCAAGACTCGTTAGGTGGACGCACCAAAACTTGCATCATTGCAACCCTTTCGCCTTCAAAAATGAATCTTGATGAGACGCTAAGCACCCTTGAGTATGCCAGTCGGGCTAAAAATATCCGCAATAAGCCCCAAGTCAATCAAATGATGACCAAGAAGACGCTACTGAAAGACTATGTCGTTGAAATCGAGAAACTGAAGGGCGACTTACAAGCATCCAGGCACAAAAATGGAGTATATATGACACAAGAGTCCTGGGAGGAAGTGACTGTGGAGAGTGAGAGCAGACGCATACTAGCAGAAGAACAATCGCGCAAAATAGAAGTTTTGGAGACATCTTTAAAGTCCACAAGAGAGCAATTTGAACAGAACTTGCGCTTGTTTTCAGAGACCAAAAAGGATCTTGAAAGAACAGCAAAGACATTAGACACCACCCAAAATACCCTGTACTCAACGCAAAATGACCTAAATGGCACCCGGCAGAACCTTGAAGCCGAGACTGTACTGCGAAAGGCGCACGAAAGTACAGAGTGGGAGCTGGATACTATTGCCAATGGTTTGATAGATACCCTGTCGACAACGGTCGCTGATGTTGATGGCCTACACGGTAAAGTTGGGCGCAAATCCAATGTGGAGGCAATCAACCGTAATATATGGTCCTCGTGTCAGCGTAGCATCACAGATGGCAGTGCTCACATTGAGACAAGACTGGCGGAATTTGCAGATCAGCAGCAAGGCTTTGCGGATCAGATTGTAAATCGTGTTTCTGCTTTTCTGGTGACAGAGATGAAAAGACTGACAGACATTCATGGTTCGCTCGACCAACAGGCGCAAAAGTTGCAGCAATGTGGACAAGAATTTGATGCTTCTTCCAAATCCTCCAATTCAAGTATGTTTGAAGTCTTAGAAGAGATCAAGGATCTGCGGGAAAAGGTGAAAGCCAGTGTCGGAAGTGGACTTCATGGCCTGAACATTGCAGCAGAGACGATTGTCGAAGAGGTGGGCAAAGAACTTGTTGTATATCAGCTTAATGTGAGTTTAATTGGCATCCAGCTAATGACAGATCCACAATTCCTACAGCGAGCTCGGTGTAAGTTTCAAGACCTTTTTCTCGGAGACGCAAAAGCACCTGCTTCAACAAGCCAAACAGATCAAGCAACTAAAAAGCGATATTGCAGCCAGCCAGGTCAGACAGACCTCTGCTTCCGACATCATTGCCAGGAGCATGAATACATTTGTGGAGGACGAGAAGATAAAGGCTGCTGCCGCACAGAGCGTGTTGATGACGCGCATTTCGAGTCTTCTGAATGACTCGGCAAATGAACAAGAGCAACGGCTGGCCTTGAAGATACAGGCAGTACGTGAAGACATGGCAGGCGGTCAGCAAAATGCTCTGGCCGAGACGGGCAGGATTCAGGACTGCCTGGATGAGTGGGGCCGTGAAGTCGATGATTTTGGAACGTGTGCGAGGACTTCACGCGACACCATCAAAGGCCGTCTGGTTGAGAGTGTGCGAGAGGCGGAGCAGCGGAGTGAAGCCATTCAAGCCAGTACTCGTGGCGTGCATGCTGAGACGGTTCGTATTGTGGATGAGCAGATGCAAAGTATGACGCACCAAATGCAAGCCCTTGATGACTATGTACAAAGCGCACAAGCGCAGAACACACAACACCACGAGCGGCAGAGTGGTCTCGTTCACAGTATATATAGCCAGGCGTGTGCAGCAATGCAGGCACAGCAGCTGGAGCTCACAGACACCAAAAGCGGCGTCGAGCGCTTTGGCAAAAGCCAGGTCGAGCTTGTCGATGCAACGCGTCCCGGGAGGGAAGACTTTTGCGTCGAGATGGCCAAGCTGGTGCAAGGTGTGCGTGATGTGATGGCCAACGATCTCGACTACGACCAACCCACTGGGAAGACGCCCAGGAAGCGGGAGTATGAGTATGTCAAGACGCTTCCGCGTACCAAAGCTCACAGCGAGTTGGTGCAGCATCTTCATCCCCTGCGTGACGTCTCTGTCAACCGCGTGCCGACACCAGGCGCGGAGCCAACCGATACTACTATGGAGGAGGTGCGGGGTGTGTCCAACCAGCCGGCCGTGCCTGCGCGAACGAGTGGCGAGAAGGATGCGAAAGACCTGCGGGAGCAGGCTGAGGGCAGGGAGAACAGCCTGCCGATGCCAAAAGCCCGCAAGAAGAGGCCGCTGGCGTGAGAGAGATGTATATACTAATGCTCCTGCTGTCGCTTTGTGAGTGCATCGAGCTTCGCATTGACCTGGTGGAAGCGGCGCTCCAGCTCGGCCAGCGAGAGGGAGCCTGACGGAGGCGGCGAGGCAGTCGGGGCGCCGTGCAGGGTAATGACGGAGCCGTGTCCCTGCCCGCCAAAACCAGGGATCTTCTCCTCCTCCACGCGCAGCAGCTGCCAGTCCTCCGCCAGCGACGTGGCGCTCTGCACGCTGCGGGCGTCCTTCATCTCCACCACGATGGTGCGCACGCCCTCCTCCTCCTCGTCCAGCTCCACGTCCCACTCGTCGTCTTCAAAGACACACTGCGTGCGCGGATGGAAGTGGCGCTCGCCTTGGCGCACCACGACGAGGGCATTCATAGGGATGGGATGGGATGGACGACGCGTGTTATCTAGCACGACAGAGCAATCTGCCTCCTAATCCCCGCTCCACCGCCTCGCGCACCTCGTAGATCTCGTCGCGGGCGCCAACGAAGAGACACTCGCCCGGCTGCAGCGGGGGCACGTACTCGGTCCAGCGGCCCTTGGTGAGCGCAGTTAGCTGGGCGTGCGAGAGCCGCACCGCCTTGCTGGGCCTGCTGACCATCTGCAGCGCCCGGAGCACCGGCTGCGAGTCGCTGAACTTGAGCGTCAGCCAGAGCCGCCGCGTGGCCACATTCAGCTGCGTCGTCGGGGTCCAGGCGGTGTCGGGGCCGAGGGTAGACCCGCGCTGCAGGGCCGTGATGAAGCCTTGGCGCAGCAGGTGCGTGCACAGGGCCAGCCCGGCCTGGCTCTCGGGGATGCTGGTCAGGCCGAGGCGGGCGCGGCTGGCATTCTGCAGGTGCGAGCAGAGGTGGCTGAGCGTGAGCAGGCTGATTCTCATCCCACCATGCGTTGTCGTCCACGATGAAGGAGGAGAGGAGGCCGCCCACGATGATGCAGCTGGAGAGGATGGGGCAGCCGGCGACGCTGGGGGTGCGCGTGCAGACGATGGCGCGCGGAGGAAGGGAGGTGCGACTGGAGCCAGGCCACTCGCCGCTCGACTGGGCCCGCCTGCAGTCCTCGCGCGCCAACCTGCGTGGGCTGGCGGATCCGCAGATGCTGCGCGTCGACCCGGCCACGCTCCGCCTGCACCGCACACGCGCCACGGGGCACTGGACGGCGATCCGCGGCAGGGTCTACCACATCACGCCCTACCTCTCCTTCCACCCCGGCGGCCCGGGCAAGCTGATCGCGGTTGCCGGGCGCGACGGCACAGCGGAGTTCATGGAGACGCACGCGTGGATCAATGTGGAGACGATGCTCCAGGCCTGTCTGGTCGGCTTCATGCACTACTCCTAACCTAACCTACTACGTTACTTCTGCTCTTCGCTGGTCTACCAAGACGCGCAGAGCCCGTACCTGCAGGCCTCGCTCGTGGGAGAGCGCACCCGCCTCATAAATGGCAGTTGGATGGAGCCCCTCATTCAGACATGCATGCAGTGCCTCTTTGACCAGCTTCGCGAGGAGTGGCAGCTCGTAGGAGAGTGCAGGCGGGAGCAGGGCCACCAGGACGTCAATGCCGAGACCCTCCGGCAGCGTGGTGGTGTAGAGGTAGGTGAGGATGGCCCCGACAATAGGAGAGGGGTGCGGCAGGTAGAGTTGGCGGGGGCGGGCAGAGGCTGGAAAGGTGGGCGAGGCCGGGGCTCCCGGGACCAGGGAGCTCGAGGGCGGGAGTGCCGTGGTGAAGCGGAAGAGAAAGTACGTCCCCCATCGCGAAGACAAAAGGCGTGAGTTGACGGGAAAGGCAACGCGGTCGAGAGAGATGATCTCCATGTCGCCGCCGTGCGTGGTATTGAGTAGGTGCTTGCCCAGCTCGACAGCTGCTGGCGATGGCACAGGGGAGGAGAAGGAGGCAAGTCCATGGGCCTCCAGGTCGAGGAAGAGAAGATGCTTAAAGTTCAGCCGGCGTTGCTCGTAGTCCGGGCTGAGGCGACGGTGCAGGTCGCCGAGGATGACGAGCTTGTTTTGGGCTGGCCAGGCCACCGCACGATTCCAGGAGCCGTTGGCAAAGACCTTGCCGCCGTCAATCTGCTGCCATTCGAGCTTGTCGAGCGACATGGCCCACACGCTGTAGCTCTGTGCCGTGCTGGTGAGGAAGGTGCCGGAGAGGATGAGATGGTTTGCACACACGTCGCCGCACGGGAAGCGGAGCCCCGGGGGAAGCGGCCCAGGCATCAGCCTGGAGCAGTCGCGCACCTTTAATTCCTCCGCCGCGGGGTCAGCAAGGCAAAAGCTCAGCTCGCGGCGGACGTCGGTGAAGTTGTAGTTGGAGTAGATGCACACGCCTTCTGGGGTGTCTGTCACCACCGAGCGGTAGGCCCCGCATTGTTGGGCGAAGGGCCCGTGGAAGGTCCAGGTGGAGGTGGCGAGGGAGAAGACAGAGACCTCTTCCACATACTTGTTCTCCATGTCCTGTCCGCCAATGATGTAGAGCTCCTCTCCGCGCACGCAGCCCAGATGCGCATACCGCGGCTGCGGGGCTTCATGCTCGCCGCCGGCCGCCTGGCACGTCCATCTGCCCGCCCGAACATCAAACACCCAGACGTCGTTGAGGGCCGAGAGAGTAGACTCGCTGGTCATGCCGCCAAAGAGGACCAATTGCCGATCGCCGCGGGCGCAGGTGGAGTGAAAATACCGCGGGGGCGGGGTTGGCGAGGCAGCGGCCTCCTGCAGGAAGGTCCACTGACGGCTGTGCAGATCGAGGGCCCATAGGTCGGAAGTCATGGTCTGCGAGGAGACGCGCCGGCCGCCAAAGACGTAGACTGTATCCCCCAGCACCGTGGTGGAGGCGCCAATGACAGCGGGGGGACAGGCACCGCTTGTGCTGGCTACCGTGGAGGAGAGGTCTGCCAGAGGCATGGTCATCCTGTCTGCTGGTCCAGGCTGCTCTCCGACAAGACTACGAATCATGGATCTCCAGAGATATGGGAATACGAGAAGATAGATCGCGCATACTATAGGCGCCACATTAGCTGTTGCACAGATGGGGAACAAGCAAACAGGGGATGGGAGCAAGGCGTGGGACCATGGATACCCGATTTTCCGTTTTCCACCATTCCATGCTTTCCATTGTTTTTACAATTTGTTTTCAACGAGCATATCATATTTTCGTAACATTCCTCGTTCCTCGTTCAGCCTCGGACCCAACCGAGCATAAGCGATGGACGCAAGGGGGCCCACAACAAAACCCCCGTTTCCCACACTCTCGCCCCGGCTCTTGCACCTGCCAGTCGCTCTTCCATCGACTGTGTCTGCTATTTCTTCCCTCTTATTCTCCGTCTTCTTTTCGCTCCTCGCTGCACTTGAGCGCTCGCACGACTCTTGTCGTGGGCACCGCTTTAGGGCAAGCCCTTTCCGGTCCCGTTGATCATTGCCACGTTGGGAAATTGGGTTCAGGATTTAGCCAATCACAGGGCAGGGATACTTGCTTGCGTGGGTCAGTCTCCAAAATGAACTTCCCCATTCGGCGACTGTCCGGAGGATGCCGTCCCCTATAAGAGTTGGGCGCAATTTCGTACTTCCGTATTCTTCATCCCACACCCACATCACACACACTCTCTCGCACACAACATACACACTATGAAAGTTACTCTTACCCTCATGGCTGCCTTGGCTGCGGCCCAGTCCTCTATGATGTCCTCATCCTCGATGATGATGTCCGGCTCGATGACCGCCTCGTCCATGATGCCCTCTGGCACCATGTCGGCGGCTATGGGTCGCCCAAGCAACACCAGTATCTGCGACTACTACACCACCGCCCTGCTGATGAACAACACTGCTGCCAACCAGTATAGCCTGTTGCAGCTCGTTGTCAACACTGCCCTTATCGGCAACTACACCATGCCCAACGTCGGCATTATGGTCCCAGGAATCTTGGCTGACGGTATGGTCAACGGAACCGCAGTTTCCCTCGCCCAGTACTTCAACGGTAGCATCGACTCTACCAACAATAACGGAATGCCCTCAAAGATGAGCTTCCTTGACGGAGGTGGTGCCACTCCGCTCATGAACAACAAGCTCCCCACTGCCGGTAGCAACCAGTTCACCCTCTTGACCCATCTCTACGAGTACTTTGGTGACTTGCTCGGATGCTCGATGCAGGGAAACGCTGTTTATTCCTCCTACAAGGGAGACACCAGCATGTCGAGTGTCCATCTTTTCATGAACCTGACGTACCCTCAGGTCACCTACTTTATCAACCAGGTCGCGTTGTCGGCTGCCTCTTTCGGTGTCGCCAAGTCTGACTTGACCGCTGTTGGAACCGCTTTGAACGGACTCTTCAACGTGCGATGTGCCCCACCCGTGGCCTTCCCACCCGGAAGCATGCCTGCCTCGCAGTCTATCTGCCAAGAGCCCGACTGTCCTCTTGCCCCGATGGCTATGTGCATGAACACCAATGGAGGTCAACACAACACCACCGGAACCGCCACTGGAACTGGTTCAGGTTCGATGTCGAGCTCTGGTTCGATGTCGAGCTCAGGTTCGATGTCGAGCTCAGGTTCGATGTCGAGCTCTGGTGCGATGTCGTCTGGATCTGCGTCTGCTGCTGGCGCTAGCTCAAGTGCCAAGGCCTCTGGCAGTGGTGTTGCACAAGCCGCCGCTAACGCAGGCACCAAGGCCAGTGTTGGAGGAATTGCCATCTTTGCTGCTGCAGTTGCCATGTTGTAGTGGAGTCATGTAGCGAATACGATGTACCCTAATTAAATTTACAATTTCGTGTCTAGCTATATTTTTCATTCTTCCAAAATCATACTCATACTTATACTCATGCTCATGCTTATGCTCATGCTCATACTCGTACTCATGCTCATGCTCATGCTCATGCTCATGCTAGCTCCAGCTATTGAAGAGTAAATCCGTATCCGTCATGAAATTCCCGTGCATCTGAAAGGTCGGCCACATAGGCACCGAGTCCACTACATTTTAGTAAAGACTGACGCAACCACATACGCAACGATTCAAAGCCCATACTCTCCGCTTGCTGCGGGACGTGCATGCCAGCGAACCAGTCCTCTGGAATACCCAGCTCCCACTTATGCGCCATGGCGCCTAGAATGCGCAAGTGGCATCCCGCCGCTGGCCAGCAGTCCCGCATCGCGCGCAGCAGCGAAAAGGAAGTCTCGGCCATGCTCCATGCCTCTGGCTTGCCCGCCGCAATGTCGGCCAAGTGGATGGTTGTGGCCATATAGACCACGTGTACGGCTGTATTAACGATGCGCCGTAGCGTGTAGAGCTCGCGATAGCGCTGCAAGGTACGCGTAATGGTCTGTGCCGAGAGTGTGCAAACCGTGTGTGCAGATTCAGGGAGTTGCAGCGACGGGTTGCAAAACATCCACGGACGCAGGAGCACGAGGATCCCGGTGTGGTAGTAGCATCTGCCATTAGTATGGTATTGAGGGAACAATATACTCCAACACAAGGGCACCGGGAAGGGTAGCCACATCCGGTAGGAGGTAGTCTGGCTGCGAGGCAGTCCTCCAATACGTCAGACGGTGATAGATGTCGGCCACATTGCGTGGCTTTGTGGCAGCGTGGAAACGTGTGGGTGGCGAGTAGATGAGCAGCAGGGCTTCGTCCAATAGCTCGCTGACTTTGATAGCAGCATGGAAGATCTCGTGGAGATGCGAAAGCTGTGCAGGTCCTGGACCCTCCACGGTCTTAGGCAACCGTGTCACCATCTCTTTCTCGGGGTCCACGGCTGGCTTCCCCACAGTAATATTGTCCAGTGAGAGCTGCGGCTGTCGGCCAAGATACTTGCTCCACCCCTTGTCCTGCACATACAGTCCCCAGAAGGTCATTTTGCGCGCCTCGATATCCTCATAGTCGACTTTCGGGGAGATCAGATGGTCGCAGTCCAGATGCAGGCCAAGGTCGCTCGACATGCGTAGCGCAATACCGCTGTAAATCCACCCAGCCGCATTGTGCCCATTCCCGGCCTCCCGGGAAGACATGATGGAGAGCGCTTGCACATTGGGCACCGTGGCATGGCTATGCTCCTCCCTCAGCAGAGTCAGTGCCTCTGCAAAGAAATGATCTCCAGCGGTGGCTGGGTTGTCGGGGTCTGTTCGAGCGGCGGGATCATCGCTCAAGTGACACGCAATGGCCAGGATAGCATTCAGGAGCATGGGCGTACAGTACCTTCCGCCTCCTAGATTGTAATCACGCAAGAAAAGACTGCGCGTGAGTAATGGAGAGAAGGGGTGCGTCCAGGCAAAATAGAGGTCAAGCAGCTGCCTGACAAAGATTTCACTCCCAGCCGCCGTCCTGGAGAGCGAATCCCGTGGCTTCTTTGGCGGTTTATCTTCCTCCGCCTTGACCACTTCATCGTTTGCCGATTGAAACATGGTGAGATGTGAGGTGGGGCCAAAGTACCGCACCTCGCCATCCTGATCCACCCGCAACTTCCCCATCACCTGCGACAAATCTTCTGCAATCAACTGCTCCTGCTGCGAGTGTGGTGACTCGTCTGTAATACCGGATGTCTGTGAGGTTGGAGAGAAGTCTGATTGGGGCTGGAGCAGCGCGTCGAGGTCATGCGCACTACGTATCTCATCCAAGACTCCCGGCAAGGCTTCCTCAGTGCATTCCCGCAAGGTCACAAGGACGCCTTCCAGCGCCTCCACTCGGGCCCGAAGATGGTTCAAAGAGAGTGCCTTGCGCGGTATAGTGCCGCGCCGGCCATCGGCATGCCGATTGTAAACACACTCCGTTTTGTAAACCGACCTGCAGCTGGCACAAGCGGGGAGAGCACCATCACACTAGCATTAGCAAACAACTCGGGCGACGCACTTTTGACTTGCGCTTTCGACATGCTTGACAAGCGGTACTGACGCATTTTCGCTTCGGGTGCGGATCCGGCTCCTCAGACGTGGGGAGATGTTCTCGATCAAAGATGGGCTTGAACTCGCCATGCACCTCACTCTTTACCTTTACACCACTCTCGCGTTTCATGAGTGCTGGGCTGGTCGGGAGGATGCGTTTCAGCAGGCGGAATGGATTTTCGTGTTGCGGAGATAGCGTCATTCGTCCGACCACAATTTCGGGTAAGGTACGGCTAAATGCGATTTTCAAGAATTCGATGTTGGGGAGGTGGGGATTTGGTCGGCAGAACCCGAATAGGGAATATAGCAGTCGTCATACTATTATGTATAGGGCAAGTAACGTGGGAGGAGGAACACTAGTCTGGAGAGGGAGACGGCGAAGGCGGCCGTTTGCGCTTCCCCTTCGTCGCCACTACAAAGGAGTCCAGAACCCGTTGACCCTCCACCTCTAGCAGGGTCTTGCCGCTCTTGACGCTTCGACCGACAGCGCCACGGGTCTGCACGTCTGACTTGGCCAGCACCAGCCAGTCCGTGGAGGCACCCCGGGGCAGGATGAGCGAGAGAACACACGTCTCAAGCTTCCTGCCATGCAACACTAGGTTCAGATGGCCCTTGGCTAGGTCGGCCCGTAAAATTGACTCGTATCGAAGGGCCTCTTCCTCCTCTGCCTCCCCCTCCTCTTCGTCCGTTGTCTCAACCTCCTTGGGCGTGATGGTCCAGAGGCCAACGTCCCACAGCAACACCCCACCAGCCCCATAGCCTGGGCCTAGGACACCCTCAAAGACGGAGTAGGCCTGCTCATGTATGGATGTCTGCACAGCCAGCCGCCGCTCCCCCTTCTTCAAATCAACCAATCCGCGCGGGATGGCCCAAGAGTAGGTCCCATTCACCGCGCTGCAATGAACCCGCAAATCATAGTGCAATCTACGCGCATTATGCAGCTGGATGGTGAAATGATTGCGCTTGCTCAGGACGGGGAAGCGGAGGAGCTCCTCCTGCGAGAAGATTTCGCTCGCATTGTACGCATGCATTCCATGGGGCGGGGATTTAGGGTTGCAGCCCTGAGATCTATATAAACACCGCGTCGCCCACTTTGACCTCCACTCTTACGCAAGGGTATTAAGAGTAGCTGTGAAGATTCGTCTGAGCTCTTTTATTTGCTGGTTGAAAATTATACCAAAGACCGCTTCTGCTGCTGCTACGGCGGCAGTAGGGAATTTTTGGAAACACCTCCTCTTGGAACCCCTTTCTTTGTTGCTTGCTGTTTGTGTGCAGATGGTGAGCAACACCGGCGGGGATAGGAGGGAGGGGAGAGATACTACATACATCCTATACAGCCCTGCCAACATTCCATCCCCACATGCGAAGGCGCTTGACCACCCATGGCGTAATGGCCGCCGTGATGGGCAGTCGGATGAAGATAAGGCTCTTGTGTACACCATACGTAATCGCCAGCTCCGTCCATATACTGGCCTTCCTGTGCGACCCACCCTCCTCCTGCTGCTCTCCGCCCATGCCTTCTGTCTTCTTCTTCCTCCAGCCCGTGGCCCGGTGGATGTAGTCAATCACCCTGTCCTCGTAGAATCCAATCTTCTCGGCCCCCAGCGTCTGCACGAGCAGGAAGCAGAAGGGGAAGTCCAGAACACTCAGGCCGAAATAGACGCCAATGACAGAGTACCCGTACTTCTTGCTCAGTAGCTTCAGCCTCCCAGAGAAGGAGAGGCCGTGCTGGTTGACTGAGGGCAACGGCGGCTGCGCATTGCGGTTGCGGCAAATGGTCTGTGTCTGAAAGGGGGCTCTCCTCACCCTCATCATCATCCTCATCCTCCCCAGCACAGGCATCCTGCAGCAGACGGAGCATGGCAACCGCACAACACCAATCTGCGCCATATTCATGATGCTGACGGGTCCGACAGGGTGACGTGGGCTCGATTTGGCAAAGGGACAAAACAGGGTTGTGGGCCACTATACCCAAACCTGGAATCAACAACATGCGCAACCAGACGGCAGGCTCTCGCAACTCCATGGCGGGCAGCTCAAGCGGTACGCGCTCTATGCCCACGACCCCAATTATCCATCAGCAGTACCGCTTGCACGTCCAGCATCCATCTGTGGATCCGCACTACGATGTCGAGCAGGCAAGCGCGCCAGTAGCCCAAGCCATGACATACAAGGCTCCATGGCCCATGTATGCGTGCTCGTGGCAGCCAGGGGGGACGGATCGGCTAGCAGTGGCCTCTCACCTCGAGGATGCAAACAACAGACTTGCTCTATTGCACTTTGACCGCACACAAAAGACACCAATCACTCGCACCGCGGATCTCGCCATACACTTTCCGCCTACAAAGGTGGCATTTGAGCCCAATGGAGCTATGCTGGCTACTACGTCGGATCAACTTCGTCTCTACGCCACGGTGGATAACATCATCGAGCCCATCACTACACTCACCAACGCCAAAAATGACTTTTGCTCGCCGCTGACATCGTTTGACTGGAACCAAGTTTCCTCTAACCTCATCATTACTTCCAGTATCGACACCACCTGTACCATATGGGACCTCCAGGCCAGACAGGCTAAGACACAACTTATCGCCCATGACAAAGAGGTCTTTGATGTGCAGTTCTCTGCTGGTTCTGATGTCTGCTTTTGCTCCGTGGGAGCCGATGGCAGCGTGCGGGTCTTTGACACTCGCAGTCTCGAACACTCGACCATTGTCTACGAGTCGTCGAGACCACTCCTGCGCATCTCTGCAAACTCACGAGACGCCAACCTGTTTGCCACCTTCTCCGCCGACTCGTCCAATGTCTCGGTCATCGATATTCGTCGTCCTGGGGCCGCTCTTGAGCAGCTGGATGCGCATGCAGCCAACGTCAATGCCATACAGTGGATGCCAAATTCTCGCAATGTTCTTGCCTCCATTGGAGATGATGCACAAGTGCTAGTGTGGGACCTTGCTGCCGAAGAGGGCAATGTGAGCCCCATCATGATGTGGAAGGGCAGCTCGCAAGGCAACAATCTCTGCTGGGACCATCGCGGGGACTTTGTAGCCGTCGTGGTTGGCAAGGGTCTACATGCAGTAAAGGCCTAGCCATCACGAGTTGAAGACTCTCGAGTACAAGAGGGTGTGACGAGACTGTACGACATCGCCCCATGGCCATGCGGACGCGGCATCCTCCACAGCAGGAATGTGGAGAGCACTCTTGCGCATCCATTCCAGCAACTCGTTTGAAAAGAGGATCTCCTGTGCGCGATAGGGCCCAACGATGCCGAGACGAACGGACGCAGAAACGATACCCTTTGTGTGGGAGAGGAGGAAAGCGTGTATGCACTCCTCCAGGCGAAGTCCGAGCAGACTATAGATTTGTCCATGTACAATACAATAGTGATAGTGGAGCAATTTGAGTGGCATGTGAAGGGCTCGCGCAGAAACAGTAGCGAACGCACGCCCTTGGGCTACGGATGCGCGACGGAGGACATCGCACGTCACTGTAGAATCAAACAACTCGTCCAGCTCTCCGTCAGAGTCTCTCCCGTTTTCAAAAGCCTTGACCAGAAACGGCATGGTCGATTGCTTCAGATTGAGTAGGGATAGCCGCAAGTACTGGAGCAGGTCCACTGACGCGTGCTGCACACTCGACTCCAACCCAGAGGAGAATGCAAAGGATCCCAGTGGCAGCGCAGTGTCGTTTAGCAATAAGAGTTTGGTCCTTTTTGCCTGCTCCTCCAAGTGACGCTCCTCATCTTCCATTCGTCCAGACTTTCCTTCCTCCACCCACTCGACTAAAATCGAACACGCGTCCGATGGTGGGAATTGTGGAAGATCCAGCAACGCTGCAATCTGCCAGCGGTCTCTTGTCGTTGCTGCAGGAGGAGGATGCTACAGTCCGGCATTTTGCTGTGACCCAGTTGTTGGCCGTGGTCGACTTGTTCTGGGCAGAGATATCGGATGAGATCACAACCATTGAGACCTTATCGGAAGACGAAACCAGCGGTGACAGGTTCCTCGCTGCACTGTTAGCAAGCAAAGTCTTCTACCACCTTGGTTATCCGGGCGAGTCCACTACGTTTGCCCTGAAGGCTGGGAAACTGTTTGATACGAATGCGCAGACAGAATATACGCAGACAATCATTGGGCAGATCATTGACCAGTACATAAGGACACGGCAAGCAGATGAGCCGATGGACGAAAGGTTAGAAAAAATTGCAGAGATGATGTTCCAAAGGTGCCTCCAAGATGGCGAATGGAAGCAGGCTATAGGAATTGCCATGGAGAGCAGGCGGCTCGATGTCGTAGAGACTGCGATACGGCAAGCCACGGATGCTAATCTCAAATCCTATGTTCTCGACATATCTATGAATGTCGTGCAAAATCTCGACTTTAGGAATAAAGCCCTCTCCCTCCTGGTCGACCTACATCTGGCCGAAGCGAAGCCCGACTACTTTGCCGTGACCAAGTGTGTATTGCACCTGAATGCGCCAGAAACTGCAGCCAAATTGCTGACGTCACTTGTGGAGAAGGGCGATTCAGACTCGCATCTACTGGCGTTTCAAGTAGCGTTTGACTTGGATTCGTCGGCCACGCAAGACTTTCGCCGCATCGTGCAGGAGAAGATCGTTATTGAATCTCCCATTGTCGACCGTATAAAGAATGTTCTTGCTGGAAATGAAACCATCGATCTTACCCTTGAGTTCCTCAACCGCAACGACCATACGGACATTCTCACCTTAGACAAGACCAAAGACTCATTGGACGCGAGGAACTCGATCTTCCATTCTGCTGTCACTTTTGCAAACTCCTTCATGCACGCTGGAACTACGAGTGATGGATTCTTCCGCAACAACCTCGAGTGGCTTTCAAAAGCTACAAACTGGAGTAAATTTAGTGCAACAGCCGCGCTAGGAGTCATACACAAGGGCAACTTGTCTCAAGGCATGCAACTTCTTGCTCCATATCTCCCTCAGGATAGTGTTGCCTCGGGCTCTCCGTACTCACAAGGTGGATCTCTATTTGCACTCGGACTCATCTACACAAATCATGGGGCTAACGTGCTGGATTTCCTCAGGGACCAGCTGAAGAACAAGACCGACGAAACCGTACAGCATGGTGCAGCACTTGGGATTGGAGTTGCCGGAATGGCTACAGCTGACGACGATATATATGAAGAGCTAAAGAATGTGTTGTTTTCAGATTCCGCAATCGCAGGAGAGGCAACTGGTCTAGCTATGGGCTTGGTAATGCTCGGTACTGCAAGCGAGAAGGCAATCGATGAAATGCTGCAGTATGCCCACGAAACTCAACACGAGAAAATTATTCGCGGTTTGTCTATGGGACTGAGCCTCCTCATGTACGCAAAGGAGGATGCGGCCGACAGCTTAGTGAAACAGCTTCTATCCGAACAGGATCCCATCTTAAGGTATGGCGGAATATTTACGCTGGCTATGGCATATTGTGGCACCGGGAACAATGGCGCTATTAGAGAGGTCTTGCATGTTGCCGTATCGGATTCAAGTGATGATGTTCGCCGAGCCGCCGTAATGTCGCTCGGCTTTATCATGTTTCGAAATCACCAGGCAGTACCAAGAATGGTGGAGTTGCTAGCGGAATCCTACAATCCACATGTCCGATATGGATCTGCACTGGCATTAGGTATCAGCTGTGCGGGGACTGGCCAATTAGAGGCCATCGAAATGCTGGAACCCTTGCTAAAAGACCCTGCAGACTTTGTAAGGCAAGGCGCCTTGATTTCTCTTGCTATGATTCTCATCCAGCAGAATGAGCATACCAACCCCAAAGTTACATCTGTACGTGCTACCTTTGCAAAGTTCGTCGCTGAAAACCATGAGGATGCTATGGCAAAATTTGGTGCCGTCCTTGCTCAGGGAATCATCGATGCTGGAGGTCGTAATGTCACCATTGGGCTACAATCTGGTGCTGGATCGCTTGACCTACAATCTATCGTTGGCACTCTGATATTTACACAATTTTGGTACTGGTTCCCACTGACACACTTTCTTAGTCTCTCCTTCCGACCGACTGGCATTATCGGCCTGAACCAAGATTTGAAGATCCCAGATACACGCTTCTGGAGCAATACAATGCCAAGTGCTTTTGAGTACCCACCCAAGACCGAAGTGAGTATGGACCGTGCGCCGGAAAAGGTTGCCACTGCAGTCTTGAGCACTACAGCGCGAGCAAAGGCTAGAGCTAAGAAAGCCAAATCGGAGAAGGCTGATGCAATGGATGTTGACTTGCGGGACGAGGAGGCAAAGGGAGAAAAACAAGAGGGAAGGGAGGTTGACGGGAAAGTTGATGCAAAGAAGGGTGAGGACAAGATGGACGTTGACGGCTTGGGAGAAAAGGTGGAGAACGAAAAGAGTGATGAGAAGGAAGACAAAGAAAAAGAAGAAAAGGAGAAGGAGGACAGAAAAGAGGCGGAAAAACCAGGCTTCGAAATCCACAACTTTTCGCGAGTCATGCCTCAACACGTTTCCTACATTGCATTCACCGAAAGCTCGCGCTACCGCTCTGTCAAAGCGCTTACTGGTGGCGTACTTATGCTTCGCGACGAGAGGCCCGACGAAGAAGAATCCTTCATTGAGATTCGATCGCGGCAGCCGGCTGCATTGCAGGGAGATGGCCAAACGATGGATGACGAGGCACCAGTTCCCGAAGAGTTTATATATGAGACCGAGACAGAACTTTAGATATATCTCATCTGTACAGTTGATTAATTGAAGCAGCAACATGCTTCCATGCACCCTACCTATTCTAAATACTCCTCCTGCTGTCTGAAATGTGCAAACAACCCCTCCCAAATGCCAGTTTTATGGATCATGGCCAGCGTCAAGACGGCTGGCAGCCAGACCACGCTCACCCAAAAGAGCTTCCGCGCCTCCTTCGTCGAGTAGCTATAGTAGAAGCGGATTGAGTCGCGCAGTATGAGATAGTTCACAGGAGCAGATGTAAGTAAGAAGCTCCAATGCACTAGTGATGTCTCCACCAGGCCTATACACAGGAGGGGCAAGAGCAGGGCATACCGAAGCGAGACTCGCCGGGTGAGCTGCGGATCGGAGCACACCATCATCTTGTACCCTGCGCGAGCATAATCCTCGCGCACGACCCAAGCCAGCGAATTGAAGTGCGGGAATTGCCAGGCGTATAGCATACCTGCCAGGCACCATGCGCCTGGGTCCATCAGGCTTGCGCCGCTGGCGCTCCAGCCCATCAGCGGCGGCACAGCACCCACCACTGACCCCACCCACGTATTTACGATGGATCTGCGCTTGAGCGGAGTGTAGACGTAAGCGTAGAGAAAGATGTTTGCGGCGCCGAGTCCGGCCACCAGGGGATTGCAGAGCGCTAGGATCCCAGTCCCAGCGACGCCGGTCGCACAGGCAAAGTTGAAGGCTTGGTCTTTCGAGACACGGCCGCGGACAATAGGCCGCATGCTTGTTCGTGCCATGGAGGCGTCAAAGTCTGGTTCGGCGCGCTGATTGAGTGCATTTGCAGAGGTCGATGTGAGGAGCGTGCCCGCGGTAAGGTAGACGAGGGAGGAAAGGGCCAGTGGTAGGGGAGAGATGGCGTACGATGACATGGCAGTCAATGTGATGAGCATGGTCAGCCGCGGCTTGCTCAAGGCGATGAATGGTGATGCCTGCTGCAAGAGTCGTTTTCGGTCCCATGTTGCCGCTGTAGTCGTAGGGCCTGGCAGCGAATCGCTGGACTCGTGTTGGCTTAAGGGCCGAAGAAAGACATTGGAGAGGAAGTGCGCCGGGAGTGCGCGCGCTTGTGAGGACTTGAAGCGGTAGTGACAGTGACAGTGACAGCATAGGAGCGGTCGCTTAAGCATCCTTGACGCTGATGCCGTCATGACTGTGGTTCCTGGCTGTTGGTCCGTCGCTTACGGATTCTTGGTAGACGGCAGACAGAGCGAGGGGAGAGGGGAGGAAGGCAGAGGAAAACAGGACGGTGGGTCCAGAGGATAGAGTATGGTACAAATCAGGTCTTTAGCTTCTCCTCGGCCTTCTTCAAGTAATCCTTGATGAATTGCTCTTCCGACGGATTCTGCGCATTGATTGCGGGCGCCTTCTTCTTGCCTGACGATGCGTATAGTCCAAGCAATGCTGCTGATCCCAGCACGCCTATTGAAATCCAGTGCGTTTGCACTTGTCGCCCGGCAATCATGTAATGAGACATTTTATGCTCTCTTTAACTATCCCTGCCACACGTCTATGTGGTGGTGACTCCCTTGACTCAGTAGGGAAAGGCGAGAAGTAGGTGGGCTTGATGGTGGGGTGGGATTATGATCGTGGTGGTGCTGGTGTTGAAAATGCCAGTCTCGACCAGACTATCCCTGCAATTCGAGGGCGCGCCTGCTGACTGCACTACAACGGTCATTGTCTTGAGCGGAAGAGTCTACTTTCTCGACATCAGATTCAGAGGCGCTGCCTTGCAATGGGCGTTTGCTGGCACGCGATACGAGCTTGAGAACAATCAGGTCGCGTTTAAGCACATTATCGATTCCCTTGGGCAGGGCAAGAAGGAGGATGTTGGGACGATGAAGAGTCTGGATAGTGGTAATACCGAGGAACGTGGCTCCATGCTCAACCCCGCGTCAGGGAAGGTGGAGCCATATACTGAGGTTTGGAGGACGTTGCAGCCAGACCCTCAGGGCTGGATCCTGGAGTCGGTGGATGAGGAAGGCAAGTGCTTCATAGCGAGTCTGGGAGCGCATTATCTCAGCATGCAGTCGCCTGCAGAAGGCGAGGCCTTTAACATTCTCTACCAGGAGAATGACTTTGTGGCCTTCCAGCACGGAAGAGGGATTCGCAAGCAGGACATCGGCGCGCCTCCGCACGTACAAGACGAGACGATTTTCATCCAGGGAAGAGAGTTTCTGGTTCGGGAAGTGTTATAGCCTGCTAAGCGCTGCCGAACCAGCTTGGAGCGACACTTCCCGATGCTAACCCAAGATCTGCGAAGGTAACTCGGGAATTCCCTTGGTCCTCTGTTTCATCCATTGCATCCTGACCAATCCAATAAGCAGAGATCCATGCGGGACGTGCGCGAGTACAATAAGGCCGTGCGGGCTGGGCCTGGATTGCAATCATCCGTGCGCCCAGAAGGTCTATTTCGGCCGTCCCTGTGGCGCTTTCGAATCGGCGGAATTGTCCTAGTTTGAAAACCTACGATTAGGATTCCGATTTCTCCTCTCTGGCCAATGGGAATGGAGTACGTCATCTTGGCGCGGGAGAATTTGACCCTAAAAAGGAAATAATATCCGCCCTCTGAAAACGCACCAATGAGAGCACACGTGGACTAATAATAGCAACAGCCATGATGGCCTACAGGGTTCTGATTGGGTGGAAGTTTGCTTGGTCTGTGCAACACCGGAGGGTATAAGAACCGTTAGCCCTTTTCCCTCTCCACCCCAAACTACGACGATCACTCTTGCACTTTTCCCTCGCTTTCACACACATCAGCATAATGAGAGTCTCTACTATCGCTACCATCGCCTTTGCCGCTCTCGCCTCGGCTTTGCCCAGCTTGGACAAACGCGGAAACCAGCAGCAGTGTGTGTGTCCAGCATGCGACTGTACTCCCTACTCCACGACAGAGTACAACACTGTCTATGTCACTAAGACTGTGACCCAAACTAGCTCCGTCTCAAACTGCCCGGTGAGCGTTGCAGCCATCACCACGACGCAGATCTGCTCGTACTGCACTCCAGTCGTCGTTACGGAAAGCACACAAAAGGTCACATCCATCGACGTTACCTACTCGCAATACTACACCGTCTGCCCGACACCAGGTGTGTACTACCCCGTGTACTACACCAAGCCTGTGACCATCACCAAGACACAGGAGACCTTCTATTACAAGGTCCCCTGCCCAACATACTACGTTGTTCCCTACAACCAGTTCATCTGCCAGGACTGCGAGAAGCAGGTCGACGTCTACATCTTTGTGAGCGTTCAGATCAAGGTCAGTGTGAAGATCAACATCAGCGTCAGCGCTGGATCCACGACCACGGTCACGCTCTCTGAGAAGCCAACGTCTATTACAACGGTTCCCATCTCTACCAAAACCACCAGCCTGACTTTCTCCCCGACGCACACATGCACGGGTAACGGCACTTGGGGATACTGCTAGATTATGGAGATTGACGAGGTTATGATTGAAAAGAGTAACGCATTCACGAAGGCTTGGCAATTTATTTGGAGGTTTCACTGATTTCAACACTTGAAAGGAGAGTTGAATGATTCATGTTTTATTATTTTAATGGAAAAGTATGTTCCCATGCAACGATTTGCTGCCGTCTAGCCGCGCGTGGTTGTCCGTTCACCAGGAATTTGGATTCGCAAATTGTCCAAAATGGGATCCATTGGCTGACACGAGCAAATCTACCCCTGAATGAAATTACCATATCACCTATAAAAAATGGGCAAAGATCCCTGCAATCATGGCTGCCATGGACAAATTTACCGTCACGATCATTGCTCCACTCTTCTGCTCATCGCCTCCAGCCGGCGCCGACGTCTCGCTCGGTGATTGTTGGGCATGAAGCGCAGCAACAGTCGAAATCGAAGTCGAAGTCAAAGTCGAAGTCGAAGTCGAAGTCGTCTTCTCTGACCCTCCTGTCGGTTCTGATTTTGCTGTTATGGCCGCAGGTGAGACCAACGGCGTGATGATTGGCGCGGAGGAGGGTGCAGCAGCCGCTGACGCCGCTTGCGACGTGTGTGGCGTCATCTCCACAGCATCAATCAGCTCAATTTCGCCATTATGCTTTTGAATGGCGAATGGCGCACCAGGCGTTTTGGGAACGTAAGTGACTCCGTCCATGATGATGCGTCCTTGTCCTGCTACTCGCACAAACTGATTCTCGTCACTGACCAGATTCTGATCCGAGAGTTGGTTTGCCGTCGATTCCGATAATCCATCGTCAATGATCCGTTGCACACTCTCTTGAACCGCAGCGCCGATTTCAGATGCATGCACGCAAACTCCACCAAGTACGAAGATGGGTAATGAAAGAGCGCAGAAATGCTTCATGGTCAACAGCTTTAAATGGGAATGGGGGACTGAGGCAAGCCTTGAATTTAAGTATATGCAAGACCCGGGCATCCTTACTTCATGTGCGATTATATGCACTCGAGCAGATTTTCATTTGCCTCATACGAATCTGGGGGTAGAGGAAGTGAGCAATTTTTGCCGCGAAGATATTCTTTAATACTCCTTATTTCCAATGCGTGCATGTTTAATGACAGTCCTTCCTCCAGGAGCAATCACTCCTCCAAAAGCTTCCGTAGGTCTGTCATTTTTCGATGCAGTGAACCGTGGGCGTCATGAACAGTGGCAAATTGCAATTTTGTATCGACCAGCTCCTTCTCTAATGCCGCGAGCTGGTCTTCTAGGGCTTGATTTTCGCCGACAACCTTTAGATTTCGTTGCATCACACTATCCATTTCAGCCTGCAGGCGGTCTTCCGTCTCGCCGGGTAAGCGATCAACCAATCCCTTCAGCTCAGTCACCTCCTGCTTGAGATTATCGTTCTCGTCGGAGAGCCGAGCATTTTCCATCTTGGACGCCACCATTTCATTAGCAATTTCTACGTGTTCGCGAGACATCTCAGCCAAAGACTTCTCCAGGCGGCGAATGTTGATTGCGAAGCCAACATTTGCTCTTCGTAATGAATGAATTTCCTCTTCTCTGTCTCGCTCGGAACGTGCCGTTATCTCATACTCCGATTCCCACTTGCGCAGTTCGCGGGTGTTGATTGGGATCGAGTAAGCGTCTGCGACTAGCTCATTGACACGATAAGCGTCTTTTCCAAAGAAGCCAGGAGGGGTGTCGAGGTAGCTCTCAAACAGCTTTTCTTTCAGGAATGGAAGGAGAGAATCCAATTCAAGCCGAAGGAGCTGAGATTCTGACCGCCGTATTAGGGCTATGCCGAATCGCAGAATGGCTTCAATTCCCTCTACCACCACAACGTCGAATATCCTAAGTACGATAGGGAGAGGAAATTTGTAAGCGAAGAGGGTAAGGAACCATTGAGAGGCGTACATGCTGCTCAGAACACCTTCCCGAGATAAATGAATAGAGAGCGTAGGTAGAAATTGCTCGAGTAACCGATCAAAGTAGTAGAGATAAAGGTGAAGACCGGGCATTTCGGGAAGGAAAAGACTTCGGAAGGAATATGCTTTCATCAGAGTGACAAGGAAGCAAAAGGCTTCAGAGGGTTTCATCTTGAATTAGCCGCGTCATTGCTAGACCTACGTTAAGTAATATAGGTGCAGCCAGGAACGTCATGCCCTGAGTATACCCGACTTCCGGGTCGTAAATGCCGTATGCTTTTACTACGTTGAACATGTCGTCCGGCTTTATACCTTCGCTCTTAAAGGAGGTTCGACTAATATCTTTTTTGATTGATTTCTCATGCAAACTCACTTCAGCCTGAAGGTCTGTATATATTTCTTCAAGAGAGGCATTACGAGAATTGGAAAGAATCTGCCATAGAGTTCCACGAATGCCAGCGGGGAGTCCAGAACAAACTGCACGGGCGAGCTCATGTGGATTGCTTCCAGATACTGGGTTTCGAATGACAGAGTCCCAAAAATCCCAATCAATCGCTTCGTCACCCTCTTTCCTCATTTGCACAAACTCATCTACCAATTTGTTGACCCCGATTTGCTTTGATTCCTGTTCGCCTTCGTCGGTACGAGAATTAGCCTCAAGACGCTGGACTATCAGATCGGTGTTTACCGAGAATTCTGAAAAGGTGGACGCCGTTGAATATGAGGTCGGCCTTCTGTCCAGGTGCGGAGGCGACGACGCAGGGGACTCTTTCGTGGGAGAGACAACGGATGGTGAGCGTTGGTTCTTAAACCACCCAAATGGCGACTTCCTACTAGCCGAAGTGGCAGACTGGGTCTTTGAGAGAGTGGGACGCAGGTCACGGTCTTCGTCTAGATTGATCTCATCCATAGATTGTGGTATGAGCTGTTCCATTCGTGCAGGCTTATTGCTCTCCATATTCTTCATACCGGACTCTCCATTTGGCTTTTGCGCGACAGCTGCCTGAGAATTACTTTTGACGTCCTCTGTATGAATACTCGAAGCCGGCGTTTCTGTACTATCCAAAAACTCCTCATGGCTAGAGTGCGGTGTGGTCGACCTTTCCGAGCTGACGTCAAGTGTTGTATTTTCTGGCGCGCCTTCCTCGTGTGTAACGTGCGAATCAGACACATTTTCCTCGTCAGAGCTGTGTTTCGCATCTTGCACTGTTCCATCACTACTTGTCTCCTCTTGAGGGCTCGTCTTCTCTTCGTCTTGTGGCATTGCGCGGACCTTAAAACCACGGCACTGTGTTCAAACAAATCGCGAACAGTGAGAGAAGCAAGTAGTTCTACCAGATCAGTATGGGACGCACAGTCTTTTGAATCGATTCGCCTGTGAGTCCGAATGCGGTATCGTCAATCCTGGATTTTGTAGTCGTGGATACCGCGCCCCACAAAGAAGGGCCAGGCCAGCTCCATATTCCATCACGTAGGAGGGAAACAAGACCACTGCTGGGCCACGGGCAAAGGATGCGAAATGCGCTCGCACACGAACGAATATGCTTTGCCCGTCACGAGGACGAGTGGGCTACTTGTGTCATCACCTTTTCCTACGCCTGAGTTCTCTAACGAACACGCACAATTACTAGAGCATATGAGCGTGAGCGAATGACGATTACGCACGATATTGTTGAAAAGCATGAAGGATGCCCTACTCGTGTGGTACCCTGTGGAATATATCAAATCGAGATTACTAATCTGGGGTGACAAAGTCTTACGAGAGCTTACCGGACCATGAAAGGGAGGATCAGCACTAAGCCGGGCAATAAAACTGACTTGTGGAACCATTGGACACGTAATTCCAGAACGCGACTTTTTTTATCTCCTGAATATGACGGACAGTATTCGCGGAATGCTTACGCATGTTTATAATCTCACAATTGAATCCCTCATTCTGCAAAACTCCTTCTCTTTCGCCATTCTTTCACTCATTCAAAAGTGGTTATGCAAAGTGAGTTCGATAACAAGCAAGGTGGAGAGGTCGGAATCGATGCAGTAGAGGAGGCCTTACAGGGACGAACCTCTGCTACTGTAAAAGCTCCTCACGAGTCACGCTGGTCCTCTGTATGGCGTCATGTGAAGTGGACACTTATCATATTCTACGCGCTCTCCATAGTTGCCTTTGGCGGACTCCTCACTTTACTTATTGCGGGAGCAACAGATCAGAGTCTCCCAGACAAGGAGTACAGAGACTACGTGATTGAAATCGTGTCACAAATCATAAACGCACTCTTCTGTGTCACTGGACTTGGTTTAATCCCATGGCGCTTTCGCGACTTGTATCACGTGGCTACAGAGAACCCTCGAATTTTTGATAATCATAATTATACGACCAAGATCAGCTGTTTACGCTGGATCGTAATCCTGTATGCTGCGAATAGTATCTTTCAGATTGGCTGTGCACTCTGTATGTGGCTTTGTCGTCCCGATGGGAGGCCGAAGTGGCTAGTCAGCACCTTTGTCGCTCTCGCATTGACGACCGCGGGAACGGCTGGCATTATGCAAATCATCTTGTTCAGACGGAAGAAGAGAGAACTGATCTCATAGATCACAACGACAACAAAGTGAAAAAGATGGCAAGGAAGATTGTTTCTAAAGTGTAATGCTTAAAACTATCTCCTGTGCATTTGACGGGCGTAAAATTGTAGTTCTTCAGCTTCCAATATATAGCCGTCGCATCTGCCACTTTGGCCAGGTCGAGATGTGATACATGCATACAGACGACCGGCAGCAAACTGATTTTCAAGACCTTGATCAATTTTGCTCTCTTTATTCCTGGTTTCCATCTTCCGTTCCAATTTTTTACTCTTTCCCTCTTGCTCAATCTTGGTTCGTTTCTTTCCCAGCGAGTATCCGTAGTGGCTTTCATACCATTGCCTAAAGGGGGTTGCATCAATCTGGACAATAGCAGTTTTCGTCAGGGTATTTGTTCGAATCAGCTCATTGTTGCTGGGATGGTATACAACATTGATGATACGAGTCTTGCGTGACGTTGATTCTGAGGCCCAGGAGAAAGTGCCAGTATCGAGTCTGAGAGCACGATGCTTCACATTCCCGCCACGCACTCGCACTGGATGAATTCGCTTCGCTCCAATCCGAGTCCCAGCAGCCTGTCGCCCAAGCTCGAATTTTCTTTTCTTTCGGTAACTCGCACGCTTGGCACCGGTAGCCGATCGCTTGTGCCGTGAGTCGCGCGATATACCCATACTTGCAAACTGTGGTGGTCTACAGGTTGATGGGTCGTGTGGGTTGAATTTGGAGACTGTGACTGTGCTTTTGCGGGTTTGCTTCAACTCGCTAAAATTTGCCCTATTCCAATACAAACAAACTGCCCTGCCCACATGCACTTCCTGAGATAATTTCTACGTACAAAAGGATCTTCCCATTCACCAATTATTATATGGCGTGCGAACGTAGACTTGTGGTATCAGTTCCACCCAGATTTGTGGAAAGCTTGTAGGATGGAATGAGTTATTGTTTTCTCCGCTTTCCATATTGTTCCCATTCCGTCAATAATAAGTACCCAGGCCATGATCAGCACTATCAAAAGTGCCAGTACGATTGGTTGCAGCACACTTACGCCTTTGGAGCTCGCAATTGCACCCGTCATCCATGGGAAGAAAGCTGCCCCACATCCCCCGAGTGCAGCAGCAAACCCGATGCCTGCGACCTGAATAGACCGTGGGAGGACTTTGGTGGCTACTACCATAGCCGTAGGGAACGCAGGACCGATAAAGAATCCGAGCAGAGCGATCGCCACGGCTGACACTACCAAGTTCGGGATCAGCCAAAAGAGAAATTCCATCGCAATTGAGAATAGGAGATATATTGTCAGCATCTTTTTCTCCCCATATTTCTCGCTCACAAATCCTAGCGTCACACGACCTATCGTAAGGCCAATCCAGAATCCAGAAACAACATAACCCATATTTGTTCGTTCTCCATTCCTAATATTTATCATGAAAGTCAGCAACCAGCCCCCCACTGTCACTTCTGCTCCGACATAAATTGCAAGAAAAAGACAAAGAAACCACACAGTCTTGTTTGAAAGAGCTCGCCGAGTTTGCGACCTTTGAGGACCAGAGGTTGGAGCCTCGGCCATCGACGACGCTAAATACTTTGCACCGTTCTCACCACGGAAAGCAAGCACCTGAACGACAAAAGAAACAGCAACTAGTCCCATCATAATAAAGTAGTAGTAGTGCCATGAGTAATGACCTTTTGTCACAAATACTGTCGCTACACTAGGGGAGATAGTCGCGCCGACACCGTAGAAGCCATGTAGGAAACCCTGCAGCTTATTTGACTCCGCAAGTTGACCAATAAAGGTACACCACCCAGAATCCTGACACCCAATGCCAAGTCCAGATATTGCGAAGGCAATAATTAAGACAGGGTACGGAGGGCCCCAACATACAAGGGAATAGGCAATGAATTGCAATCCAGGTCCAATGACAGCGACTCCAAATCGCCCGAACTTTGAATGCACCGTTTGATTAAGTACCGCAGCAATCGTATAGCCAACAAATGGTGCAAGAAATACCAAGGATATAAGTGTATATGACTTGTGGTAATATTCTTCCAGATACGGAAGTAACGCACCTGGTGTTGCATCATTCATCCCAAGTGTGATGAACGCAAAATAAGTTGCGCCGACCCTAAATTTATTGATGCTTGGCGATTTCCATGTTTCAATGATTGGCCCATTTACCACTCCCGTAGACTCGCCACTACTCCTGTCTTTCTCCACATCTTCGTCATCATTCCGAATTCGGTTGAATTTGGCTTCGGAAGAGTGCTTCGTGAAGGCATTTGCATTTGCGAGGGACTCAAGTGCAATCGTCTCTTGTAACGCCATCGCCACGAATTCGTATATTGTGCGACAGCTTTGCCGGAGGTTTTATATTACCTAACCGATGACCTAGATGGGACTTGAGGCGTACGTGTTGTTATAAATTAACGTTGCTTAGCTTGTCGCCTCATAATACTTGGTCGGGATTGGGCGGGTAGTCTTCCGTCTTCCGCGCCTAATTACTGCTCGCCCCCCTCAATCCCATCTCGGACCGCAATGACAGTCGAACATGCAGCAGAGAAAATTAATGTCTGGAGTCACTAGTCGAAGGGCTTGGTCAAGTCTACTTAGACTGGAATGTCGAATAGTACTATTGTCCTTACATTTTCACAGCATTGCCAGATCTAGTGCTTCACTACACAGATCTAACCGATCATCACATTATGTAATTAGAAGATCTTCAAGTCATAACCATTACCAGACACCCATGTCCAAGAGAGGAGCTCAGGAGCGTCCCGAGCTTAGCCACCCTTCGATCAAACGAGCCAAAGAAATTGATGCTAACGTTCCTCTTGCGGTTCTAGAGAAAGCATTGAAGTCTCATACCTCATCTGCAGACACAAAAACCGTTTTGTTTTGGTTTCGAACTGATTTACGTCTTGAAGATAACAAGGGTCTCTTGAAAGCTTACGAAAAGTGCAAATTTGAAGGGACGCCATTGATATGCTGTTACTTATGGAGTCCTGGGGATTTGGAATGGCATGGAGATTCTCCAGCTAGAATTGACTTCATGCTCCAAAATCTTGAAATACTTCACAAACAGCTCTTGGAGCTCGACATTCCCTTAGTGATTCTTACTGCAGGACATAGATCTGAGGTTGTGTCAACTGTCGCTGACTTTATCAAAGAAAATGGTGTCTCGCACTTGTTTGCCAATTTGGAGTACGAATATGACGAACTTTCAAGGGACACAAAATTGTTGAACGCAATTCCTAATGTGGTTGTAGAGATGGTGCACGACACTACAGCCGTTGTACCAGGTTCAGTGCACGGTGGTACTGGCCCAATGAAAGTTTTCACTCCATATCACAAGCAATGGTTGCAATTATTAGCGAAAGAGCCTTCCCTGCTCAGTCTTTTTGACAGACCGGGCAAGAGCCCGAAGAAGGCTCCCGACTCTCTGTTCAAATTGGAGTTGCCGTCCATACCAGAAGGTAAATCATTCAAGAATGACAATGAGAAGAAATTGATCCACAAGCTATGGCCGGCAGGTTATGAGGCAGCTGAAAAGCGTTTGCAAAGTTTTTTGTCAAAAAAGGTCACGGTGTACGCTGATACAAGATCTAACCCTGCAAAAGATTCTTCCTCCAGGTTATCACCATACTTCTCTAACGGTGTCTTGTCCGTGCGGAAGGCTCTTTCGGAGGCTAGAAAAAAAGGCTTTGACGACCCCGGAGTTGCTTCATGGGTGCGTGAAATTGCCTTTCGCGAGTTTTATCGCCAACGAATAGTGATTGTACCTCATAACGCAATGAATCTTCCGCATAATCTCAGATTTGATAATGTGAAATGGAATGAGAACGACGAAGTATGGCATAAATGGAAGCAAGGCAAGACTGGTTACCCGTTTGTGGATGCTGGGATGCGCCAGCTCAATACTGAAGCGTGGATGCACAATCGACTTAGAATGAACACCGCTTCGTTTCTGCGTACCAATCTTTTACTCGATTATCGTCGTGGAGAAACGTATTTTGCAAATCATTTAATTGACTGGGATTTAGCAAATAATACGCAGGGCTGGGAACCTAGCTACACTGTTTTTAATCCGATTGTTCAGGCAGAAAAGAATGACGCACACGGTGACTACATTCGGCGTTGGGTACCAGAGTTAAAGGACGTACTAGGGAAGGCCATTTTTATGCCGTATGACAGACTGAGCAAACCGGAATTTGATAAGTTGGGCTATCCGGAACCTTGTGTTGACTTCCAAAAGACAAAGGCGGAAGCGGTGGCTAGGTTCAAACAAGATCTGCACGAATTTGATACCTAATTTTAAAGTCGCTTGAAAATATAATTTAAGCTAGATGTAGTAGTGAAAGATCTCTGCAACGTGCAAAAATTCATTTTGTAAATCTACTCAAGCTTGCATAGATTTTTAGAATGGGTAAACCAGCTTTCGCTACTTTCTGCAAAATCAAACAGAAGGAAAGCCCAGGTCGGTGTACAGATCAGGGAAATGGTGTTCTCTGTATGACTTCAGGGATATGCCCTCAACATTACGAGGCAAGATATTATTGACCATTGAGCATTACAGCGTAATTATTCCATTATTGTCATTCTGCGTGTTCATTCTCGAACTAGGCGAACAGATGGACCGTTGGCTCTTTACAGTCTTCACATTATACGTACAATACTCGTATGTTGAGTCGTAGGTAATACTCGTCCTGAGCGTGTAATACAGCGTTACCGGCCAGCCTCTGGCCGAAATGAGAGGCGAAAAGTCATGTAGGATGTTCCCGTGATAGCTCTTGCTATTAAACCTTCTTTGCCGAATCTGTCATACAAAATCGGCCTTTGGTGGTGGATCTTAAGTTTCACGACACCACAAAACGAAATCAAGCTCAAGGCATATGAATGTCGTCTTGAGATGAAGATTAAGAAACCAACGACTAAGAGGCTGCATCCTTTACCTCAGTCGTTACGGGGTTTTATAGAAAGGGTGTCTGCAAGCAGTGAAGATGAATTACCGGCTTTGTTAAAGACATTTTCTTGGGAAGGGCCAAAGATTGATCTTGCTCATTGGGTCCCTCTTTTAAATAAGTTTGACGATATCCTCGAATCAGAAGTGGAAAAATATGAGCTGAAGAGAGGTATACAAAGAATACCGCTTGCACAGAACGATTTACTGTTACTGCAGAGTATTCTTGTATTCGAACGGAATCTTCTGGACGTGTCTACCAACAGAAGCATCTATGCAAGTGGGCCACTTCTGAATGATTTGCTACATACAACAAACATCGATATCTTGTTTGCAGTACTGAGTATTGCTCTGCGGATAGCACAAAGATTAAATACTCATCTGTCTAGTCGCAACTTATTCCCATTTTCCCAGGAGAGGGTATTGAAATTCAGTGGCTGGTACGCTCCAGATGATTCTCTATGTGATATTGCAGAGTTCTCTAGCCCGGATTTCATTCCAAATGAGTCTTATAGGACTGCAAAAATAGAGTATTATAAGACCACAACAGGATACGTTGGCAATTCGGTCATTTCTGTCTCTGTCAACGAATTAAATAACGGCTTCGAACAAGCCCTTGCAAAAGTGCTCAAAGATCTGCCATTAGAATTTCACCTGGAGATGATGTGGCGAGCAAGGTGGGCGGTTGACTCATCCACTGTCGAGGGTAGACAGAAGATTATAGCAGTTAGAACACGAGCTATATCGACATATGGTGGGGTTTTGCAGAATGTTTTGCTAATACTAGCGTGGCTGTCTAATTCACATTCACTCCAAAGTCGGTTTTTCTCTACGCCTCAGATCTCACTCCCACGGTTTGCGGATATATGTCATCCAAACCGCAATACTCCTTTATGGCTATGTTCCGTCATATTCAACTGTTTGGGAGCGATTGCTCACAACCGCGAACATTCTCATGAAGTCCTGACATCACTTGCTGCATCAGTCAATCATGGGATACTACTTATTATCATTAGAAGCGCGAAAAACGACCTCATCAACGGACAGACTGACATGGATTATCTACAAAGTCTCTTCACCTTGATACTGTATTTATCGACGTTACAGCACGGTGGCCATATGCTCGTCAGTGCAGGTATAATTCCCATACTACTTGATGTCTGTAACATTGAGAATGAGGGGTCGCTCAAGTCCGTCTCAAAAGCGGTCGGACTTCTCGACAGCTTGGTATATTCCATCTCTTCGGCTTTTAATGCGTTTATGAATGAAAAAGGAATTGATGTGTTGGTTGCGCGGGTACAAAAAGAAGTTGAATACGATTTGAGTATCAATGGCGACCAGTGTCGTGAGGACAGCAAAGCACTCATCCCATACTCTCGAGTTTTAGTTCTAAAATCAATACTGAAGTGCATACAAAGAATGATGTCAACCACCGGGACATCAGGAGGCTTGAGAAACCTCATTGAGAGTCCTTTACTTGCGAGTCTAAAGACTATATTAATGGATCCTGACAGGTTTGGTGGTGTCATTTTTGCATCTGCAATGAACATCATGACAACTTTCCTGCATAATGAGCCTACAAGTTTTACCATCATTCAAGAGTCAGATGTACCTCGAATTTTGTTATTATCGATATCTCAAAATATCAGGCCCTCTCCTGACCTCTTGAACGCCATACCCTCTGCTTTCGGAGCCATTTGTCTGAACACAGTTGGACTGGATATGCTCAAGCAGGCAGATGTCATACGAGCTTATTTCAAAATCTTTCTTGAAAGACCGCACGTCCAAGTCCTTATGGAGAAAGAACTAGACTTCGTAATAAACCTGGGCGGAACTTTCGATGAGTTGGCTCGTCATCAACCATCGCTAAAGGATCAGATCAATGAACAAGTCATACTTACGACTATGAAGATCGTAATGATGTGCCATCAACCAGAGTACGAAAGTCAAGCTAAGGTAACTGACGTGGATGGTGACCCGGTTGTTAGTGAATCTGGACATAAGGAAGAAAGGCAAAGTATTGAAGACCACATCACAGTGTGGGGAAAGTTTTTGGAAGGGTATTTGGCTAATTTTTCGAATGCCAAAGAATTTATAAAACTTGAAGGAGTCCAGAACCTTGTTAACATTTACTCGTCTCCTGCAATTGGCCATCAATTCTCCAATACTTCTGCTGCCAGAGCATTACAATGTGTCTGGAAGACACTTGGTGAGAATGGATCTCACACCACTATTATCGTTGAAGCACTTGTTGCCAAGCTTAATAGTATTGGCGAGAAATTCCTCCCACATATTGCTCTCGATCTCGACATACTTCTCGCAAGCGAGATGTCTGGAATGAATGAGGTTGATCGTCAATACTATCTCAGCACCAGTAACAACGTCATACGTCAACTCTCCTGGTGCGCTGCCAACGTTGCTGTACTCACAGAATTTCTGGAGACGCCACCGTTTGGCCACGGCCGAAGTCACCAGTCCCTCATTCAAAGCTTCGTTTCGGTGAAGGGACATAAGGAGCTTATCAGCTTGCTGGGAACTTTATATCGAGGCTGCATAAGACTAGATATCATGCTGACAAATGACCTGTCCCCGGCTCTAGTAGAAGCAAGCAATCCAGTGGCAGCCCTTGGCGAAAATTCCGAGGATGATGACGCTAATAATCAGATCGAGAGAAACCTGGCATCATTTAAAAATCTTTCAATGCTTAGGAGCTCAATTTCTGCTCTGTTGCTGGCCTCGATGTCATTTTTTCGATCGCTTGCAAAGTCACTGGTTCCGAAAAGGTCGCTGGATAGTTTACAAAAGCAGCGTTCGATCGAAGTTTCCGAAAGTATAGCTGAAGTTTTATCACAGAATTTGGTGTGGGATCGTATTGCAGCGCTTGGCGGGAAGAAACCACTCCTTACGTACTGGAAATTCATGCTGGATTTCTTGTCCTTTGTGACACTAGACGAAAAGTCGTCACAATCCAGCATGCACACTTTTGTGGTATGGTCTGCATATCGAAATGGTTGTTTTCATGAGATAATTGTGACTTTGCGACATTTGTGGGACATGTTTAAAGATCGTCATTTTAGCAGCATCGAGGACGAAGAGTGTCAAGAGCTGCTGATAGATACAACGAAGACTACATTGCAATATCTTACAAAGGTCATTACTGCAAAGGTTCTTACTGAAGCACCTCAGACTACTTCATTGACTACTCGAACTCGGGATGCCAGCAATGAAGACTACTTCAATGCCGGTGCTTTTCTAGTGTACTTAAGGGCTTTGGTAGCTCCTGTGGTTTTGCATATCTGGACCGTAGAGGGGATTAAAATTCCGTTCTTGGTTGCGAAAAGTATTACGGAAACGCTTTCAATACTTCTTAAAGCTGAGGGCGAGCCCTCTCGATCGATGTTTGATTCACTTCCTCTGCGGAGAAAGTACTCAAAGATTGATGGTATCGAGTCGCCTGTCGAAAATGCGAGGCAATCGGATGACATTCATGCAACACTCGCGACCATTCCAGGTTCCTTTAAGCAAAATGAAGTACCGAATTTCGCCACCTCTCGCGATTCAAGCTCACACGATATTCTCGAAAACCTAAACTCAGAACGAACCAAATTGCGTGAAAACCTTCTTCCCAAAGCCCTTGACATTTTACAGAGTCACAAAGAAGCTGTTTTCGAAATATCCAAACTACTGCAGGCTGGGAATCCAAAGAATTTGGAGGATCACTATTTCGAGAATATTGCCACGAAATTGGTGGGTTTTCTGCTTAGCCCCGCGGAAGAGTATGCTGACGATGCTAAACTGGATTGGAAGTCTTCTCATGCGCGACTGCTAGCCCTCCTTATGCAAGAAAGTGACATTTTCACAACGATGTTACCCTACATTCGAGAAAATATTGATGGTCTTATCGGGAACATTAACCACGAGAACATTCGTGATCCGGTCTGGATCCCAAGTTTACTTGCGATTATCGAAAAAGTTGCTGTTGCAGGTGAAGAATCGATAGATAGAATAAAACCCAATGAGGAATCCGATCCTGGGCCCTTGTCTTTCGAAACTAAGAAGCAGATACTAAAGCAGATCCATGAGGCTGCAGGTTCGACACTGAAAGGTGAGGATGACAGATCTGCGTTATCTGCATTACGATTGCTAGCCATTCTCTCACGCGACAAAAGCTTCGCTAACGAAATGATGATACAATCTACAATGTCCAGTTTTTTCGATCTTATTCGCCACTTCAGCGCCAAAAATATTGACCAATGCAAGGCAATGTTAATGGTCATGTTACGCCATTGTATTGAAGACGCGGAAAACTTATCAGCCATATTCACGTTCACCATAAAATCTTTCTTAGGGTCTACGAAAGGCCGAAGTCTTGAAATCAATTCTTTTGTTCGATCCAATGCTGCCTTTGCTATTCGTGAGCCAAGACTTTTCATTCAAACTACAACCAATCTTTGCAAACTGCATCGTTACGATCCAAATCGTGGTTCTCCCCAGTTGGTCCTGAAGGAAGAAGGTGACGCAGCCATTCCAGTGGAAGTTAAAGATCGGACAATTGCACAAACCAATCAAATGGATATGACTCCTTCTATGCGCGTCGGCTCATCCTCAATAGGTTTATCCTCACCGCGTACTGCTGATAAAACTATTCACTTTCTCATGAACGAGATATTAAAATATCGTAACGAGGACACTTTGCCCGATGAAGGTCAGAATAAAGGCGAATTGACGGACTCTAGTATGGACATTGATATGACAACTTCAGTCTCCCAAGCAAGGGTGCAAAATGAAATATTCAATTACCCGGAGCGCCATCAAAGTCATTTATATCGAATATTTTTATTGCAGGGCTTGACAGAACTAGTAGGTTCGTATATGCAATGCAAGGGTGATTTTCTCGGTTTGTCTCGCCGATCAGGCAGTAAAGAAATTACGACTCCTTCGAGGCCTCGTTCAATGTTCTTAAATCATCTACTCAATGATTTGATTCCAGTCAAGGTACCAGTTCAGAATTCATCTGGAGGCGTGCACTTGAATGAATCGCAGCTAGGTGAAATGCTAAAGCAAAATGTTGAAGCCGAGAAGTCATCCTCAACGTCGTATGCCGCTTCGAATCTAGTCGCGGCTTTGTGTTCATCATCAGGCGAAGCAATGGACTCTAATGCCGATATGACATCCATTAGGAAGTTCACCCTTGACAGTATGTTGAAGACTCTCAAAGACGCAATACTGAGTACCGAGCCTTTAGAGACCCGGTTCTCTCGCTACTCCGCTATTTCAAATTTGTGCCAAAATTTCACTGACACAAAGCCTCACATGGGAAGTAGTACTACAGCACAAGAGCAATTGCGTAGAAAAGATTTTCAAGAAACCAGCAGAATTATGTACGAGAAGAATTTTGTCACCGCATTGACAACAGCTTTATCGACAGTGGATTTAAACCACCCCAATGCGAGAAAAGTCATTAAGGATCTTTTGCGACCAATTTCATCTCTCTCTAAAGCTGGCCTTAATCTTGGCGAAATTGAGCCGATTGCGAAGTCCGAGGCCTCAAATGCGGAGCTCGCACATAGCAGCGACAGTGAAATTGATCACGTACGGGAGGATACCCCAGATCTTTATCGTAATTCGGCTTTGGGAATGTTCGAGGGTGAAGTGCACGAGGAGAGTGAAGAGGATTACGAAGATGAAGACGAGCTTTATGATGAAATGGAAATGGACTATGAGGATGAGGGACCCACGGGTAGTGAACAAAGCGATGATGAAGATGCTCGTGAAAATGGTGATATGGAGGTTGAAGTAGTTTTGGATAATGAAATCAACCGGGAAAGTGGTGATGACGAGGCTACAACTGAGGACGACTCCGTGAGTGAGGATGGTGACGAAATGGCAAGTCATAGTTACGAAGAAGAATTCAGCGAAGAAGGGCCAATCGAAGACAGGGATGACAATTGGCTATCTGCTTCAGATGCGGAAGAAAACCTTGTTGACGATCGAGAAGTTCTAGAGGAAATTGTACAGACACTCGAAGCATCGATGGAGCCGGAGGATATGGATCAAGATCGCGTGTTAGCTGGAGAAGAACAAGAACTTGATGAAGACGAAGAAGGGGAGTCTGACGGTGACAACGACGTCGAAGAAGAGGACGTGGAAGAAATCATTGAAGACATAATTGATTCCGATGAAGAATCAGAGCATTTGCAGTTACCTTGGGGTCAGAGCTTCTCAAATCGGATGTCTCGCGATCATGACTTTGTTCAAGTAATCTCATCTTCTTCTCGACCACGTGGGAATCCATGGGGCATGTCCCCTGGTCACGGCCACGCTAGATCTCATCACGAATTTGATAATGCAATGCCATCGGGGAGGGAAAGTCCATACACCAACGGCTACATGGATGCTTCTGTCAACCCTATCTTAGTTCCGAGCACTTCTGTTGTTCCACTAGAGCCGGTAACTTCGTTGAGGCAAGAACGACCTTCCCGCCCAACTATACAAAATAGCTGGGTCCAGTCCTTAGAGATGGCGATGTCAGTACCTCCTACTGGAGGGTCTGGTTCAGCTATCTCGATTATTAGCAACCTCATAAATCAGATTTCTAGGCAAGGAAACATACCCGGTCATGCAGTACGTCTTGAAGTTAATCGAGGGCCTGGCAGACATGGACAGGAAGTACTGTCCAATCAATATGACAGAATTTTCCAGGAGCGTCACACATCACCATCAGCCAAGTCTGCGAAAGGAGAATTTTTTGACAAATTTGGCACATTCTCCTCCAGTTTCACTTTTCAACGGTGGCAGGATGAGAGTCGTCTTTTGTATGGTTCAAATTACATCGAAAAAGCGCAAAAACATGTAGAAAGTATCTTGAGCATTCTCATCCCTCCCGCCTTGGCTGAGCAGAAATCTCGGAGAGAAGAAGAGCAGAAAGAGAGCGAAGAAAAGGCTCGGAGGTCTGAAGAAGATCGCAAAGTAACGGAAGAACAACAGCGTTTAGTGAAAGAGACTGAAGAAGCAAAACGACGTGAACGCGAGGAGATACAAAGGGAAGAGGATGCCCGAAATGTTGCTGCACCTGACCCACAGCCTGACGAAGGTGCAGAGATGCAAGACGTCAGAAGACAAGGTGAAGAAGTCATTGGCGGTGGACAGGATCACGGTGTTGATCGACAAATAGTAACTATGCGAGGGCGAGCTATCGACGTAACAGAACTAGCCATCGATCCGGATTTCCTAATGGCTTTGCCGGATGACATGCGAGAGGAAGTGTTCACACAGCATATTCGTGAGCTAAGAGCCAATCCACAGTCCAACGGCGAGTCAAGCGAAATCTCTCCGGAATTTCTTCAAGCCCTTCCTGAAGATATTCGACTTGAATTACTGCAACAAGAAGCCATTGATCGACGACGGCGGGAACGTGAAGTTCAGCGGAATGAAGCAGAAAGTACGCCAGGTCAAGCTAGCGGGCCAGCGGATATTGACTTCGCGAGCTTTCTTGCAACTTTAGATCCTGAACTGCGGCAAACTGTAATGGCTGAGCAAGATGATGATTCTTTGGCCCATTTGCCGCCCAATTTTGCTTCTGAAGCCAACTCACTGCGAGCACGAGGGAGCTTTCTCACACCGATAAGTTCTCGAACCGCATTGCGACCAGGTCAATCCCTGAATTCTACGTCCAATCGAACAAAGAAAACCTCACGTCGTGATGTGGCTCAGATGGTAGATAAGGCCGGTGTGGCCAGTATAGTACGGCTGATTTTCATACCTAGAGGCAGCCCAAGTCGCTCAATCTTAAGCGACTGTTTCTTGAACATATGTCAAAACAAAACTACCAGGGCAGAGGCTTTAAACCTTTTATTAACAGTGTTGCAAGAAGGAACCTCTGATGATGTATCAGCAAATAACATGCTCTCTCAATTGACCATGCGTGCACGACAAATTACAAGCACGCCCGCCAAACCTGCTACTAATTCGACTTCCAAAAACAAAAAGCCGAAGGACGTTATTATATCCTCCTCTTTGAATCACATTTCCTCAGCGAGCGTGGCGCAGCAAACGCTAATGACATTAGCCCTTCTCGTCGAAAATAACGAGCATCTTCCATCGTTTTTCCTTAATGAACACGAATCATACAACACGACATTACGAAAGTCTGGAAGCCGAAGGGGAAAATCGAAAGAAATTGGACAATCGAAATCCTCCAAGTACCCTATTAACACACTACTCGAGATGCTTGAAAGAGACTCAATAAGGCAAAACCCAGCTATAATTGACGTGTTTGCCCCGCTACTCTCGGAAGTCACTAGGCCACTGCTGATTCTCCTCAAGGATGATCATCCTGAAGTATCTGCAATGGGAGTCGCTAAAGTGATTTCTCAATCGAAAGAGAATCATCAAGAACAAGAAGAAGAAGAAGATAATAGCCAGGCTAAAGAAGAGAAGACGATCGCAACGTCAGATGGGATCCGGAAGGACACCTCATCCGGGCGTCGTCGGCTTTTATCACCTCCAAGCATTCCGGAATCAAACTTGAGACTGGTGCTAAGGATTCTGACTGCTGACGAATGTTCCAGCCGTGCCTTTCAGAGAACAGTGGCTAGTATGCAGCACTTGTGTGCTATCCCGAATAGTACTGCAATATTTGCTGACGAATTTTCATCTCAAGCCCAAATTTTTGGACAGCACATATTGAAAGACCTATCCCAGCTTGCGCAGCAGATTGCCGCAGACGAAGCTGAAAACAATGAGTTGGCGAAATTTTCAGCGGCTAGTTCAGACCAAGCAAAGCTTTTGCGGGTGCTGAAAGCCATGGATTATTTGTTCGATTCGAAACGACTTACTCGGCCAAAAGGTCGACCTGAGCAGCCTGGGGTGTCTGAGGACATTTCTCTCAGGACACTAAATGAAAATTTGTCTTTTGGCAGTTTGTGGCGCAAACTTAGCGAATGTCTCACAATTATTCACGAGAACGGGAACAAACTTCATATCGCAACAGCTCTCCTTCCATTGATTGAGGCACTTATGGTGATGTGCAAAAATTTGAAGGATTCTAATCCTCGAAATCGGTACGTGATGACTCCAAAGACGGAAAGTCCTCCTCCTGAATCAATGGAAACATTATTTTTCCAATTCACTGAAGACCACAAGAAGATTCTTAATCAAATGGTTCGAAATAACCCAAATCTAATGAGCGGGTCGTTTGCTGAATTGGTGAACAATCCAAAAGTATTAGACTTCGACAACAAAAGAAACTATTTAAGCAGGAAGTTGCACGGTAGGGGTAATAACAGAGAGGTACAACAGCCTCTTCCACTGACTGTGCGGCGAGAGCAGGTTTTCCTTGATTCATACAAGTCTTTATACTTCAAGTCCGCAGAAGAAATCACAAATGCTAAATTTGCTATTCGCTTTACCGGTGAAGAAGGAGTCGACGCTGGAGGTGTGACTAGAGAGTGGTATCAAGTACTTGCACGTCAAATGTTCGATCCGAATTATGCACTTTTCACCCCAGTCGCTTCTGACAGTAGCACCTTTCACCCAAACAAAACATCTTACATCAACAGTGAGCACCTTTCTTTCTTTAAATTCATCGGTCGCATAATTGGCAAGTCACTATTTGACGGTCGCGTTCTTGACTGCCATTTTAGCAGGGCTGTCTATAAAAGTATTCTCGGGCGTTCCGTCAGTCTAAAAGATATGGAGACTCTCGACCTTGAGTTTTATAAATCGTTGTTGTGGATATTGGAGCACAATATCACCAATGCACTTTTTGAGACCTTTTCAATTAATACGGAAGAATTCGGCGATAAGAAAACGATCGATCTCATTCCAAACGGCCGTAACATTGCGGTAACGGAAGAAAACAAACAAGACTTTGTGAGGCTTACCACTGAGTATAGACTCGTGAAGAGTGTTGAGGAGCAATTGCAGAGCTTCTTAAAAGGGTTTCATGATATCATTCCACCGGATCTTATAGCTGTTTTCGATGAGCAAGAGCTAGAGCTTTTAATTTCTGGTTTGCCTGATATCGATGTGGATGATTGGCGCAATAACACAGAGTATCATAACTACCAAACTTCTTCTTCACAAATCCAATGGCTATGGAGAGCCGTACGATCTTTCGACCCTGAAGAAAAGGCTAAACTATTGCAATTTGTGACTGGTACCTCGCAGGTTCCTCTCAACGGCTTTAAGGACTTAGTTGGCATGAATGGCTTGCAAAAGTTTAATATCCATCGCTATCACGAAGGGCAGGATCGTCTCCCCGTCTCTCACACCTGCTTCAATCAATTAGACCTTCCGGAATACGAGTCATACGAACAATTACGTTCCTTCCTTTTAATTGCAATTAATGAGGGCGCAGAAGGTTTTGGTATGGCTTAATAACCAAAAGCATGAAAGGTGTCTATTTTAAATGTAATATGCATCAATACATAGTAATTTGTCTTCTCTCGATCTCGTATACATCGTTTACCTTCACAAGCGAAGTTGATTTGATGTACCAGAATGTATGGGCGAAACAATAATCTTAATATGAGCAGCAGTATTTTCAATGAGCTCTTGAAAACCCTTCTCAGTTTCTTCCATCGGGATTTTGCTAGTGATCATTCTCCCAGGCGATCTGATCCGTCCAGTCGACACCGCATCAATGACAGCTGGAAAATCACCTTCTGAAAAACACATTCCTCCAAGAAGTCGGATTTCAGGAGACATAATCTTACTCATGTCCAAAGTAATAGGGCTATTCCAAATAGCGATGCTATAAACCGTACCACGCGGACGTACACATGCCAGTGCAGTTTCTATTGTAATTGGTTTTCCTGATGCATCAAACACCAAATCACAGCCTCCATTGGTAATGGTTTTGGCCCGTTCAGTAACATTTTCGTTCCTCGGGTCTAATGTGAAATGTGCGCCAAGTTCTTTCGCTTGATGCCGCCGAGTATCTGCAGGCTCGGAAACGAGGATTGTTTTCGCGCCAAAGGCTTCGAGACAGAGGATGATGCCGGCTCCAATGGGTCCAGCACCAATGACCAGGGCAGTTTGCCCCTTTCGAAAGCCAGAAAGCTGAACCGCATGCCATGCACATGATAGAGGCTCTATCAAGGCCCCAATATCATTCGGTACATTGTCTGGCAGCACATGTGCTTTTTGTTCATCAACGATGGACAGTTCAGCTAAGCCACCCGTGAGCCCAGAGAGGCCATAGAACCCAAGATTTTCACAAGCATTTCGAGCACCTTCTTTGCAAGCAACACACTGCATGCAAAATATTGTCGGCTCAATGCACACCTTTCCATAAGTAGGATCACGGCAACACACTTACCCTATCGCCAACTTTTATTCGTGTCACAAGTTTCCCTATTTGGAGGACCGTGCCGGCGTACTCGTGACCCATGGTCACAGGACACGATTGCTTCGTCAGACGGTGCGGTTTTCCCGGCGGCGGAGTAAGGTTGTGTCCGTCCTGCCACTCGTGCAGATCTGTTCCACAGAGGCCTTGAGGCATCAGTAAATAGACGGTCTCTCGACATACCACACCATTCCGGCCGCATCAAGACCTGGCGATCGCCAACGACCTCTAACTGCATCTGCTCCAGACGAAGATCCTTCTGCCCATAATACCTCACGGCCTTGTAGCCTTGACCTTGGGCCATTATTACAATTTAATAATCCGATTGCTGGGTAGGAGGAGAATTTGGAGGAGAATATTTGGTGGGGGGATTTAACACGCACCAATTGCTCGATCGGCAGCACCGGCGGCAGTGATTGTGGAGTAGCGTTTCACGGTCTATTATTTACTTGTACTCGTATCCCACTTCACGCGCGCTCCATATTCTGGAACTGAAAGTGCGGTGACCCCGGTTCGCTTGATTCTGCTGATGGTGGGATGCTGGCATCTTCGGCACTCTGCAGAACACGCCCAGATTTGCGCTGCTCGTCCAAAACAACGACAGTAATATCCGCAAAACCAAGTGACTTTTTCAGGTATACCAAGCAGGATCGCAAGGTGTCACTCTCACTGTAAAGAAGTTTGCGATTCAGCAACTCCTTTGGAGTAAGAGAGTATTCAACCATACGCTGCTGCAACAACTTGACAAATGGCATAGCCTTTTTGCCATGGCCCAGACTTGCAATTTTCGGTGCAATCTTACTGTTGTCCACTGTTAGTCCATCGAAACTCTCCTCGAGAACACGTAAGCAATCATCTTGCCAAGATGGAAAGGTTTGAGCAACATAGAGGATAAGCGTCTTGGGTTTCGTCGAGTCGTAACTGCCAGCGTTTGCTTTTCCTTTCTTTTGCTTCTTCTCTGCGAGGCCTTCCCCTCTTCGTATGGACGTGCAGAGATCGCGAACATATGCCAAAGCATCAGTGATTGACGCATCTAGAGCAACTAATGGTGGAAAGCCTGCATTTTGAACACTAGTCTGCTTGTGCAACACTTCCATCCATGTATAATCACTCCAGTGTGGAGCAATAGGTGCCAACAATAGAGCCTGAATTTCAATGTACTTCATGACAAGTTGTTTGTGCATATTTATACCATTGTCAACGGTGGCCTGTCGATACCAATCCCTACTTATCAAGAGATCATAAAATCCACTCTTCAAAGCCATCTTGTAGAAAGTTGAATCATACGCCGCTTTCGTTTCATGGACAAGCGAATTCATTTCGTTGTCAAAAGCCCGATCAAAAAAATTCATGTCTCCAACACGCAAGTCTTCCTTCAAAACCTCATCGCACCACTCGCGAAGAGTGAAAAGCCTTAAGATAGAACTATTTGCAGTGGCTTCTTCAAAATTTGGATCTTCCATAGTATCTCCAGCATCAGCAAGAGCAATCCTGGCTGCATCGGCACCAAATTTCTTTACAGCTTCTTGCAGACTTAAAAAGTTGCCGGTACTTTTGCTCATCTTTTCTCCATTCAGTAAGATATGACCATTTACTCGTATTGATTTCGGCCAATACTCCTTGGGAAAAATAGCTGCATGAACGTATATGAAAAAGGTGAGATGATTGGGTATTAAGTCTTTGGCAGATATGCGGACATCAAGAGGATAAAAGTACCGAAACTCACGCCTCATTGTTTCTAGAGCTGTTGTGGAAATCTTGGTTTGAGGCAAATCGCCATTGATGAATAGGTAATCCCACACGTCGTCAGTCATTTGATCAGGGCTAATATTCAAAAACCCAGGCTTTTTGCCATCGATAGAGGAGTGTAAGAAATGAGCAATAGTGTAGTATGACATATAAATTGTCGAGTCAGAAAGACCTTCCACGAGGTATTGTGTATCCCACGGTAATTTAGTCCCCAAGCCATAGGACCTCGCACATGCCCATTGTTTGAGCCAAGCCAAGCTGGCCTCGAAGGCTCGGCGAACTTCAGGCTGATACATGTTACACTGCGCGACAAACTCGTAGGCTTTTGACAACCACGACTTCTCACCGTAATCCAAGTACCATTGATCGCATAAAGCAACGACACACTCATCTGCGCTACGAGAAATAACCAGTCTTTCCGGCTCATTGTATGCGACGGCAGATCCCTCTTCAATCAGGTCAGCTCGTACTCGAGGCTTCGCAGTTTCCACCTTCTCGCCTTTGTATTTTCCAATCAGCATTACACCTTGATAGAAACCCTCGCGATACGCCAAATCTTTCGCTTCCGCAAGCTTTTGCGTATCCTTCGGAGACTGAATTTTCATTGACTCGTATAGGTTTTTGGCCGTCAAATTTCCGTACGTTGAGGTTTCGAGAATCGGCACTATATCTAACTCTATCCATTCCTTTTCAATGCCATAATAAGCAGGCTTTTTCGTCAATTCTAGTATTGTTGCGTAATCATCGGGCGAATCAGAGGGCACACAAGTTACGACACCAGTTCCTTTGGAGGCGAGAACAGTGTCCATGGGTAATATTCGAAGTTCTGGATATACACTCAAGGGTGCCCGAATTTTGGAACCAATGAGGTCCTTGCCATTCACTTTTGCCAGCTGTTTGACAACTCCTCGCTCAGGGGAGAGTTCCTGATAGGCCAAATTGCGAGCTGCCCTAGAAGTACAGAGGTATAATTCGCCGGCCACGGTAGTTTCAAAAATTCCGTATTCTATATTGGGTCCCACGAAACAACATGTCTGGCCATACATCGTCTCTGGTCGAAGAGTGGCAGCGAGGAAAAAGATTGATTTTCCTTTCAAATTCTCGATCGGTTCGAGAATACTCCTCGCCTTTGGAGCCCATTCCAATAGCCTTATCTTGATCCCGGTGTAGTCCTGCGGACCAACTGCTTCTCCTTGCGACCTGTCATGGTCCATGCATGGTTGGTCGTCTTTCGGCGAGAAAATGGTATACCTTTTTCCAAATTTAATTTTCTCCATGGATTTTAATTTCCTTATTTGCCACCTGACAAATGCATCGTAGTAAGGATTAGCATCCGTCGTGATGAAACTGCGTCTCCAATCAGTTCGTGTTCCTAGAGATTCGCAGTGCTGCTGACAAAGGGGAGGAAAAAACTCAAGCCAGTGATATGGGTCTGCAAACTTATGAATTTCCTGAAGTGGGATACCCAACATCTCCATTATCTGAGCTTGGTATTTGACCGCGACTGCTTTCGACGCCGCCTTCGATTTTTTGGCCTTAAACTTGGTCACGTCTTCGGATTTCTCTATGACCTCTTTTGGCTGCGATTGATCCACGACCTCTTCCGACATTCCAGCAAAATCTTTACCAAATATTTCAATCTCTCTTACAAGTTTATCTGCGCATGCTTTGATGGGCATTCCTGAACAATGAAAACCTAGTGGAAATAACGCCCTCTTTCCGAGGAGTCTCTGGTAACCCGTTTGAAACTCGATCTTACTTAATGTAAATGCATGACCAACGTGCAATGTTCCATTCATATACGGGTAAGCCATCGTCCCATAATACTTGGGGTGCCTTCGTCGTATCTCATTCATATCACTCGAGGGTTCTTCTTTGAGCGTAGGAGCATTAATGTTGAAGAATTCTTTCTCACGCCACAGCTTTTGATACTTCAGCTCAGAAGCAACCAGAGTATCTCTTTTGCCTGTGTTCTCAAGTTGCATGGTCTTTCCAGCCATTTCTGCAACAGCCGGAACTCCATTGGTGGTAGTCATACTTTTCGTTGTTAGTCACACCTCTCACATGAAACCGATACTCCACTTCAACGTACGTTAATTCACAATTTTTCTTTATGATGAAAATACATTTCACAGACCTGTTCTGAATGCTTTGTGGACACTCATCTATTCTCTGATTCAATTGGTGTCGCTTTCTTGCAATACCTCGTGTACATTGGCTGATTTCCAGGGATGAATGCACGGTGTACGGCGACAGAAACTCACCGCCGAAGCCCAGGCGGTCAAGCACGCACGAGACCAAAAAAAGATCGAGCACTATAATGGTCTTGTGGACGCAGTCTTCAGTGTCAGGTCGGCTGGCTCTCTGGACATAGCAAGCCTGTCGAAAACTCGAGATGTATTAAAGATCAACCCGGAATTCTATACAGTGTGGAACTGTCGTAGGGAGCAAATAAGCGCACATCTTTCCGAGCAAGTTTTGGTTGATGAGCTTTCCTTTGTGCAGGAATGCTTACTGTTGTTTCCCAAATGTTACTGGATATGGAACCAGCGTGTCTGGGTTCTGGAAGCTCAAGAGACTCCGAATTGGAGCAAGGAACTGTCCCTTGTAGGGAAACTACTTGCCAGGGATGGAAGGAACTTTCATGGTTGGCACTATCGGCGTATGGTTATCGCAAAACTCGAAGCGATTCACGGTAGTATGACGGCTGATGAATTTGACTATACAACCGCGGCAATAAAGAAAGACTTTTCAAATTTTTCAGCTTGGCACAATCGAACAAAGCTTATTCCTAAATACCTTAATGAAAACACAAGTATTGACCGACGAAATTTCATGAATGGAGAACTCGAAATGTTGCGGCAAGCAATGTATACAGATCCTGACGATCAATCCATATGGTTCTACCATCGTTGGGTCCTTACTGCTGGCCAGATTATAACGCTCTCTGTGGAAGATTTGACGGTATTGCTGAAGGCTGAGATCGAGGCAATCATGGAGTTGACCGAAATTGAACCGGATTCTAAATGTGACCTACATCTTTATAGTTTGCTAATTACAGGGTGTTTGCACAGTCTTTTCTATTACCGCAAGTATCTTGCTGAAGTCAGTGATACGAAGCCTGGTGTCAACATAATAGACTACATTGATAGGTTGAAGACGATTGACCCTATGAGACGAAATCGCTATTGCGACTTCGAGAAAGCTCTGCACATTGAGAGTAAAGAGAATCAGTAATTGCGTCTTGGTTTGATTTGCCAATGGCATCATTGAAAACCGAAGAGCTCAAACTATGTATTAAGCCTGTAATTAGTTGCATTAGAACTTGCTATAAGTTTCTGCTATCGCGTTGATAATAATGGTGGGAACTTTGTTTTGGCCACCTTGTAAACAACACATCTACT